>Ga0182015_10002909_pt1 | contig 19912 bp, 15 predicted proteins | sample 712P3MmetaG_FD_120478 | JGI IMG/M metagenome (GOLD analysis project Ga0182015, IMG submission 120478) | Permafrost microbial communities from Stordalen Mire, Sweden - 712P3M metaG | ecosystem: Environmental > Terrestrial > Soil > Wetlands > Permafrost | place: Sweden: Stordalen | collected...
GTCGCCAGCGGCGTACTCGAAACGCTCCAGGTTGCGGAGTTGGTAAGATTTTGCGTGCTGCCATCACTGTAGGTTCCGATCGCCGCGAACTGGTCGGTAGATCCCACTCCAACCGATGAGTTTGCCGAACTGACGGCGAGTGAAACCAATGCTGGCGGTCCAACTACCAGATTTGCCGCTCCGCTGATACTTCCCAGAGTCGCGCTGACCACTTCAGAACCATTTGACTTGCCCGTGACTAAACCACCCGTTGAGATCGTTGCAACGGTGGAATTCGAAACTCCCCACGTGACTGAGCTGCTCAGATTCTGGGTGCTGCCATCGCTGTAATTTCCGGTGGCCGAGAATTGAATCGCATATCCTGCGGTGACGGATGAGCCGGACGATCCTACGGAGATCGAATTCAATGTTGGCGGTGCCACGACCAGGGAAAGGTTGCCCGATAGATTTGCCTGGGTCGCGCTGATCACTACGTTGCCCGCCGACATTGCCTTGGCGGTGCCGCCGCCTGCGATCGTTAGAACGCTGGAATTCGAGGAACTCCATGTGGCCGTGGTGGTCAAGTCCTTAGTGCTGCCGTCGCTATAAGAGCCGGTGGCTGTGAATTGCTGGGTTGACCCGGCCGTAAGCGACGGGTTGGGCGCGCTTACTTGGATCGACTTCAGGACAACGTTGGTAGTCGGCGGAGTACTGGTGTTCGGGTTGGAAGTGGTAGTGGAAGCTCCACCGCCGCCACACGCTGTCATCACTCCCATCGTGATCATCGCTAGGGCGAATGATGGTAGATATCGCAGGAACTTTGTCATAGAACTCTGCCTCGCATCCGACTCTAAATAGCGTCGATTCAAAAACGACTAAGCCCGAAGGTCGTGGAATATACCTCCACGCCAGCTTCCGAAAATCTGATTTAATTTCTCGGGACGCTGTGCCTTCTCACTGGGCACAATGAAGCACGGGGATTGCCAATCCGTAGGCTGTTTGGATTGAGGAATATGGACGCCGTCGCTCCCAAATTGGAAGCCATCGAGTTACATGACGTGGAAATGCCGTTCCACTGAGGGAAAAAAATTAGTGCTCACGAATCTGCACGTAATGTTACCGAAGTAATCATCGCCGCCTCTAGCGGCAGTTACCAACGGTTGTAAAAAACGATTCCCTCTCTGTCATCAATGTAAGATTGAATACAACGGAATCGAATCGTCTTCGGATATCTGACAGAATCACCATTGCTGGGGAATTCTCCGCAGACCGTTCGGGCTGAGACTCCGCCAAAAGGCGCTGAAATTCTGTTATGCCCACGCTCATGGACGCTCCAAATTCAACGCTGCGTCAGTCACAGACGAGTCCGGCCCTTGATTTGCTGATTGAGAGAAGTAATGACCTGTCGAGGCATCCACACGACACATATATCTCCATGATCGGCGCCCAGTTGAAACGATCTGAATGCGCCGATTGGCTTGATGTGGGCTGCGGATGGCACATGGATTTTCCCTGGGAAACGGAACGGGAAAAAGCGCTGGTGAGTCGCGCCAATGTGGTGGGTATCGATCCCGATTGGCAGGCGGTGGCGCGGCACCGGACAATCAGCCGCAGAACTGTAGGCTTCGTGGAGCGGCTTCCATTCGCTGACCGCTGTTTCAATCTTGTAACCGCGAATGTGGTGGTGGAACATCTGGAATATCCTTCGCTCGCGTTTGCCGAAATCTTCCGGGTGTTGAGATCTGGGGGATGTTTTCTTTTTCGTACTCCCAGCGCGCGCAGCTATTTTGTGAAAATCGCGCGGCTGCTTCCCCAAAGCCTGAAGGTACGCCTGGCTTCGGGAGTCATTCAGGACAGGGAGCCGGTGGATATCTACCCAGCACATTACCGGGCCAACACCGCCGAATCGATCGCCGAAATTTGCGCGGGTTCCGGTTTCCGCAAGCTTGAGATATTGATAACCCGTGCGCAAGGGGTTCTGGGCAAACTCCCAAAGTTACGGCATGTGGAAAGATCGATCATGGCGGCTTTAGGATTTACCGAAGGCAATTTGATCGTGCAGGCATGGAAATGAGCGGCGCAGAGTTCTCATTGTGCAGATATGATCCGCAAGTAATTGTGAAGGATTTGACGATTCAATGATCGAGTCTGACCTGGTAGCGCGCGAAAGCAAATCCGCGAGAGTGGACCGTCAATTCCACGGGATATCGCGTCCAGAAACGCCGGAACCCATGGGTGCGGCATTCACCTGGCTGTGCACGTTCTACCTTGTCTATTGCGCTCGCCCCGAAGATTGGATTCCGGGGCTGAAGTACATCCCGCTAGCCAAGATTTCAGTTTTTTTCGCCTTGATAGGATTGGCGATGGTCGGCGGAAAATCCAAGCGAAAACTCAGCGAGCTTCCCAAAGAAGGTCACTACCTGCTCGCCTTGATTTTGCTGCTCTTTGTCTCGGCATTTCTATCGCCCATCTGGAAAGGCGGAGCTTTTTTTCACACTCTCGACTTTGCCAAGATTTATGTGGCGTGGGTACTCACCTTTATCGTGGTCACGGACTTCCGAAAATTGCGCCGGATTATTTTCGTGCAAGCTGCTTCGGTGGTGGCTATTTCCATAGTCTCGATAGCGAAGGGTTACGATCATCCCCGGCTCGAAGGCGTGCTGGGAGGTATTTACGGAAATCCCAACGACCTGGCGTTTGCCATTGTTCTGTCGCTTCCATTCTGCCTGGCTTTTCTCGTTAGTTCGAAAAGCGCGCTGGTAAAGGTGGCATGGACACTCTCCATGCTGGTCATGGCCGCATCTCTATTTTTAACTGCGTCCCGTGCGGGCTTCATCGATCTCGTAATTGCCGGTGGCGTTTGTCTCTGGCATTTCGGTATCAAAGGCCGGCGAATGTATTTGATCGTGATTGCCCTGGTTTTTTCTGCGCTCCTTATGGCGGTCGCGGGCAAACAACTAAAGAACCGGTTTACCGCCATGTCGGGAGAAGATCTGAATACCGAAATTGAGGGCAAGGCTTATGGCTCCTTCGAAGCCCGCCAAATGCTCATGCGCCGCGCGATGGAAGAGATAGAGCATTATCCGATCCTGGGAATCGGCGTAAACAACTTCGTCAGCGTTTCCGGCGATTGGCACGAAGTTCACATGACCTATCTCCAGATTGCGTGTGAAGGCGGCGTCTTCGCTTTTACGTTGTATGTTTTATTTTTCAGCCGGGGATTTTCGAACCTTCGCAAGTTAAGGCGCAGACAGAACCTTGACGTTGAAACCGTGCTGTTCGTCGGAGCGCTGCACAGTTCTCTGATTGGATTTGTGGTGGGGGCGCTTTTCGCGCCGGAAGCGTATCAGTTCTTTCCCTACTTTGCAGTTGCTTACGTCTCGGTTCTATCGGCCATCCTTGATAAACAAGTTCCCGTACCCGCGCCGATTCCGGCTCAGTCTCGGGTGCAGAAATATGCGATTCAGCCCGGACCGAGTGCACGCGTCGCGCGTTTTTAACCTGCTTGAACAGGATGCGCGCCGATTTGAAATAATTAAACGATGAGGCATCCTGCCAAATTTAGTTATGCCGCAAAGTTGCTGCCCGCGTATTTGGGACAGAGATTGCGGCGACGTGAACCGTCCGGCGAAGTCCATCTCATTATCGCTCTCGCCGATCATTTCGAGCCCGCAATCCTGCCGCGTGGCGGCGGGGCCTATGCGCCTTATGACATTCAAGAACGGCGGCTGGAAGCGTGGTGCAAGAATTATCCGAAAGCCATAGGGCAGTGGCGTGACGATGACGGCCACCCTTTTCGCCACACTTATTTTTATCCCGCAGAACAATACGACAGGGGACATATTGACCGCCTCGCAGCTCATTGCGCAGCGGGATGGGGCGAAATCGAAATTCACCTGCACCACGGAGGGCACGCGCCCGACACCGCGGAAAATACTCGACGCCAGCTGCTCGAGTTCCGTGACCTTCTAGCGCAACGCCACGGATCGTTGAGCTATATGGACGGTTCCGAGTCTCCGCGCTACGCCTTTGTGCACGGGAACTTCGCTCTAGCAAACTCCGCCGCGGGCGCCAATTGCGGAGTCGATTCGGAGATGCAGATTTTGACCGAGACTGGTTGCTACGCCGACCTCACGCTGCCCACCGCTCCATTCCATCCTGGGCAGATCGGTAAAATAAATTCATTGTACGAGTGCGCATTGCCCCTGGATCAGCGTGCGGCACATAGCCGCGGCCAAGATTTGAAGACGGGAATCCGGCCGCAGATTTTTCCGCTCATGGTGCAAGGCCCGCTGTTGCCGGATTTCAACTCGCCGAATAGCCGCCGATGGGTAGGCATCGAGAATGCCGCATTGACGAAACCTAATCCACCCAGCCTGCATCGCTTGCGTCTATGGAAAAAAGCCGCGATTCGCGTTGCAGGCCGCCCCGACTGGCTGTTTATCAAGTTGCATTGCCACAGCATGGACCCGACACAGGAAGATGCCGTAATCGGGCCTTCCATGCAGCAATTTCTTCGCGATCTGGTCGCAGGCGCGCGTGAAAGAAAGGAGACACTTCATTTTGCGAGCGCGCGTGAGATGGTGAATATTATTCTCGCGGCATGTGATGGGCGCGCCGGAAATCCCGGCGATTATCGCGACTACCGCCTGAAGCGCAATCCTGAGATCTCGATTTCTGCCAACGACAATACAATGGGACGAGCGTCCTCGCCCGTCGATGGGAGCAGATTGCGCGCGGCGTTATAAGAGTTTATCCAATGGAAATCCAATGCTGCGATTCGGAATCTTCAAATCGGCACAATACCCCAAGTCCAATGAGGCCCGCCGGCTCGCCGCTTCTCGCGTCTCCTACGATCTTTTGGATGTGGGTGAAGATCCGACCGAAGACAAGATTGAAATTTTCGAGGATTTGAGCCGCCGGCTTAGAACCTCAAACGGAATCTTCCGCACCACTTTCGCCGACCGCTTCCGCGACCTCGACCAGATCGCGATGCGATGGATTGCGAAGTCTTATGGCGCTGACACTGCACTCCACGTGCAAGATCGCGCTGCGTCTCATGCTCTCACCTCGTATGAATGGGCCGTGAAATTACTTGAGCAATATCCAGAGGCAACCTTTGAGGCCTCCGACAAAATGTTCTGGCTTGTTCGCTTGTCCATAAACGGCGGGGGAACTTATGTGATTGAACCGGGCGGCGAACTTCTTCAGTACATAAGGCCGCCATTTGTGGTATCGCTGCAACGGCGGGAACCCTGGCGATTCCTGGTAAATCGCGCGATTGCGGCGCGGGCCAGACGCCGATTTCAGCGTCTCTCTTTACCCAGGGATTGGATGGAAACTGCTGCTGGAACGGGATACCAGGTCGGAAGAATTCCATTCGTCCATCTCCGAGCGCTTCGATTCAGCCGAGAAAATCCCAGCTTTCGATTGCAAGTGCGCTCGGTATTCGAGCGTACTCCTGATTGCTGCCACGTGTTGCGTACCATGAATATTTTCAACCCGGCATATTTTTCGCAGGAGCAGTTGAGTGATGGAATTCTTGCCGCTTTTCATAGCCTTAAAACTGGAGGCATCTGGATTGTGGGCCGCACGCTAGAAAAGGATTTTAGCAATCACGCGTCATTTCTACAGAAGCAGCGAAGTGGCTGGCGCGTGCTTGAACGTCTCGGCAAGGGATCGGAAATAGAAAGTCTCGCGCTTCGGGTTTCAGTTGCGGAGACACCACACGACATAAAGACTCCATGACGTTTTCTGCTCGCTGCCGGAAACTGCTGCGCCATCGGTTGTTTTCGTCCTTCTGTTGTACCTTGTGAGCTAGACAAACATGAAAGAGCAACCCCAGTACCGCGACGCGTCGGATGCGCCCGCCACCAGCCTTCCGGGCCTCTTTCTCATGACTGACAGTTTTCAGACTGGAGGCAGCGAACGCCAATTTGCCGCTTTGGCCGAGTCACTCGATCCGTCTCGATTTCGCGTGGAGGTCGGCTGCATTCAAAAGAAGGGAACTCTCCTCCACGGGCTAAATGGAGTGCGTGAATTCAAATTAGGAGGCAGCCTTTATGGCTTGAATTCATTTAGAACTCGACTCAAACTTCGCAAACATTTGCGCGATTCCGAAATTGCCATTGCGCACGCCTTCGATTTTTATACCAACCTCACTCTAATTCCCGCCGCTCGCATGGCCGGCGTTCCGGTCGTAATCGGCAGCCAGCGCCAACTTGGCGACCTGCTGCGTCCGGCGCAGTCTCGCGCGCAAATGGCAATGTTCCGCTGGTGCGATGCCGTGGTTTGCAATTCTCATGCGGCCGCAAAGCGGCTCGAAAGGCGCGGCTTTCCCACTCGCAAGTTGGCGGTTATCGGCAATGGATTATCCGCATCCTCTTTTGCCATAACCGCTCCAGCATTGCCCAGGAGCCCGGAAGTGCTGCGAGTGGGAATGGTCGCGAGAATGAACAGCGCGTCCAAGAACCATCACGTGTTTCTGCGCGCCGCCGCCACAATTCACCGGCGATTTCCATCCGTGCAATTTGTCCTGGCCGGCGACGGACCGTTTCGCGTCGAGTTCGAGGGCGAAGCCGATGCGCTGGGACTCAGCGGCTGCACGCATTTTCTCGGAGATCATCAGGACATTCCCGCCGTGTTGGCTTCGCTCGATGTTTCCGTGGTCCCGTCGTCATCGGAAAGTTTGTCGAACGTGATTATCGAATCCATGGCTGCGGGCGTTCCCGTTGTGGCGAGCCGCGTGGGGGGAAATCCTGAGCTCATTTCTGACGAACGGGGGATTTTAGTCAAGGCGGGCGACGACGAAGCGCTCGCCAATGCAATGGAACGCCTGTTACAGAATCCCGGCCTACGGGCGCGCCTGGGCGCTAATGGCCGAGTGTTTGCGAAAGCTAATTTCACCATCGAGCAAATGCGGCGGCGGCACGAGGAACTCTACACAGAACTGCTGAAGAAAAAACAATGGCGGCCCAAACCAAGCAGCCTGCCGCGAAAAGGAAAGCTACGCGTAAGCATTGTTGCCGCGTCGCTCAACTATGTTGGAGGGCAGTCAGTTCAAGCCGATCTCCTGATGCGAAACTGGCAAAAGGATGTTGCGGTCGAAGCCGCGCTAATTCCGATTGATCCAGCGTATCCGCGCGGCTTGGGCTGGGTTCGGCGCTTTCCTTTACTTCGAACCATGGTGCGGGAACCCTTGTATCTCGCGGCGCTCTGGCGCGGATTGAAAAACACTGACATCGCCCATATTTTTTCCGCGTCATATTGGTCGTTTCTCGTCGCGCCAGTGCCGGCATGGCTGATGGCGCGACTTCGCGGAAAAAAGGTCCTCATTCACTATCACAGTGGAGAAGCGCGGGACCACCTTCGCCGGTTCCGCACCGCCGCGCCCATCCTGAAAAGAGTCGACGCAATCGTCGTTCCGTCGCAATATCTTGTAGATGTATTCCACGAGTTCGGTTTAGTTTCCAAAGCAATTCCCAATCTTGTGGATGTGTCGCAATTTCCTTTTCGTCTGAGAAAGCCACTGCTCCCCCGCCTGGTCTGTACGCGGGGATTTCATCGCTACTACGGGATTGATATGGTCGTGCGAGCGTTCGCTGAAGTGCAGCGTGCGTTTCCCGAAGCGCACCTGGATTTAGTAGGCGGCGGGCCCTTGGAGCCAGAGATCAGGAGCCTGGTTAAGCGTTTAGGAATCACCGGAATAACTTTTGCGGGCGTTGCATCGCGCCACAAAATTGGGGAATATTACGACCGTGCCGACATCTTTATAAACGCTTCGCGTCTCGACAACATGCCCGTCTCCATACTCGAAGCATTCGCGGCTGGAACTCCGGTGGTCAGCACCGCGCCCGAAGGAATGCACCATCTCGTGGAACATGAGCGCACGGGATTATTGTCAGCGACAGACGATCCAATAGAGTTAGCGCAGAGTGTGATACGCGTGCTGCAAGACCCGGAACTGGCAGAGGATTTAGCGATCAACGCCCGTGACGAGTTGCGCAATTACTCATGGGATGTGGCGCGGGGGCAATGGCTGGAGCTTTACTCATCGCTGGCCGGTCTGTAACAAGCATGAAACCGCCAATTTTTATCGTGGGTTGTCCGCGCTCCGGTACAAGCTATCTCTACCATCTGCTCTTGTCGGCGGGCGGCTTCGCGGAATTTCACACGCAAATGAACGCCTTCGACGTGCTGGAGCCGATCTTCGGCGATCTCAGCCGGCTTCGCAATAAGAAGAAGATGATGAACGTCTGGCTCGGCAGCAAAGCGTTTCAGGTTTCCGGGTTGGAGCGCGAATTTATAAAAGCAAAAGTCTTGTCCGAATGCCACAACGCCAGCGACTTTTTGCGAATCGTTATGGATGAAATCGCGCACAAGCGTGGAGTCGATCGCTGGATCGATTCCACGCCCACTAACATTCCGCATATGTTGCGAATCCACAGAGATTTTCCCGATGCGTTGTTCATCCACATTATTCGTGATGGGCGGGACATTGCATTATCACTCGACAAGCGAGGATGGAGCCGTCCCCTTCCGTGGGATAAGAACAACTCGCTGCTGGCTGCCGGACTTTATTGGGAGTGGATCGTCCGCCAGGGCCGCGGGAACGGGGTCGCCCTCGGTTCGCGGTACACCGAAGTTCGTTACGAAGATCTGGTGCGGAAGCCAGCTTCGGAATTGGCGCGATTGGGCGCTTTCATTCAGCATGATCTTTCTTATGGCCGCATCGCGGAGGCGCCCATCGGATCCGTAAAAAATCCGCTTACGTCATTTGACGAAGATCTGCACGACGGCAACTTTTCGCCGGTAGGCCGTTGGAAAACCAAATTTACGGCTGAACAGTTATCTTGGTTTGAAGCATTGGTTGGCGACTATCTCAAAGAACTTGGCTACGCTCTGGGTGGAACCGCTTTGCGCAATTACAAGACGGCGATACGCAGGAAGCGCGTTCTGTATAACCGCTTTTACGACTTTAAACAATGGGCAAAGATCAACACTCCGCTGTCGCGATGGATGGTAAATTACTCCGATATCCTCATCGACAAATGAGATCGTCTTGTCCTTCCGAGCGGCACACAAGATGACCTCAAGCTTTGTCCTCCTGAGCGGCGTTCTTCTTCGCTTGCGAAGAAGAACAGAGTCGAAGGATCCCTACTTCCTCACATCACTCTTCTTTCGAAGAAGGGTCGTAACCATCCGCCAATTCCAGCGCCGCCAAACTGCTGAATCTTCCCGCGGCAGTTTCCACTTTCAACCAGCGCTTTAAGCTGAGAAATGCCGGATAAAAAGCTCTCCGCAAAATCGCGGTTGGTCCTCGCTTAGGGCGTGCAGTTAAAGCATAGCCGGATTTTTCCAAACAATCGCCCACCAATTCCTCAAGACTTACGATTTCTGCGGACGACAATTTCTCTTTCCACCGGTTCACCGCATCCTGCTTTCCCTCTGGGCCGAACGAAGAATTCGATTCGCGCAATCGTCCGAGGCTGGCGGCGCGAATTCGTCCGTAATCCAAATCGTGATCGAGAAATATGCTGAGCGCTTTGAGGGTCCGCTCGGGACTGCCCACCAGGTCCTCGAAGTGAATTTCTATATAGTCTTCTGGAATCGATTTGCCTTGCGCTCCGCCGTTTTCGACCATCCACTTCCAATAGAGCGCGGTAGCTTCCAGGCTGGCAGGTTTGCGCCGCCATGGAAAAGGCCGGAACTCACCCATTTTCTTTAGCGAAAATGCGACATCACGGCCATCGCGTACGATGTGTACAAATAATGCATCGGGAATTTCAGATTTGATCCGGCTGACATACTGCACATTATCGGCATCGTACACAGCCCATCGCGGCGTCTTTTGCGCCTGAGAAATTTCTTCCATCACAATGCGGATGAACTCTCCGCCATTATTGGCGCTAGCGAGCAACTTGCCGGTCAGTTCATCCGCATTAAGACCAGCCCTGCGCATCCCTTTGCTGCGCATCCATGCGTGAATCAGATTCTTTCGGTTTTCGATGTTCGACATTCGACCGAAGCGGGGAATCAGCATTTTATGAACCGGCAAGTATCCCCGATAGATAGCGAATCCGCCCGCGGATAATAGCGTGTCGTAAAGCAAATTTGTTCCCGACCGGTGGCAACCTACAACAAATACCGGTCGCCTGCTTCTTTCGAGCTTTCCCGGATTCTGTGCAGCCATTTTTTCTCGAGGCGCGATCTGGAATGCTGTCTCCATGCCTAAATTACTCCCGCAATCGCTTTTTCAATGGCTTCGACGTCAGCCCCAATATTTTTATCGTTTGCGCCCTTGGCCAGTGCGGGCGACGGCTTGCCGCAATTTTCCCCGTCTTCTTTTCCTCGACATAAGCGATAGTCGCCGTTCTTTCCATCCTTGAAGTCACGGAATCCCGCGTCCTTCACCAAAAAGTTTCCATGCGGCCATCCACCATCCGAATTAATAATCAGATTGCCGCTGAAGGTGGCATTGGAAAAACAATTCTTCAGTATTGAGTCGGGGTCGTCCCGCGGTTGAGCGCAGTTGGTAGGCCCCCCGCCCGCGCTCATAATCTGCCTATTTCCAGCCGTGAAAATGCTGTTGGAAATAGCGAAATCTTCGATCTTTGGGCCTTGATTGAGTATGGATAAAATCGCGCGCTCCGGAAATGCCGTCACGTGATCGATATGAACGCTGCGAATCGGAGGATTCACCGAAATGATGAACGCGAACGACCCCATGCCATCGTAGCGCTCGGCATCAATGTCATCCACCAGTAAGTCGTGAATGCTATACCGCTCGCCGCCCGACGAGGCCGCATGCTGGCTCCCGAGAACGTTGGAAATGTTTAGGGCCGCGCCCACATGCCGAATCAGGTTGTAACGAATAGTTACATCGGTGACGCGGCATTGCGGACACGTCCCGCCCTGGTTCGCCGGCGTCAGCACGATCGCAAAGCCTCTCTGAGAGAATCCTCCCCAGCAATTTTCGAGCACATTGCCTTCGAACAGTACCCGTTGCGCATTTTTCAATTCGAAATTGTTTTTAACGATAAAAGGATTGCCGCTCTCCCCTCCGCTAAAATCATGCTCCCCGGCCTTCCACATCAAAGGCTTGAATAGATGATTGCGGCGTATCTCAATATCCGCCGGGGTCGTGGTGCCCGGCGCGCCTCCGAACATAATGGACTGGCCCGACGCTTCCAAAAAATTGTTTACGATCTTGTACGGTCCGCCGGGCTCGTTTCCGCCGCCGCCATTGATGGCCTGCGCGTCGGTGCAAGTTCCCGTCCGGGCGATGCAGTGAAAATCGCTGAAGTATGAATCGACGACTGCAACAAACGTAGTTCCGCTAAGATGAATGCCGCCTTTGGTTTCATCCTGCGCAGTTCCGTGCAACCATAAGCGGTCAAAGATTAAGTGGTCCGCAGTATCTTCCGGTTTGTCGGGCTCAATCAGATTGCGCAGATGCGCATCCGGCTTCGCTCGCGTGATCTCCAGTCCGATCAAACGATAATGGTTTGCATGTGCGAGAAACAGAATTGGTCCTGAATCGCCGCCCCCGTCAAACTCGATTCGCGCCATTACATTTTTTATGGAAGCGCAGTGAAAATCAGGACGCCCCGGCAGGGATGCAACGCCCGCGTAGCAGGGAGAAATCCTGGTACCCTCCGGCGGCAGGCTATCATCAGCAGCGCTTGTCCGAATCACAATCCAGTGGGAGTCATCGCACGGTTTTGCGGGCAGCCGGAAAACGCCGCGAAACGTGGCTCCGGATTCCAACTTCAAAATATCGCCGCATTTCGCGGAATCAATTGCGTCTTGCAGATTGTCGCCGCCGTGCACCAAAACTACCGCGACGTCAGCCGGAGTTGCCGCCAAGGAACTCTGAACATAAACGCGCGGCAGCTCGGCGGCCCCATCAAACTGGCCCGGCTGGGTCGAAACTTGGCCGGTGGACGTGCCACTTCCAAACGCCAGCAGACCGTACAGGACAAAGAAAAATTCCTTGGGTAACCTGATCAAATACCACGCCTCTGCATAACGCGTAACCCGTTCCAAGTGGATGATATCAGTAGGAAAATAGCGGCGTCGGACCTAGTCGATGTAACACTTTTGGGTTAACCAAGTCACGGCCCGCTCGCACTGCGAATTAAAATTGCGGGGAATCGGATGCTATAATGCGTTGCTGTCAGTAATCCCCCACGGCAGCCCGTACCAGACCCGCGAATTAATTGAGGCGATACCCATGATCACTCTCAGGGCAGCTTTCGTGTACTCGATTCTTATGTTAGCAATGGCAAGCCATTCTTTCGGCCAGCAGATTTATATTACGAACGAACCCCAGAAGAAACTTGAACAACTGGATTTGGCCACGGGGAAGCTAACCACTTTATTCGCCATTGACGGTGAGCCAGATGATCTGACAATGGATTCTCAGGGCAACCTTTTTTATTCGGTCCCATCCACCGGTACCATCTATCGTTACGATCCGGCGACTGGTTCCAATACAGTCCTGGTAACCGGACTTAAATATGCCCGTGATCTGTTGATCGAGCCCAATGGCGGCACAATGCTGATCGCCATGTACGCTTCGGGCGAAATCGTGCGCTTCAACTTCACAACCGGGACAACCACAATTTTGTCGAAAAAGCTGGTCACCGTTGACGGGCTGGCCTACGATCCCGCCGGCGATTTATTTGCCGTGGCGAATCACAACACCATCGTGCAGATCGATCCGATAACCGGCGCGGTTCTCAAAACCCTCGAACTCGAGCCCCACCACGCCACCAATGGCGGCGACGGAATGACCTACGACAGTTTCACCGGCCATCTATGGGTCTCTCACGATGGCACGCTAGGGAACGGGCTCATAGAAGTTCCGACCGATCTCTCCGATTTCACTTTGTATCAAACCGGCAAGATCGCTTATCCGGATGGAATCAAGTCTGACGGAAAAGGCAACCTCTATATTGGCGCCATATGGACGGCAGTGGAATACAACATACCAAGCGATACCGTAACCAAAAGCTTCGTTGTGAAGGGCGCCGACGGCGTCTCTCTGATCCCGGGTACTGATTGATCGGAGTGTCCGGTCCGAGTTCAGCTTGGGCGGGTCCTTAATATTGGACTAAAATATTGGACTAACTCGCCAATTTCCCCCGCCTAAAAGATGCGACTATGCGCTAGCATGACAAATATCGCGCCAGCGCATGGCTGCGAAATTTTGGCATATCCCATTAGAGGCGGATGGACTTCATAATTCTCCGGGAGTTTCCGGATCCCGATATTGAGCGCGAGTGGAGGGACTGTCTGTCGCGCATCCAATTTCCATCTCATTACGATTCTCCGGAATATTTCCTGGTGCCTCTGTGGGAAGGCAAGCGGCCGTTCGCGATTCTGGCTCGCGATGGCGACAGGGTTACGGGCATTCTTACCGGTTTGCATGTGGATGGAGAAATTAGCTGTGGCGTCGCTTCCCGCCCCCAAATCAGCATCGATCCTCAAAGTGATGTCGGCGCGGCACAAGACGCGGTAATCCGGGGACTATTGTCGCTCGCCCGTTCCGCGCAACTGATCTCGGTTTTTACGTGGGCCTCTTTGGAACTTCCGGTATTCAAGGCCAATCGCTTTCGGCGCCGCGTACTTCTCGGAAGCGTAATGTTGGACCTCACGCTCGGAGCCGACGCGCTATTTAAGCAATTTTCCAAAGACCGCCGGCGGAACATTCGCTTTGCCGAAAAAAACGGCATCGAAGTGGCGCTCGCAAATACGCCCGAAGATATTGCCGCAGCCTACGAAGTTTATCTCGCATGGCGGCATACGGAGAGAAAGACCGTGCAAGGCGATACCAGCACTTTCGACGTGTTCGAGCGTTCAGCCCATCTCATAAATCGCGTTATGCTTCTCGCAAGGCTGTCAGGAAAAGTAATTGGCGTCAACATATTCCGCTTTTGCCCAGCCGGCTTGTTCGAGTCCGCGGCGAACTACTCTCTCGACGAATATCTCCACCTCAAGCCCAACGACCTAATGCAGTGGAGAGGCATCGAATGGGCCTGCCAGCAAGGGTTGCGCCGCCATTCACTGGGAGGCGCGCATCAATTCCTGAAAAGATTCGGGGGGACGGTGGTTCCCATCATCCGCTACCGGAGGGACTGCACATGGATGAGGAAACACGATCTGCGGGAGATCGTCCAGGATCTGGGACGCGAAACCCTGAAAAAGATGCCGCCCTCGCTCGGAAAGACAGTACGGCGTGTCTTCAATAAGAGGGCTGAATGAAGCGAAGCTCTGCTTGAAATTCGCCGCCACCGATTATTTTTTCTTGGCGGGCTTTTTCTTTTCGCGTTTTGGCGCGTCTTTATTTCCCATGGCAACAGTTTCCCACACGATGCAATCCTTGGCTACAGATTTGTGATCGATTTAACCCCGTCACCTTTAAGAAGTCATCCCGAACATCCGGCGCACCTCAGCCGGGTGGAAGGATCGCTAGTATCTCAACCGAGCCGCTCTTCGTCTGCAAAAAGTTCGTATGCAAAACGTCGCCAGTCGATACACGCCAGATCGCTTCACCGAAAAATAGCGTGGACAAGATATAAATGTTCCTGAATCCGAATACTCACGTTTCAGGCCGGCCCGCGGGAGTGACCGCGACCGCCATTCTTTTCTTCGTGGCTGCCGGATACCTCGTTCTCCTTGGCGGGGTCATGCTACTTTCCCCGGGCACGATTTCCATGACCATGGGAGCGCCATTGCTCAGCGGCCTGGAACTCGCCGGCCCCTATATGTTCTTTCTGGTCGGTGCAGCAGGCGCTGTCATCGGATACGGCCTCTTGAAACTCAACAACTGGGCGCGGCGTCTCGCAATCGTCGCCGCGCTATTAGGAGCGTTCATGCTGATTCCCAGCGTATCCGCGGCCGCAGTAGATTTCCGTCCCGCCCTGCTATGGACCGGCTCCGGCCTCATGATCCGCGTCATCATCGTCTGGTATCTCTACCAATCCCCGGTAATCGAATCCTTTCAAAAACATTCTGAATAATCACGTCAAAAAAGCGTCCGGCAGGACCAAGCTATGCACTTCGCATCCTGCCGGAGCATTAAAATAATTCCGGCTTACTCCAACAATTTACCTACCGTAGTGCTGACCGTGATGCGGGTTGCACTAATCACACCCACGATGTGCGCCACTCTGACGTTCGCCGCGCTGTAGGCATTCAGGGTAAACGTACCGGTATAGCTGTTTCCGTCTGGAGTCAAGAAAACACTCTCCAGGATGCGCGTAGGTCCCGCCGGGTTCCCGATTCCGCTCGGTGCGTTCTCAGTATCGTTACCCAAAGCGAAGTGGTTGAGCCTGTAGCTGGACTTTCCGGTCTTTTCCCAAACTCCCAGGCAGAAATTGCCATCCTGCGCAGGTCGTCCCGAATTCATAATTTCGGTCTTATCGTTGTGCCACTGGACGATGGCATTGTCTATCGGCGTGCCGTCGGGCGGGGCGTCCGAGCCAGTATTGCCTTCGGCCGTGAATTTCACGTGCCACATGCCCACAATCGGGTCTTCTTCATATCGATCAGATGCGAGCAGGAATGATCCAAACTGTGTACCGGACCCCTGCCACGATTGATGGTGAAGGACGGCGCCCGCCCGGCTCGCGCACTGCGCATTCGCTGTCACCGTGAGGCCTAAACCAATCAGACTCAATAACATTACTAATGCTAATTTCTTACCCACCGTTTTCATGGTGCTCTCCTTTTGACCTTGAGTAGCGGTTATCGTTGCTGCCCGCGCCCAGGTTTTTCTGGTCCTTCACTTCCTATAGCGAGAACCAGGGTCAAAACCTGTAATGAGGCAGCAGATTTCGACGAAGATCGTCCGGGGACAAAGCGCTATGTCCGTGCTATCTTCTCCCAGTAACGCGCACCCGTGCGGAGGGGTTGTATGCCTGAGGCCTTGGGACACGAGATCACGGATCTGCTTCGGGCATGGCGCAATGGCGACGAGCAGGCCCTCGAAAAATTGACGCCTCAGGTCTATCGAGAACTGCATCAAGCAGCGGAGCGTTGCATGGCGCGGGAACGCGGCGGTCATACGCTTCAAACTACGGCGTTGATCAATGAGTTGTACTTGCACCTCGCAGACCTGAGACTGATTGATTGGCAGAACCGGGCGCATTTCTTTGCTTTGTGTGCGCGCCAGATGCGGCGCATTCTTACCGACCAGGCGCGGGCGCGGCAGTCGCGCAAACGTGGCGGAGGAGCGCAGCCGGTTTCGCTCGATGTGGTCCCCCTGGTCGCGTCCGAGGCCAGCGGGGATTTGGTTGCGGTGGATGCCGCCCTCACCAGCCTGGCGAAGTTGGACCTGCGCAAAAGCCAGGTGGTCGAGATGCGTTTCTTTGGCGGCCTGAGCGTGGAAGAAACCGCCGAAGTCTTGAAGGTTTCCCCGGATACCGTGGCTCGCGACTGGAGACTGGCTAAGGCCTGGCTGTTGCGCGAAATGAGTGGGCAGTCGAATGAAACATGAACGCTGGAATAAGATTGAGAGCGTTTTCCACAAAGCCCTGGAGGCCGGAGAGGATCGTCGCGGCGCCGTGCTCGAGGAATCCTGCGCCGGTGATGAGGATTTGCGCCGCGAAGTCGAATCGCTCATTGCACAGCATGAGAATGCCGCGGATTTCATCGAGAAGCCCGTATTTGAAGTCAGTCGGCCTGCGAAACGTTCGGTTCCTCTAGCTATGCAACCGAGGGCAAACCTTGAGGGCAGCACGTTTGCCCAGTATCGGGTCGTCGAGGAAATCGGCGTGGGCGGGATGGGAGTGGTTTACAAAGCCGAGGACACCAGGCTGGGACGCCTCGTCGCTCTTAAATTTCTTCCGCTGGCCCTGACTGCCGATCATCTCGCCCTGGAGCGGTTTCGACGCGAAGCTCGCGCCGCTTCCTCGCTCAATCATCCGAATATCTGCACCATCTACGACATCGTGGAGGAGAACAGCCACGTTTTTATTGCCATGGAGTATCTGGAGGGCCAAACGCTCGCGGACTGCATCCGCGGACGAGCGCTTGCCGCCGAGAGAATCAGGAAATTCGGAATGGCGATTGCCGAATCTCTCGCCGCAGCTCATGCCAAGGGAGTAATTCATCGCGACATAAAGCCCGGCAATATTTTTGTCACCACATCGGGCCTGGTGAAGGTGCTGGACTTTGGCGTAGCGAAATTGCTGGGGACCAGCGAAAGCCCCACCATAACCAACCTGACCAATACTGAAGGGATAATTGGAACGCTCCCCTATATGTCTCCCGAGCAACTGCGCGGGCAAAACGTGGACGCGCGGTCGGATATCTATTCGCTGGGAGTCGTGCTTTATGAAATGTCCACCGGTCGCCGGCCCTATGCCGGCAATATCCAATCTGAAATGATCGATGCGATTCTGAACCGTCCCGCTGTTCCGCCCACAACCCGCAATCCCAAACTCCCTGTTAGATTGGGCGAAATCGTCCTGAAGTGTCTGGAAAAAGATCCAGAAGACCGCTATCAGACGGCCAAGGAAATTGCGGTTGACCTTCGGCGGCTTGAGCGCCACGAGACGGGACCACAACAGGCGGGAACGGGGCGCGCACGAGCAAGATCACACTGGAAATGGGTGCTTGCTGCTGCTTTGTTCCTGGTTGTCTTGGGGGTGATCGTCAGCGTCATGCCATCGCCGCTTCAGGGTCCACTGAATTCCGAACAAATCACTTTTTCTTCCGAACCAAAAGATGGACCTCTCATCACGGATGGGGCACGGCTCTATTTTCAGAGCCACGGCGTTCCCGTGGAGATGTCAGTGAAAGGCGGCCCAATTGCCACTTTGCGCTCATCCGCCGCTGGCATGCAGATGCTGGACATTTCTCCGGACGGATCGGAAATGTTGGCGCTGAAGCTGGATCTGAATAACGAGATGGGGCTAGGCTCGATCTGGACAGTTCCGGTCCTGGGAGGCTCACCGAGAAAGCTGGAAAGCCAGATCGCTCAGGATGCACGCTGGTCTCCCGATGGGCGTTCGATTGTCTATGCGAGCATGAACTCTCTTTATATGAGTGACAGCGACGGCGCGAACCTGACAAAGATGTGGGATGGGCCGTCGTACCTCGAAACGCCATATTTCTCTCCCGACTCCCGTCGCATTCGGGTGACGGTGGATGGAGCTAACGAGGATGACCCATCAAGGATTTGGGAATTGAACGCCGATGGCCACAACCCACATCGGCTTGCGTTGGATTGGCCCATGGATGCCACGGAAACGCATGGACAGTGGACGCGGGATGGGAAGCATTTTATCTTCATGTCGCGTCGCGCAGGTCCGGATAACATTTACGAACTCATTCAACCGCCCTGGTTCGAGTTCTGGAAAAAACTGGCCGCCGTGCAGCTTACGTCGGGACAGATTGATGTGCTGGCAGCAACCCCGAGCCGGGACAACGATGGGTTGTTTATCATTGGACGGAACGCCCAAGGTTCCATGCAGGTCTACGATTCGGGACTGAAGCGGTTCGTCCCGTTTCTGGATGGTTTGGCGGCCGCCGATTTCCAAATCTCTCCCGATAAACAATGGATGGCTTATCGCGACTATCCCCAGCAGCTTCTGTGGCGCAGCAAGTTGGATGGCAGCGAGAAACTCCAGTTGACAGATATGGGCGTACTTATGCCGCGATGGTCGCCGGACAGCAAATGGATCGTGTTTTCTAATTACAAAGAGATCTATCGCGTCTCAGTGGATGGAGGCAGTGCGGAAAAGCTGACCTCAGAGGGCAATATGGAAGTTGCCCCGGTGTACTGGCCGGACGGAAAATCGATCGCATTCAACGATTATCCAAAGCCCGGGCAGATTCTGGGAATCAGAGTCCTGGATCTGGCGACGCGGAACCTCTCTATCATGGAAGGCTCCCAGGGCTTTTACGTGCCCTCCTGGTCTCCAGATGGAAAATACATGGCGGCAATGGCCGAAAATCCGTTGCGCATGGTGCTGTACTCGGCGGCATCAAAGACTTGGAAGGACTTGCAAACATTCAAATCTGTCTGGGGTTATTGGGTCTGGGCGAATGACAGCAAATCTCTTTACTTCGCAGTTAGGGGAGCGGAGCCGGTAGAAGAATCGGGGATGTACCGGCTTACAATTGACGGAAAGTGGGACCACGTAGCCAAATACGACGGATTAACTGTCAGTTTGAACGGCTGGGAAGGTTTTCCCAGCATCACATCGGATGGCCGGTTTGCGATGATGAACGACACCGGCGTCGTGCAGATTTATTGGGCTCGATGGCCCGGCCGTTGATACTTACCGGGCCGCAGCCGGTACCTGTTCACCTACCCTGCGGCTGACCTCGAACTTTACCTTCCCTCCACTCGTGCTCACGATGACGTGATCGCCGTGCAGGACTCCGCCATCGAGAATCTTCATCGCCAACGGATCCGAATCACTTTCTGGATTGCTCGCCATGGGTTACCAATAAAAATTTTAGATGTCCCCACTGTATCCCCAGGCTAACAAAAATTATGGGACCAACGAAACAGGGAGGCGGCCGTTCCGCCTCCCATTCCAGCCTCAATGAAAACCGATTATGCTGCCTGGCTTGTAGCCTTGGGCTGTTTTGCCTCAAGTGTCTTTTCGCTGCCGACATTCACTTTGATCTGCTTCGGCTTCGCTTCCGCCTTTTTGGGAAGACTGACTTTCAAAATGCCTTTCTCATAGTTGGCTTTTACCTCCTCGGCATCCACCGTGTTCGGCAAGGTGAACGACCGGGTAAAGCTGCCGTACTGCCGCTCCACGCGTCGGAAATTCTCTTCTTTTTCTTCCTTCTCGAACTTCCGCTCGCCATGCACCGTCAAAGTGTTGTTTTCGATGCGAACGTCAATGTCCTTCTCATCAATTCCCGGCACTTCAATCTTCAGGGTCACGTTGTGCTCGTCTTCATA
>Ga0182015_10002911_pt1 | contig 19897 bp, 9 predicted proteins | sample 712P3MmetaG_FD_120478 | JGI IMG/M metagenome (GOLD analysis project Ga0182015, IMG submission 120478) | Permafrost microbial communities from Stordalen Mire, Sweden - 712P3M metaG | ecosystem: Environmental > Terrestrial > Soil > Wetlands > Permafrost | place: Sweden: Stordalen | collected...
CGTTGGTGCCGGACAGCTCATCGGGTTGTCCGTCGGGTTGGCGATTCTGACGGGACTAGTAATAGCTTGGGGCATCGCAACGCCGATCTTGACGGCACTCCATCCCGCCGCCGGCGGCGCCGCGGAGGTCGCGGCCGCCGTCTGGTCACACCAAGTGCGCTTCATCGGTGCCGGGGCAATTGGGGTCGCGGCACTCTGGTCGCTCGGGCGTTTAGCGCGCCCGGTCGCCGGGGGGGTTGCTTCGGCGCTCGCTGCTTCACGCCGGCGCCGCGCCGGTAATGCCGGAGCCGATCCGAGAACCGAGCGCGACCTGCCGATCGGAATCGTCGGTGCGGTTTCGCTCGCGTGTTTGCTGCCGCTTGCGGCCCTTTTTTGGAACTTTCTTTCCGGCGGCCGTCTGGCGCCGGTCGGCGGCGTGATGACGATCGCCGCCCTCATCTACGTGGTCATTGCCGGTTTTTTCGTAGCCGCCGCCTGCGGTTATATGGCGGGACTCATCGGATCGTCCAATAGTCCCGTTTCCGGCTTGGCCATTCTCGCCGTCATCGGCGCATCGCTGCTCCTCGTGGCGATCGCGCGGGTGACCGGCATAACGTTTACCGAAGGGCTCGTCGCGTATGCGCTCTTCGTCACGGCGGTCTTGCTCTGCGTAGCGACGATCTCCAACGACAATCTCCAAGATCTCAAGACCGGCCAACTCGTGGACGCGACACCGTGGCGCCAGCAGGTCGCGCTGGTTGCGGGCGTCGCGATCGGCGCGCTCGTAATCCCGCCGATCCTCAACCTCCTCAATCGTGGCTACGGGTTTGCCGGCGCGCCGGGCGCCGGCGCAATCGCGCAACCACTGCCGGCTCCGCAAGCGACGTTGATCTCGGCGCTGGCAAAGGGCGTTATCTCAGGACAGATCGATTGGCGGCTCATCGGCGCGGGTGCGGTGGTCGGTGCGCTGGTGGTGGCGTGCGATGAGCTGCTGCGGGCAAGCAAGCGCGGCGCGCTGCCGCCGCTCGCGGTCGGCCTCGGGATTTATTTGCCCGCGTCGACGACCGCGCCGGTGGTCGCCGGAGCGGTGATCGGCTGGCTCTACAACCGCTGGGCCTCGCACACGGCCGAACCCGAGCGGGTGCGGCAAGTCGGCGTGCTCATCGCTTCGGGTTTGATCGTCGGCGAGAGTCTCTTCGGCGTCGTCCTGGCCGGCCTGATCGTTTCGAGCGGTCGAGCCGAGCCGCTGGGGCTGGCGCCGCCGAGCTTCGCTCCTGCCGCCTACTCGCTCGGAGCGCTCGTCTTTGCCGCCGTGGTCGTGGCGCTCTTGAGTTGGGCAGGCCGGCTAGCGGTACGCTCAGCCGCGGCGGAGGCCACGCTACCGTTGTGACGCCGATCTGCCGCCCTTCGCGTTCTCAGCCAAGCTTGCGCAACGATGCGTACCATTGGGCATTAGGATGAAACTTGCCGGAACGCTTGCGCTCGCTGCGCTCGTCATGCTCGGATGCGCGGGTCGGAGCGCCGGGCACAACCATCGTTCCGGCTCGCCGAGTCCCGCTGCGGTTCCAACCGCCGCGGCGGTTCCCACTACCGTTCATCCCAACGTTCAGATCGCCGGCATCGTCGCGCCGTTCCAGAACGTCGCGATCTCGAGCGCACTCTCCGAACCCACGGATTCGGTCTCGGTCCTACAAGGCGACTCCGTGCGCCGCGGCCAGGTATTGGCCGTCCTCGACACGACCGATCTCCGTGCCAGCCTAGAGGCCGCGCAGCGAAGTGCCGCTTCCTCAGACGCCCGGGTTTCGCAGACGCAGTACCAGGCGCAACTCAACATCGGACAGGGTAGCGATCAGGTGCGCAACGCCCAGGCTGCGGTGCTCCAGGCCGAGCAAACGCTGAGGCTCGACCAGCAAAATCTTACGCGCTACCAAACGCTGCTCGATAGCGGCTACGTTTCGCAGCAGCAGGTGGACCAGCAACGCACGACCGTCCGCAACGATCAGCAGCAGGTCAACTCGGCTCGTGCCAGCCTGCAATCGGCCGAACTCAACCAACGCGTCAACGGCACGTACCAGCAGGGATTACAAGCGGCCAACGTTGCCTCGGCGCAAGCCGACGCGGCTTCCGCGCACGCGCAGGCCGACCAGATCGAGGCACAGATCGAAAAGGCCGTCATCACGTCGCCGGTCGACGGGGTCGTCGTGAATCGCAATCTCAATCCCGGCGAGTATCCGGGTTCGCGCACGCTCTTTACCGTGCAGCAGCTCGACCCGGTTTACGCCGAGCTCAACGCATCCTCCGAAGACGTCTTTCGGATCCGCCGCGGAGCATCGGTGTCGATCGCGGTGGCGGGCGTCAACGCGGCTCCCTACACCGGGCGGATCGACGCCGTGCTCGGCCAAGTGCAGCCAGGCTCGACGAACTTCACCGTCCAGGCGATCATTTCGAATCCCGGACTGCGGCTGAAGTCCGGTATGGCCGTCACCGGAACGGTGAATCTTCCATCGGTCACGGGCATCGGTGTTCCCGCGACCGCGTTTCTCGACGACTCGCACGGCAGCATCATGGTGGTCGATTCCGACGGGACCGCCAAGGTGCAAAAAGTCTCCGAACGGGGGAGCGACGGGAAGACCTCGGTGGTCAGCGGCGTGACCTCGGGCACCAAGGTGATCGCGAACGGCCAGCTCGGCATCACGCCGGGACAACAAATCGCCGGCGCAGACAACGGACCCTAGAGGCCCGTAGCCTATGTGGCCGACTCGGCTCTTCGTTCTTCGGCCGGCGCTCGTTTTCGTCGCGCTCGCGCTGATCGCCGTCGCCGGAGCCATCTCGCTGATGACGATCGTGCAGCAGCAGTTTCCGAACATCGATTTTCCCACCATCACCATTCGCGCCAGTTATCCCGGCGGTTCCACCACCGAAATACGCGACGCGATCGTTCGGCCGATCGAGGATGCGATTGCCGGTGCCCCCGATCTCGATCACATCAATACGACGGTGCAGCAAGGCCAAGCGACCATCTCGGCGGTCTTTGCGTTGACGTCGAATAAGACGACCGATCTGGTGCAAGTCCAGCGGCGCGTGCTCGTTGCGCAGGCCCAGTTGCCCAGCGACATGCCGGCGCCGACCGTCGGAACCTTCGATCCGGCGGAGGCGACGATCGTCACGCTGGGGGTCAGCTCGCATTCGCTCAACCCGGGCACGCTCTCGGCGATCGTCACGAATAACATCGTGCCGGATCTCGAACAAGTCAACGGCGTCTCGAACGTCAACGTCGGAGGCTCGGTTACCCCGGCGATCGAGGTTGCGGTCAATCCGAACCTGTTGACCTCGGCGGGCCTCACGCTCAACGACATCGTGAGCACGATTCAACAGAACAACGAGCGAGAACCCGGCGGCATCGCGTATTTGCCGGGCCACGAAACGACGGTCGACGTCCGCGGCGACGTGAGCGACGCCGTGACCGTTGCCGACCTGCCGATTTTTGCCGCATCGGCCTACACGACGACCTTCGGTAACGCGTCGTACAGCGAGCCCGCGGTCCCCGGCGCGCCGGGCGCACCCGCCGGCGCGTCCGCTTCTTCCACGGCGACCGGCGGGGCAACGACGCCGGCGGTCTCCTCTCCGGCGCCCGCGTCGAGCGCCGCCCCAGCGGCTTCTGCAGCGCCGGCGACGGCGTTTGCCGCCACGATTGCGGCGCCTTCGGTTTCCGCGCTGCCTTCACCGAGCGTCGCAGCCTCGGCAAGCGCCGCGCCATCGATCACCGCGTCGCCGCTAGCGACCAACGCCCCCGCGCCGCTGCCGAACCTCGCCGCAACGGTCGTCGCGCAAACCACGTCCGCCGTGGCGGCGAGCCCCGCTGCAGCGACGTCGAGCACCACTTCCTCCTCGTCGGGGGGAAGCAGCTTTGCCGGTCCGTCGCTCTCGAGCGTCAACCCATGGACCGCTTCGGCGCGCGTGCTTCGCATCGCCGACGTCGCATCGGTCACGAGTTCTTACGAGCCGCAGCGCCAGTTCAGTTACGTCGGAACGGTTCCGACGATCTCGCTCGGCGTGCAAAAATCGACCGGCGCCAGCGAAGTGACCGCCGCGCAGAACGTCATGCTCGCGCTGCCGGCGATCGAGCGAACCTACCCGGCAATCGATTTCAAGATACTCAACGATCAAGCGGCATATACGAAGCAGCAGATTTGGGGCGTCTTTCACACCCTCATCGAGGCGATCTCGATTACCGCCGTCGTCATGCTCTTCTTCCTCAGATCGTGGCGCAACGCGATCGTCGTGCTCATCGCCATTCCGGCCTCCCTCTGCGTAACGCTGGCCGCGATGAAGGCCGTGAACTTCACGATCGATACCGTTTCGCTGCTGGCGATGACGCTCATCATCGGGATACTGGTGGACGATTCGATCGTCGTGCTCGAGAACGTCGAGCGCCACTTCAAAAACGGCGAAGCAGCGAAAGAAGCGGCGATCCGCGGCCGCACCCAGATCGGTCCGGCCGCGATCGTCATCACGCTGGTCGACGTCGTGGTCTTCCTGCCGATCGCGTTCTTACCCGGAACCGTCGGCAAGTTTCTCTCCGAGTTTGCGTTGGTGGTCGTGGTCGCGACCCTGACGTCTCTGTGCATTTCGTTTACCGTGACGCCGGCGCTGGCCGGGAACTGGTCGTTGCTCTCGCGCTGGCGTGCGCCGCGGCCCATCGAAAGCTTCGCGCGCGGCTTCGAACGCTTGCGCCAATGGTACGCGCGGCGCGCGCTGCCGTGGGCCTTGCGCCGTCCGGTGCCGGTGGTCGTGATTTCCGCAGCCGCCGTGATCTTTTCGGTTCTCCTCGTCCCGCTCGGGGCCGTCGGCTTCGAGTTCATGCCGCCGGTCGACCGCGGAGAGGTCTTCGTTCAGATGACCTATCCCACGGGGACGCCGTTGAGCGCCGTCAATGCGGCAATCGCGCAGATGGCGGCGCGCTTTGCCAAACTCGCCGACGTGCAATCGCAAACGGCCCTGGCAGGCGGAACGCAGTCGAACTTCGGGGGCCAGATCGTCCAGGGTTCGGTGGGGCAAATTCACGTCTTCCTCAAGCCCAACCGGCGCCGGCCGACGGACTACTGGGCGCGAGTGCTGGGAAACATCGGCTCGCAGGTCGCCCCGGGGGCACGCATCGTCGCGATTCCCGCCACCGGCACGGGCGGCGGCAACGCTCAGCCGATCGACTATCTCATCACCTCGACCGACGATCATCCCGATAGCTATGCCGAGCAGGTCGCCGAGGCGCTGCGGGAGACGCCAGGAACCGCAAACGTGAACAGCTCTGCGGAAAAGCTCGCGCCGCAGATCGACGTGGAGTTCGATCGCGAACGCGCGCGGGCGCTCGGCGTCAACATCGGCCAGGCGGCCGCGGCGATCCGCGCCGCATTCGGCGGAACGCTCGCCACCCAGTTCGACACCTCGCGCGGGACGATGTACGTCCAAGTGCTCTACCCGCGCGCGTATCAAACGTCGTTGCGCACGGTGAGCGCGATACCGGTCCGCACGATCGGCGGAACGCTCGCCTACGTGGGCGACGTGGCGCGCTACGTCGAGGATCCCTCCGAACCCTTGATGACGCGCGTCAACCGGCAGACGGTCGTGCACGTGCAAGCGAACCTCGCGCCCGGCGCCGTGCAATCGATCGTGCAGCGGAACTTCCAGCGGCGCTTGGCGTCGCTCAAACTGCCCTCATCGGTTCAGGTGAACGCCAACGTCGGCGGACAGCAGCAGAACCTCTCGGACACGGTCCATGGCATGACCCTCTCGCTGCTGCTCTCACTGCTGCTGGTCTACTTGCTGATGGTGGCACTGTACGATAGCTATCGCCTGCCCTTCATCATCATGTTCGCGGTACCGGTTGCGGCCGTGGGCGCGTTGACGTCGCTCGCAATCACGCATCAAGCCCTCAATCTCTACTCGCTGATCGGCACCGTGCTGCTCGTTGGTCTCGCATCGAAAAATGGCATCCTGTTGGTGGATTTCGCGAGCCACATGGTCGAGCGCGGCATGAACCGGGGCGACGCAATGGTCGAGGCGGCGCGCGAGCGGTTCCGGCCGATCGTCATGACGACCTGCGCGATGATCGCCGGCATGACGCCGATTGCGCTCGCGCTCGATCCCGGCTCCGCGCAACGGCAAGCGCTGGGCATCGTGGTCATCGGCGGCTTGGTCAGCTCGCTGCTGCTGACGCTCGTGCTCGTTCCGGTGATGTTCATGTGGCTCGGACCCAAACCGCGAAGCCAGGCCGATGCAGCTACGCCGCCGCCGCGCGAGCTCGAATATTCGGGAGCAGGGGGTTAGCGTATGTGGTTCACGCGCCTTTTCGTCCAGCGGCCAACGCTCGTCATGGTCTTTCTTTCGTTGGTCTTGCTCGCGGGGTCGATCGCCGGCGTCAATCTCGTTAAGCAGCAGCTCCCCAACTACGACGTCCCCTCGATCCAAGTGCTGCTGACCTATTCGGGCGCGTCGACGACCGAGATGCGCGACGCCATCGTGCGGCCGCTCGAAGACCAAATCGCGGGCGCGCCGGACCTCAGCTACATCGAAACGTCGATTCAGCCGGGACAGGCATCGATCGTCGCCGTCTTCGCCTTGACTTCGGACCAGAACACCGATCTCGTGCAAGTACAGGGACGCGTTCAGAACTCGCTTCATCAGCTGCCCAACGATCTTCCCACGCCGCAGATCTCCATCTACAAGCCCAGCGAAGCCGTCGTCGTTTCGCTCAGCGCTTCGTCGTCGACGCTTTCGCTCGGCCAGCTTTCCGCAATCGTCACCAACAGCGTCGTGCCCACGCTCGAGCAAGTCCCGGGCGTTTCGTACGTGCAAGCGAACGGTGACGTCACGGCGTCGATCCAGGTCAACGTCAACCCGCAAGCTTTGCAATCCTCGGGCTTTACGCTCACCGACGTCATCAACGCGGTTGCCAACAACAACGTGCGCGCGCCGGGCGGCATCGTCTACCAGCCCGATCGCGAAACGAACCTCGACATCCGCGGCGACATCGCCGACGTTCCCACGGTTGCCGATCTCCTGCTCGGAAACACGACGACGTCGTCGTCCTCGTCGTCGACCAGCACGGTCAATCCCTGGTACGCGGCGCCGCGCCTCTATCGCGTGGGCGACGTCGCGAACGTCCAGGACGCGTACGAGACGCAGCGCGTCTTCGCCTACACCAATGGGCGTCCGACCGTCGAGCTGGACGTTCAAAAAGCGGCGGGATCGAGCGAAGTGACCGCTTCCAACGCCGTGCTCGCGCAGTTGCCGTCCCTTCGCGCGCAGTACCCGCAGATCAACTTCTCGGTGTTAAGCGTGCAATCGACCTATACGAAGGAGCTGCTGTCCGGCGTTACGCGAACGCTCGTCGAAGGCGTACTCTTCACCGCGATCGTCATGCTCTTCTTCTTGCGCTCCTGGCGCAACGCAGTCGTCGTGATGATCGCGGTTCCGGCGTCGTTCCTCGTAACCCTTGCGGCGATGCGGGTCGTCGGCTTTACGCTCGATACCGTCTCGCTGCTGGCGATGACCCTGATGATCGGCATCCTGGTCGACGACTCGATCGTAGTGCTGGAGAACATCGAACGGCATCATGCCGAAGGCGAGGCGCCGCAGCTTGCGGCGATCAACGGGTTGACGCAGATCGGCGTGGCGACGATCGTCATCACGCTCGTCATCGTCGTCGTTTTCGCGCCGATTTCGTTCCTCCCGGGTTCGGTTGGCCTCTTTCTTCGCGAGTTCGGTTTGGTCGTGACCGTCGCGACCCTGACCTCGCTCTTCGTTTCGTTTGCGGTGACGCCGTCGCTGGCGGGGCGTTGGGCGCTCTACTCGCGCTGGAAACCGTGGGGGGTCGTCGACCGCTTCGGACACGGTTTCGACCGCGTTCGCGGCTGGTACGCGCGCCGCGCGCTGCCGTGGGGACTCGAGCATCGCGCGCTCGTCGTTTGGGTATCGTTCGTCAGCCTCGTTCTAGCGCTGCTGCTCATACCGTTGGGCGTGGTTGGCTTCGAATATATGCCGCCGGTCGACCGCGGTGAAATCTTCGTAAACATCGGCTATCCCACCGGAACGCCGCTCACGCAAACCCAGGCGGGGGTCGTGCGCGCGGAGCATCTCGTCGACGGCGTCGCGGATATGCAATCGGAAACCTCGATGGCCGGCGCATATCAGGGACAGATCAGCGGCTACATCAACAACGGCGCGATCGGACAGATACACCTGTTCCTCAAAGAGGGGCGTTCGCATTCGACCTCGTACTGGGTTTCGAATCTGCGGTCGCGCATCGCGCGTCTGCTGACCGGGGCCAACGTCGTCGCCGTCCCGGCAACCGATCCTTCGGGCGGCATCGCTCAGCCGATCGGCTACGTCGTCTCGAGTTTGACGACCGATCCCGGGCCTGCGGCGGCACGCGCCTTCGCGGCGCTCGCCGCGACGCCCGGCACGACGGACGTCACGACCTCACTCACCGATAACGCGCCGCAAGTCGAGGTCGAGTTCGACCGCGGCAACGCGCGGGCGCTCGACGCGAGCATCGGTACGGCCTCGACCGCCGTGCGCGCCGCCTTTGGCGGCGACACCGCGACGGAGTTCACGGGGCCGGAGGGGCTCAAGGACGTGCAGGTGATCTATCCAGAGACAGACCTTCGCTCGCTCGATCAAATAGCGGCGATCCCCATCCGCGCGAACAACGGCTCGATCATCCGGGTCGGAGACATCACGCAGCTGGTTTCCCAGCCGGCGCCGCCGCTCATCATGCGCATCAACCGGCGCAACGTCGTGCTCATCGGCGCCAACGTCACACCGGGAGCCATCCTGTCGAACGTCGAGCGTTCCTTCGAGCGGCGCTTGCGGGCGCTGCACCTGCCCAGTAACGTCACCGTCGCTCCGGTCGCCGGCGGCAACCAGCAGAATGTCCACGACACCGTAACCGAGATGGCGATCTCGTTGGCGCTCTCGATTCTCCTCGTCTACTTGCTGATGGTGGCGCTCTACAACGGCTACGTGACTCCGTTCATCATCATGTTCACCGTGCCGGTCGCGGTCGTCGGCGCGTTAGGCGCAGTCGCGCTCACGCATCAAACGCTCAACCTCTTCTCGCTGATCGGCTCGATTCTGCTCGTCGGATTGGTGGCGAAGAACGGCATTCTGCTCGTCGATTTCGCCAATCAGTTGCGACAGAGTGGGCTGAGCAAACTCGAGGCGATCGTCGAAAGCGCGCACGCTCGGTTCCGCCCGATCGTTATGACGACCATCGCGATGATCGCCGGCATGCTGCCGCTGGCACTCGCGCTCGATCCCGGATCGCAAGCCGAACGGCCGCTGGGCATCGTCGTCATCGGCGGCCTTTCGAGCTCGCTGGTTTTAACGCTGCTGCTGATTCCGATCATGTATTTGCGCTTTGCGCCGGAGCACTACCGCATCGCTTCGCTCAACGGCGAAATCGATCCGCATCAGATCGAGTTGCCGATGCCGCTGCCGACCTCGCCGGCCTCTGAGCGCTAGCGCGCACTCGCGCTTTTTCGGCCTCCGTCGCGCGATCGCGCGGCGGCGCGTGAGTGACGAGCAGCTGGAGCAGCTCGGTGGCGGCGGCGGTCACCTGATCGACGGCGCGTTGGAAGACCGCTTCGTTGGCTTTCGACGGATGGGCGAAGCCGCTGAGCTTGCGCACGAACTGCACGGCCGAGGCGTGGATTTCGTCCTGACTGGCTGGCGGCGAGAAATTATGGAGCGTCTTGATGTTCCGGCACATGGCGCAGAGGTTAGCGACGTCGGCGGATAGCTCATTTCGCTTCGCGAAGCTTGAGCGATGGATCGCTGGCCGGCGCTCGTCTACGAGGAATGGAAGGACACGCTCGCTACCGTGCACCTGTGGACGCAGATCGTAGGCAAAATCCGTCTCCGGCTGACGCCGCTGGTCAATCACTGGTGGAACGTCACGCTCTACGTTACCCCGCGCGGGCTCACGACGTCGGCAATGCCCTACGGCGACGGACGCTGGTTCTCCATCGACTTCAATTTCTTGGGACATCGTCTCGAAATCGCCGGATGCGACGGCGAACTAGACGGATTCGCGCTACGGCCGATGAGCGTGGCGGCCTTTTACGAGGAGCTGATGGGCGGCCTGCACGCACTTGGATTCGACGTGCGCATCAACCGCAAACCGAACGAGATTGCCGATGCCGTGCCGTTCGATCGCGATACCACCCATGCGTCGTACGATCCAACCTACGTCGAGCGGTTTTTTCGCGCGTTGCTGCAGGCCGATCGTCTTTGTAAAGAGTTTCGCGCGTCGTTCTTGGGCAAGGCGAGTCCCGTGCATTTTTTCTGGGGCAGTTTCGATCTGGCGGTCACGCGTTTCTCCGGCCGCCGCGCGCCGCCGCATCCGGGCGGGATTCCGAACATGCCCGACTCGGCGACCCGCGAAGCATACTCGCACGAGGAGCACAGCGTCGGCTTTTGGCCCGGGGGCCCAGGTGCGGAAGCCGCATTCTACGCCTACGCGTATCCCGAGCCGCCGGGTTTTGCACGAGCGCCGGTCTTGCCGCCGGGCTTCTGGTACGACGGTTTGCGCGAGTTTCTGCTGCCCTACGAAGCGACCCGTACTTCGACCGATCCCGACGCGACCGTCTTAAGTTTCTTCAACGCTACCTACGACGCGGCGGCGGACCTAGCGAAGTGGGATCGAGCGGCTCTCGAACGCCGCTGAGCAGCGCGTTCACTCGCGGAAACGTTGCGCGAGCAACGCTGCGACGTCATTCGCCGAAGCGGCCAAGACCGAGCCGTGATCTCAATCGTGCTTTCGGGATTGATAACCGCGTCGGCGCCTCCTTGCAGCAGCAATGTAGGAACCGCGATCGGGAAGTTCGCAGCGTTGTTGTGAGAAGGTCGTTGTAGAGGGTCTCGAGCGCGGATTCGGCCTGCGGACGAAAAACCGTTCGCGGCACGATGGTCGCCCATCGCGAGCGGCCCTCGATCTCGGGCAGACACCACTCCGCAAGTAGCGGCCTGAGGCGCAGCGCTTCGGTGTCGAGGGGACGATCCGCGAATCAACGGTCGAGAGTCCCTGTAGCATGAGCAGCACAATCGGAAGCCCGTGGCAGCGGCTTCGGCGGCACGTAGAAGGCATTGCCGGCTGGTCCGGTCGCGATGGTGGCTGCGCTCGCGATCGCGAGTGTTACGGCGAGCAGCATCTGCCCCAGAGCGAGCCGATTCGACATACTGTGACGTTATGAACGCGAAATCAGGGATTCAAGGTCGTCGTAAGCGCGACGCGTGCTCCGTCGCTTTCGACGCTTACGGCGCCTTCCTCGTCAGTGCGGTAGATGCGAGCGCCGAGACGCTGCAGCGTCGCCAACGTTGACGGCGCCGGATGTCCGAACAGATTGTGGCGCCCGACCGAGACGATCGCATAGCGTGGGTGCACCGCCGCGATAAAGCCCGGCGAAGACCCGTACGCAGAACCGTGATGGCCGACCTTGAGAACGTCGGCGCGAAGATCCACGCCTTCGCGTAAGAACCGCGCTTCCGATTCGCTGCCGGCATCGCCCGTGAAGAGCATGCGGAAGGCTCCGTACTGCAAGATGAAGGCGACCGAGTTGCTGTTGATCGCATTCGCGCCGGAGATGAAGGGCAGCGAGGGGCCGACGAACGTCAGCGTCACACCGTCGTCGGTACGCCAGCGCATTCCGGCACGCGGATAGACGATAGGCACGCCTTCGCTGCGCGCGGTAGCGAGTGCATCTTGATAGGCGTGGCCAGAATATCGTTGTCCGCCGTCGTCGAATTGTGCCACGCGCAGACGCCGCAGCACGGGCGCGACGCCGCCAGCGTGGTCGCCGTGCGGATGTGAGAGAATCAGCGCATCGATCGCGTGGATGCCGTGCCGCAGCAAGAACGGTACGACGATGCGCTCTCCCACGCGTTCGGCGACGGAGTCCTCGCCGCGCGCGCCGCGCTCGAGCCGCCCCCCGGCATCGACCAGCAGCGTGTGTCCGCGCGGCGTTTGAACGACGATCGCGTCGGCTTGGCCAACGTCGAGCACCGTAACGCGCAAGCGCGCGTCGAGCGGGCGCGGTGGCCAGAGCACGAGGGCCGCCGAAAGTGCAAGGGCAGCCGCGGCAAGCGTTCGCGCCCGTCGAGTCCACAGTAGCGGTGCCGCGAGCAGCGCGGCATCGTAGAGCGCGATGCACCACGCCGGCGCCGGCGTCATCGGCAGCACCGAGAACGGCAGCGACGAAATCGTCTGTACGACGCCGAGCATCCAGGCAATCAGCCACGAGTTGAGGTTCGCGCAAAGCTGCGCGAGCGGCCCGCACCAGAAGAGCGCGAGTTGCGCGGCGCCGAGCGCCATCGTCGCGGCCACGCACGGAACGATGGCGAAGTTTGCGGCGACGGCATAGGGCGCGAACTGCAAGAATACGGCGGCGCTCACGGGCCACGTGCCGAACTGCGTCGCAAGCGTCAACGTTAGCGCCTCGCGTACGCGGTCCGGCAGCGCGACATGCATTTCGATCCAGCGATCGATCGGACCGGCACACGCGAAGATCGCGCCGACGCACGAGAAGGAGAGCGCGAACGATGCGGTTGCGACGCTGTCTGGGCGCACCGCTGCGACGACGATTGCCGCGATGCCCAGGGCGTTCCATGAAAACGAAGCGCGGCCAAAGGCGCGCGCGGCGAGCGCCGCCGTCGCCATCGTTGCGGCTCGCTCGGCCGGCAACTGCGCGCCGCTCCACCACACGAAGCCCCACACGATGGCTATCGCGAGACCGCAGGTGACCGCGCGAGGCAATCCCAGCGCGAGCAGCACGAGAAGCGAAAGCGCCGCGACCGCGCCCATGTGCAAGCCGGCCGTTACTAGGATATGGACGGTTCCTGTTTCCTGAAACTCCGTGCGCAGCGCCGGCGGCAGCGAAGATCGTTCGCCCCACAGCTCGCCCGCAAGCACGGACGCCGCCGGTTCGCCGAGGCGTTCTTGCAGTTGCGCGTGCGCCCACTCGTGTGCCCGCGCGAGCGCGATGCGCGGACTCCAGATGGCGGATCGAACCGAAATCACGTCGGCTGCATCCAGCCGCGCATCCACGCCCCGGTCCGCTTCGAGCTCGCGTTCGCTCGGCTCGCCAGGATTGCGCGCGTCGTCGAACGGTTCGAGCCGCCCGCGTACGATGAGCTGCGCTCCCATCACGGCAAGGTTGTCGCGCAACCGCGCCGTTGCGATCGTTCCGCCCGGCAACGCGAGGAGGACGCCCGTCGAGCCGTCGCCTTCTGGTTGCCGCTCGAGCAGCGTCGCGGCGTAGCGCGCCGTTCGCTGTGCGTGCACGTCTCGACGCTCCCGTTGATGGACCGCGGCGTTTGCGGCGGCGAGAACCAGGGCGGCTATTACGGCGGCGCGAAATCGCGGCGGTTCCCGGCCAAAGGCCGCGTACGTGACGGCTGCTCCCAGCGCAAGGAACTCAATGGGGCGCAGATCCGGCGCGAGCGGAGCCACGGCCAGCGTTCCAACCACGGCCGCGACCGAGAAGCAAAGGAGTCCCCACGATGGCATTGCCGTTCACCTGCGACGATCCGGCGGTCCGGCTATGCGTATCGTCGTAACGGGCGGCGCGGGCTTCATCGGATCGCACGTCGCGGATGCGTACTGCGCCGCAGGCCATGAGGTTCTGATCGTCGATTCGCTCTGGGAACACGGCGGCGGCAGGCGCGCGAATATCCCGCAGAACGTCACCCTCGTGCACATGGACATCCGTGACGAACACGTCGGCCGTGTCTTCGCGGATTTCTCACCGGAGGTCGTCAGCCACCACGCGGCACAGCATTCCGTCGCAATCTCCGCGCGCGACCCCGCCTACGACGCCCAGATCAACGTCATCGGTCTGCTCAACGTCCTCGACCACGCGCAGAAATCCGGCGCGCGCAAGGTGATCTTCGCGTCGAGCGGCGCAACCTTCGGCACGCCGGAGAGACTGCCGATTACCGATGCGACGCCGCAACACCCAAGCTCACCATACGGCATCACGAAGATGGCGGGCGAATACTATGTGCGCTTCTACCAGCAATCGCGCGGCCTCGATTTCACGGCGCTGCGCTACGGCAACGTCTACGGGCCGCGTCAGGATCCCAACGGCGAGGCCGGCGTCATCTCGATCTTCATCGGCAGGTTCTTGTCGCGCGAACCGGTGCGCATCGATTGGGATGGCGAGCAGACTCGTGACTACGTCTACGTCGAAGACGTCGCGCGCGCGAATCTGGCGGCGCTCGAGCGAGGCTCGGGGGAAGCGCTGGTCATCGGCACCGGCGTTCGGACCAGCGTAAACGAGATTTACCGCCGCCTCGTCGAGATTTCCGGCTTCGAGCCGCCCATCGAACGCGGGCCGCGGCGCGAGGGTGACGCCCGCGACGCGCAGTTCGACGCCGCCGGCGCGCGCGAGAGCCTTGGCTGGGCGCCGACGGTTGCGCTCGCCGACGGTATTGCCAAAGCCTACGAGTACTTCGCGCGGTGCACCGCTTCGCAGTAACGGCGCAGCGCATCGCCACGTCGCCCGCGAAACTCGAGAAAATCGCGGCGCTCGCCGATTATCTTCGCGAACGGGACGATGGCGATCTGGTGGCGGCGGCGCGTTTCTTTACCGGGACGCCCTTTGCCGCTCGCGATAGGCGCACGCTCTCCATCGGCGGCCGAACGATCGTGGACGTGGCGCGCCGCGTGTGGCGCTTCGACGACGCAGCGCTCGGTACTAGTTATCGCGCAACCGGCGACCTCGGGGCCGCGCTCGGCCCGTTGGTGCGCCCTCCATGCGACGCGATGCTCTTCGCCGATCGCTTGACGCCGGCGACCCTCGACGCGCTCTTTGCGGAGATCGCCGCGGCCGAGGGGAAGCGTTCGCAACGCCGCCGCGAAGCGGTCCTGGAACGAATTCTTCGCGCCTGCGACGATCCGCTGACGGCAACGTACGTCATCAAGATCATGACGGGAGACTTGCGTGTCGGATTGCGTGAAGGATTGGTGCTCGAAGCGATTGCGCGCGCTTTCGACGCTGCGCCGCCGGTTATTCGGCGCGCGCTGATGGCTACGGGTGACGTCGGCGCCGTCGCGCTGGCCGCCAAGCACGGCACCCTCGACGAGCTGCGCGTCGATTACGGCACGCCGATCGGCTTCATGCTGGCGACGCCGGTTCCGTACGGCGAGGAGTACCCGGATCTTGCCGCGTTCCAGTGGCTTTTGGAGGATAAATACGACGGAATCCGGGCACAGGCGCACGTCGCCGGCGGCGATGCCAAGCTCTTTTCGCGCCGGCTCAACGACGTGAGCGCGGCCTATCCTGAGGTCGTTCGCGCGCTGGCGGCGCTGCCGCGCGACGCTATCTTCGACGGTGAGATCGTCGCGGTGCGCGACGGACGCGTGCTGCCGTTTCGCACGCTCCAAGCACGCCTGCAGCGCAAGCTCGTCGACGAGGCGCTGCGTCGCGAGATCCCGATTGCCTACATCGTCTTCGATCTTCTGGCACTCGACGGCGAGCTGCTGATCGACGAGCCCCTGCAGTTGCGCCGCGGGCTGCTGGCCGATCTCGTTACCGCGGGGGAACACCTGTCAATGGCGCCGTCGCGCCCGCTGGACGATCGCTCGGCCGCGGAAGTGAACCAGCGATTCAAAGCGGCTCGAGCGCGCGGCAACGAAGGGCTCATCCTCAAACGCACCGATGCGCCGTATCTTCCCGGACGCCGCGGAAAATGGTGGCTCAAGCTCAAGCGCGAGCTTTCCACGCTCGACGTCGTCGTGATTGCGGTCGAATGGGGACACGGCAAGCGCGCGAACGTCCTTTCCGATTACACGTTTGCGGTCCGCGGCGAGGGTGGCCGTTTGGAAGCGATCGGCAAAGCCTATTCGGGCTTGACCGACGCGGAGATCGCCGAGCTGACGCCGTGGTTTCTCGAACATCGGCTCCCCGCGAACCGCCAACGTTCAAAGGCGCGTGCCTCCGAAATCCCGGTCGAACCGCAGATCGTATTGGAGGTCGCGTTCGACGTGATCCAAGAGAGCGATCTGCACGAGAGCGGCTTCAGCCTGCGGTTTCCACGAATCGTTCGCATTCGCGACGACAAGCCGCCGGAGGAGATCGATTCGCTCGAACGCGTACGCGAGATCTATCGCGAGATGCTGGAGCGCGAAGGAGCGGACGGAGGCGGTTAGTCTGTTACGAGATTGACGAGCTTGTCGGGAACGTAGATGCGCTTGCGTATCTCTTTGCCGCCCACGTGAGCGCGGACGTTGGGATCTTCCAACGCCAGTGCGACCACATCGTCTTGCGCGATTCCCGCGGAAACCGCGAGGCGCGCCCTGACCTTGCCGTTGACTTGCACGACCAGCGTGATCTCGTCGAGCGCGAGCACGCGTTCATCGGGCTGGAGGTAGGCTTCGAGATGGACCGACGTGGAGTGTCCGGCGCGCTCCCACAGCTCTTCGGCGATGTGCGGCGCGAACGGCGCGATGAGGATCGGCAGGGAAGCGACGGCATACTCCACCGCCGGCGAATGGGGCTGGGAGATTGACACGGCGGTCAAGGCGTTGACCAACTCGTCGAGCCGGGCGATCGTCGTATTGTAATGGAAGCGGCGCGAAAGCGTCTCGTCGATCGCCGACTTCGCGGCGAGGTGCACGGCGCGCAGCAGCGTCTTCTCCGTAACGCTTTGCGCACGCGGCAACGTACCGGCGGTCAAGGTGCGAGCGAAGAACGGTTCGCAGGCCCGCCAGATGCGGTTGAGCAGGCGAATCCGGCCGACAATCCCATCGTCGGTCCAGTCGCTCGTCTCTTGCGAGGGCGTGACGTAGAGCAAAAAGAGGCGCATCGCGTCGACCCCGCTCTTCTGCGCCGTTTCGTCGATGCCGACGACGTTGCCGCGCGATTTCGACATCTTCTCGCCGTCGCGCAGCAGGAGCCCCTGATGGAAGAGATGTTCGAATGGCTCGTCCGAACCGGCGACCCACCCGCGATCGTGAAAGAACTTATAGAAGAAGCGCGAGTAGAGCAAATGCAGCACGGCGTGCTCGGCGCCGCCGATATATTGGTCGACGTTCATCCATTGGTCGGCGCGCTCGCGCGACCACGGCAGCGCGTCGTTATGCGGATCGAGGTATCGCAGATAGTACCAGGACGATTCGAAGAACGTGTCCATCGTATCGCTCTCACGGCGCCCCGGCCCCCCGCAGCGCGGACAGCGCGTTTCGACGAACTCGGGCAGCGCCGCGAGCGGCGAACCTTCCCCGCGCAAACGCGCGCCCGGCGGCAGCAGCACCGGCAGATCGTCGTCGGGAACCGGCACTTCGCCGCAGGTGGCGCAATAGATGATGGGAATCGGCGTCCCCCAGTAGCGCTGCCGAGAAATGAGCCAGTCGCGCAGCCGGTAGTTGATGCTGATGCGACCGCAGCCCATCGCCGTCAACCGTTCGGCAATCGCCGTCCGCGCGCGCGCGCTCGGCATGCCGCTGAAATCGTCGCTGGCGATCAAACGGCCGTCGGCGACGTACGCTTCGTGAAGCGTTCCGTCGGGTGGCGCTCCGGGCTCGACGACGACCGTTACGATCGGGAGCGCATGCTTGCGCGCAAACTCGAAGTCGCGTTGATCGTGCGCCGGTACGCCCATGACCGCGCCGGTGCCGTACTCCGCCAAGACGTAGCTGGTAATCCAAATCGGTACGCGCTCGCGGGTGAGCGGATGAACGGCGTGGGCCCCGGTGAAAAGGCCGCGTTTTTCCATCAGGCTCGTCCGCTCGAGCTCGGACTTCGACTTCACGCTGTCGGCGAAATCGCTCATCTCGGCGCTTTTCTCCGCGGATACGATACGTTTGAGCGCCTCCACGACCGGATGCTCGGCGGCCAGCGCGAGAAACGTTACGCCGTATACCGTGTCGATGCGGGTGGTGAAGACGTCGATGGCTGCGTCGATCCCATCCACGCGAAACGAGAACTCCACGCCTTCGCTGCGGCCGATCCAATTGCGCTGCATGACGCGCGTGCGCTCGGGCCAACCGCTGAGCTTCTCGAGGTCGTCGAGGAGACGGTCGGCATAGTCGGTGATGCGCAGAAACCACTGCGAGAGATTCCGTCGTTCGACGAGATGATCGCATCGCCAACAGCGCCCCTCAATGACCTGTTCGTTGGCCAGTACCGTCCGGTCGTGTGGGCACCAGTTGACCGGCGCTTCGCGCTTATAGGCCAAACCCGCTTCGTACAGCCGGACGAAGAGCCACTGATTCCAGCGATAGTACTCCGGCTCGCAGGTCGCAATTTCGCGCGACCAGTCGTAGCTCGTCCCCATCAAGCGCACCTGGCGGCGCATGTTGAGGATGTTCTCGGCCGTCCACGCCGCAGGATCGATGCCGCGCTCTATCGCCGCGTTCTCGGCGGGAAGCCCGAAGGCGTCCCATCCCATCGGATGTAGGACGGCAAAGCCGAGCATTCGACGCATGCGTGCGACGGCGTCGCCGATGGTGTAGTTCTTCGCGTGGCCGACATGAAGATCGCCCGACGGATACGGCAGCATCTCGAGCGCGTAAAACTTCGGACGCCCGTCTTGCGGCGCGCGATAGAGTCGATCGCGTTCCCAGCGCGACTGCCATTTGTGCTCTATCGAGCGAAAATCGTAACTCTCGGCCATTCCAGCTGCATGGTACATGCTCGAAGCGCCGTCGCGCTACCCTTTTCGGTCGGGAGGCTCCGCGTGATGGGCCGCCATGATCGTTCGCGTACTTCTCGTTGCCGCGGTGCTCGCTGCGGTAGCCTTCGCGCTATGGCACCCGGCCTCGCGAGCGCCGATCGCCGAGGTAGCGTCATCGTCGCTGCCGGCCGGCGGCGTTGTTGGGGAGGGTGGCCGACGCAGGCGCGACCATCCGCGGCGCTCGCGCGAGAGCGAGGATCTCGTCGTCTACGTAGCCGGTGCGGTCAGGCGAGCTGGTCTCTATCATCTGCGTGACGGCGATCGCTACGCGCGGGCGGTCGCGCTGGCGGGCGGCTTTAGCGCGAATGCGGATGCGGCGGGCGTAAATCTCGCGCAGCGCGCGGCCGACGGCGACGAGGTCCTCGTGCCTCGCGCCGGCGAGACCCGCCGGCTCGTCCGACTGGGCCGTCGGGGACGCCGCGTATCGGTTCTGCCCGCCGAGGGCAGCGTGGACGTCAACGCCGCCGGCGCGGAGCAACTGGCGCGAGTTCCCGGAATCGGCCGCTCCATCGCCGCACGCATCGTCGAGCTGCGCGAACGCGAGGGAGAGTTCCACTCGCTTGACGAGCTGCTCGACGTCGCCGGCATGACGCAAACCCGTTTGGAGCGCGCCCGCGCCTATTTGCGCGCCCTCTAAGCGCCGGCGAAGGGTTACCGGCGTCGCCCTTCGCATTGGGATTCGCTATGCCGGAGCTTCCGGAACCGCAAACGCTACCCGCGCTCATCCGCACGGCGCTCGCGCAGCTGCGAGCCGAGGTGCTGCTCGAACGCATCGACCAGATCTGGACGGCTAGCTCCAGCGCGCGATTGCTCGAACGCGTGGAGAACCTGGCGTGCGCGATCCGCGATGCCGGCCTAAACGAAGGCGATCGCGTGGCGCTCGTGTCGCACAACTGCATCGATTGGATCGTCTGCGACTTCGCGACGTTTTTCGCCGGATGCGTCGTCGTGCCGATCTATCCCACGCAGGCCCGGGATCACACGGCCCATATCCTGACCCATTCGGGAGCGCGGCTCATCTTCGCCGACTCCCAGCAAACGGCGCAGCATCTGCGCGATGCCGGCGCCACCGAGACGCGGATCGTAACCTTTGACGATAGCGGCGACGAGGGTTTGGCGCACTTCGAGGCCGCCGGCGCGGCCGTGCGCGCGCAGCATCCCGAGCTACCGTCGGCATACGAATCCA
>Ga0182015_10002913_pt1 | contig 19878 bp, 19 predicted proteins | sample 712P3MmetaG_FD_120478 | JGI IMG/M metagenome (GOLD analysis project Ga0182015, IMG submission 120478) | Permafrost microbial communities from Stordalen Mire, Sweden - 712P3M metaG | ecosystem: Environmental > Terrestrial > Soil > Wetlands > Permafrost | place: Sweden: Stordalen | collected...
CACCGACAACCGGACCGGCGAGACCTACGAGATCCCGATCGTCGATGGCGCGATCCGCTCGCTCGACCTACGCCAGATCAAGACCAGCGAGGACGACTTCGGCCTGCTCGCCTACGACCCGGCCTTCATGAATACCGCTTCGTGCCGCAGCGCGATCACCTATCTCGACGGCGACTTGGGCGTCCTCGAGTACCGCGGCTATCCGATCGAGCAGCTCGCCGAGCACTCGACCTACCTCGAGGTTGCCTACCTGCTCGTCCACGGTGAGCTCCCCACCGCAGCCGAGCTCGCCACCTGGACACACGAGATCAAGACCCACACGTTCGTTCACGAGAACGTCAAGAGCTTCATCCAGGGCTTTCGCCACGATGCGCACCCAATGGGAATGCTGCTCGGCTCGATCGGCGCGCTCTCGACCTTCTACCCCGACGCCAACCAGATACACGACCCGGCCAATCGGGCGATCCAAACGATCCGCTTGATCGCCAAGATGCCAACGCTCGCCGCGTTTTCCTACCGGCACAACATGGGCCAGCCTTACGTCTACCCGGACAACGATCTCGAGTACGCGGGCAACTTCCTCGGCATGCTCTACAAGATGACCGAGCTCAAGTACCAGCCCGATCCGCGACTGGCCCGCGCCCTCGACATCCTCTTCATTCTGCACGCCGATCACGAGCAGAACTGCTCAACCAGCGCGGTGCGCGCGATCGGCTCATCGGCAGTCGATCCCTACTCGGCGATCGCCGGCGGGATCGCCGCGTTGTATGGGCCACGTCACGGCGGGGCCAACGAAGAGGTCGTGCGGATGCTGGTGCGGATCGGCTCAACGGAGAACGTCCCTGACTTCATCGAGGGCGTCAAGGCAGGGCGCGAGCGCCTGATGGGCTTTGGTCACCGCGTATACAAGAACTACGACCCCCGTGCGCGCATCATCAAGCGCGCTTGCGACGACGTCTTCGAGGTGACCGGCGTCAACCCGTTGCTCGCGATCGCAACAGAGCTCGAGAAGATCGCGCTGAACGACGAGTACTTCGTCTCACGCTCGTTGTACCCAAACGTCGACTTCTACTCGGGCCTGATTTACCAGGCACTCGGCATGCCGATGGCGATGTTCCCAGTGATGTTCGCGATCGGCCGCACGAGCGGCTGGATCGCGCAATGGCTCGAGATGGTCCAAGACAGCGAGCAGAAGATCGCGCGGCCACGCCAGATATACACGGGTGAGCGAAACCGGGACTACGTTCCGCTGGCCAAACGCGGCTGAGCGACCGCGACGCGCGACACAGCCGCGCACCGGCATTACTTGTTGACGCGCACCTCGACCGTGCCCGCGTAGGTCTCGTCGTAGCTGCACGCGGCGGTGCTCCCACCAGGGCTCGCCGCGGGGTCCTCGCAGGTCTGCGGCTGACACGTCAGACCGTCGCAGGCACCGCTCAGCGCAACGCCCGCGAATAGCCCGGAGCCGGCCATGGTGAAGGGCGCGCTGACGTGGCCGCTTCGTTCGAGAGCGCTACGCGAGAGCGTCACGTTGGCCTGGAGCTGGTTGAACCCCACGACCGGGCTGGGCTGGTAGGCGCCGCCGCCACAACCCGCCGCCTTAGGGCTGGGCACCAGCTCACCGATCACGGCAACCGTTACGTGACTGCCGGTAACCGTCACGTTGACGTCGGGATAGTCCAGATCATCGCTGTCGGCAGGCGTCGGAGCCGTGAGCTGAAGGCTGCAGCTAGAAGCTCCAGTCAAGGCGCTCGCGCAGTGCGCCGTAGTTGCGCTCAACAAGCCGCTGCCCTGCGAAGCAAGCGGGCCGGCCAGCACACCCCCATCGTGCGCGACCATGAACGTGAAACGCCACGCGTAGCTGTCGCGCTCGCTGTAGGACACCGCTGGGTTCGTGCAGGAGGCCTCGCCGAGGCTGTTACCCCCAGGCGAAACGCTGTAGCGGTAGCTGCCAGAACCGGACCCGACAAACGTGACGACGATGCTCCCGGGCGGCGCGGAGCCACCCGCGGGGCCGTCGCGGTCTGACCGCTGCGGCGCGCCCTGCGCGCCGCGCGGCACGAGCTTGGCAACGCTGGTCGCAGGCGTCGTCGCCGCGATTGCAAGCACGGTGAGCGCCAGGGACGCGACGGAAGTCCTCGTTGACATGCGCGAGGAAGCTACTACCAGCCGTTACCACCCGCAAGCCAGGGTGGGAGGTTGCCCGCGCCTTCAGAGGACCAGTGCCGAACCGTTCTTGCGCAGCCACGCCGCTGGCTCTCGCCACCCTGGACACCGCGATTCGAGCAGCGCCCAGAAGCGGGGTGAGTGGTTTGCCACCTCGAGGTGGCAAACCTCGTGCCAGACGACGTAGTCGAGGACCCGTTCGGGGCCAAGCAGGAGCCGCCAGTTGAAACTCATCACGCCACTGCTGCCGCAGCTGGCCCAACGCGTGCTCTGGTTTCGGACCGCCAGCCGCGCGTAGCTCGTGCCGACCTCGGTCGTCGCCGCATCCAGGCGCTGTGTCAGCTCGGCGCGGGCGGCCCTGCGATACCAGCGTTCGATCGCCGGCCGTGCCGCGGCTCCGGCGGGCACCAGGAGTGCCTCGCCGTCGCGGTGGACCCGGCGTCGCTCCGCTTGCACCACGAGCACAAGACGGCGATCGAGGTAGGGGACCCAGCCACGCTCCCGGGCGAGCGTGCGAGCATGAGCGAGTTCGGCCAGTCGGCGCTCGATCCAGGGCGCCAGCTCGGCAACCGCCGCGGCGGCTGCACGCTCCGGGGCGCGCGTGGGGAGCACCACCTCGACGCCGTGCTCGGGATCAACACGCACACGTACGCGCTTGGCTCGCGGTGCTCGGCGCACGCTGTAGGGGATCTCGGCCTGCATCGGCGTGGACGCTACCTGGAGGCGGCGACAGCGCGCCACGCCCGATCGCCCGAGCTCAGCCCGCGGCGGCTTCCCACGGGCGCGACAGGCGCAGTGCCGAGACGATCGCGCGCGTGGCCGGTGAGCGATTCAGCGTGTAGAAGTGAATGCCCGGGGCCCCGGCGGCGAGGAGTTCCGCGCATTGCAGCGTCGCGTAGGCCACACCGAGCTCGGCAACGGCCTCAGCGTCGCCTGCGCGGGCGTCCAGTGCATCCAAGAGGCCCGGCGGAATCGTCGCGCCGCAGATCGTCGTGAATCGCTTTATCTGATCCGCGTTGGTGATCGGCATGATCCCGGGGACGATTGGGACTTCGATGCCGGCGTCACGGGCTCGGCGCACGAAAGCGAAGTACGCGTCATTCGCGAAGAACAGGTTCGTGATCAGCACGTGGGCGCCAGCATCGACCTTCGTGCGTAGATGCGCGAGGTCAGCTTCGGCGTCGGGCGCCTCTGGGTGCCTTTCCGGATAGCAGGCTGCCACGGTGCAGAACGGATATTCGGACGTTACGAGCCCGACGAGCTCGCTCGCGTGAGTCAAACCTCCGGTGGTCGCGGCGAACGACGTTTCGCCGTTTGGCGGATCGCCACGCAGCGCCAACACGTTTTCCAGCCCGATCGCATGCAGCTCGTCGAGCGATGCACGCAGCTGATCGCGCGTGGCGCCGGCACAGGTGAAGTGCGCTGCCGCTTCAATCCCGTGGTCGGCGCGAATACGGCGAACGAGCTCGATCGTGTGCGCCTGAGTACTTGCTCCGGTCTTCGTCACCGACACAAACCCGGGTTCGAGCTCGCGCAGCGCCGTCACCGCGGCGAGCAGGTTGCGCTCTCCTTGCGGCGTCTTTGGCGGGAAGAACTCGAAGGAGAAGACGGGGTCGGTGCGCGTGGCAAGCATCTCGTCGATTCGCATCAGCGCAATTATCGCCCCCGGGGCAGTGCGGCCAGCGGAACTACACTCCTCGCATGGGGTATGCGAGCCGCGCCGGCAAGCGCTGATGGGGCGTCGCCAGCGCCAGCGAGGCCGCGGCGGTGCTCTGGCACCCCCACCGTCGCAGGGGTACGACAACGGCCAAGGACAGGTGATCGTCCTGCGCTGCGTCCTCAGCGCGCCAACACGCACTCGCTACGCGCGGATCGCCAGCGGCGAGGATCTGCCGCCGGGAGCCAACCGCGAGGACGCCTGGCAGCGCGCCGTCGAGTTCCTGTTCGAACGCCTCGCCGTCAGTTGGTCGATCGCCGGTGCGCCCGCGATCACCGCACAGCACGAGTTGCTCGTCAGGCTGCGCGCCTCCAGTCAAGAGGAGCGCAGCTGGTTGCGCGCGCGGCTGCGCGAGCACTGCGCCGAACACTTCCCCGAGCTCGCTGCGCCCTAGGGCGAGCGGCGCCCGACCTCGGCCCAGCGCCCGTGCTGGCGGGCCCGTCGCGCCAGCCGAGTGGAAGGCTCTGTACTGTCCGCGGGAATGCGCCGCACAAAGATTGTCGCGACCATCGGTCCCGCCTCGCGGGAGCCAGAGGCTCTACTCCAGCTCGTCGAGGCCGGAATGGACGTCGCACGCCTCAACTACTCCCATGGCTCGCTGGACGAGCACGCGGAAACTGCTCAGCGTGTGCGCGACGCCGCGAACCGCGCCGGGCGGCCCGTGGCGATCCTCCAGGACCTGCCGGGACCAAAGCTTCGAATCGGCGCACTCAAAACGGGTCTTGTGGAGCTCAAGCCCGGCGAGGTCGTGACCTTTGAGTGCGGCACAGACACGACCGGCGATGCTCGACGGATGTCGGTGACGTGGAAGGACCTGGCCAACTCGCTCGAACCCGGCGAAGTGATCTATCTCGCTGACGGCTCGGTGCGCCTGCGCGTTACCGCGACGCGACCGCAGTTGCAAGAGCTCGACGCGGAAGTCCAGATCGGTGGCGCCGTCGCCTCCCGGCAGGGGCTCAACATCCCGGGTCCAACGGTCGGCTTGCCGGCGGTGCCGGAGGGCGATCTGAAGCTGCTGGCCCATGGCGAGTCGATCGGTGTCGACATCGTGGCGCTGTCGTTCGTGCGAACGGCCAGCGAGATCGAGTTCGTGCGCGGGCACACGCGCTTGCCGCTGATCGCAAAGATCGAAAAACCGCAGGCGGTCGAAAATGCCGAAGAGGTGCTACGCGCAGCGGACGCGGTCATGGTGGCGCGCGGCGACCTCGGGATCGAGATGCCGATAGAGCAGGTGCCGCTCGTCCAAAAGCGCCTGCTGAAGCTCGCGGGACACCTCGCGCGGCCATCGATCACTGCAACGCAAATGCTTGAGTCGATGGTGCATTCGAGCCGTCCGACGCGTGCCGAGGTTGCCGACGTCGCAAACGCGATCCTCGACGGGACCGACGCCGTGATGCTCTCCCAGGAGACGGCCGTCGGCGCGCACCCCGCCGGGGCCGTCGCGATGATGGCCGCGATTGCCGAGGTGACGGAAGCGAGTGTCGACTACTCCGAGTGGAACGAGCGACGTGTACTGCGCACCAGACAGGATCCGGCCTACACCGTCGCTCACGCGGCCTGCTCTGCCGCGCGCGAGCTCGCGCTTGACGCGCTGGTCGTTCCGACGTTGTCGGGCCGATCGGCGCGACTGGTCTCCGCCCACCGTCCAGAGGTACCGATCTATGCGCTCTCCCCGGACCGCGAAACGGTCCGGCGCTGCGGTTTGATGTGGGGCGTCCAGGCGAACTGGATGCGCCGCCACGAAATCACCGAGGAACTGATCAGCGATGCTGCGGCAACCGTCGTGGAACTGGGCTGGTGTCAGCCTGGCCAGCGCATTGGCATCACCGCGGGGCTGCCGAGCGGCAGCCCGGGCACCACTAGCCTGCTGCAGATCCAGCGCGTGTAGCGACTCGGGTAACCAGGGCGGCCCGCACCCCTCGCCCCTCTGCGCTGAACGGCGCAGCAAGCCGATGATGCTTGGGGCGACTGCGCTAGTGGACGGCGGCGGCGTAGAAAGCCACCTCCTGGCGTCCGAGCTCGGTCGCTGGTGGATCGCCAAAGACCCATTCGCGCGCGATGCGGTGCCAGTTGCCGCGTGCGTGCAGTTGTCCCATCACCGCCAGCGTCAGCGTCTCGGTGCGCCGCCCGAAGAGATGGTCGGGCGGCAAGTTTTCGTGTCGCATCTGCTTGTAGTGGCGCGAGCGCGGATCCGACATGTCGATCACGATCTGGGTCGCGATCTCCGGCGTCAGCTCGATCTCCTCGTCGCGCGTGTACCACCAGGTGACGTCCTGAAACTGGCGGACGATCTCCTCAGGGGTGTAACGCGTCGGGTCGGGCAGGAACCCGCCGGCATGCAGGTGCTCGATCAGCGCCACGCCGTCGCCGACGATCCCGCGCCGCGCAATCTCGAGCTCATATTCGGCGACCGATGCGGAGATCCGTTTGAACAGACCGAAGTCCAGGAACGCGACGCGCCCGTCATCCAGTGCCAGGAAGTTCCCCGGGTGCGGGTCGCCGGAGAACTGGTGGTGGCGGTACATGCAACCGAAGTAGAAGCGAAAGATGATCTCGGCGAGGCGGTCACGCTCCGCGGCCGGTCGTCCTTTGAGGACCTCGAACCCGGTGCCCTCGACGTATTCGCTCACGAGCACCCGCTCGCGTGAGAGCAGGACGTCGGGGACGAAGATGAACGGGTGGCCACGGAAGATCCGGGCCATAGCGCGCTGGTTGGCTGCCTCGAGCTCGTAATCGAGCTCTTCGGAGATCCGCTCGCGGACCTCCTGCCCGATCGCCTGCGCGTCGAGCTCCGGAGCCAGCCGCCCCATCAGGCGGATGATCATGCCGAAGTTCTGGAGGTCCGCGCGCACAGCGGCAGCCGCGCCCGGGTACTGCACCTTCACCGCCACGTCGCGGCCGTCTGAGCGGCGCGCGCGATACACCTGCCCGATCGAGGCCGACGCGATCGGCTCGGGATCGAATTCGGCGAAGCTGCTCTGCAGCGGCGCCTCGAGCTCGGTCTCGACCACCGCGCGCATGTCCTCGAAGGGGACTGGCGGCGCCGCGTCACGGAGTTCCCCGAGCTTGCGCTGAAACTCCTCGCGGTACTGCTCGCCGACGAGGCCAACATCGAGGAAGGACATCACCTGACCGAGCTTCATCGCCGCGCCCTTCATCGTCCCGAGAACGGCCACGATCTGCTCGGCCGTTTCGATGTGCCGACGCGCAAGCGCCTCCTCGCTCCCCTCCTCGCCGCGAGCCAGGTTGGCCGCGCGCGTGCCGAACTGCTTGGCCGCGGTGCCGGCGGCAAGCCGGCCAATGGTCGCGGTGCGGCGGATGCGCGAAGTCGGAATTTGCTCGCGAGTCATCCTCGCCAGCGCCTTAGTCGCCTACGCCCACGCGCTCCACGCGTGAGCCGGGCACGATGTCGTCGGCGCCGTTGGGCCAGCGTACCCAGGCCTTGTGGCCGCCGTCGTAATCGCCGGCGAAGAGGATCAACGTGGCCGGGTCACCAAGCGCGATGCACGGCTCGGAGCCTTCGCGATCAAGACCGCGCCAGATTCGGATAAATGGGTTGTGCGCCCACTCGCGCGCGACCGTGCTCGGGTCGCTGTGCCCAGGGTGGACCTCCGTCTCGTGGTCGAGTTCCATCAGCGTGCCCATGATCGAGTCCTTCAACGCCTGGTAGGTGTCGTGGCCGGCCGCCCGGACGCCGCCAACGGAGTCGCGGAACAGCGTGTCGCCGGTAAACACGACGGTCGTCGCGTCATGCTCGACAAAGAACGAGAGCATCCCAGTCGTGTGGCCGGGGGTGTGCAGCGGACGGATCCGCAGCTCGCCTACCTCGAGCCGCTGCGTCGCGTCGACCGGCCCGGTAGCACTCTGGACGAGATCCAGCTCGAGCGGGTGGATCAGCACCTCGAGCTGGGGCCAGCGAGCCAACAGCGCCGGAACCTCCGCGACGTGGTCGTGGTGGTGATGGGTGAGCAAGACATATCGGGGAACCACCTCGAGGCGCTCGGCGGCTGCGATCAGCGGCTCAACGGGGCCCCCCGCATCGATCACGACGGCAGACCCGCCGGGCTCGTCGGCCACCAGGTAGCTGTTAGACAGATACCCCTCATGCATCGAGCGCTCGACGAGCATCAACCCATCCTCGCACGCTGCGAGAAGCGGCGTATCGAGCTTTTGCGCCGACCATAGACTGTCAGTCGTGGCGTTTCTGCACACCTGCTATCGCATCACCGATATCGACCGCTCGCTCGCTTTTTACCGTGCGCTCGGCTTCGAGGAGACGCGTCGGGCCCCGATCCGCGACGAAGCGATCAACATATTCCTCAACCAACCCGGCGATGACGAGGAGTCGCGCCTCGAGCTGACCTACAACTTTGGCGTAGACAACTACGAGCCCGGCACTGGTTACGGCCACATTGCGATCTCCTCCGCCGACCTCGATCAGACGCTTGCAGAGCTCGCAGCACTCGGCATCGAACCCGAGCGACCGCCCTACACGGTGCGCGCAGGAGGCGCGCGGCTGTGCTTCGTTCGTGACCCTGACGGCTATCGAATAGAACTAGTGGAACGCAGGGAGTCCTAGCCCCGCCGTAGTCGCGAAACATCACGTGAGTACGCAAAGCGGCTTATGCTCGCGCTTTCGCGGCGTCAACCGCCGTCCATCCGACTCCATAAGGGGCAAACAGCATGTCGGCAGAGGAAAACGTCAAGACCGCGCAGCAGGGCTACGCAGCGTTCGGCCGCGGCGATGTACCCGCGATTCTCGAGCTCCTCACAGACGACATCGAATGGATCGCACCGGGCCCGCCGGACGTCATTCCGGCGGCCGGAACGTATCGCGGCAAGGAAGAGGTTGGCCGATACTTCGCCACCCTCAGCGAGGACGTGGACATTCACAAGTTCGAACCGCACGAGTTCATCGCGCAGGGCGACCACGTGGTCGTGCTGATCTCCACCGAGGCCACAGTGAAGAGCACCGGCCGCAAGGTCACCGATCACGTAGCACACGTCTGGACCTTCAAGGGCGGCAAGCTCGCGCGTTTCGAGACGTTCCAAGACACCGCCGCGCTCGTCGCTGCCTACAGCTGAGGGTCGCCGCCCGGCCCGGTTTCGGCCCGCACGGCGCTCGCCGTCGTGCGGGCCGACGGGTACCGCTGTGAATTGATAGAGCGGCCGGGGAAGTAATTCCTCGTCTAGGCGGACGCCGTCTCCGGGTCGGGGCGCACGATGACAGTGTCAGCGACCGCAATGATCTCGTCCACGGGCAGGTCTGCCCGCGAAGCGTGATCGCGGATCGCGTCCGGACTGCTCGCCTGGTAGATACACACCGTCCCCACCGACCCGCCGTCTTCCTCCAGCACGTAGCTGCGAATCCAACGAATGTCGTCTGGCATCTCGTCGCCGACCTTCGTAGAGCGCTCAGCAGCTGCCTGCAGGTCCTCAGGCGATCGCCATCCGCGGCGGCGGAGTATCACGTAGGTATTCACTGTTCTCCCTTGTTGACGCGGTTCGCGTGTCTTCTATTCCAACCGGAGTCAGCAGTCAAGGACCTCGGCCGCGTACGCTTCTCCGCCCCCGAGCCGGCCGACGCATGACCGACGAATTAGAGGCCGATCTGCTCGGCACGGGACGCGCACCCGCCCGACATCCCGACGGCTATCGTGGCGAATTGATAGAACGCCGACGGGTTCGTGGATCAACGACGTGAACTGATACCCGGCGATCTAATCGCCACGGTTCGCTTTGCCGATAGGCGCTGGTTCTCCGGCGACTGGACAAACGCGCTGCTGATCTACGAGCAGTGCCTCGTTTACAGCGGCGGGCGCTCGCGCGACTACCGCACTCGGAGCCGCCGAGCGCGCCGGGGTCCGTCACGTGCCGATGCGAGCGGACGCAGCCGCTCGGCTCGCTGGTTTGACGAACGCGTCGCGTCCGACGCGGGCCCAGGGCCTATCGAACTGGTAGCAACGCATCGCGACAACTGGATGGTTTGGTCTACCGACGTACGCAGCTGGAAGGTACGCAGAGGAATCGCGGTGTCTCGGCTCCGGTTGGAGCTCGCCGATGGCACGCGCCGCAGGATTCTGTGGGGCCACGCGTCCAACTCCCTGACGACCATCGCGGCCGCGCTCCACCAAGCCCTCGGCGCGCCGGCCTGACGGGATAAGTGGCTCGCGACGTATACGGGTACCGCCGTGAATTGATAGAACGCCCCGCCTCGCGGCCCGGGACCCCGGCCCGCTGGGCGCCTCGGGGAGCGTCGGGCCTCGACACTCGGTAGGTTGAGCCACCAGGCAGCCTGACCAAAGGGAGAGCGTCATGGGTGAGCAGAGCGTCGAGTTCCTGAAGGGTCTCTATGCGGCCTTTGGTCGAGGCGACGTGCCTGCTGTACTCAGCGGATTCGCGGACGACATCGAATGGCACGTGGCCGAGGGCATGCCGTATGGCGGCGTATACCGTGGCGGCGACGCGGTGGTGCAGAACGTCTTTGGCCCGATCGCCGCCGATGTGGAGGGTTTCGCGGTCACGCCCGAAGAGTTCGTTGGGTCCGGTGAGACCGTCGCCGTGATCGTCCGCTACACCGGTACCGGCAAGGTGACCGCGAAGAGCCTGGACCTCCCCGTCGTGCACGTCTACGACATCCGCGACGGCAAGGTCACGCGGTTCCGGCAGTTCATCGACACGGTGAGATTCGCGGAGGTCGTGCCCATGGACGCGTCGGTTGCGTCGTAAGAGCGACGGATAAATCCTGGACCCCGACGGCTATCGAATTGAGACAGTTGAACGCTCCGCGCGCTAGCCGGACAGCCGGCTGTGGAGCACAAGGCGCGCAGTACGGTCACGTAGCCCCATAGCGCGACGGCGCGCTCCGCGTCGAGCTCAATGCATCCACAGCAACGAAAGGTTGGCCAGAGATGGCGCTTGGAATCTATTTCCAGCACGACGGGTTTACCCCGGAGAAGTATGCAGACGCACTCAGCCGGCTTGAGGCGGCCGGAGCCGGAGCACCCGACGGACGCACGCTCCACGTCGCCCTCGAGACTGACCGCCACATCGATGTGTTCGACATCTGGGAGTCCCAGGCGCAGTTCGACGCCTTCGGCCAAACTCTGGTGCCGATCTTGACGGAGCTCGGCGTCGAGCTAAAAGCGCCAATCGTTGCCACCGTCCACAACACGATTTACGCCTGAGGTCAGACGAGTACCAAACGCGCGTCCCGGCCGATCTGCTCGGCACGGGACGCGTGCCCTCCCGGCATCTGGACGGCGATCGGGTGGAAATAGTTGAAAGGTCGAGCAGGAGGCGGCGGTCAAGGAGGAACGGCCAGGCCAAGCACGCTTCTCCGCCAGGGTTTGATCCTCTCCGCTACGGGTACCTAGAGGCGGTGCACCGCCGCCTGTAGCTGCGGGACACCACATTTCGGGGCAGTGCTCGAGGAAGGGACCGCGGATGGCTGACCGGGCGATGCGGGTGTATCTGAATGATCATCTGGCCGGCGCGATTCTTGGCAGCGCTCTCGCCGAGCAGATTCGCGATCGTGCGAAGGGCACGCCGCTCGGCGAGGTCATGGAGTCAATTGCCGCGGAGATCGAGGAAGATCGCCAGACGCTGCTCAATCTGATGCGGCGTATGGGGACGCGGAAGAATCCGATCAAACAGGCGACGGGCCGGATCGCGGAGCTCGCCAGCCGCGTTAAGTTCAGTGGACTGCTCTCCGGCGAGCCGGAGCACGGCGCCTTTCTCGCGCTAGAGAGCCTGACGCTGGGGGTAGCCGGGAAGGCGTGCCTCTGGACGGCGCTGAAGAAGGTCAGCGGCACATACCCGTTGCTATCGCCGGCGGATCTCGACGCCTTGATCGACCGCGCCGAGTCCCAGCACAGCGTCCTGGAGCGCGAGCGAATTGCGGCGGGGCGGCGCGCGCTCGCAAACTGCAGCGATAAGTCCCGCGACCCGGGTCACTGAGACGTTTGCGGTGTAGGGGCAGCCGGCGCCGCGCGTAGGCCGCCTGCGGGCCTTCCCTCCCGTCTCGTCACAGCGTCCTCGAGAACACGCCGTCTCTAGCCGTCTGAGGGGATGCCCTTCTGCACCGACTCCACGTGGAGGTAGACGAGGCCACGGCGCGAGCAGCCGCGGAACGGGTAGGGCACAACGCTCGACGCGGTTTGATTCGGCGGATAGACGCGCAACCCGGCCGCGGTCACCGGCCCGCACTGACGCGGCGAGAAGGCGCCTACATCGGTGATCCCGAGCACCGCGGTCGCGGTCGCGCCCGCCATGCTCGCCGAAGTGCCGCTGGCGAGCGTGACGGCACGCACCGGATGTGCAGCGTTGCGCCCGGCCGCGCTTCCGAGCTGGGGCCCGCCGAGACTGACGGCGGAGACCCCGGGGTAGCCGGTGAGGGTGCAGGCGTGTCCGGAAAGGTTCGCGAATTCGAGGTCGAAGTATTCGGTGCCCGCCGTGCCTCCACCCGGCGGGTTGGCCAGCCAGACGACGAGCCCGGACTTCGCGCAGGCCGGCGTGCGGGCCGCAGCGACGCCGGTGAGCGTTAGCGCCGCTACGAGGGCGCCAGCGCAGACAATCACCGCCGCGCTACCAATCAGTTGCCTCAATGAGAACGCCGGCCGGTACATCTGCTCCCCCTCGCTCGCCCTGCGGTGATGGCCCTCGGCGTAATGTTGACTCCCCGGCGAGGCGCCCGCGGCACCCTACCCTGCGAGACCGAATCCCGCCGCCGTCGGCTCGCCGATGCCCGGTCCGCCCGGGTAGGCCGGAACGACGAGCGGCTCGCCAGTCGACACCGCGTCGGCGATCTCCGCCTCGATCCCAAAGGCCGAGCCGTCGCAGTCGATGCGGAAGCGCTTCGGCGCGACGCGATCGTCGGGCAGCACAGGCACCCCCCAGAGCTCATCCCAACCGAACAACTCGAAATTCCCGGGGTTTAGCAGGATCGCCCGCGGCGCGAGCGGGCAGCTCTTCGCGTGGTGATCGAGTCCGCGCCGGACAAAAGCGAGCATCTCGGCTTCGAGCGAGGCCACGCGCTCAATTTAGTGGTTCCGCGGCGCGGTCGTGGGCGACCAACGCGGCGTAATAGCCGGCGCGCTCAATCAGCTCGTCGTGGACTCCGCGTTCGACGACCTTTCCGTGATCGAGCACGACGATCTGGTCGGCATCCCGCACGGTGGAGAGCCGGTGGGCGATCGTGATCGTCGTGCGGCCCTCGGAGAGCTCATCGAGGGCTTCCTGGACCGCGTGCTCGGTCTGGGTATCCAGCGAGCTCGTGGCTTCATCCAGCACCAGCACGGGGGGATTGCGCAGGATCGTCCGGGCGATCGCCATGCGCTGCTTCTCGCCACCGGAAAAGCGGTAGCCGCGCTCACCCACGATCGTGTCATAGCCGGCCGCAAGCGAGACGATCAAGTCGTGGATGCGAGCCGTGCGCGCCGCTGCTTCGATCTCCTGATCGCTCGCCTCCGGACGCGCGAAGCGGAGGTTCTCACGAACCGAAGCGTGAAATAGGTAGGTCTCCTGGGAGACGACGCCTACGGTGGCCGCCAGCGAAGCGAAGCTCGCGTCGCGCACATCGACACCATCGATCGTGACGCGGCCGACCTGTGGCTCGTAGAGGCGAGCGATCAAGTAGCCGAGCGTGGTCTTGCCGGCACCCGTCTCGCCGACGATCGCGGTGCGCGTGCCGGCGGGAACGACGAGATCGATGTCATCGAGTGTCCACGGCGAGTCCTCGCCGTAGCGAAACCCGACGTCCTCGAGGCGAACTTCACCGAGGAGCTCGTCGGGGCGAAGCTCGATCGGGTTCGGCTTCTCGACGATGTCGACAGGCAGGTCGAGGTACTCGAAGATCCGGTCAAAGAGCGCGAGCGAAGCTTCGACGTCCGTGCCCACAGAGAGCAGTTGCGCCATCGGAAACAGCAGCCGCGTCTGCAGCGTGGTGAAAGCGACGACGGTGCCGAGCGTGATCGCGTGCCCGGCAAAGTTCTCCCCCGCGAGCCAGTAGACGATCGCTGGCTGGATCGAGAACACCATGTTGATCGTCGCCATCAACCAGCGACCGGCCATCCGCGAATGGACCTCGAGCTGGGCGACCTCGTCAGACTCGCCCGTGAAGCGGACCGCCAGATCATCGGCGCGCCCCATCGTCTTGCCGAGCATCATGCCCGACACCGAAAGTGATTCCGCGACGAGGGCCGAGATGTCGGCGAGCCCGCGCTGGAGGCGCATGGTGATTGCGCGGCGCTCGCGCCCCACCCGCCTGGTCAGCCAGACGAAGAAAGGCAGCAGCCCGAGCGAAAAGAGCGCGAGCTGCCAGCTGAGCAGCGCCATCGCCACGGTCGTCGCGATCACGGTCGTCGCGTTCTGCGCGATCGTCGTGGCCGTGCTCGTCGCGACGTTGTCGATCCCGCCGATGTCGTTGGCGATCCGCGACTGGACCTCACCGGCCCGGGTTCGCGTGAAGAACGCCAGCGACAGACGCTGGAGGTGGCGATACACGGCGACGCGTAGGTCGTGCATGACGCGCTGGCCGACCTCGGTCGAGATGTAGGTCTGCACGACGCTGAGCGCCGCGGTCGAGATCGCGATCGCGATCATCGCGCCGACGAGCTCGGTGAGCAGCGTGACGTTGTGCTTCAAGATCCCGTCGTCGAGGACGTCGCGCAGCAGGAACGGCGAAATCGCGGAAAGCCCCGAGGACAGCACGATCAGCGCGAGCACGACGCCGAGCCGCCAGCGGTACGGCGTAAACAGCCGGAGAATGCGGTGCGAGTCGCGCGGGCGATCGGGGTCAAGCAGCGGCGGCGGTGTCTCACTCGAACCGAGCACGCGTCGGCCGCCGCCACCGTGGCCGCCCCCCATGCCACCCATACCGGGGAACATGCTCATCGGCCAGCCTCCAGGAGGCGCTCGAGCACGCCGAGCGCTTGGTCGAGAGTGCGGAGATCAGACGCTTCGAGCGTGCTCAGCGCGCGTGCGAGATAGGCACCTTGGCGGGTGCGGCTCTCGGCCAGCAGCGCGCGTCCGCGCGCGGTCGCCGCAACCCGGTAGGAGCGCCCGTCCAGTGGATCTGGGTCACGATCGACCAACCCGCGGTGTTCAAGGATCGCGACGAAGCGCGTCGCGGTCGGGCGCCTGACATCCTCGATGTCGGCAAGCTCGCTCGGGGTCAGCGGCCCGCGCCGAGCAACCACGGCAAGCGCCGAGATCAGCGAAGGCGACAGGCCGCTCGCGGCGTGGCGGCGTAGCCTGCGCGAGAGACGCACAACGTTCGATCGCAGGCGGGCGGCGAGCTCGGTGGGAATAACTGTCTCAGTCGTTACGGGCATCAATCCTTGTCGATCTAGTTAGCCTTACTAACTATACCGGACGCGGACTCTTGCCTCCCGCGCGAACTCGACCATCTACCCTGTGCGCTCGATGCAGATCAGCCCGGGAATCATCGCGCGCGGCCCGTGGCAGCCGAGTCAGGTGCAGGCCCACTGGAGCGAGGTAGCGTATGACCCACCGGAGGCAGCGGCGCGTGCTGCCGACGCCGCGATCGCGGCCCTCGCCGCCCGCGGCTCACCCTCGCACGACGGCACCAGCGCACGCCTCATTGACTACAAGGCGAGCGCGACGGCGCTCTCGCTCGAGCTGCAGCCGATCCGCTGGGCGCTTCGCCTCGACCCAGTCGACGCCCAGCAGAGCGTCGCGGCGATGTGCGTGGTGCGTTCGGCAGATGGGCGCTGGCTCGCCGGTCGGCGCGCCGCCTGGCTCGCCAGCTGGTCGGGCCGCTGGGCACTCGGCGCCGGCGGTTCGGTCGAGGCGGGCGAGAACCCGGTCGACACGCTCGCTCGTGAGCTAGCCGAGGAGTGGTCGGTGCAGGCCGAGCGGATGACGGTCGAAGCGCTCGTCTGCCTTCCCCATCGACTGATCCTGGTGGTCGGCATGGCGTGGCTGCGCGACGGCGACACGGTCGTGCGCGACGCGGAGCACGACGACTACGCCTGGTGGCCGCCCGAGCCGCTGCGCTGGCCCGCGGAAGCCGATGGCCCTGTGCGCCAGATGGGCGCGATGCTCGCCCAGTGATTACCTTCACGCGCCTCGAGCGCGTCTCATTCGCACACTCGATCATCTACACGGCGCTGCTGATCGTCGCGTTCGGCCTGAACAACCCCCAGCCCGAAACTTTCATCCTCGGGCTCAGCCACGGCCTGCTCTGGATCGGCATGTCGCTCGTCTGCCTCGACGCCGCACGGCGACGGATAATCCCGCTCCGCGTAGCCGTAGCGGTCGCTGTGCTCGGCGGCATCGGCCCGTTCTTCGGCTCGGCGGAATTCATCCGCGAAGGTCGTCGTCGGGCTCGCGCGCGCGCGCAGGAAGCAGAAAGATCCGCCGAGTCACCGCGCTAGAGTGCATGTAATGGCCGTCGAAACGACGATCCAGGTCGTCATGCCTCAGATGGGTGACTCGGTCACCGAAGGAACGGTCCTCGAGTGGCGCAAGGCCGAGGGCGACCGCGTAAGCGCCGACGAAACGATCGTCGAGATCTCCACCGACAAGGTGGACGCGGAGGTCGCTGCCCCGGCAGCGGGCACGATCCTCAAGATCCATGCCGCCGAGGGCGACACCGTGACGGTCGGCGCCGTGCTGGCCGAGATCGCACAGGCAAACGGCGCGCCAGCGACCGACGCCCCGAGTGAGCCGGCGGACGTCGCAGTCCCACCGACCGACACCCCGAGTGAGCCGGCCGACGTCGCAGCCCCACCGACCGACGCGCCCTCCTCCCCGACCGACGCCCCGAGCGAGCCGCCGGACGACGGAGCCCCGCCGCCGGACGCAACCACAATCGTCGACATCGTCACGCCGGCCGCCGGGGAGTCGGTCAGCGAAGGGACGATCCTCGCTTGGAACGTCAAGGTCGGCGACGCCGTCAAGGCGGGCGACACGGTTGTCGAGATCTCCACCGACAAGGTCGATGTCGAGCTCGCGGCACCGGCGGCCGGAGCGATCCGCGAGCTGCTCGTCGCCGAAGGCGACACGGTCACCGTCGGCCAGGTGATCGGGCGCATTGCCGCCGGCGCCGCACCCTCGACGCCGCCGCCCGCGCCGCCGACTCTGGCACCCGCGCAGGCGCTCGCCGAACAGAAGCCAAGTGCTCCGAGCACCCCCGCGCCTGCGCCCAACGGCGCCAAGGCCTCCCCCGTAGCACGCCGGGCCGCCGGTGCGCTGGCGGTCGACCTCGACGTCGTTTTGGGGAGCGGTCCAGGCGGTCGGATCCTCAAGGCGGACGTGCTCGACGCCGCTGCCGGCGACGGCGACGCCGAAGCGCCAACCGCGACGCCGATCAAGGGCGGCGCCGCGATGCTCGCGCGCTACATGGACGAGAGCCGCTCGATCCCAACCGCAACGTCGTTCCGCACGGTCACGGTTGGCACGCTCGATGCGCGTCGAAGCCAACTCAAAGCGGCCGACGTCAAGGTCTCCTTCACGCATCTGATCGCCTACGCGATCGCGCGTGCCGCGAGCGAGCTGCCGGTGATGGCAAACCACTTCGACGAGATCGACGGCAAGCCGCATCGCCTCGACGACGGCGCCGTCCACCTCGGCCTCGCCGTCGACGTGGAAAAGAGGGACGGCTCGCACACGCTGATGGTTCCGGTCCTACGCGACGCCGGCCGCCTACCGTTCGCGGAGTTCCTGCGCGCCTACGACGAACTCGTCGCGAAGGCGCGCGCAAACACGCTGAACGCCGACGACCTGGTCGGCGCCAACATCACGCTGACCAACCCAGGCGGGCTCGGGACGGTCGCCTCGGTGCCGCGCCTGATGGTCGGCCAGGGCACGATCATCGCCACCGGCTCGATCGCCTACCCCGTCGGCCTCGGCGGGGTCGCGAGCCAGATCGGCGCCGAAAAGGTGATGACGCTCACCTCGACCTACGACCACCGCATCATCCAGGGCGCCGAGTCGGGTCGCTTCCTCGCCCATATCGAGTCGCTGCTGGCCGGCGAGGACGGCTTTTATGAGGACGTCTTTGCGGCACTCGGCGTGGCTCTTCCCGAACTTCCGCCGCGAGCGCTGCCGGCACCGAGCGCGTCTGGAGCCCCAACCCCAGCGCCGGCACCAAGCGAGGAGCTGCTCGGCGCCGTCCAGGCGGCCGATTCGCTCGTGCGCGCGCACCGCACCCACGGGCATCTCGCGGCGCACCTCGACCCGCTGGGCTCCGAGCCGGAGGGCGATCCCGCGCTCGACCCGGCGCCGCTCGGGCTGACACGGGCGCTGATGGAACAGATTCCGGCGCGCATCTTGCGGGTCCACGTTCCCGGCACGACGATCGCCGACGCGCTGCCGCACCTGCACGAGACCTACTGCGGCACGATCGCCTACCAGATCGAACACATCGCCTCGCACCGCCAGCGCGTCTGGCTGCGCGAGAAGATCGAGAGCGGCGCGTTCCGCGCACCGCTCCCCGCCGAGGAGCAGCGCGCGCTGCTGCGCCGGCTGATCGAGGTCGACGCGCTCGAGCGCTTCATGCACAAGGCCTACCTCGGCCAGCACCAGTTCTCGATCGAGGGCGTCGACATGACCGTGCCGATGCTCGACGAGATGATCGGCCTCGCCGGTGGCGACGGCGCCGAGGAGGTCGTCATCGGCATGGCCCACCGTGGCCGCCTCAACGTCCTCGCCCACAACCTCGAGCGACCGTACGAGACGATCTTCGCCGAGTTCGAGGGCGCCTCGACGCTCGAAGCCGTGACGACGATCCCGCAGGGCGGGACCGGCGACGTCAAGTACCACCACGGCGCGCAGGGCACGCACAAGCTCACTTCAGGCGAGGTGATCCGCGTCAACCTGGAGTCCAACCCCTCGCATCTCGAGTTCGTCTCGCCGGTCGTGATGGGCGCGACGCGCGCCGCGCAGACCCGCCACGACGGTCCCCACATCAGCCAGCATGTCAGCCGCGCGGTGCCGATCGTGATCCACGGCGACGCCGCGTTCCCGAGCCAGGGCGTCGTCGCCGAGACACTCAACCTCCAGGCGCTCGACGGCTATCAGGTCGGCGGCACGCTGCACCTGATGACCAACAACCAGGTCGGCTTCACGACCGATCCCGACGATGCCCGCTCAACGCGCTGGGCCTCCGATCTCGCCAAGGGCTTCGACGTGCCGATCATCCACGTCAACGCCGACGACGTCGAGGCGTGCGTCGCGGCGGTCCGCCTGGCGTTCGCCTTCCGCAAGGAGTTCGGTCACGACGTGCTGATCGACCTGATCGGTTACCGCCGCTTCGGCCACAACGAATCCGACGAGCCGGCCTACACCCAGCCCGAGATGTACGCGGTGATCGCGGGCAAGAAGCGCGTCTGGGAGCTGTGGGCGGACGACCTGATCAGCCGCAAGGTGATCACACCGGCCGAGGTCGACCGGGCGCGCGACGACGCCTGGGAGCAGCTGACCAGCCGCCACAAGCAGCTGCAGGAGCAGATCGCCGAGCTGCGCGAGAGCGGTAGCCACGAGCCGCACACCGAGGAGTACCACCTCGATCGCAGCGCCTCCCCAGAGGTCGACACCAACGTCGACGCCGCGCTCCTGCGCGAGATCGACGGAAACCTCCTTCGCGTCCCTGACGGCTTCACGGTGCACCCGAAGCTGGTGCGCCAGATCGAGCGCCGCCGCGACGCATTGGACGGCGGGATCGACTGGGCGCACGCCGAAGCGCTCGCGTACGGCTCGCTGCTCGCCGAGGGGACGCCGATCCGCCTCACCGGCCAGGACACCGAGCGCGGCACCTTCAGCCAGCGCCACCTCGTCCTGCACGACGCCACCGACGGCCAGACCGTCTGCTCGATCGGCCAGCTCCCGAGCTCGCACGCGCCCTTCGAGCTGCACAACAGCCCGCTGTCGGAGGTCGGCTGCCTCGGCTTCGAATACGGATACAGCCAGGAGTCACCGCAGACGCTGGTGCTGTGGGAGGCGCAGTTCGGCGACTTCGTCAACGCCGCCCA
>Ga0182015_10002914_pt1 | contig 19877 bp, 15 predicted proteins | sample 712P3MmetaG_FD_120478 | JGI IMG/M metagenome (GOLD analysis project Ga0182015, IMG submission 120478) | Permafrost microbial communities from Stordalen Mire, Sweden - 712P3M metaG | ecosystem: Environmental > Terrestrial > Soil > Wetlands > Permafrost | place: Sweden: Stordalen | collected...
CGCTGACACCTCCGATGGGATGGAACAGTTGGAACAAATTTGGCTGCAACGTCAGCGAGGAGTTGGTCAAGGGCGCTGCGGACGCGATGGTGAGCAGTGGAATGAAGGACGCCGGCTACGAATACGTGGTGATCGACGATTGCTGGCAAGTGAGTCGCGACGTGAGCGGGAATATCGTGGTCGATGTCCAGCGATTTCCATCCGGCATCAAGGCGGTCGCGGACTACGTCCACTCCAAGGGATTGAAATTTGGGATTTATTCGGACGCTGGCGTTAAAACGTGCGCGGGGCGGCCTGGCAGCGCGGGTCATGAGTATCAGGACGCTATTCAATATGCAGCGTGGGGCGTCGACTACCTGAAATACGACTGGTGTCATACCGGCAAAGCGAATGCGGAGTGGGCGTACGGGACGATGCGCGATGCGCTGAAGGCTTCTGGACGGCCGATCGTGTTCAGTATGTGTGAATGGGGAACTGCGAAGCCGTGGCTGTGGGCCAAAGACACGGGGAATTTGTGGCGCTCCGCAGGCGATATCAGCGATTGCTGGAACTGCAAAAAAGATCAGCTGAGTTTTGCGACGATTGCGGACATGGAAAACGGGGCAGAATCTTACGCGGGGCCTGGCCACTGGAACGACCCAGACATGCTGGAAGTCGGGAATGGTGGCATGACCACAACCGAATACCAGTCGCACTTCAGCTTGTGGAGTTTGCTCGCTGCGCCGTTGATCGCGGGCAATGATTTAAAGAGTATGCCGGCGGAAATCAAAGAAATTCTGACGAACAAAGAAGTGATCGCGGTCGATCAGGACGCGTTGGGCATGCAGGGGCGCCGGGTTCGGAAAGATGGCGATTCTGAAGTTTGGGTCCGACAGTTGAAAGACGGAAGCCGCGCGGTGGTGTTGTTCAATCGCGGCGCCGCGGAGACGCAAATTTCCGTTTCGTGGGAAGAGTTAGGTTATCCGGCGCGTATTTCCGCCGGAGTTCGCGATTTGTGGGCGAAGAAAGACCTTGGAAAGATGAGCGGGAAGTTTGCAGCCAGTGTGGCGTCGCATGGAGTCGTGATGATCAAGGTTATGCCGTGAGCGCGCGAACGATGAAAACGGCTTCAGCATTCATCTCCATGGTTTTGCTCGCCTTACTTGCGGGTTTGTTTGCGCAGGCACTCTCCGGGCCGGTCGGGATATTTGAGAGTCACGGCGACGTAGGCAAAGTTTTACACGCCGGCTCCACGGAGTATGACGCCGCGAACCAAACCTATACGATCACCGGCAGCGGCAACAACATGTGGGCCACTGAGGATGACTTCCAGTTCGCGTGGAAGAAGATGTCCGGCGACGTGACCTTGACGGCGGATATTTCGTTCATCGGGCTGGGCGGAGTGCCGCACCGCAAGGGCGTACTGATGATTCGGCAGAGCCTGGATGCAGATTCGGTGTATGTAGACGCGGCGCTGCACGGAAATGGTCTGACGGCGCTGCAATTCCGCGACGAAAAAGGCGCGGTCACCCAAGACATCGAGTCCAATGATTTTTCGACTCAGCGAATGCGCTTGGAAAAACGCGGCGATTTCTTTTACCTGTACCTCGCGTCGGGCAGCGCGGATCTGCACCCAGCCGGCGCGGCGATTCGCATTCCGATTAAAGGCCCATTCTATGTTGGCATCGGCGTGTGCGCGCACGACAAGAACGCCGTCGAGACAGCCGTTTTCTCGAATGTCAGCGTGACGGAATCGGCGCCGGTGGCGGCGGATGCTCAGACCACTCTGTACAGCACGCTGGAAACCCTCGCGATTACCTCGACGGATCGCCACATCCTCTACGTCGCGCCGGAAAAATTCGAAGCGCCGAACTGGGCTCACGACGGGAGCGCGCTAGTCTTTAATCGCAATGGCCGGATTTTGCACATGGCCGTGGCCGGAGGGCCGATCCCGATTATCGACACGGGTTTCGCGATTCAGTGCAACAACGATCACGGATTTTCGCCCGATGGCGCATTGATGGCCATCAGCGACCAATCGAAGGATGACCACAAGTCCCAGGTATACATCGTGCCGTCGGGAGGAGGCACGCCGCGGCGCATCACCCAGAAATCGCCATCGTATTGGCACGGTTGGTCGCCCGACGGGCAAACGCTGGCGTTCGTCGGTGAGCGCAACGGAGAGTTCGACATTTACACGATCCTGGCCGCTGGCGGCGAAGAGAATCGCCTGACCACCGCGCCGGGTCTCGACGACGGTCCCGAATACTCTCCGGATGGAAAATACATTTATTTCAATTCCGAGCGCACCGGCGCCATGCAGATTTGGCGCATGCGCCCCGATGGCGCCGAGCAGGAACAAGTCATCTCGGATGATTCGAACGATTGGTTTCCGCACATTTCGCCGGATGGAAAATGGATCGTTTTTCTCAGCTACGAGAAGGGCGTTAAGGGCCACCCGGCAAATCAGAATGTGATGATACGGCTCATGTCTCTTGCCGACAAAAAAGTCACGACACTGGCGAAGCTTTTCGGTGGCCAAGGGACGATCAACGTACCCTCTTGGTCGCCGGATAGCACGCAAATCGCATTCGTGAGCTATGAATTGTTGCCGGTTGCCAGCTCCAACAAGAAGTAGATTGCCGACCTTGTCGCGCCGCCCGCCGCATCACGCCGCAACCACGCTTAATTCGCGGGCTCGTCGTCGGAATCGTCCACGCGCGCGGCAGGTGTTTCTTGTTTCGTCGGCGCTGCAGGCGCCGATGCCTTTTGGGGCTCGGCCGCCGGCTTCGACAAGCCCTGCGATTCGTAAATCGCGTTGAAGAAAAACTTGTAGGTTCCGTGCGATTGCCCGCGCCACTGCGGGCGAAATCCCAGCAAATACACGCGGCCCTTGCCGTATTGGACTTCGACAGCCGCGGCTTTGCCCTGAATGCGCTCTGGATGCAGGAGATAGCCGCTCATCAGCGGGCTCTGTTCTTTCGGGTAAGCGGCAAGAATGCGGCCTCGAAACCCTTCCTTTGTTTCAAATGCCGGCCCGCGTTCGAACATCACGATGGGATCGTGCGGAAGTCCCCAAACCGCCGACGCGCCGGAGTCCTGAATCTCCACGCGCAGCAAGCAACCCGAACAGAAGAAATCTTCGTCTTTCACCCCTGCAAGTATATTTTTCACGGGCAATCCAAGATCATCGATCGCAAACATGGACGCGTTGTTGAAGGTAATCAATGTTCCGCCGCTTCGCACAAACTCACGCAACGCCGACGTACCGGCTTCGCCGATTCCGCCGGTGTACATGCCGGGAACGACGCCCGGTCCGTAACCGCTTCGGATTCTGTCAGGTGCTTGATCGGGAAGAATGATCGCATCGAAGTGGTCGCGCAGATCACCGGCCTGAATGTCGCCGTTGCGAAGTGTGATGGGCCCGAATCCATATTTCTCCAGGATCCAGCGGGTCCAGCCTTCGTCGATGTTCGCAACCCAGGAGCGATAGAGGCCCACTCTCGCTTTCTTCACGGTCACGGAATCTTTCGGCGCGGCCGCGATCGTTTTCAGTTTCAACGAACCTTCCGCCATCGCCGTTTTGACTTTTTCGCGATCGATTCCACTCACAACGATTGCGCCGGCCTCGGAGCCATCCGGCGTGTCGCTGTCAGCCGGTGCAAAGCTGACGCGACCTCCGGCGTCCAAAATCGCGTTGAGCGCCTTGAAGCCGGCGTTCGAGCGATGGCTCAATACAAACACGCCTCCGCTTCCATCGATGCCTCCGGCGGGCGGCGCAAATTGATCGATCTTTTTCAGCGCCTCGCGATCGGCAGGCTTCACCGGCTCCAGCACCGGGGCAACAAGCACCCCCATCTGCATCGGCAGCGTCCATCCGGTGACGTCGTAAGGCAGCTTCGGAGGGGAAGTGGGTGTCTCGCGCAAGTCGGGATAGTGCTGCGCTTCGAATAGTTCCTTCACCAGCGGCGAGAATGGTTGATCCATCAAAATGACCCAGGTGCCGGGAGCGTACTCGCGACCATTCGCATGAAAAGATTTCGTGGCTTGCTGCACTTCAATGCCGTTGATCATCAGTTTTTGTACGAGCGTGGCGGCCTCAAACAGATCGCGTTGCTCGAGCGGCACGACGTAGGCGTAGGGAGGCTCTTTCGAAAAACGGCTGACGTTGTCCACCGCCGCCTGATAGCGGTTGAACATCAGCTCTTCATGATATTTCGCCGCAGTATCCAGAACGGCCATGGATGCGCCTTCCATGTAGTTCACGGCGTCACGCAGCCGCCACCATCCGCCACGCCATGGACTGCTGTAAAAGACTTCGGAGCGCAGGCCGCGGTCATCCTTCGGGAATTCGTCAACTGGATAAAATCGGGGTGTCGCGTAGCGGAACAGCGCGGTCTCGGTAAAGAACGAGATGCTGTTCCGGAAAATGTGCGTGAAGTCGAGAAATCCTGGATACCAATTGTCGAAGCCAACGCGATTCACCGCGCCGGGCATTCCGTGTTCGTCCAGATACGCCGCGATATCCGTTCCCATGGCGTTCAGCCAGCGTGCCATCAACGGATGAATGTTCGAAGAAATCGGTTCAACGAACGGCGGAATGAAAATGCGCGTCGGAAACGGCGCCGTCTGATGGTGACAATAAAAAATGACCGGATCCCACTCGATCTCGGTGCGCGTAACGTCCTGCGATTCGAGCATGTTGTTCATGTAGCCGTCGCGATTATTGTCGTGCCCGACGTATTCCTGCCAAAGGTCGGGCAGCGGACTGACTTCAAACGAGGTGCCAAGATTCTTGCGATACCAGCCGACCACTTCGTTTTGCCCATCGGGATTTAGCGTCGGCCAGAGCATCAGAATCACATTGTTGAGAATCGCATCCACTTCCGGATCGTTTTGGGACGAAACCAGTTTGTACGCAAGCATGATCGATTGCTGGGCGCCAGCCACTTCGGTGGAATGCAATCCGCCGTCAATGTGGACGATGGCTTTGCCTTGATGAGCCAATTCGTGCGCTTCGGCCGCCGACAAGCCGCGGCCGTCGGCCAACCTTCGCGAAATGTCTTTAAACTTGTCGAGATTCGCAAGATTCTCCGGCGACGAAATAATGGCGATTTCCCAATCGAGCCCGCGCGTCGTCTTTCCGACGGTAATCAGCTTGACCCGATTCGAGCTCTCGGCAAGCTTATGAAAGTACTCCCGCGATTCATCATAGTTCGCGAGATAGAAATCGTCGCCCGGCTTGTGCCCGAGCACGGCCTCCGGCGTCGGCACGTTTGGCGACGGGTTAACAGTCGTTGCAACTTGCGCCGCGGAAGGAAATACACACACGTAGAAAGCCGAGACGCTGAAGAGGATTGCCCGCTTTAGGGATTTTTGCATGCCAGAGGATATCGTCCCGACTTTCGAAAGTAAACACGATCGGAGTGGCACAACCATTTCTGGCTATGTCTTGAAAACCGAGGAGCAGGCGTCGCGGAGGATTTAGATCGTCTTATCCTTGGAGTAGCAAATGGATTCCAGATTGCAATCGATACACCGCGGCTTCCGCGCAACGCAAACTCGCCGCCCATGCCAAATAAGCTGATGCGAAAACTTGATCCAACTATCCCGCGGAATAATTCGAATCAAGTCTTGTTCGATCTTCTTCGGGTCTTCGTGCTTCGTCAGGTCCAGCCGCCGAGACAAGCGGATCACATGGGTATCGACCACCACGCCGCTTGCGATTCCGTAGCCGGAGCCAAGCACGACGTTTCCTGTTTTTCGCGCGACCCCAGGTAAAGTCAGAATCTCTTCCATAGTCTTCGGTACCTGGCCATTGAACTTCTCCAGAAGTTCCTTGCTAGCCCCCATGATGGACTTCGTCTTGTTGCGGAAAAATCCTGTCGGACGAATCTCCTGTTCCAGTTCGCTAGGATTCGCGTAAGCGAAGTCTTTGGGCCCTTTGTATTTCTTATAAAGCGTCTGCGTAACCTGATTGACACGCACATCGGTGCATTGTGCCGACAGGATTGTGGAGATCAGCAATTGAAATGGATTCTCGTGCGTCAGCTCGCACGTCGCCGCCGGATACGCTTCATCCAATTTTGCAAGTATAGCGGCTACGCGCTTAGGGTCGGTCCCGGCGCCAACTGCTTTCGCGACTTCCGCAGCCTTAGCAGGCTTCTTCGCGGTCGTTCCGATCACCGCTTTCGACGTTTTGGAAGACGCCTTCTGCTTCGCTTTCGGTTTTTTCGCGACCATGGCACTGCAGAATATCACACAGGCAGCACTGGAACGTTTGTTCACCCCGAGCGGCGAAGCGCTTCTGCGGCTTTTGTCTTGCTTTCCCGCCGTCTAGCGCCGTTCCATCAACGCAAGCAGCCGGCGAAACGCCTTACCTCGATGACTGTGAATATTTTTCTCGTCACCGGATAACTCCGCAAACGATTTCCCTAGAGCAGAAAAATAAAACACGGGATCGTACCCGAACCCGCCTTCGCCGCGCGGCGCCTGCAAGATCAATCCATCCGCCCGCGCACTCACAATCGCCACCGCTCGTCCGCGCTCGGCCAACGCAATTACGCAAACAAAACAAGCCGCCCGCTCCGCCCCGCTCTTGCCTCGCAATTCGGCCAACAGCTTCGCATTTCGCTCCGCGTCACTGGCCTCAGGCCCCGCATAGCGCGCCGACAAAACTCCTGGCGCCCCGCCCAGCGCCGGCACAACCAGCCCCGAATCATCCGCGAAGACGAATCCATCGCGTTCTCGCGAATAATGCAGCGCTTTACCCAAAGCATTCTCTGCAAACGTAGGCGCATCTTCCGGAAACGCCGGCAGCACATCAAACCACGGCGCCAACTCCAGTTGAACTGGCGCAGACAGCGTCGAGTCCCGCGCCAGCGCGCGAAACTCCCCAAGTTTTCCTGGATTGGATGACGCGAGGTACAACTTAGCGGGTTCGCGCACTGAACTTTGCAGGCAGGATAGCTCGTTGTTCGTCCGTCAACCGCCGAATCCCCGCCGCGGCAAGGGCCAGCAAATCCTGCATCTCGCTGCCATTAAACGGCCGGCCCTCTGCGGTGGCCTGAATCTCCACGAAGTGCCCGCTGCCGGTCATAACAACGTTCATATCCACTTCCGCGCGCGAGTCTTCTTCATATGCCAGATCGAGCAGCACGAGATCGTCCACCAATCCCACGCTCGTCGCCGCCACCGAATCGATCAATGGCGAACTCCGCCAAATTCCCGCCGCCACCATACGTTCAAACGCCAGCGCCAGCGCCACAAACGCCCCGGTAATCGACGCCGTGCGCGTTCCACCGTCCGCCTGAATCACGTCGCAATCGATCCAAACAGTTCGCTCGCCCAACGCTTCCTGATCCGTCACGGCACGCAGCGACCTTCCGATCAGCCGTTGAATTTCCAGCGTGCGCCCGGATTGTTTTCCACGTGTAGCTTCCCGCGCCGTGCGTTCTTCGGTAGCGCGCGGCAGCATTCCATATTCACTCGTCACCCACCCTTTGCCCGAGCCCTTCAAAAATCCCGGTACGCCATCATCCACGGTCGCGGTACAAATCACGCGTGTGTTTCCGAGTTCGATCAGCACGCTGCCCTCCGCCGTCGAGATGAAATCCGGCGTAATCTTCAACGGCCTTATCTGGTCCACTCCGCGACCATCGATTCGCACTTTTCCTCCCGACATTGGGCTGCCTTCGTTAGCAATTTTCATGGTTTTTGTGTTGGCTGCGTCAGTTTGCTGGGCGGCGTCGCGGGTGTCAACTTTTGCGCCCCGGCTGCGGATTTGGCGGTTGCATTTGCTGCGCTCTTGCCAGAAATCGGTGGCCCTGTCGCCGCCGGAGATTTCGCGGAATCCCCAGATCCTCTAGGTGCGGCCGCTGGCGCCGGCACACTCGCTGCCGTCATCGGAACGGCCCTTGCGTTCACCAGAAACGTTCGCGTTAAATCCAGATGGCCCGCCAGCGCGTCCACTTCCTGCCCATGAATCAAAATCTTCAGCCACCGAACCTGCGGAACGTTGGCTTCCAGCGTCTTCGAAATCGAATCCACCGCCATCTGCTCGCTTTCAATGCCCGACGGAGTCGCCGTGGCCATGGCCTCGGAAAAATCGGCAACGGCGGTGCCGTCCGGCAGCATGTAAAACGCCAGGAGCACCGCGTCCGGCGGCAGCGTCCGCAACTCGGCGTCCACAGGCCCAGCCAGCAGTGTGTTCAAAACCTGTTTCGCGCGTTGCGTGGGTTCTCTCGATAACGGCAGTTCGATGCTCACCGCCATCAGCGAGCCGTCTCCAGCTCCCGAAGACCAGAATAATTTCGCCTTCGTCACCGGGCTGTTGGCGTTCGCCGCCGTCGGCTGCGTCAACTCGCGCCGCGCTTGTTCCTCGCTTTGCGGAGGCGCCTGCACCGATTGCCGCAGGCGCTTCTTCAAAATGGGAAAATAGATCGCCGCGATGATCACTGCGATGCCTAGCATGACGATCAGATATATCCGCCACCGCGGCGTCATGGGCATCATGGCCGGTCTCCCGGATTAACTGCCGCTACGACGTAGAGCGGCCGGAACCCTGACGCGCCTCGCGCGATCGCATCCGCAACACCCGGCGCCATGCGATCGAGCTTGTTGCGATCGTCGACCGAAACGCTCGAAATTTCCACCGCGATCGCAGGCGCCGCCGTGGTGCGCAACTGTCGAACCGCCGCGGCCTGGGCCGTACTTGGTGAGCCTTTGAATCTCTGCGCGAGAAATCCCTGCACCATGTCGCCGAATCTTCGGCTCAACGGCAGAAACGGCGCTTGCGCGCGATCCCACGGAATCAAGCCCGCTGACTCGTTCGAACCCGGCAAGTCGCTCATCACGTAAACGCGCACGGTTCCAGGAAGTCCGGTCGAGGCCACGTGCAGCGACACGAAGATCGCGCCGCGCTGTGCGTTGGCGATTGCCGACCGGTCGTCAAACGACGGATTCTCGTTCCCCTGCCGCGTCTGTATCACTTGAAATCCCATCGATTCGAGAGCGGTGCGCACCTGCGCCGCGAATTGCATCACGATTTCGCTCTCTCGAATGCCGCCCGTACCGCGAGCACCCAGGTCGGTTCCTCCATGCGCCGGATCAAGGACGAAAATACTTGGCGCTTGGCGCTGTGCGGGCGGCGCGGATTGTGCGACCGTAGCGCCAGTGGGAGACGCTACAACGGAAGGCGAAGAATTGGGTGCGGAGGAGGTAGCAGGCGCTTGATTGGTCTGCGCCGGGGCCGTGGGTGAAGGCGCTTGCGCTCGCGCGACCCGTATTGCATCGAAACGATTCGGAGTCAAAAAGAGCAGCGTCACGCAAGTCGCCGCGAGGCCGATCGAACCGCGTCGCACAAAAATCTTGATTCCGATTTTCTTTGAAAACGATTCCGAGGCGTTATTTCCCACATCGAGGAGCATACCAAAAGCGCTCGCAACTCCGCTCCGTCTGAATCTCTCTCGCGCCGCGAAAAAGGGACGGCCCCCAAGCCGTCCCTCTCGAAAAACCATCCACTCGGCGCGCGTTCCGCGCCTGTGTCGGGCCGCTCCGGTAAAAATTAATTCGAAGGAGGCGGTTCGTCCTCAGACTTCTCACCGCGATGCGATTGGCGCCACGCCTTCATCGTTTGCCTTTGTTCCGGGGTCAAGATCGCTTCGGTTTGCTTGTGCGTGCCGCGACGAACCGCCTGGATTTTCGCTTGTTTCTGGTCCGAGCTCAACGCCGTGTCATTGTTGATCGCTTCGATCTGCGACTTGGCGCCTTCATGAATTTTCTTCATTTGCGCCTTCTGGTCGTCGCTCAAGTTCAAATCCGGCCGCGCCGGACGATTTTGCTGTGCGGGTGTTGCCTGAGTCTGCCCCGCGTCCTGGGCCCCGCCTGCTGCCCGCGCCAAAGCCGGCGAGCCGTAAGCTACCAGCAAGCCTGCCGCGAGCAACACGCCATTGCGAAGTGTTTTCGTGTTCATGACCACCGCCTCCTTGGGACCGAAGTCCCCCTCAACCTACTCCTCCTGTATAACCCACTTCGAACCACAATGTCGCGTCCCTCGCTGCCACGGCAAATACAGCGCCGGCCGACTCGGCCGTCTTCATATTCCGGCCGCCGACCCAGCCCAATCCCCCAATTTTTTGTAGGGGCGCAGCACCGCTGCGCCCCAGCTTGCCCAGTCGTACCCCAAAACGCCGCGCCCGCCAAGCGACGTCCCAAAATAAAACCGCCGAGCTAAGAAACGCCCGGCGGCAGAATTTCAAAACGAAAGATCTGTCTCTAATCCCCGGCCATGCTCTCGACGATCACCGGCTTGATATCCGCACCGCGCAACCTTCGAGTCGTCAGGTATCCCACAAATCCCGCAGCAATGATGAATATCCCAAACACCAAGCCGTTCATCCCAAGAATCGTCTCGTGTTCGCTCTCCACCAACGCCAAACAAAGCAGCGCAAGGGGAAACACCCCGACCATGATCACCCCTGCCAAGCCTCCAGGTACTTTAAACTCGCGCTTCAGCTCCGGCTCGCGAATCCGCAACGCCACCAGCGTGACGAACTCCAGCATCAAGGCGGCGCCATACAGCATGATGTCGAGGGTAACCAGTCGCTTGAATCCTAAACCCAGGCAGAATGCCCAGCACGTGGCGCACACCAGAATCGCCACCCACGGCGTACCGGTCTTCGCACTCGTCTTGGCAAAAACTTTCGGCAGCATCCCGTCCCGCGCCATCGCCAGCGGCAACCGCGAATAGCTCATCACCAGCGCGTTGAACATTCCGAACGCGCTCATCATCCCGCCCAACACGATCAGGAATCGCAACCACTCAAATCCCAGAACCTTGCCGCCAATCGCTCCCGCGATCGTTGCCCACGAGCCATCCTCGGTGAACGCCGACGCCGGAACTCCTGCGATATACACCGCGAGGAACGGCAGCACGTACGTCAGCGAAACCAGCACGACCGCCGCGATCATCGCCTTGGGATACGTTCGCTGGGGGCGCTCCACTTCCTGCGCGATAGTCGAAGCGTTGTCCCATCCCATGTAATTCCACATCGCCACAAGGACTCCGCCGACCAATCCGAGTCCCGCGGCCTCGGGCGCGCTGTGCGCAACCGCCCCCGCTCCAAGCTTGAGCGGTGAAAGCAGAACCACCAGCGCGAACGGCGCCGACAAGCAGAAGAAAAGCCACAGCGACGTGATGCCCACCACGCGGATCCCCGCAAGATTCAGCAACGCGCAGCTCACCACTACAAACAGGCCCGCCAGAATCCCGTGACTCTGCGTGCCGAACCAGGGCGAAAATTGCTTCAGATAAAAAACGAAGAGCGTCGGATAAATGGCCATATCGAAAATACTGGCCGCCAGCGACAACCACGCTTCCTGAAATCCCCAGAAATTCCCTAACCCGCGGCGCACCCACGCGTAGTAGCCGCCTTCGCAAGGCAGCGAACTCGACAGCTCGCCAATCATAAACGCCGTCGGCAAGCACCACAGCACCGGCAAAAACAACAAAATCAAAATTCCGTGTCCGTACCCTGCGCCGGAAACAACTTGCTCCGTGCCATAAGTTCCGCCAGACACCATGAAAAACGTCGCCGCAACAAGCGGCCACAATGTCAGCTTCGCGACATTTTTTTTAGCTGTTGTAAGTACTTGGGAAGGGAGTTGGGAGGGAAAAGATAACGTGCTCAATTTTTACTTCCGTCCTCCTCAAGCGACTCTTGCTCTCGTTCGCGCTCGTCCCGGAGCCAGTTCGCGTTCGAAGAATACAATGTCCACCACCCCATGCAAGAAAAAAATGCGCCGCGCGCAATATTTTTCCTCGGCACGCCAGCGTACCAGACCTCCAGTCAAGCGCACCCTGTGACTCCCCCCAACCCATCCCCTGCTACGTCCTCGTGTTCTCTCCCCGTTTTTTCTTCCCTTCGTGTCTCCGTGCCTCCGTGGCCATCTTCTTCCCCGCATTCGTACCTCCCTCTGGTCTCTGTGTCTCCACCCTCACCTCTAACCATCCGTATGGTAAACTCCGCCGTTTGCTCACGGCCTCATTTCCATTACTAGGAGTCACCCGAATGAACCCCGCCCGTTGGTTCTTGCCGCTAGCGCTCCTCGTCTCACCCCTCGCCGCGCTCGCGCAGCAGTCTGCCAAAGCCACGCGCCCCATCACGATCGACGACCATCTCCAGATTCGCGGCGTCGAAGCTCCCAGCCTGAGCCCCGACGCCAAGTGGGTGGCCTACACCGTGACCACCAGCTCCCTAAAGCAAGACGACGACGAGCAGCGCATCTGGATGGTCCCCTTCGCTGGCGGTGACGCCATCCCGCTGACCGCCGAAGGTGTCTCGTCAGGTCATCCACGATGGAGCCCCGATGGTAAGTACCTGGCCTTCCTGTCCGCTCGCCATGACGGCAAGACGCAAGTCTGGCTGCTCAATCGCCAGGGCGGCGAAGCCGAGCGCCTAACGGAAACGCCGCAGGCCGTGGATGATTTCGCCTGGTCGCCCGATAGCAAGCAGCTGTGCCTCACGCTCCGCGACGCCACGCCCGAAGAACTGGAAGCCGCTAAAGAGAAGGAAAAAGAGAAAGAAAGCGAAGACAAGACCGCAAAAGAAAAAGAAAAGAAGTCCAAAGCCCAAAAACCCTGGGTAATCGATCGCTTGCAATTCCGCGCCGACGAAATCGGCTACCTCGACCGCCACCGGACTCATCTCTACACGTTCAATCTCGCCTCCAAGACCCTGACGCAAATCACCGGCGGCGACTACGACGACTCTCAGGCAGTCTGGTCACCCGACAGCAAGCAACTCGCCTTCACCAGCAACCGCACCTCCGACCCCGACCGCAACTACGACAACAATATCTGGACCGTCTCCGCCGACAACACCGACAAAGGCGCCCACCTCGCCCAAATCACCACGAATCCTGGTGACGAGAGCTCCCCGGCATGGTCGCCCGACGGCAAGTGGATCGCTTACGTGATCCAGACCGAGCCCAAGCTGTTCGAATACGCCACCAAGCATCTCGCCATCTCCCCATCCACCGGCGGCGAAGCAAAAGTCCTCACGCCCACATTTGATCGCAACGCCAGCGACATCCGCTTTTCCGGCGACAGCCAAAGCATCTACTTCATCGCCGACGATGACGGCACGCAAAATGTCTGCCGCATCGCCATCACCGGTGGCGAAGTCACGAGACCCGTCGGCGGCCGCGTGATGGTCTACAGCTACTCGCTAGCCAAGACCGGCGAAATCGCCGCGCAAATCGACAAACTGGATCGTCCCAGCGAAATCTACGCGTTACCCGCATCAGGCGGCGAACTGGCGCGCTTGACCGATACCAACGACGCACTGATCTCGCAACTGAAGCTGTCGACCGGCGAGTACGTCCACTTCAAGAGTAAAGACGGCACCACCGTCGCCGGCTACCTTTACAAACCTCTCGATTACGTTCCCGGCACGAAGGTCCCGACGCTCATCATCCCGCACGGCGGTCCGGTTTGGGCCTGGTACGCCGAGTTTCACACCACCATTCAACTCTTCGCCGCTCACGGCTACGCAGTCGTACTCCCAAACCCGCGCGGCTCTTCCGGCTACGGCCAGAAGTATTGCCAGGCAATTTTTGCGGACTGGGGCAACAAGGACTACCAGGACGACATGGCGATGGTGGACTACGCCATCGAACAGGGCATCGCCGATCCCGACAAACTCGGCGTAGGCGGCCACTCCTACGGCGCCATCTCCACCGATTTCATCATCGCGCAAACCACCCGCTTCAAAGGCGCCATCTCTGACGCCGGCGAGGCCCTCAACACCACGCTCTACGGCCACGACCAATACCAGAAAGACTACGAAACCGAGCTAGGCCGCCCCTGGGAAAATCACGCCCTATGGGACAAACTCTCGCCCTTCTATAAGGTAGCGAAAATCACCACCCCAACTCTATTCATGGGCGGCAGCATCGACTGGAACGTCCCCATAATCGGCGGCGAACAAATGTACCAGGCCATGAAAAGCCTGGGCCGTGAAACCGAGCTGGTCGTCTACCCCGACGAATACCACGAATTCAAGACGCCCTCACACATCAAAGACCGCCTGGAACGCCAGCTAGCCTGGTTCAACCACTACGTAAAGGGTGACGCAACCCCAGCCACCCCCGCCGAACCTGCCTCAAGATCTGGCGAATAGCAAATTCGCCCTCGGCCACCAACGCTTGGTCTCCAATGTGGTTCGTGGCTCTTCGGCTTCGGCGGGTGCCGCACCCTTCGTCTTTTAAGGGTGCGGATTTTGGCTTTTCCGTCCCAGTTCAACAATCAGCGCGCGACATGGACCGTCAAATCTAGAAGTCGCCTATTCCAGCGGGAGCCGCACCCTTCGCCTTTTTTGAGGGTGCGGATTCTGACTTTTATGTCCCATCAAGTCTAGAAGTCGCCCAATCCGGCGGGTGCCGCACCCTTAGTTTTTCAAGGGTGCAGATTTTGACTCTTCCGTTCCAGTTCCAGCAATCCAGGCGGCGCCAGTCCATCAGACGCTGTGCCCATTTCCGCCAGCTACCACCGCCGCCTCATACTTGAATCGCCCCACAAGCTGAGTCAACTCCAGCGACATCTTCCCCAAATCCTGCGTAACATTCCGCAAATTCTGCGCTCCCGACGACGTGTTGGTCGCCGAATCCGCCGCCCCCGAAATATTTCTCGCCACTTCCGACGAACCCCGCGCCCCCTCGGTAATACTCCGTGCGATCTCCCCGGTAGTCGAATTCTGCCGCTCCACAGAAGTCGAGATCACCGAGGTAATGTTATTGATCCGGTCGATGATCGTGCCAATTGTCCCGATCGCTGTCACCGACCGCGTCGTATCCGACTGAATCGCCTCAATCTTCTGCTTGATCTCGTCGGTAGCTTTCGCCGTCTGTTTCGCAAGCTCTTTTCACTTCGTTGGCCACCACCGCGAATCCCTTACCCGCGTCGCCAGCCCGCGCGGCTTCGATCGTCGCGTTCAACGCCAGCAGATTCGTCTGCTGCGCGATCGAAGTAATCACCTTGATCACTTTTCCGATCTCCGCGCTCGATTCTCCCAGCTTCGTAACCATCTGGTTCGTCGACCGCGCCACTTTCACGGCTTCTCGCGCCACTTCCGACGCCTCGCTCACATTCTTGGCAATTTCGCCAAGGCTCGCGCTCATTTCTTCCGTGCCCGTAGCCACCGTCTGCAAATTGCGGCTCACCGCTTCGGTAGTCGTGGCGGCCGCGCTCGTCTGCTTCGTCGCCTCGTCGGAGTTCGAGCTCATTTCTCGGCTCACCGTCCTCAGTGCTTCGGTTGCCGTCGTGACGCCACCCGCGCTGGAAGCCACCCGAGCGATCGCGTCCCGCAATTTCTCCAGTAATTCTTGAACCACCGCGCAATCTCGCCCAGTTCGTCGTGGCGTTGATCCTCGACGTGCAGCGTCAAATCTCCCGCAGCCATTTTCTTGAGCAGTTCGATCATCACCGCCAACCGCGTGTTGATTTCCCGCGTGATACGCGAAGCAAAGATCAAAAGTACCAGGGAGGAAACGACGCAGATCGCCCCGATCGCCAATTTCGACCGGCCCACCACCCGGTTCGCCGTTTGCTCGGCCAGCTTGGAGTCGCCCTGCAAGATGTCGTTGGTGCCGTCCATCGTGTTGCGCAGGTCCGGATAGCCCTGCAGAAAGTCGCCCAGAACTTTCGACACTGCCGCGGCATCCTTCCGCGACTCCACAATGTGAGACACCGCTGCCAAATAACTCGACGCGCTCTTGCTTTCCGCCTGCAGCGCGGCAGTAGCCTTGGTGCTTCGCGCCAGCGAAACCGTCGCCGCCAATCTGTCCCACAGAAGTTTTTGATGATCGCCCAGCTCCGATGCCGCGCTGTCCTGCGCATCATCCGCCGAGTTCATCATCTTCGACACGTCCCCGCGCGTCAGGTCCAGGAACATGCTGGCTTCCAGGTGATTTCGAATCGCCGAACCCATCGCACTCGTCGTCTCGATTTCCCCCGCCACCTGCGAAATCCCATACAGCCCGGTAAGTCCCACGCCGATCGCGATCACGATCCCCAGCGTTCCCAAACCGTAAAGCTTTTGACGGATCGTCACATTCATGTCGGCTTCATTTCCTTCAGCGACCACCACATATCAACCAAGTCGTAGGGGCGTGGCTAGCTCCGCCCGGCCACCGCGTCTCGCCTCCCCACGAGCCGCAAAAACCATCTGCCGGTTTTTGGCGCAACGTGAAATTCATCTCGGACTCAACTCTCCCAAATCCCACCACAATTCAGCCAAGTCGTGCCCGATGCGCCGTGGCTAGCTCCGCCCGGCCACCGCGTCCTGCCTCTACGGAAGCTTCAACACCACCTTCACGCTGTCGTCCACGTCGCCGCTTTTCAGGTAGCCGATCGCTCCCGGATTCTCCCCCACCAGTTGCTTCATCTGCGCCGCGCCGCCGCCGTCCTTAGGTGGCGCAGTAATCCGTCCGGTAAAAGCCGCCTGCAGAAAATACTTACCGTAGTCCGCTTCCGACATCTTGTAGATGTCGCGTGACACCTTGCTGCGTTCGGCTTGCCCCTGCGCCAGCATTAAGATGGTCACGCGCTTGCCGCTGGGCCACACGCTTTTGTCGCCCACGAAAAGTTTTTTCACCTCCGGCGCCCCCAGATCCCCCACCGTATTCGCCTTGTTCACGATCACATCCACTTCGTCATCGGCGGCCACCGCGGCACGCGGTGCCAGCCACACCAAAGACGCCGCGAACATGCCGGCAATCAACGGAACGATCAGTTTTCGTCTCATCATCGTGTGCTCTTAAAAGGCGAACGAAAACTCCGTTTCGATGCCGTTGCCCTTCGTTATCGTGCGGTCGCTCACCGTGTCCGTGCCCCGCCGGTCCAGCCGGTCATATTGCAGCTTCCACGCCGCGTGATTGTTGAAGTCCCAACGCACCCCAACGTTCGCGCTGTTCCGCCGCCCCGACACCGTGCCGTCCTCGGGATCACCGTAAATGGGTTCCGCGACGCCCGCGTTGAAATACTGATACCGGAAATACGGACGGTACTTGCCGAACTTCCGCGAAATTTGTGTGTAAAAGCCGGGCGTGTGAAAAAGGCCCGGCCCGCCCTCCATGGCCCCGGTATGGCGTGTCAACGACGCCTCATTCAGAAATTCGTAGTTGGAATTCGTGTACACCACATGCACCGTGGAGATCACTTCGTCGTGGTCAATGTTGTCCGCCGAACTGATATGGTCGTGATAGATCGAAAACCCCATGTCCAGCCCGGAGACAAAGCTCGGGCGCGACGACAACGCGAAGTTCACCGATTTTCTGTTGTTGACGTCCTGAAAGTTTTGCGCGGGTTCCGCTCCAAAGGTGTGATTCCGCCCGTTGCCGATTTCTGCCACATACTGCAATCCAAATTTCCCCGACGGAATCTGTCCGCTCGTGGCCACACCAATTTCCTGTAACGGAAAGTTGCCCCCGTTATCGTCGAACGCATACATGTACGGCCGCCCGATCGCCGTCTGAAACCATTCGCCACGGTGGAAGGTCGGATTGTAATAGCCGATCGAGGTGTGATATCTCCCGACCGCGAAGATGAAGTAATCGTTCGCCTTGTGCTGCAGCAGCATGCGCTCCACGTCCGGGTTGATCGAGTTGTCGCTCTCCGACGTATACAAAACCTCCGCCAGAACCGACGTGCGGTCGGTAAGGTTCCCGGTCATCAATATGTCCAGGCTACCGATGTAGAACGTATCCGTGTCTCCTTTAACCGTGGAGTCGTGAAAGCCGGAGTCTCCGAACAGGTGCAGCTTGATATTAGGCGTTCCGCTCCCAGGGTCGGGTTCCTGCGGAACCGGCGCGCTGGGTGCCGCTGCCGAGGGTGCCGCCGCCACCGTCCCGCCACCGTCCGGCCTAGCCGGTGAAACCGGCAAGACCGCTGGCGCCGCCGCAACCGTTGCCGCAGCAGCTGCCCCAACCGCGGCCGGCACCGCTGGCGCCGGAGCCACCGCCGCAGGCTGGGCTGGCGCGCCGCTCGAGCCCATCCTGCTTTCCAATTCCTTCACGCGCGCTCGCAGCTCTTCAATCTCTACCACCAGTTGTTGCCCCGCCGCCGGATCAAGCGTCTTCGGCGCGTCGGACTTGTCCCCGTCCGTCGCCATCACCCATCGAACCGGCGCCAATAACGCAATGGCAAGAACCGCCCATCGAGTCATCCTTCGACGTCGGTGCGACCGGCCCTGGATTCTCCACGCAAACTTCGCCATCACTCATCCTTCCTCGGCCAAAACCCCGGTCTTCGGAAAAATCTCTTTCAATCGCCAGGCCTCGCCGCTACCTTTCCGTTCTGAGTCCGGGAAAATTTGTTGTTTCGACGATCGGGGCGCAATGTTCGCCATGGTTCCCCATAAAATCGCGTTGTGGTGATAGGCACTCGTGTCGCCAACTCGCTGAATGGAAGGCGAATGATAAGAAAGGGTTTATGCCGCAGGTGCACCGAAGTGAAATGCCGATCCGGGAGAATCGGGACCAAAACGGAATGCCCCCTGCCCCGGTCTCACCGGCAGCAAATTCGACATCCCGTTCGCTACCCCAAAAATCCGTCCGACGTAAATCGCACCACCTCCTCGTGAAGCGCCGCCCCGCGCTTCGCGCCCTCCGCACACTTTCGTTGACAGAACGCCAGCCATACCTTAGTATTTACGTTTGTCTCTACAGGGAAAGGTGTGACTAAGGGCAATGCGCACTTACGTAGCTAAGGGAGAAGCAGCGGAAGCGCTCAAAGTGGGCGCGGATTGGTTTGTCATCGACGCCTCGAATCAGGTGCTGGGCCGGCTAGCGACCAAGGTCGCGCGGAAGCTGATGGGTAAGGATAAGCCGAGCTTCACGCCCTATCTGGATTCGGGTGACCACGTCGTGGTCATCAATGCGGACAAGATTCGCCTCACCGGAAACAAGATCGAGCAGAAGATCTATTATTCGCACAGCGGCTATCCCGGCGGGTTGAAGGAAGTGCCCGCCAAGAGACTGCGGATCAACAAAGCCGATTGGATGATTCGCGAAGCAGTTCTCGGCATGTTGCCGAAGAACAAGTTGCGCGCGCGCCGCGCGAAGAAATTGCGCATCTACCGCGACGCCGCGGGTTTAGCGCGACACGCTGGGCAGAAGCCGCAGCCCATGGCCATGTAGTAGCTCTTGCCGCGAGGATCTTTGCGGCCGTGTAATCGCAGCACGCTGTGGCAGCAAGTTTCGGGGATTGTTGTTCTGGTAGGTCTAACAACCTGCAGTATTCAGTCTCCCATGTTAGTCGGTTCGAGTAAGTTTTTTCCGCACTTCGCGGTGCCTTCCTTCGTCGAGTAGGGAGCACGCCCGTTTCGGTGGGTTTACGAAAACCGCCGATTTGGGCCAGCCTGCGTAAAGCAGGCCGGCCCGCCTCGGGCGGGCAAGCCGAGTGTGGTTCAGTTCTAGGAGGAACGTTGAGTTCTACTGGTATGCCCATCGCGGGCGCTAAATCTTGGTTTCTCGGCACCGGCCGGCGCAAAGAATCCGTCGCGCGTGTTTTCCTGCGCGCAGGCTCCGGCAAGTTCACCGTCAATGGCCGGACGGCGGAGCAGTATTTCCCGAATTTTGCCTGGAAGCACGACGCTCTGGAGCCGCTGAAGTTCACCAACCTCGCCGACCAGGTCGACGTGGTGATCACCGCGAACGGTGGCGGCGTCGGCGGTCAAGCGGGAGCGGTGCGCATGGGATTGGCGCGCGCCATTTCTCGCTACAACCCGGAGATGCGGCCTTCGCTGCGCACCAATGGTTTCTTGACGCGCGATTCCCGAATGAAGGAACGCAAGAAGTACGGGCAAAAGGGCGCGCGCAAACGCTTCCAATTCACGAAG
>Ga0182015_10002915_pt1 | contig 19876 bp, 23 predicted proteins | sample 712P3MmetaG_FD_120478 | JGI IMG/M metagenome (GOLD analysis project Ga0182015, IMG submission 120478) | Permafrost microbial communities from Stordalen Mire, Sweden - 712P3M metaG | ecosystem: Environmental > Terrestrial > Soil > Wetlands > Permafrost | place: Sweden: Stordalen | collected...
CTGGAGTGCCTATCAAGCAAATCGGACGTGTCACACCGCCTGGAAAAATGTTCCTCGTTCATCAGAATGGATCTCGTCGCGAACTGAAAGCGCAAGGCTGGGAACACTTCCGCAAGTAGCATTGCTCCGCAAGTAACGTTACTCCGCAAGTAACGTTACCTGCGTTACCGGTCACCCTGTATGTCTCTATCAATCGCACCGGCAACGAGTCTAAAGTTAGGTTATGCGAACCCCACGCGGTATTTGTCTCAAAGTATTTCTCGTGGTACTGGCGATCTCGGCTGTGTCCGCTGACCTGGCTGCCGAGAAAAAGCAGCCACCTCCGCCACCAGCGCACGCTAAGTCCCCGGTCCCGGCCGTTACCGACGACTACGTTCACAAAGAATTCGGCGAGAACTGTTCCGTGTTGGAAGGCCCTCCACAATTTGTCGGCGACCTGGACGGCGACGGCGTGGACGATCTGGTCATCGCAGCCCGCTGCAAAAATCCCATGGCTGACCAGGCGGAATATGGCTTTCGAGTCCTGGATCCTTACGACAGCTTTCTGGGATTTGGCGACGTCAAGGTCACATCCACTTTTGCCTCCGACGAACCCGAGCGAAAGGGTGTGAGCCTGCTGATTGTTCATGGTGTCGGACCGGAAGCCTGGCAGTCGGATAAGCCCAAGGTGAAATATCTGATGATTAACCTGCCCTTCAAAACGCTCACGGTGAAGCGGCTCGCGTTGAAAAAGAAGACCGTGCTCGGGATTTACATGGAAGAGCGCGGCGAAGGCGAGCAGACTTCTTCGGTTATCTTCTGGGACGGAAAGAAGTACAAGTATCAGCAGTTGGGATCGACGCTCGAGTAGCATTTGTGTAGTCGATCTCGTTCTTGGGTTTCCTCCTAAGCCTTGCAGCCCTAGGTATGTGATGCCTCGCATTCCGTCTGCTATCTCGCACCCGCTATAATTTCCTCGCCATGAATATCGAGGAAAAAACTGCCGAATTAAAAAAGCGCAACCAACTCGCCGAGGCCGGCGGAGGCGAAGCCCGCCGTGAGCGCCAGCATAAAGAAGGCAAAATGTCGGCGCGGGAGCGCATCGAGTTTCTGCTCGACGAGGGCACCTTTGAAGAAACCGACAAGCTGGTTACGCACCATTGCACCGACTTCGGCATGGCGGAACAAAAGTATTATGGCGATGGCTTCATCACCGGCTATGGCCGCATCGAAGGCCGCCTGGTCTACGTCTTTGCGCAGGATTTCACGGTGTTCGGCGGGTCGCTCTCCGCGACCAACGCAGGAAAAATCGTCAAGATCATGGATCTCGCCGCCAAGGTAGGAGCGCCCGTCATTGGCTTGAACGATTCTGGCGGAGCCCGCATTCAGGAGGGCGTGGCGTCGCTGGCCGGTTACGCCGATATTTTCCTCCGCAACACTCTTTATAGCGGCGTGGTCCCACAAATCTCAGCCATCATGGGGCCTTGCGCCGGCGGCGCAGTTTATTCGCCTGCCATCACCGATTTCGTCCTGATGGTCGATAAGACTTCTTACATGTTCATCACCGGTCCGGATGTGATCAAGACCGTGACCCATGAAGAGGTCAGCAAAGAGCAGCTCGGCGGCGCGATGACCCACAACGAAACCTCGGGCGTCGCCCACTTTTTGGCGCACGATGATGCCGAGTGTCTATCCATGGTGCGCGAGCTGCTCAGCTTTATTCCGTCGAACAATTTGGATGATCCGCCTCGCAAGCCGTGCACGGATCCGATTGACCGGGCCGATGCCGCGCTCGATAAAATCGTGCCCGCGCAATCGAATCTGCCGTATGACATCAAAGATGTGATTCACGCGGTGGTCGACGACGCGTACTTTTTCGAAGTGCAGGAGCATTTCGCGAAAAACATCGTCGTCGGATTTGCGCGAATGGACGGCCGCTCCATCGGCGTTGTCGCCAATCAACCGGCCATGCTCGCCGGCACGCTCGATATCAACGCCTCGGTCAAAGGAGCGCGCTTCGTGCGCTTCTGTGATTGCTTCAACATCCCGCTAATCACCTTCGAAGACGTCCCCGGATTTCTTCCCGGCACGGCTCAGGAATACGGCGGCATCATCAAGCACGGCGCCAAGCTGCTCTATGCCTTCGCCGAAGCCACTGTTCCGAAGATCACTGTGATCACCCGCAAAGCGTACGGCGGGGCGTATTGCGTAATGGCCTCCAAACAAATCCGTACCGACGTGAACTATGCGTGGCCGACGGCCGAGATCGCAGTGATGGGCCCGGAAGGCGCGGTGGATATTGTTTACAAGCGTGAACTGGACGCGGTAGCGAATCCGCAAGAACGGCAAGAATTGCGCCAGAGCAAAATTGAAGAATTCCGCGACCGCTTCGCCAGCCCCTACGTAGCCGCCGACCGCGGATTTGTCGACGCCATCATCCAACCGCGGGAGACGCGCAAGAAACTGATTCAGGCGCTGGCCATGCTGGAGAATAAGCGGGATAAGAACCCGCCTAAGAAGCATGGGAATATACCGCTGTAGCGCGATAGAGGCCTCGGCTAGCTTAAGAGTCGATAGACTTACCGATGATGTCGTTCGCAATTTTTAGTCCGAGTCTGGCGCTCTGCGCGTTGCCCGCCGCGAAGAAGAGTATGAACAGTAGGGAGCCTCTTGAATTATGCAGGGGAAACGGACGACTCACATCTACGAACTCCCGTTTCAATCGTGTCACGAAGAAGTCAATGATGTCCCGATGGTCCGCAGACCTTCGGACGGACTCGATTCGATGTGAATCGAGAAGGGATTTAAAAGCTGTTGTCGCGTAAAAACAGCTCTCCCATTCGTCTGTGCCAAAGATCGACGTAAGACGATCCGCCCATGATTTGGGCGGTCGATGGCTACGTGGGAGCATCCTGTTTATCGCAAAATAAGGGAAGAGCACCCACAGGTCAACCGCGCGCGTCTGTCCCAGCGCAGCAATCACCTCCCACTTCACCGAGGCGCCAAACGGATCAAGGAAAACAACTGCGCGCTCCCCACGCGCATCCAGATTTCGACACCAGTCCAGTAGCGCACTGTTTGCGTCCTCGTTCAAAACCCGAACTTTTCGATCTGAGTACTCGGCCGAGACAGAGGATAGCTCGGCGCATTTTTCAGCGTCCTTCTCAATGAAAACGTACTTGTCAAAGTGAGGCTCTATCTCGAGGGCCCGTCTGACACTGCCTTTGCGGAATTCTCTTTCGTCGTTCTCCAGTTCCGGAAAATATTTGGCGAGTCCGCCGAGGCCGGGTCTCCGCAAAGTTCCTGTGCCTGCAAAAGCATCGACGTAGCTAATCTTGTAGAATCCGGCTCGCCGACTCCGTTCGAAAACCCTTGTGTAAGCCTGGAGGTACTTTTTGAGCACCTCGAGCTTCCTTTGCGTCCACCCGCCGCCAAATTCTGTTTGGTAGGTCATGTTAGTCTGCACCCAAGTAGAGCATGCCAGGTCGTATGTGGTAGATTTCTTCCGTCAGTTCCGCGTATGCGGGGAACAAAAGGCGAAGGTACGGTACTATTGAAACGAGGGTGGGCTCCAGCGGATACTTTTCGTTGCAGCGCCGCCTTGCAAAAATAGCGTTTAACTAATAACGCGATGAGCCTGAACTCACATATCGAATGGACCGACGCAACCTGGAACCCGGTGCGCGGCTGCACGAAGATCAGTCCCGGCTGCAAGCACTGCTATGCCGAGACGTTCGCGGAGCGGTTTCGCGGGGTCAAGGGGCATCCTTACGAGCAGGGGTTCGACTTGCGCCTGGTCCCTGAGAAACTGACGGAGCCTCTTCTTTGGCGTTCGCCGAAGCTCGTGTTTGTGAACTCGATGAGCGATCTCTTTCAAGATGGCGTGCCCGACGACTACATTGAGGCGGTTTGCAGGGTCATGGTCAAAGCGAACTGGCACACGTTCCAAGTTCTCACGAAAAGATCGGCGAGGCTGAGGGAGTTGCTGCGCGGACGCTTGCGGTTCGCCGCCGAACAAGATCACATCTGGTGGGGCGTGAGCGTTGAGGATCAGGAGTATGGCTTGCCTCGAATCGGCGATTTGCAGAAAGCGCCGGCCCGAGTTCGCTTCTTATCTATCGAACCGCTGCTCGAAGATTTAGGGATGTTCGACCTATCCGGAATCAGTTGGGCCATTGTTGGAGGCGAGAGCGGGCCGGGCGCGCGTCTAATGCGAGAGGAGTGGGTTATCTCGATCCGCGATCAGTGTCTAGAATCGGGTGTCCCATTTTTCTTCAAGCAGTGGGGCGGAGTGAGGAAGGCGAAACACGGCAGGTTGCTTGAAGGCCGGACGCATGACGAATATCCAGAGCGGGTCGCGTCACCAATTCCCGAGAAGGCCAGTTGTCTCGAGTATGCTCGCGACATTCTGAGTTCATTCCAAACGGTCATTCCGGCGAGTGCGCTGGCGCAAGCGTCAGTGTGAATTCCGCAACCTAGGCTTCCCGCTCCAGTTCATTAAATACATCGTCGACCGGCTGCCCCTCTCCTCTTCGAGCCTGAGCGAGACCTCGGCGAAGGCTCGCCAGGGTATCGACGTTACTGGAGTTCTCTCTTGGGGATTCCGTTTTGCTCACCGCAACACGAATCGAACGCAGTTTCGTTGTATTGCGCTGCATCGTTCCATGATAATCCGCGTGAGGCTGCTGCAGGGAGAAGTTTAGGGTGTTGCGCCCCAAAAATTAAGAGTTCCGAGGTGGTGTTGGGTTCATTCGTCTCGGCCAGTAGCTCGCGTTTGACCCTTGCTCGACCTGCTACGCAGCTTCCCTTGCGGGGTGCCGACGTGCGATCTTCGCTCGGGCTCCGGGCTCACCGCCAACCGGAAAAACCTACCCAACGCCTCGGAACTCTATCCTGCCTTCGACGTTTCTTCTCGTTCTCCTCGCCCAGCGCTTTGCTGATCGACCCTTGCTTGCCCTCCCTCGTCATTTTCATGAAGAGGGTGACTGCGCTTGGGTCCCGGACGCCGCACCAACCGGAAAAACTTTAGAAGCTGTCAAAGAACGATTCTGTTTTTACGCTTTCTATTTTTTTAGTCAACGAAAAATCTGCGTCTGTAACCAACTTGTTTTCAGCGGAGTGCAGGCCGTCCACAGGCGGGTGACGAAAATTGGTGCAGCCGTGCTTCCAAAGTTTATGAAGAAGCCAGAAAGAGCTTGCGAGAGCAGCGTGTGAGAAAGGACTGACTTACCCGGATTGTCCAGGACTTGTGTGAAAATTCCGGACAAGCCGCACCGGACAAGGGGTTCAGCGGGTTTATGTTGGGTCGGCGGGTGGTTCGATCACGATTTTCTCGTCGAGCAATTGCTTGTCGGCTTCTTCGGAGCCGACGAGCTCAAACGAATTCGTGATTGCAGCCGTTCCTTGATCCACGCAGGTGATGACGTAGGAGCAACTGAACCAGTGTGCTTCGGCCAGATCGGTGGATGACCAGTGCGCGGGATGGTCGGGGTGGGAGTGATAGAAGCCGATGATGTCCTCACCGCGCTCGCGGCCTTCACGCTGGATCCGAATCAGCTCACGCGGATCGATGTGATATCGATTCTGAGGCGAATCGGTGCGCGTGTTAGCCGCGCGCGCCGCGGAAGTTACGATGCGTACGCCATCATCCGCCACGCGACCCAGCAGCACGCCGCAGCATTCGTGCGGATAAGTTTCCTCTGCGTGCTGGCGGATGGATTCGTAAAGATTGTGCGGGACTTTCAACATAAAAATAATTCACCACAGAGTCACAGAGTCACAGAGAAAAATCACAACCTCAACGAATCCTACGAAAACCCCAGTTCTTCCGTGCCTCTGTAGTTAAATTCATTTTCTCTTTTACTCGGCCCAAAATCTCTCGCTTAAGTACTTATCGCCGGAGTCGCAAAGAATCGTAACAATCACGGCCTCCGAACCGTTCTTGTGATCGATTCCTTGAGCAACCCGAAGGCTTCCTACAACATTTGCGGCGGCGGATATTCCTACGAGCAGTCCACATTCATGGGCTAGGCGGCGCGTCATGGAGTAGGCATCTTCGGTCGCGACTTCGAGATTTCGGTCCGCTAAGGTTGGATCGTAAATCCGCGGCACGATCGCGCTCGCCATGTGCTTGGTGCCCTCAATGCCGTGAAATGCGGAATCAGGCTGGAGCGAGATGCACTGGATGGTGGGGTTCAGTTCCTTTAGCCGCCGAGTGGTGCCGACGAAGGTGCCGCTGGTGCCCAGGATGGCGACGAAGTGCGTAATCTTGCCCTCTGTCTGCTGCCAAATTTCGTTCGCGGTGAAGTGATAATGAGCCAGCCAGTTGGCATCGCTGGAGTACTGGTCCGCATAGAAATATGTATCAGGATTTTTGGCCGCGAGCTCACGTGCCATCCGGATCGCACCATCGGAGCTCTCGTCCGGGTTGGTGTAGACGACATTCGCGCGATATGCGTTCAGGATTTTTTTTCGCTCCTCCGACACGTTGGTGGGCATGCATAAAGTAACCGGGAAACCCTCTGCGGCGCCGAGCATGGCGAACGCGATGCCAGTGTTGCCGCTGGTGGCGTCGAGCAGAGTTCTCCCGGCCGAAAACTGGCCGCTGCGCCGGCCCTCGGCGACAATGTTTGCCGCGGCGCGATCTTTGACGGAGCCGCTGGGATTATGCCATTCAGCCTTACCCAGAAGTGTGATACCCGGCAACTGTTCGGTCAGGCGATCGATGCGGAGTAGCGGCGTGTTCCCCACGCTCTCCAGCAAACTGTGGCCCAGGCGTGAACTGGGAGGGTTGAATCCTACCGGCTCGGGAAAATTAGATCCCAAATTGATCGATCCGCCCATAACCGACCTATTTCCTCGTGACTAACGTAATATGCAAGAATGCCGCAAACACGCTATGTAGTATGTGGTGCTTAGATGAATAAAAATCGCCAGTCGATGCAGCACTAATTCGACAGTCACACTTTGCGCAAGGGGCGCATCCTAAGACAGAGAGATTCGAACGAAATGCCGAAAGCAATTGAAGCAAAAACCTACGAAGAATCATTAGCCTGGCTGCGCGACCACGGATTCGATGTGACGGATGCGCCCGGAATGAACGGCCGGGTATTTCTGAGGAAATATAATGTCTCGGCGGCGATCCAGAAGACGGATGACGATACGGTCAAGGTGTTCGCCCATCCGGGCTATTTGATTGGCAGTGAGATTTCAAAGCTGGTCAATAAGGGCTACCAGCAATTCTTGAAGACCTCGAAGTCGGAAGTTCCGGCTACGGCTGACCATCTGAAGGCGCTTCAATCCTTTTCGGAGGAGCTAAAGATGGGGCTCGGACTCCCCAGCCTCTATAACGAATCCCTGGGCACGGTGAGCGAGTCTTATCATTACGACCGTGTCAAAGACCGGGAGAGCGCGCCTGTGGATCGGCCGAAGCGCCCGTGGGAGACTGCCGGCAAAACTGTTGCTGTTAAGGCCGTGGCCGCCAAGAAGGGCCGGGCTTAGCTCATACGTTTCGCTCTTAAATCTTAACTTCCGTTCGTCACGTTTAACTTTCGTCCGTGGCATTTTTTCGCGCGGTGTAGATCCAGCAGCTGTTTCAGTTGTCCTTCCGCAATTCATCCCGCTCGTGCGAAACTTGTTGCGCTTGCTTCCCCTGGGGCGGACTCTTCCGATGCGCAAGTTCGTGAGATACTTCACTTTTTTCTTGCCAATGTTGTGGGCGGCAAACTTCAGTTTGGCGGATAACCGAGTTCCACTTACCGACGACGGTGCGGCGAAGGCCGAAGTTGAACACGTTCTGCGGACACAACAAGAGGCCTGGAATCGCCACGACCTTGACGCTTTCATGGACGGTTATTGGAATTCTCCTGACCTGACATTTTTCTCCGGCGCAAAGGAACAGCATGGATGGCAGGCCACGATGGACCGTTACCGTGCGGCCTATACCAGCGCCGGGCGCGAAATGGGTAAGCTGGAATTCTCAGATCTTCGCATCGAAATGCTGGGAGCCGACGCGGCCTTCGTGCGTGGTTCCTGGCAACTAACCATGTCCGACGGAAAGACGCCGCACGGACTCTTCACACTTATTTTTAGAAAGCTCAAGGGCGGCGGATGGAAGATTGTGCACGACCATACTTCCTTGGCCGAGTGAAAGCTGTGGACCCGTGATGAGTTAAAAGGGAGAGCTGGCGAATGTTTTCCAAGCCTGGAATTCTGCTGCGTGTAGAAGGGGCGATCGTTTTTATTCTGAGCCTGCTTTTGTATCGGTCGGCCGCAGGCCGGTGGGGTCTCTTCTTCTTACTTTTTCTTTGGCCGGACTTATCGATGGTTGGTTATCTGGTCTCGCCTAAACTAGGCTCCAATCTTTACAACATTGTTCATACCTATATTTTCGCTCTTGCCCTGGCTGGACTGACCGCATTTCAAAACAGAAATGGTGCATTTATTTTTAGCCTGATTTGGCTCGCGCATATCGGGCTTGATCGCGCTCTCGGCTATGGGCTAAAGTATCCGACCTTCTTCAAAGATACTCACCTTCAACGCGCAATGTAGTCGACTCGCGAATCTATTTTTTGACGCGAATTTGCACACGCGTGCCTTCTGGAAGTTTGCCGTTTGTCAGTTCTACTAGACCATTGCGGACTACTCCTTCAAGTTCTTGCGGTACCGACGTCGCGGTAGGAGAGGTAATCGCCGGCGAGGGCTTGGCTGTGGCACGTCCCATACCCTTATCCATGGCTTGGTTGGCCAGGCGATCGGCGTCTGTATTGTGTTCGCGCAATGCATGGCCGATGGAGAACCAATCCAGTTGCGCAATCAATTCCTTGGCGCGGCCATGGAGATCCAACAGAGTGGCATTCTTCACTTTGTAAATGCCCTTGATCTGACGCACCAGCAATTCGGAATCACTAACCAGCTTGAGCGCTTTCGGACCATGCTGAAGTGCGTATTCAAGAGCGGCGATCAGCCCTTGATACTCGGCAACATTATTGGTCTGGCGTCCAAGGTATTCGCTGAGTTGCGCGATTTTGTGGCCGGACTGATCCTGAATCACGACGCCATAGGCCGCCGGACCTGGATTGCCGCGAGCTCCGCCGTCGCTATGAGCGATCAGGTAATGTTGGGGCGGATTTTCGCGGGAAGAGTCTCCACGCTGCGAAAAAAGGGATTTGCTGCCGGCGCTGGGGTAGGACATGCAGAGAAGTTTACAGCTTCACGATTTGCGGTGTGAACCTACGCTAAGTTCAAACAATTTGAATTGGGTTTCGCCTTTACCGTCTGTCGTTTTACCGTCCCGCAGCCAGTCGAGTCGCGAGCCGAGCGGGCAGGTTCGCCGCGAAAATGCGGTCCTGCGCGTCTTTGAGATTATAAGGAGTTCTGTGGAAGTGCACGATCTGCTCTTCCGTGTCGTAGATTGCGAATGCGGCCCGCCAATCCCCATCGCGCGGCTGCCCCACTGAGCCGGGATTAATCATGTAGCGCGTGGAGGATTTTAACTGCAGCGAAACCGATTCAGCCTGACCTACGGTTCGATACTCCGGTCGAAACCCGTCAGCACTGGAACCATTGGCAAAGAAGCCGCCTTGCAAGTGGGTATGTCCAAAAAAAGTGACTGGCGTCTGATTGGTGAGAAGCGGAACCAGCGCATCGCCGATCGAAACGACATAAGTGTCTTCGTCCGCGGGTGAGCCATGCACTAACTGAACGTGCGGGAAATTCTCCAGCGGCAGCGGCCCTTGCGGCAATCCATGAAGCCAATCGTAATGCTCTTTGCTCAGTTGATCGCGAGTCCATACGGCTGCGGCGGCTGCCATGGAGTTGAAATCTTCCAGCGACAGAAGGCCAGTGGCGGCCTTGTCGTGATTGCCGCGCACAAAGATATTCCCTAATCCACGCGCGCGGTCGATTACTTCGTTAGGAGAGGCTCCATAGCCCACGACATCGCCGAGGTTGGCGACCAGATCGTATGCCGGAGTCGCCGAAAGGCAAGCCTCCAGCGCTTCAAGATTGGCGTGAATGTCACTCAGCAGCAGGATTTGCAAAAGACACCAGACGGATGGCGATTATAGAACGATTGGCCCGTGCGAGGATACCCGCTGAACGCAAGCATTGCCAGTTTTTTCTATCTTGCTAACCGGGATTAACCACCGGGCACCGCGCCCAATGCCCGGGGGCAACCTCTTTCAAGAATGGAAACGCGCGGGTGCATTCGGGGATACTGAGGCCGCAGCGCGGCTCGAAAGCGCATCCCGGGGGCATAGCCCGCAGCGGCGGAACCGAACCCTCGATCGTGCCCAGAGGGCGGCTGCGTTCCGTCTTCAGATTTGGCACGGCCTGCAGCAAGCCGCGAGTGTAAGGATGAGCTGGAGAGTGAAAGATCCGCTCTTTACTTCCCAGTTCCACCACGCCGCCGGCGTACATAACGGCCACGCGGTCGGCGACCTTTGAAACAACCGCCAGGTCGTGCGAGATGAACAGCATCGCGAGTCCGAACCTGGAGCGCAACTCCGCCAGGAGATCGAGGATTTGCGACTGAATGGTTACGTCCAAGGCTGTCGTTGGCTCGTCGGCAATGAGTAACTGCGGCCGGTTTACGATGGCCATCGCGATCATCACGCGCTGCCGCATTCCGCCTGAAAGCTGATGAGGGTAGTCACGCGCACGTCGATCCGCCTGGGAGATTGCTACGTCGGCCATCGATTGAATTGCCAGTCGATGTGCCTCACTTTTCGAGTGCGATCCGTGCGCCAGCAATGCCTCGGCGATTTGGTCCCCGACTCGCATGACCGGATTGAGCGCGGTCATGGGCTCTTGAAAGATCATCGCGATACGCGATCCTCGCAGTTTGCGCATCGGCTCGTCCGCCAAATCCGCAAGATTCCTTATGGCTCCGTTGTCGTGAAAAACAATCTCCCCTGAGAGTCGCGCCTGGGGAGGAAGCAGCCGCATGATAGCGAGCGAAGTAATTGACTTGCCGGACCCTGATTCTCCCACCAGGCCAAGCACTTCGTTAGCACCGATTGAGAAACTAACGTCGCGCACTGCCAATAGACCGGGGGCTGGAACAGATGCCTTCTGCCGAGTAGCAGGGAACTCGATGTTTAGATTGCGAACTTCAAGAAGGGGAAGCATAGAAGCGATTGATGATTGGCGATTGATGATTGAAGATAAAGGCTAGTTCTTAATCATTATTCATTCATCTTAAATTCTAAGACCCTGTCTCGTACGCCATAAATCGCAGAAGTAAGAATAGCCCATAATTGAATTTCCCCCTTACCTAATGCTCTGGATGGCTCTCCACAGGACATGCGGTACATTCAACTCGTTGGCAACTTGGATTTAATCCTTTCTAAAGAGTTTGCAGCGGCAGGCGACCCAAGGGGCCGCGCACATTTTGCGGCATACATTTTGCGTACATTGAATCTTCCTCATTTGCCCGAGCATCCTTTATCCTGAAAGCTTATGAGCAAGATCCATATTCCGACTCCCCTGCGGCAGTACACCGGCAAACAATCCACCGTCGAGGTAAAGGCCGGCTCCGTGGCGGAAGCCATGAACGCGCTGGTAGCGGTACATCCAGAGCTCAAGCGGCATCTGTATACCGACGAAGGGAAGCTCCGCGCGTTCGTCAACCTTTACGTGAACGACGAGGATATTCGCTATCTTCAGAAGGAAGCGACTCCGCTCAGCGATGGCGACAACATTTCCATTGTGCCGTCGATCGCTGGAGGTTCGGCGCAATCTGCTGTGAAGCGAGGCATCTAATTCCACATGCCTGCGATCACTGAAATTCCCGTCGCTTTGAATAAGGATGAAATCCTGCGCTACTCGCGGCACCTGATCATGCCCGAGGTCGGCATGGACGGCCAGCAGAAATTGAAAGCTGCCCGCGTACTCTGCATCGGGACGGGCGGTTTGGGATCGCCGTTGGCTCTCTATCTCGCGGCGGCGGGAGTGGGGACGCTCGGCATCGTCGACTTCGACGTGGTGGACTACACCAACCTGCAGCGGCAGATTATTCATTCCACCGCTGACGTAGGCCGCAAAAAACTGGACTCGGCAGCCGATAAATTGACTGCGATCAATCCCTTCGTGAATGTTCAGAAGTTCGACATGCGGCTCAGCAGCGAAAATGCCCTCGAGCTGTTTCGGGACTTCGACATCATCGCGGATGGCACCGATAATTTTCCCACGCGATATCTGGTGAACGATGCGTGCGTGCTTACCGGAAAGCCGAACGTCTACGGGTCAATTTTCCGTTTCGAAGGCCAGGCCAGCGTGTTCGCCACCAAGGAAGGACCGTGCTACCGCTGTCTGTATCCGGAACCGCCGCCGCCGGGCCTGGTTCCTTCTTGCGCGGAAGGCGGCGTGCTCGGAATTCTTCCCGGCCTTGTGGGCGTGATGCAGGCCACCGAAGTGGTGAAACTGATATTGGGTATCGGCGATCCGTTGATCGGCCGGCTCCTGTTGATCGACGCGCTTGGCATGAAGTTCCGCGAACTTAAGTTGCGGAAAAATCCCGATTGCCCGGTGTGCGGCGCGCATCCGACTGTCACCAAGCTGATAGACTACAACGAGTTTTGCGGCATTCGCGGGGAGGAAAAATCGGTGTCGAATGGAGTTCCCGAAATTCAAGTGGAAGATTTGAAGCGTCGTATCGACGCTAAAGAGGATTTTGTTCTCCTCGATGTGCGCGAGCCGCACGAATACCAAATTTGTAATCTTGGCGGGAAATTGATCCCGCTGAACGATCTCCCTACTCGAGTCAATGAACTCGATTCCAGCCGCGAGATCGTCGTCCACTGCAAAATGGGCGGCCGCAGCGCCAAGGCTGTCGCTTTTCTGCAGCAAGCCGGTTTCTCGAAGGTGAAGAACCTTGCGGGTGGAATTACCGCGTGGTCGGAGAGAGTGGATCCAACGGTGCCTAAATATTAGCGTGCGTCTTAAATTCGACGCTCGTATCGTTTGATGGCGGGCATTACTGGATGGTTCGTATCAGGGTATGGTTTCAGCCGTACCGTTGAGATCTCCCGACAATTTGGGCTTCAGCCCCTGCGGTTTCGGATCAAGCTCGTATCTAGGGTTCGCCGATGAATATGGAAATCGGGCGGCCTCGCAAACTAAATTTTTCGCGATCGGATTATTACGAATATAGTCACGGATAGTCGCGAATGCGCCGCTGTCCATAACGCGTACTTCCGAGAAGCCTTTCTGCCATAACGGCGTGTCAAGACGCAGCTCCTTACCTGCCCGGAATGCGAAGCCTCCTTTGATAAACTGCACCGCTCGTTCGATGGTGGAATCGGATTAGACAGTCAGAAGGAGGTGGAAATGATCTGGCATCACCACGAATTCGTGCAGTCGAAATTTCCCCTGACCTCGATAGTTGTAGAGGACGTCGACGAACAACGCCGCGGAGCGATCGGACTGAAGAAGATTTCGCTTCCCGCTGATCGAAGAAGTGATAAAGAAAGTTCGCGCGTGGGCGACAACGTGAGAGGGATGCGCATGACGCCTTGGGATCGCCATAACAGCAGCGGCTGAAGCCGGTTCCTTTTTTGATCGTGCATTCGGCACGCCTGAAAGGCGTGCTCTGATACGAATCTTTACATCTTTGCGGATGAATGGATTGTGACGAGTGTCACACGCTGATGGTTTTTGTATCAGCTCGTCCAGATCGGGAAATCGGAACGCCTGAACGATGCAGGCGGTCAAGGAATTACTTGACAGGCTCATTGCTTCCCGGCACAATTCTTCCGCGCTGCCCTTTGTAGAAGTTTACCTTCCCTCCGTGAAAGGTTGCGCCGGCCCTGCATTGCAGTCCAAGTAATCCTTTAAGGCGAGAAGTGTCTATCAACTTTGAAAGAGAGGCGTATGAATGAACTACTGGCCGTTGTTCTCTGTCTTGCGATTCCTTCTACGGTCCTAGCCGGAGACAATGGCTACAAAGTTATCTATGACGGAGGCTCCATAACCGACTCGAAAGCCGGAACCGGAATGAAATTGCTTATCGAGTCGAACCAGATTCGACTTGTCAAAGATAAGGCAGACGTCATCACAATCCCGGCATCGACCATAACAGAGATCAGCTACGGACAAGACGTTCACCGTAGGGTAGGGGCCGCGATTGGCCTTGCGTTTATCTCGCTCGGTATTGGAGCCCTGATGGCGTTGACCAAGTCTAAGAAGCATTTCGTGGGCCTTACATGGGTTGACGGTGACAAAAAAGGCGGTTTCGCCATGCAGTGCGACAAGAACGACTATCGCGGCGTCTTGGCTGGGCTCGAAGGCGTGACGGGAAAGAAGGCTGTCGATTCCGACGCAATGACCGTAAAGAACTAGGGTGTACTTTAAAGCTCAGACCTGGCGACAACGGAAGCTCTTAAGAATAACTTCCGTTGTCGTCCAGTTAACGAGCTACTTACTCGAACCTTCACCTTGCATGCTTCCGCTCGCTTCGCCTAATTCGAGAGAGAATTTCTTTCCCTCGAAGCGGACGCCTGCCAGTGTCTTGGTGCCGCTGCCATTGTCGCGCGTCACTGCGGCGCTGTTCGCGGCCGGGGTTTGCAATTCGACCACTTGCGCCGCAACTTTTGCGACCACCTTCTTGCCTTGCAGAATGCTGACTTCAACGTTTGGACCGCTTCCATCCCACTCCACTTTGTAGTCCCCAGGTTTCAGGGCGGTTCCGTTCACCATTACGGGATTTTCAATCTGCAAGCTGGCCTTGGTTGAAGCAAAGGCACTCGAGGCCAAAACCAACGCTAAACCGAAGACAAGACTCTTGGAGAATGTTGCGACCTTCATGACTGCTCCTTTTTTCTTTCCCGATATTGAGTCGGGAAACGGTTAGGGGCGGCCCGCTGACGACTCCCGGAGAAAGCACTTTGTGTTTCACCGCAAATCGCCTACAATTCAACGGCTGGGGTTCAGCAAAAGTTCAGCGGGCAAACCGCAAGGCTTGCCTGGCTCTGCACAAGGGTTTTCTCACCTGGGCCGCCAAACCGAAAGTGAAAAAATCCCTGAACCCCGCTAAGAATCTTTGATTATGACGAGTCCAGAAATTCATCTGAACTCGCCTTCCTCTCCTACATTACGCAGCCACATTCCTGAAAGTTCCCGAAGTTCGATTATTTCGGCAACGCTGCACGCTAGTTTGACGCAGAGTGCCAGACGCCGTTAGCAGGAAGTCTGCAGCTTCCTCGGCCAGGCTCGCAATTAACCCAGACAAGAGAAAACATAGCCTCAGTGTGGGGCCGTTGCACGTTAAGAATGGCTGATGATTAAAATGTAATGTGGCTTGTCGAAAAGGTTTGCAGAAGAAATCAGACCGGAGAGAGAAGGATGTTCTACACGGCGTCAGTCTGCGTCGCCGTGCTGCCTGTCGACTGACCAGATACTGGCCTGATCTTTTTCAAACGGGTAAACATGCACCATCCAATTGAAAATGACCGGACGGAATGTTCCGCCCGCGGCATCACACGCTTCCTGCGTAGCAATGGATCCTCTTAAACCAAACTGCGAATTCGGCGCCAGCATTTCCATACGATGGCCTGGCGGCGGAACACAGAAGTTCACGTGCTCGTGCCATCGTGCGATGCTGAGTGGAATGCGTTCGTCGAGTTGATCTTCGCTAAAGCGTTTCGGCGCGGTGTACATTACGCCAACCAGTTGGTAGTCGGCGCCATGCTTCTCGTAGAGCAGGGACGTAGGATGCTCTGGGTTGAAACTGTGACCTGCCTCGAACCCGTACCTGTAATTGGTGAAGTGATAAACCTTCTGTGGAACATTAGGCAGGAATATCTTAAAGCCATCTGCCAGCGCGGTATGGTAGTCGGCATACTTTGCCGCAACCGTGCGTGCAACTTCCACCACCTGCCGGGCTCGCTCGGCATCGCCGGGCTTCGCGGGGCGCGACTCCGTCATCTTCATATGCGGTCCCATGTCCATGTGACCTTCCATGGCGTGCATGGCATGGATACCGGCGTCGTGGTCGGGATCAGCGCCGGCAGCTTTGTCGTTCGACGCGCCGTGCCCCGACATGTCCATCCCGGACATATCTTGCTGTCCGCTTTGAACCGTAGCGCTGTTGGCCGGCAGTGGGCTCCAGGTGGCGCCCAATAAGAAAAGAGAAATCAATACGACGAGTCGTACGTATATGTGAGATCGCATCATAGTCTCCGCAATCTACAGCTCACTTCTTATAACCTGCGGCAACCGGAATGTTTCTGCAAGCGCTGTGCGTTGCCAGGGATTACAGGAGTAACTTCTCTCAACGTGAGATGAAAAGGAAATCTAGCTCAGATTCTGGCAGATGACGAGGCGGTGAAGTTCTGATACACCTAAGGGCTTGACTCTCGAACTTGCCATTTTTCTTTTCGTTGCGGGGGCGCTGGGCGGGGCGCTGAATTCCGTTGCCGGAGGCGGCAGTTTCATCGCATTCCCGGCGCTGCTGTTCACGGGAGTTCCACCTATTCCGGCAAACGCCACCAACACGATTGCGTTATGGACCGCTGCCGCAGCCAGCGGAGGAGCATACCGCAGCCGCTTAAATGTGCCGCGCCGGGTAATGGTGCCACTGCTCAGCGCCAGCCTGGTTGGCGGCCTGGCTGGAGCTGTGCTGCTATTGAAAACTCCCGCCCAGACATTCATGCGCGTGCTTCCGTGGCTCACGCTCGGAGCAACATTGTTATTTGCCTTTGGCAGGAAGTTGGCCGGATTGCGTGGGTCGGTGATCGAACACGAGATTACGAACGCGGCGCTGGTGGCGGTGACGTTCTTTCAATTCGCCGTCGCAGTCTACGGCGGATATTTCGGCGGAGGCATGGGCATCGTAATGCTTGCCATGCTGGCCACGCTGGGCATGACCGACATTCACGCCATGAATGCCTTGAAGGCCGTCATGGGATTCGTAATCAATGGGATTGCCGTGGTCACCTTCATCGTGGCTGGCGCGATTTATTGGGAGCAGGGCATTGTAATGGTCGTCGGGGGAATTGCGGGCGGGTACTTAGGCGCGCATTACGCGCTGAAGCTGCCACAGGCCTGGGTACGGGTTTTCGTCGTGCTGGTCGGCACCGGGATGACAATCTATTTCTTTGCAAAATCCTATTGACGTTTTTGCAAAATCCTATTGACTGAGTTGGATTGCTTCGCGGCGATTCAGCCACCAGACACCCGCGTTTAAATAGACCGCATAGGCCATCCATACAAGGTAGGGCAGAAGAAGCGCTCCGGAGAGTGCGGAAACTTTCCAGAACATAACCACATTGGCTAGAACTGTCAGCCAAAGCAGCGCAATCTCAACTAAAGCCAAACCGGGCTGACGCATTCCAAAAAAGATTGCCGACCACGCAGCGTTCAGCGCGAGTTGAAACAAAAACACCGTGATCGCTGCGGTCGCGCCTTCCCAGCCGAATCCCACCCGCCACACATTCCAGGCGGAGACTATCATCAGAAGATAAAGGAGAGTCCACACCGGTCCGAAGTAGGCCTGGGGCGGATTTCCTGGCGGCTTGCGAAGCCCGGGGTACCAAGTTCGAACCGAACGGGCAGTGAAGGCTGAGGCAATTCCGGCCGTGGAAAGGGTGAGAGCAATAAACCCCGCCAGCGCGATGAGCAGGCTTCTGGACAAGCCCTCATCCTACCGTAATCCGGTGCGCAAGATTTATCCCAGCGGCGCGGAAACATGTTCATGGACGATCATCCACTTGCCGCCCTGATTCTCCCAAATTACGGTCCAACGGAAGGTGCCCATCTCGACCTTGCCACCAGTTGTCGTCATCTCTTCGTTCACCGTCGCCGTTCCCCAAACCAAATCGCCATGGGGGTGAATCGCGGCGTCGTCATTGACCGTGAACTTCGCGCTCTTGTAGTTTGCGGTTAGGTTTTTTGCACCTTTCTGGTATTCATCCCAGCTGGCGTACTTCAGGGGAGCGATGTCGTAAAACGTATGCGGACCGCTGGCATAGAACATCGCGGTATTATCGGGGTTCAGGGTGGCCCATCCGTCCCAAATTTTCTGCATATAGGCTTTATCGGGAACGGGACCCGCCGCCGGTTTCTTCGGCATCGGTTTTGCCATTGCGAACGTGACAGTCATCCCTAACAGCGAAACCATGATTAATTGATAGAGTCTTGGACGCATCATTCGTTAGTCCTCCGAGGGTCGCCGGCATTCTCGCACAGTCTTTGCAGTCTGCCAAGAAGGGCGGTTGAAATTGTTTTACGGAGCATACTATTCCGCCAGGGACAAGCTAATCCGCATTTGTTAACTCGTCGTTGACAATCCGTCGCGCCCTCCGGTATCTTTAAAGCTTTGGGAAGTCTCGCGGTTGCCCGCCTGATGGTCTGGCGTCCTCGCCGGGGAATCAACGAGCGGTCTTCTTTCGTACTTCAATCGCGTATCGTAATTTTCAATCGCGGTTCGCTATTTTTTCAATCTGGGAGAGTTCAGATGTCAACCTATTTCCCCAAACCGGGGGAAATCGTGCGCAAGTGGTACGTCGTGGATGCGGATGGACAAACGCTCGGGCGGATGGCTTCGCAAGTGGCGCGTATCCTCATGGGCAAAGAGAATCCGCAGTACACACCCTTTCTCGACACCGGCGATCATGTGATCGTCATCAATGCGGAGAAAGTGAAAACCACCGGGATGAAGTCCGAGCAGAAGCAGTATCACCACTACACGGGCTATCCGGGTGGCCTGCGTACCGAAGATTACCGCAAGCGTTTGGTGCGTAAGCCGGAACGAATTATCGAGGACGCGGTGCGGCGCATGCTACCGAAGAATAAGCTGGCGGCGCACATGCTCTCAAAGCTGAACGTTTATAAGGGCGACAAGCATCCGCACGAAGCGCAGAAGCCGCAGCCGTTTCAGATGGAAGTGCGGGCGTAGCGGGCGTAAGGACACGGCGGCTAATGCCCTCAGATTTAGAGATTGAGTCGGCACGCCTGAAGGCGCGCCCTGATACGAAGTGAAAATGCGAATCAACGCGCGAAGCGAAGATACGGAAGTGAAGACACGAATCGAAGGTAACGAAATTAGAAGATACGGAATCGAAGTACCAGGAGCTGGAAGCTAAATGGCAGAATTGGTTCAATACTACGGAACGGGACGGCGGAAGCGGGCGATTGCGCGGGTGTATCTGCGCCCCGGCAGCGGCGATTTCAAGGTGAATGGGCGTGAGTTCGAGGAGTATTTCGTAACTCCGGCGCAGCGTTCGGCGGCCAAGGCCCCGCTTGCCTCCACGGACACGGGTGCTTCCTTTAATATCGTCGCCAGCGTTCTAGGCGGAGGCGTGCGCGGACAAGCCGACGCGGTGAAACTGGGGATCGCACGGGCTCTGATGGAGTTCAACGCCGAACTGCGTGGCAAACTGAAGTCAGAGGGTATGGTCTCTCGCGATTCCCGTGGCAAGGAACGTAAGAAGTACGGACAGAAGGGCGCAAGAAAGCGCTTCCAGTTCAGCAAGCGGTAATTGCGGGAGTAGGCAACAGCAGGTTCCTCACCGGGCTTTCGGCCCGGTTCGGAATGACAACGGTTTTTTGGTGGGACTGGCAAACTTTGGGTTTTAGCTAAGGGCTGATGGCTGAAAGCTGGCAGCTGGTTTCTGGGTGTTCAATTCTTCCTGTGCCTCGCGGCGCGGGGCAGGGAATGGCAATCCGGAGCGGTTACTACGCAAAGGATGCAGACTGAATAAGGAGGTTCATTGGCTACTATCACCATGAAGGAGTTGCTCGAAGCGGGAGTTCACTTCGGGCATCAGACGAAGCGCTGGAATCCCAGGATGAAGGAATACATCTTCGGAGAGCGCAATGGGATTTACATCATCGATTTACAGAAGACGCTGAAGATGTTCAAAGAGGCGTCCAGATTTGTGCAGGAACTGGCGGCCGA
>Ga0182015_10002916_pt1 | contig 19874 bp, 19 predicted proteins | sample 712P3MmetaG_FD_120478 | JGI IMG/M metagenome (GOLD analysis project Ga0182015, IMG submission 120478) | Permafrost microbial communities from Stordalen Mire, Sweden - 712P3M metaG | ecosystem: Environmental > Terrestrial > Soil > Wetlands > Permafrost | place: Sweden: Stordalen | collected...
CTCGAAAACTTGCCTCAAAGAAAAAGGTCGCGTAGAACTCTCAAACCGCGGCTCCGCCGGTAACCCATCCAAGGTGGGTCCATTTACCCGAAACCGGGCGGGTCCATTACGAGAAATCGTGCACTAAGGGGAGAAAGTTCGAACCAACTATTAGAAAGCCTTGAAGAATGGAACGATTACCTCGAAGGCTGACCCGCGCTCATACCAGGAGCGACCATCCCATAATATTTGGTCGACGCTGCGAAGTCTCTAAGCAGTTTCCGGGGAACTTCAGCGGTTACTCGCTGACGGTAAGAAGTTTATCCTCGGTCTACAATCCGGATAGGCCGTACCGGCGAAGCACCCCACACTGGATCAGTCGTCGCAGTTGGGACAGTGATTCGCACGCAGCGGCGCAATACGGGCGTTGCGAGCAACTTGAAGTCGGGGGATTAAGCTGGAGATCGTGGCGACGGCTTCCTCACAAGCCCGCAGTTCTGGAGAATGCAGCGGCGCGTCGTCCCGAATTTCTGCGGTGAGGAGAATCGACAACTTAGTAAGGTCCGCAATTGATCGGTCGATTAGGTGTTTAGGGTCGAGAAGCATGACGGCCACCTTGTCAGGATGAGCTGTGAATATATCCAGTATCGTGGATCTTGCCAAGAGATTGACCTTAATTTCGTAAAATACGCATTTTGTGTATAATGCGAAGTCGATCTAGCTCTTGGAGTCGCTTATGACGCGAGTACCTGCTAGCGAATTTCAGCGTGAGTTTGGCCGCTTACGGGGTGTTGCCCATCGCGAAGCAGTCATAGTGACCAGTCATGGCCGGGACGACGTAGTGCTGCTGTCCGTTGAAGAGTATCAGCGGTTGCGGAGCCTGGATCGGCGTGCGATGCACGTTTCGGAACTCTCCGACGAAGACCTTGCCGCACTCAATACGGTAGAAATCCCTGCGGAAGCTGCTCGCAATAACCACGAGATGACTTGATCGCCCTCGAATGGCGCGGCCTTTTCCGCAACCCGGTCAGGTCATTCGTTAAGCTCATTTGTGGTGGAACGAAGCGCACATCGGCCGCGATGATGGCGCCAAAGATCGCCCTTGCGGCATCGTACTCACATGTATTAGCTCAAACTCGATCTGACATGTGATGTCCGGTTTCGACCCTGGCGGACGGCCGTATCAGTTTATGCTGGGGAGCCTTTTCGATAGCATCTCTACGTATCATAACTGGGAACCTAGATCCGTTAATCGGCGATTGTGTTCGCAAAAAATCGGCTAGATCAAAAGGCAGGCTGAAGTAGCGGCCCATCCACGCAAGCAGGTCTGATAACTTAGTCGGCTTGAGCGACTGACCGAATAGTTTTTTCTTGCCTGCTTTTTGTACCGTAGACTTCGGATGAACCAAGCGATTTCTCTCACTAAATACTCTGCGTAGGGTCTCAGCCTCTGCACAACCCGGGGGCAGCTTGTAATCGGGCAGTAACATTTTCGGCCCATGCAGCCACTTCTCTACCGCTGAGTTGGATTCGAGCAGTTCGAATAGGTCCTCCTTATCAATCATCGAAAGCCCCCATGCCACGGCAAGATTGATCTCGGACTCGCATAGTGCCGCCGAAAGTATCGCCACCTCCGTATAAAGTGGCATAACACGCCCCAAATACCGATGGGCAACTCGCTCCTCAGGCGCCTTGTCAAGACCGGATCGCCGTCTGGCCTCTTCCTCAATCTCCAGATCATGCGCCTGAGGATTTAACGTGGTAAGTCTTGTGTGCCACTTATCATAGTTGGCGGCTGCTTCAGTGGTGGATCTGCAGGCATCGTTCGAGATTTCGTCGCGCAATGCAATAAATTGCGGCCAAAGACCATGCAACACGTGCTGTAGCCAGTGGTCGTTTGCAACATGCCAGTCAGGCACAAGAACAGGAGCTTCGACTATCTTCTTGCGAAAGTCGTCCAAGCCATCACCTGTGATCAAAGCCATGCGTGCTCCATCGGGCAACTCGGGTATGTGTCCAGGCGCCCGTGGCCCACCATCCGGGCGTCGATCGATTTATCTGTCAAGTCAGCGGATTGATCTTGGACGCGTCGATCTGACCTGCGTTGAGCATCATTTGCATGACTGCGCCGCGGATCAGCTTCCATCGCATCGCCTTTGGGTCATCCGAATTATTGTCATCGCGGATTGATCTCGTCCCGCTCATCATCTGTACCTGCACAAGTGTCAGCGACGCCTAAGACGTCGACTGCATCTGAGCACCCGGTCGCCGCGAAATGCGCTCTTTTGCTGAGACTGTAGCATTCAGCGCCATGAGAGCAGCGACGGACACTGAGTGTAAGTTCGTCTTGGTAGGTTTTCGGTTCTTTACCGCTTCCCAAGCGACCGCGCCAGGGCCGTTAAATACCTCGGTGAAGGAGCCGTCCGGGTGAATGCGAATTCCCAAATAGTAAAGAGGAATGTGATCCACCGGGAACGTGAGATGTTTTCTCATGGTCGCCTTGATCTGTACAAGCTGTCCTTTGGATGATGTTGCGTCGTGGTGCCTTTTTATGGTGTCAAATAGTTCGATATCGTAAGCCTCCTCCGCGAGCACTTCGCCAATGTCTCCCACTAGACGGCCATCGAGGGTAAATTGCTTTTGACGTTTTTCGTACGCCTTGCGCAGGAGCGCCACCGTCCCGAGTAATTGCTTGACGGCCTCTGGAATCGTGATCGCGGCTGACATACTGACTCCCAAAGTCCAATCGCCGGCATCGAGGGCGGTTCCCCCCTAAATGACCGACCGGCACTGGTTGTCGCTTCGACCGCCGGCCGCTCTGCCCCACTTCACCGCAGGAGCTTCCCGGGCACCATGCCCAGCTACGGGGTGCCTTCGATTTCCGTGCCGTCCACAAGAGCATCCAGAACACGATAAGTTTCCACAAGATCATCCTTATAGTAAGCCACGTAATTGGCGGCCGTGACTGATTTTTCACGCTGATCAAAGTTAAGCGCCTTGATAGCGGCCCGGTTGGCCCCCCAGTATTGCGCGAGGCGCGGCTCCTCGAACACGCGAGTAAGCTGGGCCAAACTGGGCATGAAGCCCCGCTGATCCCCCGACGTAAACGAATCCGCGAGATTCAGTAGCAGGTAGTCCAAAAAATGCTCGAAGCTTGCATTACCCTGAAAGCACAAATCGAATAGGTACTCATTCATAGCGGTGCGAATCCCGTGCTCATCCCTGTTACCGCTACGGTCGTAGAAACCGCAACCCACACCTGAGCTGATGATGGAATTGCTCAGCTGGTATATCGAAAAGGCAATCACTCGCGATTTCGTCGCTGCAATCAGTGCGTCGACGTTTTGAAGTTTGCCAGCGGCGACTGCTTGTTCGACCGGAGGAAGATATATTCCGGACAGATCTGATAATGTCAGCTTGGATACCGATTCGAAAATATTGACCCCTGCTTGAATGTATTGAGCGTCGAAAATTTCAAAAACGCGCTGCGATATCTCACGCATTTCCGCCTTGGCGATTTCCGAGGTCAATCCACTGGTGGGGGCGTTAGGGCCGGCACGCGCTGATAGCGCCCGCTGCAACTGGAAAGTGTTTCCGCCGCGATCCGCACTACAACTCAGTCGCATTCCGAGCAGATCAAAAAAACCAAGAATACCCCGGGATGGTGCGGATAGTTGTGCAAGTATGCCTTCGTTCAGGTGCCGTCCCTCGCCGAAGATCCATTCGCCTATTTCCGCCAGATTCTCCGTCGAATTGACCATGCGGCCACCGGAGGGATCGCCCCACCCAACGGTGTCCAGCAATTGGTTCAGAAAATAGCAGAGCTTGTCCCGCAAACCGAGCGCTAATCGGTCCGAAGGCAACAGGGAATAATGGAAAATATTCTGCACCAAATAGCGGATTAAGTTTGCGCCCACTGCATAGTTTAGGTCCCGCGAACTGTTGACTAGAACTCGCCAAAGCTGCTCGCGAGGACGCTCTCCGCTGCTGATGGCCAACTCGCCTCGACTAAACGCGGCTTCAATGGGATCTCCCCGCGTAATGCCGTTCTTCAAATTCAGGTAGAACTGGTATTGCGATGCCTTTTGAGGTCTTGAGAGCTTGACGATTAACTGTAGATACCCTTCGAGATTGCGCGAGGTGCCGTAGCCGCCGTTGAAGCACGCGTAGGAATGGCGCACCTCCATTGCGACTCGGTCCATCAACGTCACACCCAACCGCGACTTCAAATCGAACAATTTATTCAGCAAGAATTGCTGCGCCAGAGAAAGCGACTGTAAGTAGTCTATATATTTTCGCGAAGACTTAAAGTCGTGATCGCCCGCCAAGGGTTCGCTTGTGGGATACCCAGGGTCCATGGGCCCGAGCGCTGAAAAGAATCCGTTCTTTCCATTGGTTTCGGCATTATAGATTTGGCGAAATAGATTCGGGTAGTTGACGTAGATGAGCAGCAAATGAATCAGGTCGGCCTTGTTAAAGTCGCTGTTCTCGAAATCGGTCTTCTCGACTTCAAGCAGCAACACCGTATTGATGAGCCGTTTGACTTTTCGAATGTCCCCGACAAAAGGCAGGTAGTCGTGATAATCCGGCGCGCGGTAAATATCGACCAGGCCACCAATAGCAGTCGATACCAGGATGGGGTCCGATTGAGAATTGCCCGACAACGCTATGGCTAGATTGCTGGAGACATATTTTTCTATCTCGCCGCTATCCACGTAAAGGCTAATCTTGAGGTTGACGAACTTCTCGAGAAACTCCACTAATTTACCGGCGTGTGGCTTCTCTCCTTCAAGAGCCGCGAAATTTTCCGTTTCGTAGCAAAGCACATAGGAGATGCGCGGCAGCATAAAGCTGCTTTTTATTGCAAAAAGAACGTCCTTGACGGAGGAGAACGTCAGTCGGTCGAGGTCATCGACGACCACGATGATCTGCTTGTCAATGGTCGAGAGGGCGGCTTCTAGATCGCCGAGCGCATCGTCGACCGTATAGGAGTTCGACGGAAACTCAAGGTCCAATGCCGAGATCTTAGTTTTCGCGCTTTTGATGAAGCGCGAGTATTTTGAAAGTATGGGGCGAAGCTCCGGAATAAAGTAGTGTTGTCGAATCAGTCGAACCAATCCATCGATAAACAGCTCAAGCAGGTTCGTTCGATCCTCAAATCGAAGGAGCTTGAAGTCGTAAATGATTACTTGGTCGCGATAGTCTTTCGCCCACGTTTCGATACAGAAATTTATGAACGTGGATTTGCCGATACCCCACGGAGCGTCGATTCCAAACACAAGACTATCCGGTGAGCCTTGGTTCACGACTCGCGCGGCGAACCGTTCTGCCTGATCGGAGAAACCGAGTAAATCGTCGGCCTTGTAGCGCTTTTCAAGATCGTTGATGAAGAAGGAGGTCAGGCTGTTGAAGAGCGGGCGCATTCGGTCAATCGCGTACCTCAAAAAGAGGGCCAAGGCTAAAGCAAAGGGAATCGTGAGCACACTGTAAACCGCCGTCGGTGTCACGTGTGCGGCGAGCCTGGCGTATTGAACGTGGCCGATGCCATGGGAGGCGATTGAAATTGCGGCCCCGACACAAAAGGTCAACGCAATATCAAAGCGAAAACTTACCGCTAGCCGGCGAGCCAAGCTGGCGCAATCGCGCACAGTCAGATAGGCGAGGACCACGATAAATCCAACAGCGGCAACCGCCAGCGGTATGGCATCGCACTCGATGCGATGGATCGACTCCGCAATGACGTGGCTAAAGGCTTGTGAAAAGAACCAGCTCTCCGCGACTAGGAGGCCGGCAGCGGCGACCTTAATCAGGGTCGAGATACTGGCGATACTAATGACACTATGTTTCACGACCATCTACGCAAACTGGCCGATGCGGAAAGCTTCACGATGAAAATTCGTAGGGAGGTTGTCTGCAGCCGCCAAGTGAGATCGTAGAAGGATCCCAAGACGTGTGTGATAATCAATAGCCGCATATGAAGTCCGTTTCTCGAGCCCCCCCCCCAAGCGAATGATAATACTCTTCCGACAGCGCGTTTTGGCCGGGATTTCGTTAGATTTCATCGGCGTCCACTGACGTTAATCGCCGCAGCACGGAGGGGGCGGAGATTCAGCAGTTCGCGGAGGCCCCGCCACCGGCCAAGTGGTTTGTAGATATCGACACTCCCAACACACACTACAGGCCACTAGATGTTCAACCCAGTAGCTGCGGGCGCCCGAATCGCTGGCTTTGAAACCTGTATGACGGCCGTAGCCACAAGGTATGAGACAACGACGACTGCCAAGATCGCGCGCGCATATGTAGCAATGGCAATCACTTGGGCTGCGAGGCGTTTGTAACTCCTTCCTCTGCTATCAATACGAGAAAGGAAAGCGTCACCAAGCAAGAGCAACCCGAACGTCACGAGCGCGTCGACTACAAGAGCAATCTGCCACCACGGCCAAGGCAGAGGCTCCAGAAACTCGCTGACTAGCTTCGCGCTTCCGAATACGTGATGCGCTGCCTCTTTCGCGTCGATCCACCCGAAGTGCATAGCAAGCTTTGTGATAGCCATGATGAGCACCAAGCCGGCGAAGCGCCGTCTGTACTTCTCCGACTGCCCGCTCACTATGCGGTCTAGTCGTATTTTCAGAGGGTCTGTCGAGCCGACCGTAATACCCGCGACCCAGACGAAGGGCGCGTAGACAATGCAAGTTGCTTTCACGGACGTCCGATAGGCCAGCGGTACGAGAAAGGCAGGAACGAATAGCAAAAGCGTGATGGCTAAACGCAATAGTCTAAGGCCCCATTCCTTTTCTGGCGGTTGGTCATAAGCTCCAAGCGCTTCTCGAACCTCGAGTTGCTCGAAGTGTGCCCGAAGTGATTTTGGCAGAAAAACTTTTCGAAACGTCAATATTTCCGGATCTAACCTAAGGTGCTGGAAGCGTCCAGATTGCTCTTTGAGTCCTATTTCCAACGCATATGTGTCCTCGCCTGGCACGATTTCCGGAGGAGCGTACAAGTCGACACAGAAAGCTTGGCGCAGCCAATTCTTCGGCATCTCGCGCAATGCTTCAACAGGTTTGCGGAGAAACCAATAGAACACCGATACAATGCGGTTAATAAATCCCCACGCAATCGTCACAACAAACACAAAGAGAATCGATGCAATCTCGAGTGAACGGTGCCGCCTTTGATAACTCCATTGAATCAACAATCGGTGACCCAACACGTTGGTGTCGCGGTATCTAAACAAGGCCCATTTGATCGCGGCGTCGGTTCTGAGGAGCGCTAGCGGCGCGAGCGCGATCGCAAGCAGATAATAGTAAAAGGTGCGAATGTGTATTGCGACAGCGATATACACAACCGTTGAGACCAGGCACTCCGCGACTGCGAGCCACGTGAATTCGCCGCGTTGTATCGATTCGGTTGTTGAGTGGAGGCGCATTATAGCTTGAACTGCATTGTCCCCGGTGCAAGTATACGGGGAGAGAGTCTAACTGGCACCGCGAGCTGAGCCTTGCACGGATTCCGGCGCCAATAGTTTCCCTTGGAAGAATTACCCCCGGAAACCCGCCGACGTAGGTACAGCTTAGATGTCATCCGAAGACAATGCCACCAAGAGGCAAATATCCGCTGCGCCCCATTTCGAGGGATTCTTCAAAGTTGGCGAGTTTGTTTATGACCCGGATGCGGATTGGAAGGAACTCCGAAACGGGATTGTCGTGTGTCGAGACGGAGACTGGAGGATCACTTTCTCCCCGCAGCGCGAGTGCCCGTCAGTCGACGAACCGCTGACCATGTATAAGGGTCGGCTTGCACGCCACGTCCTAATCGATTACTCCGGCCTTGCAGCTCCGCGCGGCCCCGCAATCGACCCGCATCCATGGCAAAAAATAGCTGCCGCGGCCCGCGCACTTCTGCGCGACTCGGACGGTTACCGAATTGAACTTGACAGTTTGTTGGAGAGCTTGCGGGATCGCAAAGAGCTTGACTCCGAGCTGCTTGAGGACACTTTGAGGATGCTGGTGTCCATGGGCGCTGCAACTTTGTCCATTGTGTCAGGCAAGCTTCTATTTGCGGCTTCGGAAATCGTTTCAGAGGGACTGGCGAGACGGAAATACCTGGCCACCTATTCGGATGATCTCTTGGCAAGGAGCCGGCGGATCGATCATTTGATCCGCCACACGGGCACGGTTGGCAGTTACCGTGAAGAATTGCTGCGCGGAACGTTGCGGCAGCTCTTGCCAAAGCGTTTCGAGGCAAGCACGGGGTTTATTCAAGATTGCCCCCGCCAACTCGACGTTATCATTTGGGACGCGATGCGTTACTCGCCCCTTTTCAGGGAGCAGGATGTCGTAGTGGTTCCAAGTGCAGCGGTGCGAGGCATCATTGAGGTAAAGACCAAACTCAATACGACGACACTTGATGACGCGTTAGAAATACTCTCTGACGTTCTTCGCGTCGAGCAGCCAGTGCTTCCTATTTTCAAGGGCCTCTTCGCGTTCGAGGATGGCTATCAAGCTTCGCTATCAGTAGCGAAGAGAATCCAAGAGTTTCACCGTGGAAAGGATGAACTTGGGCGCTCTCGCGCTTATTTGTACCTCTTTCAGGGCGTCACTGCTGTCTGTGTCCCGAATGGGAGCTTCGTGTTCCAACGCTACGTGGTTGAGCCCGGTGTTTCTGAGAATTTCCCAAGACCGTATCTGTACGGCATACAGCACGACTGGCCGGGCGACTTGAGCACCGCTGCTTTCCTATCGGAATTGATGGCGCACCTGGACCTCGATCCGGCGGCGAAGCTCACTCAGCGGCAGATGTTTGGGCCTGTCTTCACAGAACTGGAAACCGAAAAACTGCTAGACCTATTTGGAAAGGACTGGCGTCCTCAGTTCGCGGTCAGCACTCTCGGCAAGACGCTTAAACCTGCTGGAGCACAACAATATGTACAGCGCGTCTATGATTTTCTGGCCGGAGGGATCGCCGCGTCCGATGTATCTGCTGGTCTTGCCGACGAGTCTCTTCGACCTGCCTCCTGCTAGGTTTCGTCTGTGAGAGGGTCAAACCATAGAAATCCCTGAGCTTATTCAAACACTCGGAAGCGTTGATACGCCGAAGAACTCGGCGATAATCAGATCATGTATTACGTGAACTACGATGACGCCTATCACATTCGGTACCGGCAACAACAGAAAGGGAATCTCGCGCGGGATGCGGTGACGGAAAAATACATCCTCGGGATGAGGATCTTGATGCTCAGCTTCGAGAATTCGATTCGCAGCATCGTCGGCCCAAACAACGGAGGCATAGGAGAATATTTCGACGACTTTCGAAAAATGAGCGCCAAATGCCGCGCGTCCACGGTACTTGCGCCAGCGGAAATTCTCCCCAAAATCGTCGATGGCGCGGCCCGGCGGAAACGGAGTGATCGATAGACGCGATGGACATCGGGCGGGCGGCCGCTTACCGTGTCGACAATGAACGAACGGCTCGACGAAATCGATTCGGAGCTGCAAGAAGTCCTTGCGAGGATGCAAGAGCATCCCGCCCTCACCTGTTCAATCCGATTCGCCTGGGACGGAAGCGAAGAAGACGCGCAAAGCGCCATCATGTTCATGCAGCTGTACGCCTGTCTCCAGCAATTCGAGCATCCTTCGCTCGACTTCGCGGATTTGAAAGAAATCATCGTCCACCGAGACTATGAGTCGGCGGTTCGTGCCGCCGCCGGCGGCGCGAACCATCGCGGACCGAGCAAGGAAATCGGTGCCGACAGTATGGCGATGACGCTCCAGGGGGAGGACGGCGCACGGATCGTTTTCCACCAATCACTGGGTCGCGCGCTCGCCTCGGCGGATTCGGCGTACCACGACTTGGCTCACGGAATCGTCCTGCACGAGCTGTGTCACGTCAGTGATTACAGTTTCAGAAAATCCCTGGGCGCGCCCGCGACCGACCCGTGTCCCGCCGATGGGCTTTATTCGTTCTTCGCAGCCGCGGCCGAATCGTTATGGGGCGAGTATTTCGCGAACAAGTACTCGCATGGACCGTGGTCGGATCCTGCCGTCGAAACCTCGCTTCTCAAGGACACTCTCCCTGAGTTGCGCCGGCAGGTCGATGAGGCTATCCGGGAGTTTCGCTCACACCGCGATATCCGGCGACTTCACCAGTTAGCGGAAGACAAAATGAGATTCGCGGCGCAATGTTTCGGGTACGCGGCAGGACGGTTGGATGCGATGAACACCACCCTCGATCAGCACGCCCCAGAGACGGCGGAACTTCTGAACGATCTCGGGCTACTCGACCCGTGGAACAGCTCATTCCTCTCGCTCAAGATGCTCGATGCCGCACGCAGCGAGTGGAAAGACGCAGGCCGCCTCAAAGCGCTGCTGGAGCCTTGCTCCGCGATCATGAGAGCCTTTGGGCTCCGTTATCGCGCTCAAGGAACGGGCGCCCATATAGACCTCCTTTAGGTTTCGCAGGCTTGGTTGGCCGGGCGGGCGGGCGGGCTGGGGTGGTGGGTGCGAGCCGGCCCCATCCAGCGCCTTCAGCGGCGAGCGCAGCACTGCTACTGCCGTAGTTGGGACCCCGGGTCGCAGCGTAATTGGAGGAGTAGATTCAATTATTTGCAGATTGACGGCCCCCGACGCGCGCCTGATGCGAGACTCGCGGCGGACTGATCGGGCGCTGCAGTCTCTTGTCCGGTGGTTACAGTACCCAACCGCACTGCAGTCGCAAATAGGAGTTCACCCAACCGGTCGATTTGCTTCTCCAGCAACCGGTCGGGAATCCAAATCAATCGAGGGCGGCGGCGTTTCCCGGTGACCGGAAACCCAAAACCGACTCGACGTGGCTTTCCTCGGTTTGCGTAGGAAACCAGAACGAAGATTTTTCCATCTGCGAGGTCATACAACTCGTCTATATATCTGGGCACTCGATATTCAGCGGCGAGCTTCTCGTCGTTTATAGTAAGGCGACGTCTGCGTACTTCGATAGCTCGAGCGAGGTTGGCTTGAGTAGGCAAAGGCCCAACGATCGCTCCATATCGTCGCTCGTGCATGTAAGAAGGCGTGAGCGGACGCGTCGTACTCATAAGTCCCTCAAGGAGTGGCACCGCCAGCTCTTCGAGGAGCCGTTGTAGATTTTCATGGGTGATCTTGAACAGTGTCTGATGCGAGCGCGAGCCGTCCGTCGTCGTGTAGGTCTTGTGAAGGTCTAATACCTTGGACTTCGGCCCGAAGTGCAAGGTCAAATGGTCATGAGCGCCCTTAGCCGACATCACGAGCTTGTCCTTGGCAAACAGCATCAAGAGGTCGCCCAGATCGACTCCTTTCGGCGCCCGCTGAGTGGCGCTTGCGTTGTTGCTGCGCCCGGCAACGTGAGAGGGATTCATACCTAGACCCTGCGATCATCACTCGACTCTGTCATTGGACCACCCCTCTCGCGACCTGCTATCCATCGCCTGGGTCATCCGGGGGAAGTTCATTTAGCATGTCTTTGACCAGCGCGCTGGCTCCCAGGCGCTCTACATCGACGATCTTCAGTGCTTGATCGATAAGCGCCCAGCCTGCGAGCTGGTCGAGCACAATTGTGTCAACGACACTGAACTCGGCCGGCGGAGTGAGCGGCGGAGAATAGAAAACATAGGCCGTCCGCGCAGTGATTTGGCGCGAATGCCACGAGAGACCCGCCGCCCGCGGGGCAGCGGTCAGCAACTCACGCGCGGCCGCGTGAGTTTGATCGTAGTCTCGTTCCGGAACGACGCAGAGCCGTTGCCACTCGGTGTGTCGAGCAGTGTTCACGCTCAGACGCCGAAAATGAGGCGCGCGCAAATCCAGGATCGGAAGTTCTTGCAGCAGCTTTAGCTGCGCGATCGACCGGCCTTCGACTATTGCGGGATCGACGTGCTGGGGTTGCTTGTCATCCACAACGAGATTACGCAAGATTGCCTCCCACAAGGCGCATGCGGAGCTGTCGCCGGCATAGAACATCGCCTGGTCGGGCGGTGGAACTAGCGCGAAGCGGTTGCGTGAACTTGGGTTGAATGCTCGCGGCTCGTATTTCGACGGATAGACGTGCCAGAGCACTGTTCCCGCTGGTAGCAGCGTGTAGTGCTCGCGGAGATCGACCCCAATCCCGCTACCACCGCTCATCGTTCAGTTCGAAGTCGCTGCGCGCCGCCTTGATGACCGCATCTGAATCCTTCTGGAACACATCCGCCGGCCGCTTACCGTCGAGCTGCCCGTGGCGCTGAAACAGCCAAAGGGCTTGACGCCAGCCACTCCGATCCTTCGGAAGAATATCTAGCAGCGTCTTCATCTCTGGCATCAACCGTCCCGTATCCGGTCGAAACTGAAACGTTGGGTGCAGAAACTCGCGTCCATTCCAAGCGCCAAGCAACTCTCCGCCTCTGCGTAGTCTGCTTGAAGTGTTGTTGATGCCCTGAGAGTCTGGCCTTCCACCCTGTTGGACGTGCACCGTCGGCGCGTCGATCCACTTCTCATCTCTGAGCAACTGATCGCGCCGTTCGCGCGCGAGCTGCAGACTTCGCTCGGAATCAGCGTCGCCCGGCGGAGCCTGCTCCGCGCTATCGGCGGAAGCGAGCCGCGAGAGAAAATCGATCGCCGATTCGAGTTCGTGCTGAAACTCGGACTTCTCGGCGGCCGACCACCGTGTCAACTCCGTGCTGCACAGTAAAACGACTTGCTCGGACACAGCCGCCTTGCGAATCGATTCCACCATCTGCTCTGGCGTCATCTGGAGATGATTCAAACGGAGGTCGGTGAGCACCACCGAGACGGGGAAGCTCTGATGCCTCTCAAGCCGCTCCCGCATGGATTGGCACGCAAGCAGCAGCTTTCGCCCAATTGCCCCTGAATTGATCGCATACAAGACCCGGCGGCTATGGGAGGAAAACACATCTTCGGGCTTCACAAAGGATCGGATATGCGGCGACCTACCGAACTCCAGGGCAACGCCCTTCGTAGCTGCTTGAGTCATATGAATTCGATCTCCTGGCTATCCACGCTATCGGCATTATAACTACTATCGGCAGACTGAAGACGGGATGGGATATCGAATTTACACCATTTACAAATAATTGGCTCTATTATATTATTGGCTCTGATTTATGGAGCCAATAATATTTTATCACTAAATGACCCGGAGACCTGATGTAATGGCCGCAGGACGCCGACCCAAGCCAGTCAAAGCACCCACAAAGCTTGAGCGTGCTGAGAAGCTGCGCGAACAAATTGTCGCGCTCGCCGACAGCCTGCTAAACGACGGATACGGAGCTGTTCTGCCACCGCCCTCCGCCGCGCAACTCGTTACCGATCCCATGCAGGACCCGAAAACACGCGGATGGATCGGGCACGTTCAAGAGCCGCTCGGAATCTACATCCAGCGCGTAAACGTAAATCAAAACTTCTCGCAGCGGCCCCCATTCGATCACATCACGGATTCGATCTACAAACGCCTCATCCGTGACTTCATCGAGGGCGCCGTGATGCCCGAGTCGAAGGTCGCGGCATTGAGTCGCAGCGCATCCGATCGCAAGGCACAGTCCCTCGGCGAAACCGATATCGACTATTCGATCATCGACGGCCTCCAGAGACTGTACTGCTTCTGCATCGCCCTCTTGCTCGTTTGGCGCCGAGCAGAACTCATCAAGGACGGTTCAATCCCCGCCGAAGCATGGGCTTACTTCGCCGAACACGTCGAGGCCACAGGGGATGCTCGCACAGCGACCGAACAGCTTTTGCAGCGGGTGATTCGTTACGAGATCTTCTACCAGATCGATTTGGGCGGACTTCTTCACTACATGGTGACGTTCAATACGGGACAGAGGCGCATGAGTTTGCCAGTGCAAGTGGAAATCATGCAACGGCCCCTCATCGCCGAATTGGAGCAACGCGCCAAGATTCCCGTGTGGCACGAGATCAACAAGATGCCTGGGATGCAGAGGCCCAAAGATCACTTCGCTGCGGCGGACCTGGTGCTTGCGACACAAGCGTTTATCACAAATAACGCGCAGCTCACGGCCAGCACCGAGGCTGAGCGCTTTCTCAACGAAGATCAGGCATACCTCGACAATGTCGGTGATATCAATGACGTCGTGCATACCTTGAAGCGCATCGCGACTGAGATTCACCCGCAGATGACCCGCACGTATGCCAACGACCCTACCCGACGATTCATTCTGTCCAGCGGCGGTACATTCCTGCAGAGTCTCGTGGCAGCTTGCGGCTACATGCGCAACAGAAACAACATGAAGGTGTTGGATAGCGCTCTGGACAAACTCGAAGCACTCTTGAAGAGCAGCGACGAAGATCCGCTCAATCTCGACGACTACTGGAAAGCACTGGCTCAAATCACCGCTTCGCGCGGCAAGGCCACGCGACGGTTGGTGTATGACACGTTCCTGCGCTTCTTCGGCGGCGCGACCAGCGAGCTGGAATGGCTCGACACGGCGGCACAAATTTAGGCATCTCAGAATCAACCACTATGGCATGCAAAGCGCACCGAGGGCTCCCACATGACTGACGAATTCACATTACCGGACGAGAAAGGTGCAGTCTTCTGGCCCATCGGGACCGGTGATTCCACAACCTTTGTATTACGACCCGGCAAGATCGTAATGCAGGTCGACCTGCGGCATCTGGAAAAAGCGGATGATGCGGATGAGCCCGAATGGGCCATCATCGATCATCTCGTCAAGGTACTCCCGAAGCGCAATGGCAAGCCGTACTTGGCGGTCTTTGCCCTTACGCATCCCGACAAAGACCACATTCAGGGTTTCAAAGAACTGATGAGGAAAGTCAACATCGGTGAACTGTGGCACACGCCGAAGATATTTCGGGACCACGAGGAAGATGAGGAAGTCATATGTGACGACGCACTTGCGTTTCGCGCCGAAGCGCATCGCCGACGCGACGCCATGATTGAGGATCCCGATAACGTGAAATCGGGTGATCGTATTCGGGTTATCGGCCACGATGACATCCTCCACGAGGATGACTACGTCGGACTGCCGGATGATTGCAAGTCAAGGCCGGGAGACAAGGTGAGCGTGGTCGACGGGATCGACCTTGCCGGTCATTTCGAAGCGTTTATTCATGGCCCATTCAAGGACGAGCAGGACAGTGACAAGAACGATACCAGCCTGTCATTGAACATCGTCCTTTGGGAAGGAGAAAAGTGCGCCCAATTCTTCCTCTTCGGTGACCGGGCTTATCCGGGCATTACACAGATATTCGATGTCACCGAGGCCGGGGACAACAAGGCCTACCTGTACTGGGACGTCATGCTCTGCTCGCACCACTGTTCGAAGAAGGTAATGTACTGGAAGGATGAAGGTGAGGAGGACGCGGAGTTTAAGAAGGACATCATGGACCGCTTTGAAAAATACGCGCGAAAGGGCGCTTACATCGTGTCCAGTTCGAAATCGGACTTTACCGACGGCGACGGCGATAACCCTCCACACAAGAGCGCGCGTACTCGCTATGAGGAAATCGTCAAGGCAGGCGGCTTCCTCTGCACGCATGAGCAGCCCAGTAAAAGGAGCCCCGAGCCGATCGTCTTTACGGTGAACGCTCAAGGTTTGCAGTTCAGGGAAGTCCGATCGGTCGGGAAAGCGGCATCCGCTTTGTCGGCAGCCGTAACCGCAGCCAGGGGCAGCACACAACCGCCCGGGGTCCAGGTTGGTTTTGGCAAGCTGAAGTGACGCCAGGCCAGCAGCAGGCGCTGCGCGAGTTGGCGCAACTGCAAAGCGCAGACCCTGATGCGCTGGAAGTCGTCGGTCAGCCGAAGGAGACTGCCCCTTGGGTAACTGTCCATATTAGCTTTCGCATCGGCGTGGTCGAAACGCGCGAAGGCGGATTAGAGCTTCGCGAGCGTGAACACTTCTTTGTCAGCATCCCGGCAGACTTTCCCTTCGCGAAACCAGAGTTACTCGTTGACCATGATCGATTTGCGGGATTCCCGCACGTTTGCTGGAAGACGTTTCTCTGTTTGTATCAAAGTCCGATTGAGTGGAATCCGGCGGACGGCCTGTTCGGATTCTTCGATCGGATGACACTATGGCTCACTCGGGCCGCGCGCAATGACATGGATCCCATTGAGGGCCCCCTCGAACCACCACACTTCATAGTGGATTCTGCGCAGACCTCGGTGGTCGTTCGGGCCAACGCTCCGATCGAGGCAGGTTCGCAGTGGATAGGCTGGGCACAGTTCCGAAAGCTCACCAACCGCCTGGAACTGTCGGGTTGGAGCGGGTTCGAAGAACTACCGGCCGCCGAGCGGATTGCGCCCGCCATCTTCCTGGCAAAACCCTTACCGATGGAGTTTCCGCGACTGGGTCGCGATCTCTTTGATGAACTCATGCGGCGCGGGATCTCGCGTGAGGTTCTACTGTTCCTATTGACGATGTCGGCGCTGGCCACGCCAGAGGGAGAACCTGCTTATGTTGTAATCGGCCTACCGATGCGTCGGGCCCACGATGGCTCGTTGCGTCAGCATGTGGCCGTGTGGGCGGCCGCTGCGAATTACGCGGCATCCCTCCGACGTGTCATTCCAGAAGATACCGATTCCGAAGAACTTCGGGTACTGCGGGGAGATCTCGCAGATGCAGTCTATCGTGTGTTTGAACTGACGGATATCTCGTGGTGCAACGTACTCGAAGATCGCGACGAGATCGTTGTCCGACGGGATTCCAAGAGCCCAATGGCGTGGTACGCCGGAAAACGGGTGTTGATCTTGGGCTGTGGCGCGCTAGGCTCTTGGGCGGCAGAGATGACAGCTCGTGCCAGAGCTTCGGCCATCGACGTGGTCGACAACACGATCGTGAAGCCGGGCGTGCTCGCGCGCCAAAACTACACTACTGACGATGTTGGATCACCCAAAGCCGAGGCCCTCGCGCAGCGGCTAAGAAGTCTCCGTCAAGAATCGACAATTCAAGGTTTCAAGCGCGAAGCGCACGCTTTCGTACTAGCCGATCTGGATCGCCTGAGTAGGTACGATCTGATTATAGATTGTACGGCATCATCGATTGTGTCCATGAAACTCGATCGGGACTGGTCGATGGTTCGCGGGCGCATACGCCGCCTTGTGTCGTTTGTGATCGATGCCAAAGCAGAGCGGGCGATCGGCGTGAGCCTAGGGCCGGAGTCCGACGACGGACCATGGAGTGCTTACAACCGCCTCAAATACAAACTCGCGGCGGAGGCCGATAGACCAGACATCACAGCAGCGTTTTATGGGCCACGTGCGACCGAGGCTCTATTCCAGCCTGAGCCCGGGTGCTCGGATCCGACCTTCTCCGGTTCTATGGGAGATGTGTCGAGGCTGGCGGCGACAGCATTGAACGCGCTCGTGGGCACATTTGCTGAAGACCGCGTATCGCGAGGAATCGCCTTCGCTCTCCCCAGCTCAGATGGAGACGCGAGCCGTCTGGATGTCTACTCATTGCCGCCAGTCAGTGTCGCCTCTACCGAGCGGTATCGCGTTCTGATCTCCTCTAAGGCGCTGAATCAAGCGCGCGCTGCAGTAAGGCAAAACCAGCGGCTTCGAACGGCCCGTCACGAGACGGGCGGATTGCTATGGGGCTACTGGGACGATGCTTCGCGCATCATCTTGGTAGTGGACGCGTCCGGACCGCCTCCTGATAGCCGCCATGATCCTGGTCACTTTGTGTGCGGTACGGCTGGAACTGAGGAGGAGCATCAATTTCGTACGGCCAACAGCTTCGGGGCTTGTGGATTTATCGGAATGTGGCATACGCACCCGGACGTGCCGCCCATGCAGAGTGGGGAAGACATCGCTGGCATGACGATTCTTGTCGCCCGCGCGGGCCAAAACCGCCGGCGAGCGCTCATGTTAATTTTTGGTCGAATGGCGGGCGCAAGTACTGCCGGCGTGTACGTTTACGAAGGAATGTCGGCCAGCCGAGATACAGAGACGATTGCAATCGGAGTCACGCAGCTTGTACTGTCTGAGCCCGTCGTATGATCGGCCTCGCGTTATCGGGCGGCGGCTCGCGAGCAATGGCGTTCCACCTCGGGTGTCTGCGAGCCCTCGACGACCTGGGCATCTTGCCAAACATCGATGTGCTGTCGACGATCTCGGGCGGGTCTGTTATTGGCGCCTACTATGCCTATACGCCAGACAAGACGTTCGCGCAGTTCGAAGCGGACATTCGGCAATTGCCGCGTCAAGGATTTCAGCACAAAATTGCCTTAGAGCTGGCAAAACCATGGAACCTCGTTCGATGTATTGCCAGCGCAGCAGCCACCACCGTTGATGGAATAGCATCACAGATGATGGGGCGCGAACCTCAAGTGCTGAGGTATCCGTCTCGATCGGACCTATTCCACGAAATCTTGGCGCGCGAGGTGTTCCCCGGGCTTCGAATGAGTTCCCCTCGCCGCCTCAACCTCGAAATGGTGATTGGTGCTTGCGAGCTTCGCACCGGCACAGCGTTTCGATTTTCGAATTCCGCTGCTGGCAGCTGGCGGCACGGTGCTTTGGTCGAACCAGATGTCGAGGTCGCCTTTGCTGTTGCCGCCTCTGCTGCGTATCCTCTGCTGTTACCAGCGTTTGATCGCCGATGGAAATTTCGCAATGGGGGTAGTACGCATGAAAGCCGTGTGCTACTGACCGACGGCGGCGTCTACGACAATCTCGGCGCGGCGGTACTACAACCCGGCAGAGACAGCGGCTATAGCCTCCACACTTACGCGTGCGATCACCTCGTTGTGTGCAGTGCGGGTCAAGGTCAGGCCTCGGGCGCCCTCCTTCCGCTTGCGTTTCTGAACCGCATACGTCGGTCGTTCAGCGTCGTGCACCGTCGCGTCCAGGACAGTGCCATGCAGAGTATGCACTCCCTGAAGCAGGCCCGGCTGATCAAAGGCTTTGCATTGCCCTATCTCGGCCAACAAGACAACAAACTCCCATGGAGGCCCCCTGATTTGATCCCTCGTAGTGCTGTTATCGACTACCCCACAAATTTTGCGCCGATGACTGATGCTTGGATCGACACACTTTCGTCCCGTGGTGAGCAACTAACAAGACTGCTCGTGCCTCACTACCTGTCTGACATTTGCCGTTGACATCGCTGAACCTAGTTCGCGAGCAACGTTACCGCAGCTCGCCCGTAATCCATTCGCGTTCTATCTCGGCCGCTGGCATTCGCTCGACAAAGCGGCTGACATTATCGGCGAGCGCCCTGTGACCGTCTCTAGCGAGCTGACTAGCAGCCCAACGCCAACCATTTGCGATCGTCTTCCGAGTCTCGACGAGTCAGCACTTTCCAGCCTCCACACGAGTGTTGCCTTTCAGGAGTTCGGTGGCGACAGCGCCACAGCCTCGGCCTGTGCTCGTATGTAAATCGAATTCCCGCGCAGGCTGGCGCGATAGATACCGTCCTTCTTGGCCTTTCTAATCTCACCACGAACGGCGCGTTCCGTGGCGTTGGCCTCAACGCCGAGCAGCCTTAAGTTTCGAGCGAACTCGGACCACAAATGGCGCAGCGTCGTTTTCTTGATATTCAAGCGCACGCACTGCTCACTGACGTACCCGGCTGCTGTCAGACGGCGCCACTGACTGACAGTCTCGACACAGTGAGCACGGGACGCCTACTACGGGCAGCGATTAGCCGCGCTTTCGAAGACAACCGGTCGTTCCCCGAAAGCGGCGGGACGTAGCTGGGCAAATCGTAGAGTCACGTGAGCCCGGAATGCCGGACACGCCATTGATAGAGTGTGCGAGAAAAATCAAAGCGCCGTGGGCACACATCGACTTACGGTGCCCGAACCCGAAGGTCGTCAAGGAATATGGCGACGTGACCATCGATCAGATACGGGTGCTCGCCCGCACGCCAACAATCGATACCTCAATGCGCGAGCGGCAAATACCGCGTGCAA
>Ga0182015_10002917_pt1 | contig 19872 bp, 13 predicted proteins | sample 712P3MmetaG_FD_120478 | JGI IMG/M metagenome (GOLD analysis project Ga0182015, IMG submission 120478) | Permafrost microbial communities from Stordalen Mire, Sweden - 712P3M metaG | ecosystem: Environmental > Terrestrial > Soil > Wetlands > Permafrost | place: Sweden: Stordalen | collected...
AGGAGGCACGACCGGAACGAGCGCTGTCCAGCGTCGCCGCCAACTCGCCCAGGGTCTTGGCCATGTGTACGCGGTACATCGCCGCCCTGGCCGTCATGCCGCAATGGGCACGCACCCAGGACACCGTGGTGCCGCCGCCATCGGACTGCGCTCCGCGCTCGGAGTAGAAGCGATGCAGGCGACGGACGAACTCTGCTTCGAGACGATCCATGGCGCGCCCGATGTCGATGAGGTTCTCGCCGAGGGCTTGCGTCGAGAACGTATCGATGAACTCGTCGACGAGTAGGTCAACAGCCTCATTCAGACGGTCTCGGGCATCCGGGATGGCGAAGTCTTCCATGCATCTATTCTACCAAACATCCGTTCGCCACGCACGCACGGTTTCAACACGGACAATGTGGTCCACTGGACAGGTTACCGCCATCTCCGGCAGCAACATCTCCAAGCGCCGCCCGTAACCCCTTCAGCCTGCACGCCACTCATCGCGAGCGGCGGTGCCGACGTCCGCGCGGGAAATCATGGCGTCGAATGCGGCACGAACGTCGGCTCGGTCCGACTCATCTCGCACCGTCTCGTCTGCTGCAATGAGGATTCGTCGTGCGTGGACCTCCACCAGGTCGCGCAGCTCCTGTGAGGGCACCACGCGGAGGAGCTTGCCGAGGTTCTCAAGCTGGCGAATGAAGACCGCCGGCATCCCGGAGCCGGCCTGTCGGATCTTATCTGCAGCGCCTTTAACCAGGCGATCGACGGTTATCACGGGCTCGATGATGCGGAGATGCCCAGACGAATCCCGGTGGATCCCATCCGGAAGTCGTGAGACCGCCGCATGACACAGACAGTCCCCGAGCCAATCGATACAGTTGAGCGCTGTGAACGTGTCGTTGACGGCAGGCGACAGCGCTCGAATCGCCACCTCCACGAGCTGATCGACCGCGAAACCGAGATCCTGCGTGAGTGTGCGATTGGGTCCAACGATGTGCGCGCGATTGAACGATTCGGAGACTGCGCGCGCGGCATGGATGGGGACGACAAACGCGACCGGCTGACCCTCGAGCACGAAGTGCCCCGGTCGGCGGACGAGCCGGATGACGCTGTCTGACGACACCGCAATATCCATCAAATGGCGATGACCCACCGACTGGATGAAGCCACTCGAATGCGCATATACGGGTGCACCGACGGCGAGAACGTTCTCACTGATCGCCGACGGATCGGGCTCCGCCGTGTACGTGGGTGCGGAAGTTGCCATATCGGCCTGAAGGTTCGCGAGGGTTGACCGAAAGTCTCGAGCGATTCCCGACACAACGGACGTCAATTGAATCGAGGTGGCAACGTGATGTATGAAGTAGATGAGAATGCCAAGGTCAACGAGAGTCAGGATCAGGGCGACCGTGACGGATATATGTGGCACGAAGACAGTCGCGGGAGCGCTCTCAACTGAGCCGAGCGCAAGCACGGAGTACACGAAGGTCGCGACGAAAGCCCCCAGGCTGAACTGTGTCCCCAGGTCACGTATGAAGTTGCGCAACATGCGCGGCCCAAACTGCTGCGAGGCGAGTTGGAGCACCAGGATGGTGATCGAGAAGACCACGCCGGCGACAGTGATGACCGCAGCCGCAATCGCTATCAGAATCTCCCGGGCGTCGTCCGGGCTCCCACTAGTGATGAACCCGGGGAGATGAAACGCATTATTGGCGGCGAGGCGATCGAGACCGTACGTCGCGAGGAAGAGCAGAGCAACGAGCACGACCATGACGCTCGGAACAATCCACAGCGTGGTCCGCATCGCCTCGCGCCGCGCTCGAGATGCTCTGAAGTGGTCGAGCCAGCGGCGGCTGGCGGGGATTCTGACGCTCATGGTGGCCCGCATCGTGGGCGTGATGCTCACACTGCCGACCAGACTTCCCGGCGCTCCGATGCGAGCATACAGGGATGCCCGTCTTGTGGCCCAGCCTGCGACATCGCAAACGGTGGGCGGGCCAGGATTCGAACCTGGGACCGTGGGGTTATGAGCCCCCTGCTCTAACCGGCTGAGCTACCCGCCCTAGCGCAACTCTATCCCGAGGACCGCGGCGGCATGAAACCGCCGATGTCGGCCACCATAGAGGTATGACCACCCCGGCGCCACACCGGCCCAGCAAGGACCAGTACTTCCTGCTCATCGCGCTCGCCGCTCGCACCCGCGCAGACTGCCTCGGGCGCAGGGTGGGCGCAGTGATCACCCGCGACGCGCGGGTGCTGAGCACTGGATACAACGGGACCCCGTTCGGCATGCCGAACTGCTCCGACGGCGGCTGCCACCGCTGCTCGCGGCGCGATGACGACGGTCTGCGCGGCGGCGCATACGACATCTGCATCTGCGTGCATGCCGAGCAGAATGCGCTGCTCACCGCGGCACGCTTCGGCCAGCAGACCCTAGGAGCCTCGATGACCACGACCACGCAGCCGTGCTTCGGCTGCCTCAAGGAGATGCTCCAGGCGGGAATCAGCGAGGTCCGCTATCTGCATCCCTGGGATCCGATGGAGGCATACGACGACAGAGCGCTGGTGCAGCAGTACGCGGCGTTGCGCGCGCGTTTCGATGCTTTCTCACAGGTTGGCGATCCGGCCATGGACACGCCGGAACTCTTCGGGGCCTTTCTCGAGCAGAGCTGATCAGGCGCCGGTCTGGTCGACGAGCTGGACTCGCTCATGCTCGATGGCGCTGGCAAGGTCGCGCACCCGTGAGAGCGTGTCGATGTCGGCGGGCGCCTTGTCGTGCCGCCACCGCGCGATGCGCGGAAAGCGAAGCGCGAATCCCGACTTGTGCCGTGCCGAGGACTGCACGGCGTCGAAGGCAATCTCCAGGACGATGCGCGGCTCGACGGTGCGGTAGTGACCATGATCGGCGATGGTGATCTCCTGGAGCAGCGCGGTCATCTTTGCGATCTCGACATCGGTGAGCCCGGTGTATGCCTTGCCGATCGTCGCCAGATGGTCCGTGTCATCGACGCGCACGGCGAAGGTCACGTCGCTGAGCACACCGCGTCGCTTGCCGTGACCCCATTCGGCACCCACCACAACGACGTCAAGGGTATCGAGGGGTCGCTTGAGCTTCAGCCAGTTGAGTCCGCGCCGTCCCGGCGTATATGGCGACTCGGGTTGCTTCAACAGGAGCCCTTCGTTCAACCGAGCGCGTGCATCGTCGAAGCGTCGGTCGATCTCCGCTTCGCCCCGGACGCGCTCGAGGTGAGCGAGCACCAGCGGGTGGGGCACCGTCAGCGCCTCGAGGCGTGCTCGCCGCTCGTGTAACGGGAGGTCGATCAACACCTCGTCATTCACCTTGAGGACGTCCCAGGCAACGTAGATCACCGGCACGGAGGTCATCACGTCGGCACTCGGGGAGACTCGTCCAAGCCGAGTTTGAAGCGCGTGGAACGGCATCACGCGGCCATCATGAAAGGCGAGAATCTCCCCATCGAGCATCACATCGGCATGAAGGCGGACGGCCGCATCGGTGATTTCGGGGAACTGCGCAGACACGTTCTTGAGGTCGCGACTGTAGAGGGCGGCGTCAGCGCCGCGCCGGTGGAGCTGGCACCTGATTCCGTCATATTTGTCTTCAACCCAGACGTCATCGCCGAGGCGAGCGACAGCCTCAGCAGCGTCGGCAACCGGCGTGGCGAGCATCGACCGAAGTGGAACGAACCAGTGCGGTGCCGCGTCTTCGAGCCGTCCCGCTCGGGCCAGCAGCGCCGCCTCGCCGAGGTCACCGGTCAGCATCACGGCGCGGCTGACCGCATCGGATGGTGCTTCGTAGGCGATGGCGATGGCTTCCTCCACCAGCCCTTCGCGTAACCCGATACGCAGCTCCCCGGTGATCAGCTTGGCGATGTAGCGGGCCTCATCCGGTGACAGGCGGGAAAGCAGCGCGCTGAGCAGCGCCGTACGCTCCTGCGCGGTACGCGCGCTCGCGATCTCAGCAAATGCCTGGTCGACGACGTGGATCGAGACGGGCGCCGTCACACGGCCCTCAATGCGAGCAAGCAGGTCGCCGGTGACGTCACCGGTATCCGAGTGGCGCCGCCAGGCCGCGCGGATGGTCGCATCGTCGGCGCCGCTGACAGCGCGCAACACGGACGAGAACGCCGCGCCACCGACCTGGAGGGTGCGCTGGTCGCCGGCCGGAAAGATGCCGCCGCCGAAATACCGCGTCGCCTGGGCGAGCTCGCTCTCGTCGATCGCGGCGAGAAACTGCGCCAGAATCCGCACCTTCTCCGATTTCGAGGACGTGCGTGCGATCGCGTCGCCGGCGCTTGCCAGCTCGGACAGCGTGGTCACTCGCGGATCATCGCCCCCGGCGACCAGCCCGCGTCATCGCCGCTATTGAGAGGACTTAGGGGGTGGGGTCGTAGACCGGGGTTGGATGCGCCGCGCAGCCATCACAAGCGGCAGACCACCACAGGCTGTTGGCGGTCCCCTGCCAGAAGGCGGCGACGGCGTTGGTGTACCAGCTCACGGCGGAGATCTGCGAGCTGGCTGCGACCTGGTTCAGCTGTTCCGGACCGACCCATCCACTGGCGGGCTGATACATGGCCGCTGCAAGGCTTCCGTTAGCGCGCTGCATGACGACGGCGACCGCGCTGGACGCCATACCGGCCGCCGCCGGGCGCCCCATGTTCACCGCCGAATCGACCTCGACCTGGGCTGGCCCTCCATTGGCAGTGATGCCGGCGGCCCATATCGAACCGGCCTGCGTCCGCCAGATCGCGTCGACGTTGGCGGGTCCCGCGCTAACCACTGTCGGGTCGCTTGCCAGGCCGCCGGTTCCGATCTCGTGAGCGCCGTACCAGCCGTAATCCGCGCCGAGGTCGCTCCAGAGGTTGCCGGAGGGATCGCGCCAGACGACCCCGACAGTCCCGTTGGTCGTCGCCACCGCGGAGGGATTGCCGGCCACAAGGCCTGAGTTGAGTGGGGTTGCCCCGGACCAAGTGCCGGTGAACGTGTTGGTCCAAAGCTGCCCGTCGGCACCCTTCCAGACCAGCTCCATGTCACCGGGGGCCTGGCTCACCGCAGCCGGAGCTGAACCGGGAGCAAGCGCGTCGACCTGGAGCTCCTGAGGCGCGAGCCATGTTTCGGCGCCGAAGTATCCGCTTTGCGACTGGATCTGCCAGAGATTCCCGCTGCTGTCCGCCCAGAAAGCGTCGACCTGCCCCGGGGACGGTGAGACGACCGCCGGGTCCGAGGCGACATCCGCCGGGCTGATGACGGCGAGCGACTGCGGTTGCCAGGCCCCGCTGCGATATGCGAGGTCGTGCAGCCTGGCGTCGGTGCCGCGCCAGATCACGTCCATATCGCCGGGCTGGTCGGACACGCTCTGGGGCGTTCCGGCAACAGTCGATGACGTGAGCTCCACCGGCGTCTGCTCCGTCTGGCGAAGCCAGCCGATGATCGGTGTGTAGCCGTTGGCGGTGACCAGTGAACCGTTGAGCGCGAAGCGATCGGTGCCACTGGTGGTCGCGTTCTGCTCGACGACGTCGACGTAGCCTGGTCCGACGTCACGGACGATGGCGACGTGGCCTGATCCGTCCCAGTAGTTGCCGAGCCACCCCGGCGCGAAGATCATCAGGTCGCCCTGCATGGGGGCCACGCCGGCGCCATTGGCGAACTGCTGCAGGGGAATCGGCAGCGAAGGCCCCGCGGTCCACATCTGGTACGCCTGACCGCCCCACGTCGCGGGTTCGCCCCAGGCGTAGTACGCATAGCGAAGCGCGAGCTGCGTGCACTGGAACTCCGGTCCGAACTCGCACCCGAAGGGGGTCCCGCACCCGACGTCGTCGAACGACGATCCGTTGCCGTACGCGGTGAGGTTCTGGCAGTTGGTCACCCACGTCGCCCATGCGCAGCCGGTGATCAGAGCCTGCCCGTAGTTGCCCGTTCCCGCGGTCACAGCCGCGAGCATGCCGTGCGTGACCGTCGGCGCAGGTGGTGGAGGCGTACCCGGTGGAGGGGTACCCGGCTGGGTGCTGTGCGGGGAGGCGATCCGGTCGACCACTGCGCCGACACTCCACGCAGCTGTCGCGAACGCTGTCGTGGTGGCGGTGGTCGGGGCCGTGGCTCCAGCGCTTACAAGCGGCGCAGCGCTCGCGGATCCAGCGAGCAGCGCCGCTAGCGCCAGTCGGTGGAATGACCTATGCATGCTCGACCCAGACTGCCAGAGAGCCTCTGACGTTGCCGTCACGGGGTCGCAACGATCGAGTTCGCCCGCCGGTGACGGGCGGGCGTGCCCAGGGTCAGACGATTACTGGAACCAGCCCTCGATGTCGATGACCGCGTTGGCGCTCCCGGCGGCGTTGTACAGGTCGACGTCGCCCAGGTCGGCGCCGACCACCGGGTCGAGTTGCACAACCGTCAGGTTGGGCAGTACCTCCCCCGCGCTCAGGTTGATATCCGAAGCGTTGGGAAGCGCGATATTCGCAGGGTACTCAACGAGGTAGGTCGCAGTGGTCGGCGCGATCGCGGTCAGATTGGCGATCACCGCAACGACCGTCGAACCCGACGGCAGTCCGCCCTGACCGGCCACGGTGATCAGGCTTGCAGTTGGCGGGGCGACCAGGTGCTTGGCGCAGCCAGCTCCGCCCGACCGTGTGTCGCAGATGCGGGTCGGCTGGATGGCCTGGTACTGCGCGCCGACCGGAGCAGTGCCACCGCCATACCAACCATTGGCGTCGATAATGAAGTTGATCGAGCCCGCAGCGTTGTAGACGCAGAGCGAGTTGTCCGGCCCTCCCGTCGTGGATGGGCCGAGTGCGACCATGACCCGGTTCGCCGCCACCAACCCCGGGGTGAGGTTGATCGTTGAGAAGGGCGACCCGTGCCCCGGGCCGTAAGAGCACTGTCCGCTCGCGTTGGTCGGCGAGAGGCTCAGGAGCGTCAAGGCGGTCCCCGCGACGCCGGTGAGGTTGACCACCGCAGCCGCTGCGCTGCCGTCGGTGGGGATCATGTTGCTCCCGCTCCCGATCCCGGTCACGTTGACGACCATCGAGTCGCTGCTGCCCAGCGCGCCATGTGCCTTGCACACCGGAGTGGGAGAGGTGGTTCTCGTATCGCACACGCGAACCGGGGAAATGGGATGGAACTCACCGACGACATCGGTCGACGCCTCCGGCTCGAAGTACCCCTCGACATCGGCAACCACGTTGACCGTCCCCAGCGCGTTGTAGATGTTGACGGCACCACCCTGACCGAGGGTGACGGTCACGAGGTTGGCGATCACCTTCCCCGGGGCGAAGTTCAGGTTCGAGGCGCTCGGGAGTCGGATGCCGTACGGGTAGACGGTCAGGAGGCTGTTGGCGGTGCCGGCCACCTCGGTGACGTTGATCACCACCGCGGTGGCGTTCGTCTGAATCGGATCGGTCACCGCGAGCCCGGTCACGCCGGTGAGCTGGAGCTTGTCGGTCGCGCCTGGTCCGAGTGTCGGATCTGTCGTGCATTGCACACAGCTCGTCGACCTCGTGTCGAGGATTCGGAAGGGGCTCAGCGGTATGTAGTTCGCCAGTCCGACGTAGATGTACCCCGATCCGACGGTGATCGGACTCGTACCCAGCGAGTCCTGCACCTGCGCCTCGACGAGTCCCGACGGGCCCGGTGGTGTCGTGAACGTGAACGAATCCGGGGTGAGCGAGCCGGTCGTCGGCAGGACCGTGGCGCCGTTGAACGTGAAGGTGCTGTTCACCGCGAAGTCCGAGCCGGCGACGGTGACCAGCTGGCCGCCCGATGCCGGGCCCGTGGCGGGCGTCAACGACGAGATCACCGGGCCCGCAAACGTATACCGGCCGATGTACGTGTCCCAGCACGCGGAGGCAGTCGCGCAGCCCGTACCTGTGATCGCGCCGTCCTCTTCGGAGACCACCCACACGTCGGTTGGGTGCGATGCGTCCTGCACCGCCGCGGAGTAGTCGCCCCATGCGCAGCTCGAGCATCCACTTGGCTGATACAAGGTCGTGCTCGAGTGCAGCGTGAGGAAACTGCTCCAGACGTCTCCCGTGATGGCGGCGACCATGATCGACTCGAACGTCGAGCTCGACGACTTGTCAAAGGTGAGGATTGCATCGCCGCTGCTGTCAAGTGCGAGCGCCGGATCGTAGAGGTATGCACCGCTCACGCTTTCGGGCGGGAACTGCGATGGCGCCCCGAGCGTCCCGGCCGAGCTGGCCGGAGACGTGGCCGGAATCGACACGACGTTCAGACAGGACACGGTGCCTCCCGAACTACATCCGGTGTTGCCGGCCATCCACAGCACGTTCCCCTGCCACACAGCGCTGAGGAATCGATCGCTGCCTGTCGTCAGGGTTGCCGCCGTCCCCTCCTGCGCTGCTGCCGGGGGAGTCGTCGTTGCGGTGGGTTCGGATTCGCTCGTGCACACCACCGAGATTGCCCCGGCCGCGGGGAGTCCATTGATGGCGAACACCGCGATGCTGCCGGGCACCTTCGCGGTGGTGCTGCAGCTGGCATCGTTGGCCACCGCGTACTCGACATACTGCGCACTCAACGCCTCGGCTGGTTGCAGCCCGACCGGCCCCGGCTCGACGAACGCGTAGCTGTTGGCAGTCAGCGCGCCGCTGATGAAATCGGCTCTGCGAATCACCACCATCTGACTCGCGACTGGAAGACTCGTGGTGCAACTGACGTAGTCGCTTGACTCCACCAGGACGTTCGGCGTGAGTCCCAACGAGACGTTCGAGAGCTCCACCCCGCTGCCGAGCGCGGGATCGAGGTTGATCGAGCCACGCGACGTCCATGGCAACGCCGGGTTGGTTTGCGACATCATGATCTCCACAAGGCTCGTGCACCCCGTCTGGCTGGACTGCAGCACCATGAGGATGAAGCGCCCGGAGAAGGGGTCATACACGACCTGCGGATATCGGAGAGCAAAATCGGCCGTGTTGCCGACCATCGCGCTGATGTTCATGTACGTCGGCGATACACCAGAACGTGTCGTGATTTCAAGAGCGCTGTTCGCCGCCTCGACGACATTGCTCGGCCCCACAGCGATGCTCGGGTCCGCAGGGGTGGTCACCGCGGCGTTTCCTGTTCCTGCCGCAGTGATCGCGGCGTTCTCGCTGAGCCCCTGCTGACTCTGCAACAGCGATGGTGATGTTCCCGCCGTCACCGTTGCGCTCAGCGTGTACGCGTCGCTCGCATGCAAGTGATCAGCGGACGTCTGGGATGTTGCTGTGCGTGGAAATGGGCGCGCAGACACTTCGGCGGAGACGGGCGTCGCTGACCACGCAACCGTGAGTGCCGCGACGAAGGCGGACGATAGGATGAACGTTCGGCGCACCATCTCGATTCTAGGTGCGAATCTCCCCAGTGACACGCCGCTGTGACAGAGATCACCGATTCGTGACATCCGCTTGGTGCTCGCCAGACCACTGTCCCGGCGTCTGGTCGCGGCGATGGCGTATAAAATCGTTCTTACGGACAGTTGGCAGATCGCCCACTTGAGGAGGTGCTCGATGACCGACCTACGCGGTTGGAAGCCGGTTTCGCTTGCCGATGACGACGACGCAGAAAAGGGCGACGACGAGGAAGAGGACGAGGACGAGTAACTCCCTCGGCGCGGCGGAGCGCTTCCGCCAGGTCAACCTCATCGCCGATCCGCTCTATGGCTACATAGAGATCACCAAGGATCGCCCGGGCGAGGCGAGCGAGCGTCAGCTCCTCGACACGGTCTGGCTGCAGCGGCTCCGCCGGGTCCATCAACTCCAGTCAGCGTGGTGGGTGTTTCCCACGGCCGAACACTCGCGATTCACCCACCTGCTGGGCGCGATGCATCTGGCGAGCCTCTTCGCACGACGTGTCGACGCGTCATTGCGCGTCGCCTTTCCCGACGCTCCATCGCCGGCCCTGGTCGAGGAGACACTGCGAATCGCAGGACTCCTCCACGACGTCGGTCACGGGCCGTTCGGACATTTCTTCGACCACGAGGTGCTCGAGCAATATCACCTCGATCACGAGGTGATCGGACGCCACCTGGTGACCCATCAGCTGGCCGATATCATCGCGTCGCTGCGCGCCAGCCCGACGGATCGTTTCTCATCCGGCGAGCAGATCAATCCGATGTGGGTCGCATGGGTGATGGCGGACGCCGATATCGAGGGCTACACGCCACCGCCATGGCTGCGCGCGCTCAAGCCGATTCTCTGCGGCCCGGCCACCGTGGACAACCTCGACTACGTTCCGCGCGACGCGTACATGTGCGGCATCAGCCTCGGCGCGGTGGAAGTGCAGCGGATCATCCACTACACATTCGTCAGTGGCGACAGCATCGTGCTGCACGCGCATGCGGCCGGCGCGCTCGAGATGTTCCTCGCGTCGCGTCTGTACATGTACCTGCAGGTGTATCACCACAGAACCGGCCGGCGATTCGACCTGTCGATGCGCGAGGTCTTCGCCGACACCGTCGCGCAGCTCTTGCACGGAAACCCACTCGACCACCTCGATGAGTACGAGATGCTCAACGACTGGTCGATGCTGGTCGCGGTGCAACGCTGGCTCCGCGACCCGCCCGGGAGTGAGCGGCGACGCCTGGCCGATGCATGGGCGCGCATTGCCGCACGAGACCTTCCCTGGCACCTCGCCTACGAAAGTGTCGTGCACATGGGAACTGATACCTCGACGCTGCAGGATCGGCTGGATGCGGAACTTGCGTCCAAGGCGCTCGGCGCCCGTGTTGAGGTTGATGTTGCGATCGCACGCATCGCACCGCAGAATCCCATGACCGACGACGGGATGGTGAGGATCTACGATCCCTTGAACGGCACCATCGAAGCCGCTCGCGCCACGGAGCTCGTGGCACGGCTGCCGCAGCACAACCAGGTGATCCGCGTCTTCACCGACGACCGAAGCGCGCTGCAGACCGTTCGCGATGCAGTGAAGGTGGTCATCGGCGGGTAAGCCGGCCACCGGCAATCGGATCTGCTAGGGAGCGACGGGAAGGCGCGGGCCGGACGGCATGACCGGGCCGGCGGCTGCGCTGAAGTTCTCCTGGCTCACCTGCGCGGCGATGTGCGATGCAACATCGCGAAAGACCTCGCCGAGCGGTCCCGACGGTGCCGCGGCCATGATCGGGCGACCGTCGCCATCCGCGCCGCGGATGCGCGGATCGAGCGGCACCGCACCGAGGAAGGGGAGCTCATACCGAGCGGCAAGGTCACGTCCTCCACCGGATCCAAAGATATCGGTGCGCTCGTTGCAGTGCGGGCAGATGAAACCGCTCATGTTCTCGACGACTCCGAGGACCGGCACGTTGAGCTTGCGAAACATCTCGATGCCGCGACTCACGTCGGCGAGTGAAACGTCCTGTGGTGTGGTGCAGATGACCGCACCCGTCATCGGCATGCTTTGCGCGAGGCTCAGCTGGACATCACCGGTTCCCGGCGGCAGATCGATGACGAGATAGTCGAGCTCGCCCCACGACACTTCGTAGAGAAACTCGCGCAGTGCCTTGGCGAGCATCGGCCCGCGCCAGATCACCGGCTGTCCGGGATCGAGGATGGTGCCGAACGAGACCACCTTGAGCCCATGCGCTTCGAGTGGTTGCATCTTGCCATCGGGACCGGCATGCGGACGCTCATGAATCCCCAGCATGATCGGGACATTCGGTCCGTACACGTCGGCGTCGAGGAGTCCCACACGGGCGCCGGCGAGACGCAGTGCGATCGCGACATTCACCGCGACGGTCGTCTTGCCAACGCCACCTTTGCCCGCGCTGATCGCGATGGCGTTGCGCACTCCCGCGATCTCCTGCCGACCGGGCAACCCGCGCGTGGAGCTGACGTCGGCATCCCAGCGGATCTCGACGCGCGTGATCCCTGGCACCACGCCCACGACGGCCGCGTCGATGTCGTCGCGGATCCTGTCCTTGAGGGGACAGGCCGGTGTGGTGAGCACCACCCGCAGTGAGGCGACCCCACCTTCGATGGCAAGGTCACGCAGCATGCCGAGCTGCAGCATCGGCTTGTGCAACTCCGGATCGATGACGGTGGCGAGCGCGCGCTCGAGGGCGTCGAGCATCTCGGGTTCACTCATCGTGGGTCGAGTATACCCAGGGGTCCTTCAGGCCAAGCTCAGGAGGGCTGAGCGGTGAACCAGTGTTCGAAGAAGGAGAGGGTCGTCGCGAGCCCGCTGCGCACTCGCGGGAGCTGCCACAACGCCGTGCTGACGTCACTGTCACTGTCGACGCGAAGGTCCTGCACACCTGCGATATAGCCGTAGCTCGCCAGCGTCGCGAACATCGACGCTTCCTGCGTGGCGCCTTGCGTGCTCAGCGGCCACGGCCACACCCCGGTGTATGCAAGGAATTGCACCGGATCGCCGGTGAGGTTCTCGAGGACGGCCTTGGTCCGATTGGTGAGCCGGTTCAGCGTGCCTGGTCCCGCGGAGAAGAAGTCCGTGTCGTCATTAATGGTGTGATCCTCGATCGAGAAACCGGTGGCAGCGAGGTTCTGGATCTCGGCCGCCGTCATGTACGTCTGCGGCCCGACCTTTCTCCCGATGAGTCCCGTGCACGGAAAGAACACCGCGGTGAAGCCATCCTGGCGCAGCAGCGGGACCGCGTTCGTCCATGGACTCAAGCGTCCATCGTCGAAAGTGATCACAAAGGGATGCGGCGGCAGCTGCAGTCCATAGAGGAGTGCGTCGGCGAGATGCTGCAGGGAGATCGCGTTGGCCTGGATGCTCGCCAGATACGCCATTTGGGCGTCGAACTGGCTCGGCAGCGTGGTGAGACCGATCTCCAGCTTCCAGCCATACGTGGATGGTTCGATCGAACGCGGCGGAATCTGATCGATGAGGTGGTACATCAGGATCGGCACGTCGAGCTTGACCACCGGGATCGACAGCGGAAGGATGATCGGCGCATCGATGGACTCGGGACCTTCGCCGAGTAGCTCGGCCAGGTCCGACCCAGGGCCCGTGATGACCTGCAGCGGGGTCATGGAATACAGTGCGGCAACCCCGGCGGGGCGCAGCGCCGCCGGATCGGCAAAGACCACATGCACGGAAAGTTGCCACACGTCCTTGACGTGGATCGACGGATCCTCCGGCGGCGTCCAGGTCGAGTCGAGGACGGGATCGCCCACCGAGACACGCTCGACCACTGCGTGCGCGAATTTCCTCGAGAGCATCGCCGTGCGTGCTGCGGCCGAGGGCCACATCGCCTGGTCCTGGGGCGCCAGCTCATCCCACTGCAACGCATAGTTGCGCTCGACGAATTGATCCTCGAAGGTGTTTGCGAGTGCGATCACCTGCGGCGGCGCCACGATCAGGCGGACCGGCGCGATGCTGTTCGTGGGTCGAGGCGATGGCGATTTGGGGGCGGAACTGCAACCGCTGACCGCGATCACCGCGAGACAGCCGAGCGCGCACACCCAGGCACGTCCTCTCACTGCCCTATTCAACGCCATCCGCCCCCGCCGTGGACGGGTTTGCCGCGGCGTTGGTGCACCGGAATTGATGCGCTCTCTACAATGCGGCGGGCATGCTCGATCGCCGCGTGATTCGCGATCTCGAGGGTCAGGTCTCTCCCTCACACGTGTACACACGCCCAGCTGATCTCGCTGCCTATGCGTACGACGCCTGGGGTGCCTCCGGAGAGCGGCACCTGCCGGATGCGGTCGTGTTCCCCGGGTCGACCGAGGAGGTTGCCGGCATCGTCAGCGTCTGCGCCGTCCATCGCGTTCCGATCGTTCCGCGTGGAGCCGGGACCGGCTACGCGGCAGGCGCCTCGCCGTCGCACGGGGGCGTGATCCTCAGCCTCGCCCGCCTCAACCGGATCCTCGGGCTCGAGTCCGAGGCGCTCCGCATCCACGCGCAAGCCGGTGCCATCACCGCCGGCATCCACCGGCAGGCCGCCGCGGCAGGGCTGTATTACCCGCCAGACCCTGGATCGTCGTCGACCTGCACGATCGGTGGCAACGTCGCCTGCAACGCAGCAGGGCCGCACACCCTGCGCTACGGCGTCACCGCCGATTTCGTGGCGGGCATCACGGCCGTCCTTTCCGACGGGCGGATCGTCCGGCTCGGCGAAGGGGGGGATACCTCCGCGTCCGGTCTGCTCTCGCTGCTGGTCGGCTCCGAAGGGACCCTCGGCGTGATCACGGAGGTGTTGCTGCGGCTGATCCCCGCCCCGAAGACGCGGTCCACCCTCGCCGCGACGTTCACCGGCATGGAACGGGCCGCTGCGGCGGTTGCCGAGATCAGCGACGCGGGGATCGTCCCGGCAGCGCTGGAATTCCTCGATGCAGGAGCCCTCGACGCGGTTCGCAGGGCGGGCGGCGGCAACATCGGTGGAGACAGTGCTGCCCTGCTCATCGTCGAGCTGGAGGGTGACTCCGGCACCGTGGGCGCGGATACCGAGGCAGCCTGCACAGCCGTCACGCGGGCCGGGGCCTCGCAGCTCCAGCGCGCAACGGAGCCCGGTCAAGCCCAGCGTCTCTGGGCAGCGCGCAAGGCGGTCAGCGCCGCGGTCGCCAAGGTGCAGATCGGCAAGGTGAACGAGGACGTGGTGGTCCCGCGCGATCGTGTTGCCGAGCTGGTCGCGCACACCCGCGAGCTCGGCACCAAGCACGACCTCCCGGTGGTGAACTTCGGCCATCTTGGCGACGGCAACGTCCACGCTACCTTCCTCATCGATCCCCGTATCGAGGGCGAGCGGACGCGTGCCGACGCGGCGGCCGGTGAGCTGTTCGAGACGGTGCTCGCCATGGGCGGTTCGCTCTCGGGCGAGCACGGCGTGGGCGCTGCCAAGCTCGACTACGTCGAACGCCAGTTGGGACCGGGCACGGTCGCGCTGATGCGCCGGATCAAGACGGCGCTCGATCCGCACGACGTGCTCAACCCAGGGAAGAAAGTCCCGCCGCGTCAGACCTCGGCGTCGAGCGCTGCGACCAACGAGGCGGCGTAGTCGGTCTCGTCGATACGCCGGGCGAGCTCGCGACCGTCATCGACCGGCAGCTCCATGGATGCGTCGTACACGAAGCTGTACACGTTGCTCAGCGTCCACTCGCCAAACCCGAGTGAGGCAAGCGCGTCCGGAAGCCTCGGCTCTTTTCGGTCGGCATCGAAGGTCTCGGTGGCAGCTCTGTAGAGCGAGCTGAGGTTGCGGTACTCGGTCTCGTACTCCTCGATCAGCGCCGGGTCGGCCTCTGCCTCGCGCAGTCGTGCGAGCGTCCGGCGCAACGACTGGATCTCCAGCTGATACTCGTCCACCCTTTCACGAGTGTAGAGGACGGGTCACCGCACGCATGTCCGGGTCACTCGGGGTGGTGGTGGGTCACCTCGTCCGGGTACATGCGCGTGAACCGGCGCCGCTCGAGCACGAAGAATGCCGCGGCACCGACTCCCATGATCACGACGCCGACGAAGATGCCCAGACCGAACCACCCGCCCGGCACTCTCTTGAGGAAACTGCTCCCTCCCGACGGGTCCGAAGTGGCGACTTCGCACACCGAATAGGTGAGGAACTTCGCGTAGACACCATCGATGAAATCGGTGCGGTACTCTGGTCCGGAGACGAGCGTCTCCGCGACGGCGGCCTGCCACGCAGCGTCATGCGGCTGGGGAAGGTCGAGGAGCTGAATCTCCTGAGCTTCCAGGCCGGGGCGCATGAGCAAGCTGCTGATGGAGTGCACCACGAATCGCGAGTCGGTCCCGCCGGTGTCTGCGTAGTACTCCGCGGTCGCGACGATCGACTCGATGAGCACTTCATCTGGGGTTTGCAGCGACTTAAAATTGCCGTTGAGGATTCCCTGGCCGGCATCCTGCTCGGATGGCAGCGGGGCTCGCAACAGCAGTTGCTGGTAGTCGAGCGACACGAGCAGGTCCTGGTAGGTGAGCGAGCTCAGCATCGCCTGCGCAAAGCTGAGATGTCCGTTCTGGTCGTTCGTGTATGTGGCAAGTGCCGCCGACAGCTCTGCGTTGGTCGGCGCCCGGCCGAGCAGATCCTGGTAGACGCCGTTGATCAACCCGGTCTGAGTGCTCCCCTGGTCCTGGTAGTACTGCGGGCTGCTGAGCACCGTCGCGATGATGCCCTCCTCGCTCGTGCCGGACTGGAGCAGGGTCAGGTCGGTCGAAAGCTCCGATGCTGTCGGCGTTGCCACGCCACTCGTGCACTCCTGTGCCTGCAGTTGACGGCAGGTCGGATGCATGTAGTTGGCAAAGAACGACGTGACCTCGTCGGCTCGGAACTCGGACCCCGCAACGACGTTCTCCGCCATGGTCAGCCTCGCCGCGGCGCTCCCCGCCTGGATCTCGGCGATGAGCGCCTTGTTGGCGGTGATGTCAGTCGATGTGGGCTGGCGGTTGAGCAGATCCTCGTAGAGGTTGGTCATGAAGTCCGAGGCGGTGCCGCCCACGAGCGTGTAGTAGTTGGCAGAAGCGGCGATCTCCTCCACCATCGAGTTGCCAGAGAGGCCCTTGGCCCCGGGGGCGCTCAGCCGGTTCACCCAGAGCGCAAGCTCGCCCGCATTCGGGTAGCTCTTGAGGAGCGCGTGGAATGCCTGGTCAACGCGAATCGCGCGCGCCTCGGGGCTCAGGACAACGTCCTGGACGAGCTGGTTCCGGGCCGTGTCGCCTCCGGTATTGAGGACGGTGAGCGCGGTGGCCACCTCGATCTCCGTCGGGTCATGACGAAGCACGTCGTCGTACAGTCGGGTGACGAAGCCGAGCGTGTTGTTGCCCGCATCCTGGTAGTACTCGGTGGACGAGAGCAGCTGGATCTCGAGTGCCGTCGGATCCGCCCCCGCGCCGGCCACCTGGGCGGTATCGGCCTGGAGTTCGGTGGGAGTTGGGCTCCGCCCGATGCCTGCCGAGCAGTCAGCACCGCCCTGGGGGGTGCCGCCACCTGATCCGCCTCCACCGCCACCGATCACGAACGGGGTCGGTGTGGGTAATGGTGTAGGTGTGGGCGTCGGCGCAGGTGTTGGCTTCGGGGTCGGGCCGATCGGCGTTGGTGTGGGTATCGGCCGGTTCGTTGGGGTCGGCGTCGGGCGCGGTGTCGGTGGCGGCGTCGGGGGTGGAGTCGGTGTGGGCGTTGGGGTCGGGGTTGGTGTGACCTCGACCGTGGCTTGGGCTCCGCTGTTTTCAACGAAGCTCCCGGTGGTGTTGTCATAAAGCGATGAAGTCGGGAGGTGGTCACCCACCGGCGATCCGGCGGGGATGGGCGCGGTGACGGTGCCGCCACAGGTGCCCGAGGCCGCTGGCCCCGACCAGGGCGGCTCGGCGGGCGTATCCCACGTCACCTGGACCTCGAGGGCGTCGCCCGAGACGGAACAATCCCCTGCTTGCGTGTCCCACGAGTAGGTGTATGTCACTTCCGTGCCCGCGTCGCCGCTCGCCGGCGACGGCGTGAGTGTCGGATTGTTGAACGCGGCTGCTGGCCGTGCAAATGCGATGGGCAGCGCAACAGCGCAAACCAAAGCCAGAACCACAAGTCCGGCTGCTCTTCGCATACCTTTCACTCTAGCCCCGCCTTCCTTTTCCCCCGTACGACGCCACAGGAAAGGTTCAGCCCGTTCTCACGTTCACCAGGTTGCCGACCAGGTGCCCAACGCCGAATGCTACGCCGGCGGCGACGGTGGCGAAGGCGAGCTGGCGGAGCGCCGAGCGGACCCGGGAGCGCCCGGTGAAAATGGCGACGGTCCATCCGACAGCGAACACCGACACGGCTCCAAGCACGATCGATAGCAGCGCGGCGGTCGTCCCCCGCGTGAAGAACCAGGGGAAGAGCGGGATGATCGCCCCGATGGAGAAGGTGACGAACGAGGACCCTGCCGCCTGCCACGGGTTGCCCGTCTTGCCGGGCCGAAGACCGAGCTCTTCGCGAGCGTGCACCTCCAGCGCGATCTCCGGGTTGCGCATGATCGCCTCAGCCATGCGCCGGGCGTCCTTTTCCTCGACACCCCGGAGCCGGTAGACGGCCGCGAGCTCACGGGTCTCGTCTTCCGGATGGCGCTCGAGCTCGCGCCGCTCGATCTCCAGCTCGCGCTGCAGGAGTTCGGACTGCGCCGCCATCGAGACGTACTCCCCCGCCGCCATGGAGAATGCCCCGGCGACCAGGCCGGCCAGCCCGGCGAGCAGCACGACGGAGGGAACGGGGTTCGCGCCGGCGACGCCGAGGATCAGCGAGATGTTGGTGATGAGTCCGTCGCTGATGCCGAAGACCGCGGCGCGCGCGGCGCCACCCTGGAGGTCGCGGTGGTGCGACTTCTCGTGGGGCAGATGATGACCACCCGCCTCATCGACCGGGGTAACCGTCTGGGCCATGGACAAAGTATGCCGACGTTTCCTGATCCCCGCCCCGCCGGCTTCGGGGCAAGTTCGGGTTAGAAGAAGACGTGATGCAGCGCGATCGTCGGGATGGCGAGGATCGCGATGATGTTCATGACCTTGATCATCGGGTTGATCGCGGGGCCGGCAGTATCCTTATAGGGGTCGCCCACCGTGTCACCGGTGACCGCCGCCGCGTGCGCGTCCGAGCCCTTGCCGCCGAAGTTGCCCTCTTCGATGTACTTCTTGGCGTTGTCCCACGCGCCACCGCCGGTGGTCATCTGGAGGGCCACGAAGAGGCCCACCACGATCGTCCCGAGGAGCATCGCGCCGAGCGCCTGCGGTCCGAGCAGGAAGCCGACGATGAGGGGTGCGATCACCGGGAGGATGCCCGGGATGATCATCTCCCGCTGAGCCGCGGCCGTCACGAGCGCAACGCACTTTCCGTATTCGGGTTTGGCGGTGCCCTCCATGATCCCGGGGATCTCGCGGAACTGCCGGCGGACCTCGATGACCACCTCACCCGCCGCGCGGCCGACCGCCAGCATCGCGAGTGACCCGAAGAGGAACGGCATGATCCCGCCGAGCAGCAATCCGGCGATCACCGGTGGGGCCGTGAGGTCGAACGTGACCGAGACGAGTCCGGCGCCGTGCAGCGTGTTGTTGAGGATGTCCGTATAGCTCGCGAAGAGCACGAGCGCCGCGAGTCCGGCTGAGCCGATCGCGTATCCCTTGGTGACCGCCTTGGTTGTGTTCCCCACCGCGTCGAGCGGGTCGGTCACCGCGCGCACGGACTCGGGCAGATTGGCCATCTCCGCGATGCCGCCGGCGTTGTCCGTGATCGGCCCGTAGGAGTCGATGGCCACGACGATCCCGGTCATGCTGAGCAGCGCCGTCGCGGCAATACCGATGCCGTACAGGCCGCCGAGCGCGGCGGAGGCCAGGATGCCGATCGCGATGATCAGCACGGGAATCGCCGTCCCCTCCATGCCGATGGCGAGCCCAGCGATGATGTTGGTCGCGTGCCCCGTCTGCGAGGCGCGGGCGATCGTCCGCACGGGCCAGAACTGAGCGCCAGTGAAGAACTCCGTGACCGCAACAATCAGCACGGTGATGACGATGCCGATCACCGCGCACCAGAAAAGGTTGAAGACCGGGTGATCGAAGTGGGTCAGGTAGCCGCCGTTGTTGAGCAGCACGGTGATCAGGAGGAACCCGAGCAGCGCAACGACCGCTGACACGATGAGCCCGCGATACAGCGCACCCATGATCCAGGTGCCGCGTCCCATGCGCACAAAGAAGGTGCCGATGATCGAGGCGATGATGCTCACGGCGCCGAGCATCAGCGGGTAGAAGACGAAGACCAGGTCGGGCTTGCCGCCGACCTTGTAGAGAAGGCTGCCGAGCAGCATGGTTGCGACGGCCGTCACCGCGTAGGTCTCGAACAGGTCCGCGGCCATGCCTGCGCAGTCACCCACGTTGTCACCGACGTTGTCGGCGATAACCGCGGGGTTGCGCGGGTCGTCCTCCGGGATCCCGGCTTCGAGCTTGCCGACGAGGTCG
>Ga0182015_10002918_pt1 | contig 19867 bp, 24 predicted proteins | sample 712P3MmetaG_FD_120478 | JGI IMG/M metagenome (GOLD analysis project Ga0182015, IMG submission 120478) | Permafrost microbial communities from Stordalen Mire, Sweden - 712P3M metaG | ecosystem: Environmental > Terrestrial > Soil > Wetlands > Permafrost | place: Sweden: Stordalen | collected...
AATCGCCTGCCCACAAGCCGCGAAAAGTCAGTCAAAAGCCGCCTCAAATCGCGTTAATCTTCTAATCCGTTTCAATCAATCACTTGCAACGGTTTCAGTTTGTTTTGTGCATAATCCCAGATTTCTTTGAACTATCAGACCGAGGCAAGGCTGTTAAATTTAGCAGATAAAAAATGGTCTTGGCGGAAAAGATTTAAACTCGCTTTGCCTGTTTTCACGGAAGCATTGAAAACAAAGGGCAGCAAATAGAATCAATGGCATCAATGGTTTTTCAAGTTTCGTTAAGATAAAACAAAGTGCAACTTGTGCCAGCTTGTCTGTGTAGATATGTGTAGGTAACAAGCCGGAGAGTGCCGCCGCTCTCTGTCCTGCCGGTTTTCAGCCTGCACCGTTTCTACACGGTGTCCTCATCTACCGCAACTCTCTCCGCCCCGCCGCCCTCTGGTGGTGGGGTTCACCTGCGGCGCGGAATATTGGCGACGGAACATCAAAAGCGTGGCAAAGCCAACACCAGCCAGTGCGAGCGTGGTCGGCTCAGGCGTGGGAGTGGGAGTGTAATTCAGTGATTGAACCGTGAAACCGAATTGAACGATTTGCTCTTGCGATGGGTCATAAAACTCATTGAAAAAAACAGGCGAAATGGCGTTAACTGGGGAAAACGGGCTAAAGTTTTGTTGATCATATAAATAAACTGTCGATATTCCAGTTAAAAATTGGTTAAAAGTGACTGGACTGGAAATGGGTGGATTAATTTCTTGATCGGCATTCAAAATCCCCGAGAGATTTAATTCCATTGGACATTGTGCATTAGGAAGTATGGATCCATCGGCCTGCATTATACTGAAATTAGGCACGATCGTAATACTGTTAATTGTGCCGTCCACGCTAAATTGGATAAATGGACCGGATCCTGTATCCGAGGACACATAATAAGTGGATGGTGGATTTGCAGGAAAGGTCAGCTGTCGTTCTATTTCACCAATCCCACCAATCGTTCCGACTCCGTTGTCAAGCCCCAAACCCAAACCTGCCACGGTCGCCAGTGGTCCTCCCTGCTCCCCTGGGCTTATATCCGTCGTGGCTGTAACACCTCCAATTTGGAGTGTGTCGCTCGGTCCGAGGGTTGCGTCGTCGAAATTAACCGTCACCGTCTGGCCTCTGACGACGGGTGCAGAAAGAACGAGCAAGAGGGAAAAAAGATGATGCGCCTTCATGGTTTGAACAATTTAAATAGCTAGCCTTCCTTAACTTCTGATTCGCAATAACTTTATCATGACATTTCACACATGTCAAGAAACAGGACACCAAGGTAGTGTCCTAATTTGGGGACTTACTTACATTGCTACAGTAATTTTTTGAAATGTCGGTTGCGTGATTCATGGGTTTGATTACTTTTTTCTTGAAATCCGACCGAGAGCAAAACTGATAACGATTATTGCACCATAAGCCCAATATGGCAAACCCGTGTTGTCTCCGCTTGTGGCTAATAAAATAGAAAACGCTAACATAAATCAGGGCTTTTTAGGTGTAGGTGTCGGTTGCTGCGTTGCCTTCACAATGTTTTGAGGACGCGTCACGTTCCTTGGTTGCGGTGGCTTAATGCCTCTGCCATCGGCAATCGCGTTTATGATGTCCGTGAAGTTACCCCTTAGGGGCTTGTGCATTTTTTGCGGTCTGCTCATGCGATTTCTTGGGTTAGGGTTTTGTATGGCAACGGCGTACTTTCAGCCACGCGATTAACCACGTCGGAAAATATATTTTGCATCGAATTTGAGCGACGATTCAAACGAAACGTAAATTCGTTGACGTATCGGTGCAAGTGTTTCTTGCTCATGTGATGATAAATGCCGTGATAACCGCGCTTAAACAACGCCCAAAATGATTCAATGCCGTTCGTGTGGCAACTCCGATAATCAGTCCACAGATTGCGCTTTTGAGGTTAATTTAAACTTTCATGGTTCCCGTCAACATGCGGCCGCCGGTAAAAGCCGGTAACAGTCGGGACGCTTGTAAATCGTCGCCAGCACCCGGCTTTGCCTCAATCGTTTTGGAAACTTCACTTGCTGCCCGCTCTTGCCCTCAAAAACACCCGAAAGCACCCCAAATATTTGGTGAATCTCTGGGGGCGTTCTTCGCATCGGCGTTGTTCGGATTGTTGGAATCCTCATTTTCACCAATGTTTTCAATGTTGATTAAATGGTCGGGGCGGTGAGATTTGAACTCACGACCTCTTGCACCCCAAGCAATAAAACCGGCTTTCATGTCATTGCTCATAATTTTATTTTGTTGCACCTGTCCGCGCATAGATATACGCGAAACACATTGTAAATACAAGCGATTTGTGCAATTGTGTTTCACTGCGTGCAAAAATTTGTTTGGAAATGTTTGGGTGTCAAAGTGGCTTTGGGGAATGTTTGGTGACGACATAAACGACCACAAAGGTTTGGGAAATGTTTGGGTCGTCACCTCTTGCATTTCCGACAAGAAGATCAATAACCGCATTCCCGTTTGCGAAAACCCAAACCCCAAAGATTTACCAAACATTTCGGATGCGTGCGAAATCCGCGCTGGGCTTAACGCAACACCCGCAGCAAACGCTTCGGGTGAACCGGATGCACCGGCGAAAGATCGGCTTCATTGAAGGCCAGCAACAGGGCGTCTTCGTCAATGTTCAACAGGTGCTTGTCGGAAGTCACCAGCAATGGAATTCCCGCCTGCGATGTTTGCGCCAGAATTTTTCCGTCGTTCTGTTCGGTTTCGGGAATGAGCCCGGAATCCATCAACCGCGTGGCGAACCGGATGGCGATGGCCAGTTGGGTGGACGACAAAGTGAAGGGCTGACATTTCCAGACGCCAATTTTTTCGAGGGCGACGCTGGCGATTTCCCGCTGCGGCGCGTCTTCCAGCGAGGCGAAAAACGCCAGTTCTGCGACCACCGTTGGCGGCACAAACAGGGAATAGTTGCGGCGGGAAAATTCCTCCTTGAACTCGTGGGCAAAATCCTTTTCCCCGGCGAGATCGAGCAAAAGATTAGTGTCCAGCGCCAGTGATTTTTTTGGGCTGGCTGCCATAAATCATTGCCATACCGTGCCGGAAATGCTCCGCCTCCTCCTCTGGCGTGAGTTTGCTCGCCAGCTTGCGGGCTTTGGCGGCCAGACGGCTGCCGGGGGTTTCTTCCGGGTAGTCGAGCTTCTTTTGCGCGGCGCGTTGTGGCTGTCTCATAACCAGTTCAATTTCCCGTTTCTTGGAAGTGTTGTCAATAGCTGGCGCGGATTTTTTCCAGCGTGGCGTTGTTCACGACTGCCCGCCGCGCTGATAACGCAGCAGCGCGGCCTCCACGCTCGGCCAATGAAATAAGATGCGACGCCCGCCCAGCCGCACGCAGGGGATTTTGCCGGTCATGCGCCACGAAAAGAGAGTGCGGCGCGAAACGGGCAGCCGCGCCAGCAGTTGCTTTTCGTTAATGAAGCCCGCCTCACCCGACGGCGTTTGTTTTTGTCCAGCGCAAGTGCCAGCGTTACGCATTTCGGGGCTGGCAGGCGGCCTTACGCTCAAAAAATCTTTCTGTTCACCATTCATACACCGGAAACTTTATGCGAAGCAGCGACCGGGAGTGCGTGCCAGACACACGGGATTTTCAAGCGCGGGTGACAACATTGCCGAAATGGAAAGTGTCCTCTTAATCTGTCCAATCGCATCCGCGAAGCGGGCAAATCGGTTCACACCTGATCCGCGATGGACTGGCATTCGCACGGTTGCAACCTACCGGTTTTGGACGAGACAAGCCTTACTCCTCGTCAAAACGAGGTTTTTGCGTCCGCGAAACAGTCGCGGTGAAACCGCAATCTGTCCGGCCAAATGGCCGCGCCGATGTCCGCAGCCACGGGCAGTCCGTGTCCGATCCGGGGCCGTGTCCAGTCCGCAACCGGGCGTGTCCGCGTCCAGTCCGTGACCGCATCCGCGTCCGCAAGCTTTCCGTTGGCAGTCCATGTCCGTGACCGTGACCGCGCCGCGAATGTCCGCGTTCTGGCCGTAGGCCGTCCGTGAACCAACCGTGTCCCGATACTTGGCTGGCCGGAAAATGTCCGTGCTGCGGATTCATAATTTCCCGTGTGCTGTCCCCAGCCTACCGGCTGCGACACTTCCCGCGTGAATCCTTAATCGCCCTAACGTAGCAAGCTGAACCACCGCCGACTCGCGACGTGAACCGCGATAGCGGAACGGCAAGCGCCAACGGCGGTTGGTTCCGGCGACTGGTTAGGCCATGTGGTCATATTACCAAAATCTCCACCACGGCTTCTTGCCGAGGCTACCGTCGTTGGCCTTCCGAATCAATGAGCTATCTGCCGGATAAAAAACGCCGTTGGTGCAGTCAAACCAATCCAACATCACAAGATTTGTGGTCATGATGTGGGCGGATAGTGGCCGATTGGAAGAGTCGAACGCGATATTGAAATAATAAGGTGCGCCCGGCACTGAACCGACCATGGTGGCATCTGGGCCATTTCCGATCTTACGGATATTCTGATAGATATAACTGCCCACCTCTGTTCCGTTGCCATAAAAGCTCTGCGAGCGAAACAATACCACTCCATCCTTCGTGTGCGTATTTCGAACCAGATTAGTCTGGCCGCTGCGGGTAAATACCTCCACCGTGGCAAGTGAATCTTCCGGCATGATTTTGTATGTCCAGGTGACGACTTGAATATCATTGGGGTCTGCCGCGAAAACTGGCAAACATGACAGAATACAGATGATGATAGCTTTCATAAATGTGCGAGGTGGCCTAACGAAAAAAGCTGAGCCACCCCAAACCACTGACTCGGCGCGCAACAGGCGTTACCGATTGACCGAGAGCGCCAATCGGGGTTGGCTTCGGCGACTTGTTAGGCCACTGGTCTCTCATTTACCAACTATGCTGTTTGTGGTGACTATATCTGGCGAAGTGTTAATCGCTGTCTTATGCACAGTCGTAACCTCCGAAACAAAATAATGTGGTCGAAAGATCGCAAAGGTGGCATCGGCGCCGCGATGATAACCAATGGTGTAGCCGACCCAAAGTGCAACCGCTGCGACTGAAATTGTAATCAATATAGTTTTCATAAACGCGGAAGTGGCCTAACGAAAAAAGCTGAGCCACCGCCGACTCGCGGCGTGGATTGCAACCGCAGCGGCAACGGCGGTTGGCTCCGGCGACTGGTTAGGCTGCGGCGTCAACCTCATACTCATTCTTTCAAGGCAATCATCATATCCCCACTGATTCATTCTTTCAAGGCAATCATCATATCCCCACTGATTCATTCTTTCAAGGCAATCATCATATCCCCACTGATGGGTTTGTTTGGGTCTTGGCTTTTCGGACTGTGGAGAGTCAACATCACCAATTTACCGTCCTTGGCTCCAATCAGGGAAAGCGCGCCTGTGTCGGCTGTAAAAACTGCCTCTCCCGCCTGACCTGGATTGCTTACGCAACGAATACCCGAAAGCGAATCGCCGTCTCGCTTCGCAACGTGTAAAATGAAACTGCCACCGCTGCAAGTAATGTCTCTCCCGGCTTGGACAAAGTCTTTCACTGAAGAGGTGGATGACGCCTGCTTCTGCGAACAGCCGCAAAGAAGCAAGCCCGATAGTATAATGATGAGCGTGTTTTTCATAAAAGTGTAGCAGCCTAACGAAAAAAGCTGAGCCACCGCCGACTCGTGACGTGAACCGCGATAGCGGAACTGACAGCGCCAACGGCGGTTGGCTCCGGCGACTTGTTAGGCTGCGTCAATCTTCTCATGCCGTCTTCTCCCGTGTCTCCAACTGCTCAATCTCTGCCAGATACTTCAAACGCATCCGAGTCAGAAGTGACGCAGCGAAAACAACGAGTGCTCCCACAAAACAACCCACAAAAATCCGGCGCCATCCTTCTGGGAACTCTGGCCCGACAATCCAGAAGCCTGCTGTAATAGCGACAAGCGCGAGATACATAATGGAAAACCAAATCCTTGCGAAGAGCTTGGCTCCGCGCACGCCGAATCTCTTAACTATCGGCGTCTGTGAAATGTCTGGTGTTTTCATAAACTTAAAATGCTCAAGCAGCCTAACGAAAAAAGCTGAGCCACCGCCGACTCGCGGCGTGAACCGCGATAGCGGAACGGCAAGCGCCAACGGCGGTTGGCTCCGGCGACTTGTTAGGCCACTGGTCTCTCATCTGAACCTTTGTGTAACCGCTCAATAACTCGGAGTAAACGCAAATCTGACTCGTGCTTGATGAAAGTGCCCCATGAAATGGCGGCGGCAAATACTCCACCTATCGCTCCCTTGCCTCCGCCCCACATCTCAAAAAGCGCAGCGAGCATAATCACCAAGGCACAGCAACCAATCAATGTGCGACGCCATGATAGGTCTGCAATCTTAGCACGGCGACGGATTGGGTCGGCGGCCATCTCATCGAATTCTTCATCTTGTTTTTTGAACATAGTTTTGTGTGGTGTGAAGTGGCCTAACGAAAAAAGCTGAGCCACCGCCGACTCGCGACGTGAACCGCGATAGCGGAACGGACAGCGCCAACGGCGGTTGGCTCCGGCGACTTGTTAGGCCGATGGCTCATATCATCCTAAACATCCCTTGATTTGCTTCCAAGCGTTTAGATAAGCGGTGAAATCTCGATTCTCGTCCGTGAACCGATCAAGCGCAATAAGGTCTTGGTCGGCATTTGGCAAGCCTCTCGCATCCCAACATCGCTTTGTCTTGGTGACGCGCAAATACGAATCAACGCGCTGCTTCGATGCACCGTGAATAGCTTTGAAACGGCGCAAGAGTTCGGTCGGTGGAAGAATGATGAAGCTAATCTCCCTCTCCACAAACGATGGAAGAACGAATACCCAGAAGTCGGCTGCCGACTTCTCTATCTTGCGCACGTCGTGACTCCACCACCCAGCGGCAAGCAGACGGCTCTGGAGAAGAGGTGACTTGTGTCCAGGGTTGAAGTCTTTGGAAAACTTGACTTGGAGAGACACCGCCTTCCGGTTTCTGGTGTCGGTGACGAGCAAATCAACGCCGGTGTCCTTGGAAGGAAGCCAAACATGCCAGTCGGGAAACGTGCGCTCAATGTGCTCCCCAACTAGATACTCACCGGCATGAATTGTAAATAATGGTCTCATATATCGGGTGGCGAATCGGCCTAACGACCAAAGCTGAGCCACCGCCGACTCATGGCGTTGACCGCGAATGCGGAACTGAGGGCGTAACGGCGGTTGGCTCCGGCGACTTGTTAGGCGGCGGCTGTCGCTCGAACTCTCTCTGCACATATCGAACGAGCTGAAAAATACCAATGCCCCAAAGAATGCTAGAGGCAAAAAATCCGACACGATACCACTCATGGAATGAAACCGCATCATCTGGTGAAGTAGGAGTGCGAAGGTGGATGCCCATCTCCAAAATGATGCCGAGCAACGAACCCCAAATCAGAAAAGCGAACGCTGGCATACTGGTGCGGCGATATGCTAGAAACGACACAAAAAGCACCGTGGCGTCAACAACAACAGAAGCCACAAAATCCGCTTTGCTGAGAAAAGATAAGAATGTCATAAGTGTGTAGCCGCCTAACGAAAAAAGCTGAGCCACCGCCGACTAATGACTCCCGAAAAACAAAAGCAGGGAGCGACGGCGGTTGGCTCCGGCGACTGGTTAGGCGGCGTCATGGCTTCGTCAAAGTAAAAGGCTTCTGTGAAACTCGGCTTTCAGCATCGTCAACCACTCGATCCAAATTTGTGATGTCAGATACTCGAACGTAATAAACATCTAAAAACTGCTGGCAAACTTGGTGAACGTCATTTGTGCGGCCTTCTGTGGCCAACTGATCTACTACTTCGATAACAGCGTGGCTGCCTCGGATATACTCGCCAAGCCTTATAGCTGACTTGGCCTGACCATACTGAAAATAGAACCAGCTACAACCAAAAACAACGAACACGATAGAAACGAGCCGCCAATAAAGCCCAGCCTTAATCTGGACGAAAATAAATCCAGTGAGCGCCGCCGCCAGCACCAGAACAACAATGATGATGAATGTGGTGAACATATCGCAAGCCGCCTAACGACCAAAGCTGAGCCACCGCCGACTCACGACGTGGATTGCAACCGCAGCGGTAACGGCGGTTGGCTCCGGCGACTGGTTAGGCCACGGTTTCATCATCTCGGTCTCGTCCAAAATAAATAACCAATAGCAATACCACCAACCACAGCTAGAAATAGAAAAACCCAACCCAACAATACTAACACGTTACGCGTCGAGTAATCTTTTCTCGCCATCCTTTTTCCAATCGTTCTTTCTAGCCTGCTATCAATCACATCCTCGACGGCTTTCGCATAGTGCTCGTCCCCGGATTGCGCACGAATAAGATAAATAACTCCTAGCACAATATTCCACAATCCAAACAACCCGGCAAGCAACACCATGCCCAATCCTCGTCCGCGCGAATAAGAACCACCCGAATGAGATTGCGAGTCAGCGTTCTCGTCTAAAAATATAAAACAAAGAACGCCCACTGCAAAAATAATAACAACGCCCGTCAAAAACTTCTGGAAACCAATTCGTCTCAACTCTTGGATTCGCTTACGATTTTCCTCGGCGCTCATAGTGGCCTAACGACCAAAGCTGAGCCACCGCCGACTCGCGGCGTGAACCGCGACAGCGGAACGGCTTGTCGCGCCGAAGTGAAACGAAGGCGGAACAGCGCCAACGGCGGTTGGCTCCGGCGACTTGTTAGATGACGATAAATAAATGATCACGGCCACAAACATTGACGGCTTCTTGACATGCGCTGTAATCCTCTCGCCGAAGTGAGAGTGAAACTGTGGAACCATCCTCGAAACTGAAAGTGAGCGACTCGCCATCCACGAGGGAAACATCTGTGACGGTCTTGGGTATCTGCTCACACAGTAAATTACGGAATGGCTCGTCTCCTGAAACAGCCATCCGCCCACCAGAACGAACCGTAATCGGAGTCATGGAGTTGATGGTCGGTGGCGGGTCAAACTGGAGCTGAACGTAATCCATCACAAACGTAACCCCAGACAGTCGCCGTCCGACGACATGCTGGCGAATCGTGTTCTGATTGTCTGGGTGCATCGTAGTCATCTAACAGTATTATTCAACCAAACTCGGCCTGTTCTGTTTAAGGCCGTTTTTCTTTGGGCTTGTTAAGCAATTTTCAACCTGAATCCTAAACCTGTCAACTTCATTTTCAACAGGTTGCAACGGTTTTTAATTTCGCCGCCACTGTGCCAAAACCGCCCATTTTTGCTTGTATAACAGACCGACAAAAGCCAAAGTGACTTTGGCTTTTGCCAGACTGTTATATGGCACTTTCATCACCAACTCATGGCGTCTGGTTTCCCCAGTGGGTTGAGGTTTTATCCAGAGCGCGCCTCATGGATTTGGAACGCCGGACGTATCGCCGGGCGATTGGCGAGTATTTAGGTTTTTGCAAGCAATCACGCCAGCGAGCCACCGTTGCCTCTGCCCGCGAATTCATGGAGCAGGTTGAGGGCAAACGGCGGTTGTCGGTGTCGCACATGGCGGCTTGGAAGGCGGCGTTAAACTGGTTTTTCAAGGCTTCACGGTCATCCCCTGCAAATTCCACTATGGGAAACCAGCGGGCGGCTCCCTGTGTCCGAGACAAGGAACCGCCACTGGCCGCATGGGATTTGGGCGGGCCGGAATGGGAACAGAAGCTAATCCGGGAGCTTCGCTCACGTCATTATGAATGGCGGACGGAACAGGCGTATCGGATGTGGGCGAAACGGTTTGCGGAATGGCTGGAAAAACGCGGGGGCAGCGTGCTTTCGGCCAGTGAAATTGAATTGCGGAATTTCCTTTCGGATTTGGCAACGCGGCAACGGGCGGCGGCGGCGACGCAGCGGCAGGCGTTGAATGCGATTGTGTTTTTGGTCAGGGAAACGCTGGGGCGTCCGTTGGAGGATTTCAGCGGCTTCACCCGCGCACGGGTGGTGAAGCGTGTGCCGGTGGTGTTGTCGCGTGTGGAGTGCCAGCGGTTGCTGGGTGCGATGGATGGAACGATGCGGTTGATGGCGGAGTTGATGTATGGCAGCGGGTTGCGGTTGATGGAATTGTTAAGCCTGCGGGTGAAGGATGTGGACTTGGATCGGCGGCAGTTGGTCATCCGGCAGGGCAAGGGCGGCAAGGATCGCGTGACGGTGCTGCCGGAGTCATTGGTGGAGCGGCTGCTGGCTCATGTCGAAAAGTTGCGGGGTTTGCACGCCCAAGACCGGGAGGCGGGCTGGCCGGGGGTGTGGCTGCCGGAAGGTTTGGAGCGGAAATATCCCAAAGCGGGCGAGTCATGGGAATGGCAGTCGTTTTTTCCGTCGCGTCAGCAGATGCGAGACCCACGGACTCGGTTGCTGCGGCGGCATCATGTGCTGGACGCAACTTTTCAGAACGTCATCAAGCAGGCGACCATTCGGGCAGGGCTGAATAAACGGGTATCGCCTCACGTCTTGCGGCACAGTTTCGCCACACACCTCTTGGAATCCGGCACGGACATACGCACCGTTCAGGATTTGCTCGGTCACAAGGATGTGGCGACGACTCAAATTTACACCCACGTCATGCAGAAACCCGGTCTCGGTGTGAAAAGTCCGCTGGATGGATAAATGCCACAGCCTACCGGAAACAGGCTGAAACCGTTGTATTCCGCTAAATTCCGCCGGAAACAAACGGAATTTTCCGGTGTTTTCCGTCATTCCGTCCAAGTAATGATTCCATCCGGCGCGAATTGCAGCCAAGCGGAAAACCGTCCGTCCGGCGTTAATGCCGCATATGCCGCCGTTTTGCCGAAGCCGAGATGTTTCAAAGCCGCAACTGCCGCTGTCCGGGTTTGGCCGCGTGCGCCTCGGTGGAATACGGTCGCCAAGTCTGCCCGTGTAACAAATTTCTTTTTGATCGGCGGCGGCGGAATTTGTGCCGCGATTTTATGGGGAGCCGGGACAGGCGCGGAAACTTTAGGCACAGGAGACACGGAAAACGGCGGAATAATGGCAGACACAGGCGCGACGGCAGGCGGAAAAACCGGCGCGGGCGCGGAATGAATGGGAACTATGGCAGGCTTGGCCGGAATTTCCGCCGGAATTGGGCGGAATGCAGGGGTTTTCGGCGGTGTTTCCGCCTCTTTCCGGCGATTTTCCGTTTCGGTATTCGCTGGCGGGTTTTCCGGCTTCTTTTCCGTGTCATCGTCGGATAAAAGCCAATTTACCAACGCGAAACCCAAACCGATTATCATCAAAACCGGCACAGGCGATCCATTAACCGGAAATTTTTGATTTGTATTCATAATTTTATCAGGCTGCCAAGTCTTGTTTCACCGGAGCGGAGTAAGAAAATGGTGTCCCTAACGTCCCTGCGGACACTTGGGACGCTTTTTTCTCACTCCCAAAAATCAAAAATGGTTTCATGGGTATATCAGCAGGGTTTTTCCTCGTTTGCGCCGAGTAATCGAAAACCTTTCCAGCCGCGCTGGTTTTTGCCGTCTGTGCCTTTGATATTATGCCGGATGGTCACGCGGAAAAGCCGTTGTGCGACTTCCTGACAATCGCGCCCGAATAGATTTCGGCTCAATCCCGTCCATCCCCTGTCCATGCAAAAATCAGAGTAGGCCGCAAAAGCATCCGTTACGGTCAAACCCTCGACAGTGCTGTCGGCAACGCAACGCTCGGCAAAAAATACGTTCACCGAATCGCTTTCCAGCAATAATTCATCCACGCGCACATTTTGGCCGGGCGATAACGCAAGCTGCCAGTTCGCAGCGCGGAGCGCGTAAAGACCGTCAAGCATCCAGTTCAAAACGCCGGATGCTTCGTTTTGCAAAATCTGTTTGTCGAGATCGGGAATGACATTTGCGGGCTTCGGTTTTTCATATCGGATGATTTTCAGGCGGCGTTGCCATGCGGCAACGTCACCTTCAAGGTGAACCACAAGCCGCGAATTGCTCGTGACGATGATGTTAAATTCACAAGTGAGCGGCGGCGCGGCCATGCTGCTTTTAAGTTCTACCGTTATCGGATCGCCGCCGGTCAAACTTTTCAGGACGGATGCGTTTTCGGTGCTTAAAAAATTTGCCGGAACATCCGCGCCATAAAGCAACGTGCGGTCAATCAAACGGCCAATCTCAAACCGCTGGTTTAATTGCTCGGTTCGCAAGCTGCCGATGTTTGCTTCGCCGATGATGCCTTTCAGGACGCGGATAAACGTGCCTTTGCCCGCGCCCGCCGTGCCGCTTAAAATCAGCATCGCCTGTGAAATGTTTCTGCCGACAAGCGCAAGGCCGCACCAGCGTTGCAAAAGGCCAATGTCGTCAAAGTCGAGGGAACTGCCCAAAAGCACGTTTTCAAACGTCGGACATTTCGTGCCGGGGATGTAATTCACTGCCAGTTTGTTTCGGAAATGGTATTGCGGCGAGAACGGAAGCAATGTGCGGTCACTGACGCGCAAAACACCGTTGCCAACGGGTAAAAATGTTTCCATGCCGCCGGTGAAAAAATCATCCGGCACGACGTTTAGAGATTTTGCCCGTTTCACCGCGCCCGCCAGCGCGGATGAATCGCGCAAACCAAACTCCAGCGCATCTACGTCGCAATGTTCTTTGCAGGCGCGGGCGCACAAAAGCAGCAACGCCGAAAGCCGCGCGGAAACATCTTCTTCGCTCGCCAGCGTGTAAATTCCGCGTCCGGGCGTGAAGGTGTAAAACCGATTTTCGCCACGCAAATAAACCGTCGGCTCGCCGGGGTTTGCATTTTTGCCCAAAGTCGCGGCCATGAAACTTTCGTTAAGATCGCTGGCTTTGATGCGATTGCCTTTTGACTGCAAAGAAACGGGTTCGCCGTGGATTTCCGCCAGTCCGGGAAACTTTTTCTTAAACCAATCATTCGGGGTCACTTTTTCGGCGGCGTTGGCGAGCGGTTCAAATTCCTTCGCGGCGTCGGCAATCTCGCGGAGCTGGTCGGCTGTGCCGCCTGCCTCGAAAAAATCGTGCGCGTCCTTTACCGTGCGGCCTGCCACGTCGGGCAATTCAATCACCTTCACCGATTGCGCCCTGGCTCTGACATTTTCGGCGACGGCGACGGCGTGCTTGCGTCCGGGCGCGTCCTTGTCCGCTATGATGCGGACAGCCGTTGCGCCGTCAAACCACCCGGCATAATCATCCCGCCATTTGCCCGCGCCTGCCGCGTTGCAAGTGGCCGTGAATCCGTTTGCTACCAGTGCGGCAACGTCCTTTTCCCCTTCGGCGACAAACACTGTCTCGCCCGCTTTCGCCGCCGTTATGAGTTCCGGCAACCGATACGGGATAAGTTCAACGCCTTTCAAATTCCAAATCCACTTGCCCGGCGCGGCGGGGTCTGGCCTTCGCTGCCGAAAACTTTTCGGATCAAGTCGGCAAACTTCAAATCTCAATTTCCCTTCGGCATCGTGGTATGGATAGTTTGCGACGATGTTAAATTTTCCGGTTTTCGCTGGCCTGCTATTTTTCGCCGTGCCGTTCGCGTGGAATAGTTCCTTCGGTTTGACGCCAAGCGCGGCGGTGACGGCCTCAAATGTGCATCCGGCGTGACACTTCAAAAGCAAACCGTCGCGGCCTTCGTTGATTGACAGGCTCGCGGTCTGGTCGTCATGCGCCGGGCAACGGCAAATAAATCCTTCGCCGGACGGTTTCGGCTCGTTGCCCGTCTTGGTGGCGATCAAATTTTTAAGTTCAGTGATGTTCAAAGCTTAAATCGTGAAAAATGATGGCTGCGGGTTGTTTTACGGAAAAACGACGCGCTAGAATCGGCTCTGGCGCGTTTTGTTTGGGCGTCCGCTGGCCTGACACTAGGATTTTTCCACCATGCCGGGACGTAATAGAAAAAACAAACGGCACGCGCAGAGGTGCGTTTGCGCGTGCCGTGTCGCCGCCCGTCGCTACATTCGCCAACGGACAACGAAAATTGTTTGTTGCACCTCGTCATGGAAAAATCAGCCGCCGAAAATCGTTTCCAAAAATCCTTTTGGTTTTTCCGCGACGTTAAGTTTTGGCCGGTATTCGGCAATGACGGCGTTTTGAAGTTCAATGGCCTTTGCCGCTGGTGTGCGGATTACCGCGACTTCAACCTTTGAAACGGGAAAAGTCGGTCCGGCGGTCGGTCCCGTCCATCGTTGAAAATGTCGCAACAGGGTTGAATAAAGTCGTCCTGAATGGGATTCGCCCGCGTATAAAACATTACCCATAAATCCACGTTCGCGGATTAGATACACGCCGGACTTGTTTTTCAATGCCTTCACCCAATCGGCGACGGCGCGGCCTTCTTTGACAGGACGATATTCGAGACTCATTGCAAGCCTCCTTTCTGCATACGAAGTAACGCGGCTTCAACGGATGGCCAGTGGAATAACACTCGTCGCCCGCCTAAACGCACATAGGGAATTTTGCCGGTCGTCCGCCAGTTGAACAAAGTGCGACGGCTCACGGGCAGCCGCGCCAGTATTTGTTTTTCGTCCAGAAAAGCATTGAGTTCCTTCTCGGATTCAAAGCGCCTCTCATACTCACGAGGTAGCCGTCCCTGCGGTTGGTTTTCGTCGAGGATATTAACTTCCCCGCTCGCCGGTGCTGTTTGTTGATCTGCTTTTGACATAGCTGCACATTGGCAGCCAGCGGCAATTTAATGTAGAGCCTAAACGCGGAAGAATGACGGAAGGAACACGGAACTATCCGGTGCGCTGTTTTGCCCAAAAAACAGTTGTGCGCCCGTATTTGCTCGTCCCTAAAAGCCGGGCTTTTATTAGAGATTTTGCAACCTTTGATTTTAACAGCTTCTCTGGCTGGTAGGTGTCTAATTTACCGCTGCGTAGTTTTGTGCGTGGTTGCCTTCCACCGGCGGCAACGATTTTCGTTATCAAATCTCGCAATTCTTTCTCTATGGTCAACAAATCTTCTGTGCCGTCTTTTTTGGGAATAACTGCAATAGAAAAATCATCTTCAAATCTGGCGACTGGTTTTGGCTGGCGCGCTTTCGTCGCCCGTTTTTTTGTTGGCTCGACGGCCTCGACCGGAACATTTGCCGGTTGCGCCGGAACAATTTTCACTCCGGCAGGATCAAGATTGTCTTGTGTTACCGGATGAAACTTTGTCAACCAAATCGGGTTGCTCCGTTGTGCTGATTTTCCAAAACTGGACAGACCGACTGCTAAACTGGATACAAGTTTCGCTATTGCAGAAGCTTTTGTGTCTTCTTTTATGGAATAAACATATGCTGCATTTTTAATGTCTCGCGCAGCCGTTTTCCAAAAATACAATATGCTATCCAATAGGTCAGTTATATTCCCCTCACCGTCTGTTTGAATCCATGCGACGGCCTGTATTTCATCCTTATACACCCGCATATCTTCGTCGTTTGTGATGTCATAAAACCGTTTGCCTCCGGGCAGAAAAAATTGAAGGTTGTTAAGGTTGTGCCCGTTAAGTAACCATTCGCCGTTTCTGTCGCGTTGCAACGTCGCAATTTCCAAAAGTCTGGTTGAATAAATACTGTCGTCGCCGTGAAGCAGGCTGAAAACAAATTCGCCTTTGTCCGTGATAAGATTTCCACTACGCCAGCCTTTCACAATATGTTCCTCACCGCAAATAACGGCTCGATTCGGATATTGAACATTCATTTCTCAGACGTTGTTAAACGGTTCGCTCGCGCGCTTTCGCGGCGGTCAGCGGAATAATGTTTTTCGCCGTGCGTGTTGGCAGGACGTTGAACCATTTTTCGGCCTCGGCTTTCGTCGCCAGCCCCTTGTAGTGCGCGTGAATCATGGCAGGCGAGTTGCCCGCCTGTTGTGCGGTCAGGTTTTCGTTAGCGTGCAGCGCGAAGTGAAACGAGCAAAAGCTGTGGCGCAATCCGTTTCGACGCGCCGGGATTTCTAATTTGTCTCGCAGCGTGCCAAACAGATCGTGAAAGGTGTCCAACGTGCCAGCCCAAACGCCGCCAGTGCAATCGCGGAATGGTTCAATCCATGCAGCCAATGCCGGGACAATTTCCACAAGGCGGCGCTGCCGCGTCTTGGCCTTGCCCGCCGTGATCTCGACGTGCCCCGGCACGCGCCAAACGTCTGCCCAAGTCAAACGCGCGATTTCCTGCAATCGCAATCCGGCCAAGCCGCCAAGCGCGATAACGGGAAGCAAGCTGCGAAATTCAACGCGAGTGCTGGCGCAATCGAGCATGGTGCGCAATTCTTTTGGCGTGTAAAACTCAATGTCCCCAAAGTCCTCAATTTCTTTGGCCATGCCGTCCGCCACAAGCAAACGATGATTTGCGGTCAAATAATCGCGCTCAACGCTCCATTTCAAAAACATTTTCACCGCGTTACGCCTGCCGTTCCGTGTCCGCGCCGAAACTTCGCCGTGTCCGTTGACGTAGGTGGTAAGGTGTTCCCGGCTCAAATCGCAGACCGCGTGGCCGGGGAATGTTTTTGCAAATTCACGCAACCACTGTGAGACGATGTAGTGCCAGCCGGGTGAAAGTTGCGGACGTTTTCCGTCCTTTGCGGTCGTTTTCAGTTTCCGACTTTCGATGAATTTCTCAACGGCTTCCGCCAAGTCCACGCGCTTAACTTTGGCCACAGTGGATAAAAAACCGTCCATTGCCTCGGCCAGCGTCCGCCCGTCCAATTTCCGGGCGGCTTCGCAATACTCGCCAACTGCGAACCTGATTGAAATGCGTTTGCCGGTCGCCTGATAAAGACGCTCTAATTCTTCAAGCGCGTTCTGCGCGTCGGCGGCCTGCCCCGGTGAAAGTCCGGTTGCTTTGCCTTTGGCCAAGTCCGCAATTAACTTGTCGCCTTCGCGCTTTGCCTCGGCGTAGAGCTTGAAGTCTTTCATCCGGCTCTTTGGCTTTCCGTCAATGCGCGCCCGCCAGTAAAGGCGGTAGCAGTCCGGGCGCTTGTAAATCGTCGCCAGCACCCGGCCTTTGCCCCGATGCCTCAATCTTTTTGGAAATTTCACTTGCCGCTCGCGTTCGCCGCCTAAAGCATCCGAAATGTTTGGTAAATCTTTGGGGACGCTCCCGGCGTCGCCTTCGTGCGGACTGCCGATAACCTCATTTTCACCAATGTTTTCAATGTTAATTAAATGGTCGGGGCGGGGAGATTTGAACTCCCGACCTCTTGCACCCCAAGCAAGCGCGCTAGCCGGACTACGCTACGCCCCGAACAATTGATTTAATTGGATTATATTGCGATTTCAAAACTTGCTTATTGCGTTTTCTATACTGGTTTTCTATACTATCGGCATGAAGACCAATTCATCCGAGAATACTGATTCACGCTGGCAGAAAACGCCGGTGGCAAATCTTGTTCGTAACGTCCAATCTGGAAATTATTATGCCCGAATCCGGGTGCGCGGCAAGCTCATTTGGAAATCGCTCAAATCCGACCGTATCAGTGTTGCCAAGTTGCGTTTGAGCGACTTTCACAAGGAGGAACGGCAACGTGCCGCAGTGCATACGGCGGTTGCCCGTGGGAAAATGACGTGGGGGGATGCTTTGGCCGATTACAAGCAGCAACGTGAGAACGATCCAAACATCAAACCCGGAACCAAAGAATATGATGGCTTTCGTATCAAAGCCCTTCTGAAATCGTGGCCGGATTTGGAAAAGATGGATGTCGGCAAAATTTCCGCTTCAGAGTGCAGGTCTTGGAGTGAAAAGAACGCCAAAAAAGCCAGTTCATCATCACATAACCATACGGTGAGCATTTTGCGCCGCGTTTTCAAAATTGCCATTGAAGCCGGTGCGCGGTATGACAACCCTGCCCTGGCGGCAAAATGGGTCAAGGAACATACAAAGAAACAAATCAAGCTGCCTGAATCCGGCCAGTTGGAAATGCTTGTGAAGGAAATCGAAAATTCAGGCAGCGGTTTTGCCAAGCCCGCCGCCGAATTGGTGCAATTTTTAGCCTATGGTGGTTTTCGCAAAAGTGAAGCAGCCAACATTACATGGGCCGACTGCGATTTTAAGCGCGGGAAGATAATTTTAAGAGGTGATCCTGTCACTGGATTGAAGCGGCGTCGCGCCGGTGAGTTTCGGGAAGTGCCGATGATTTCTGAAATGCGAAAATTGCTGGAACAAAGCCGAGCGAAGCGGCCAGATGAACCACTAACCGAGAAAGTGATGCGTGTTTTTGAATGCAAGAAATCAATCACTACGGCTTGCAAGAAATTGGAGATTCCCCGTTTTACTCACCATGATTTACGCCACTTGTTTGCGACGCGCTGCATTGAAAGCGGCGTGGATATTCCGACCGTCTCACGTTGGCTCGGCCACAAGGACGGCGGCGCGCTGGCGATGAAAACATATGGTCATTTACGCGACGAACATTCAACGACAATGGCGCAAAAAGTTGTGTTCTCGGAAACACCGCAACCGCGCGTCGCCTTATTGCCATTGAAAAAGGATGAACCAATTACCGCAGAACCGCAGAAAAAAACCGCTGCTCAAGCAAAGGCCAAGTATTCCTATCCGTGGTGGGCATCGAACGAAGCGAATGAAATTTTCTGGGGACAGGCTAACGAGCCGGTGCAAATCGTGCCGCTGCCGAAATATCTTCAGAGCGCAAAAGCAGCAATGGGGCGCGAAGTATTTGAACAAGAACTGTCAGAGCCGCAAGCGTTGCTGGACGAATTGCTGGAGCGCATTGGCGTTGCAACCGTTGAAAAATTGAAAGCGAAGATTTCAGTAAGCCAGAAACAGCAAACTATTTAATCGAATTCGCATTCTTCTTTTCTCGGCTGTGGCGGCGGAAACGGACAAGGCCAATGCTGCGGATCGTCTTGATGGCGTTCCAGCTTCCTCAAATAATCGAAACCGTCCGTTGAAAAAACCTCGGATATGTCCTTTCTCCAAGCGGGGGTCTGAAATGGTTTCTGTTCAAATGAATTTATCTCGCGGTGAAGACCGCGCGATTTCGGCAGGTTCGCCACCACCCAGATGGCAACCACTGTTCCAATTCCCATGATGACAAGAAATTCCATGTGCTTTAATTCTATCAGAACTGCGGGTTGTTTTCACCTAAAATCAAGCATTGGAATTGCGGCTTTTATCAATCAATCCGGCAACCGTTTTATCACCCGTTGGATCATTGGGTGGAAAGTTCCGTTGCTGATTTTGCGCTTCCTTGTCGCTCGCGCGTTCTTGCGCCCGATTATTTATTTGTGCAAGTGAACCGAGCAACGAACCTCCGCCCTCGCCCATCGAAGATGTCGCCAATGATTCTGCCCCGGCGGCGGTCGCCAACGCACCGGCGGCAATGGCGCTTTTGATTCCGGCTGCACCGCCTCCGGCAAATGTGGTTGCAGCCGTCGTTGCCGCTGCCCTGCCCGCTGAAAAAGCACCGCCGAACATACCTGAAACGGCAGAATGTCCCGTCGCTATGGCTTTTTGGATAGCGACGGGCGCGGCAATCGTGCTGAAAATAATCCAGATGCCCAGGAATGCGAGTCCCATCAAATTTTGCAAAGAATAAAGCGTGTTTGGGGCAGTGGAAGAACTTAAAAAACTTTGGTCAGTCATAAAATCAATCATGCCCTGTGTAATCAAACCGGCCACACCCCAGCCCAGCGGCCAGATCATTACGCCTACTAAATTGAGAAGATAATTGCGCCCGGTTTGTTGAAGTGAAGGAAATGCCAGCATACCGATGAAAATAGGTGATAAAGAATAGCCGATAAACAAAATCGCGGTTTGTAAAATGTATGCCCACCATTCAATCGCACTGGCGAACCAGCCCAGAATCATAAAAACACCGGAAACCAACGCCTCCATGATTGACGGAAAATTGATCAGTTTTTCC
>Ga0182015_10002919_pt1 | contig 19864 bp, 20 predicted proteins | sample 712P3MmetaG_FD_120478 | JGI IMG/M metagenome (GOLD analysis project Ga0182015, IMG submission 120478) | Permafrost microbial communities from Stordalen Mire, Sweden - 712P3M metaG | ecosystem: Environmental > Terrestrial > Soil > Wetlands > Permafrost | place: Sweden: Stordalen | collected...
GCGACCAGCGCCGCCTCGATATCCGCCGTGCGCGCCGCGATGCCGAGGACCGGCCATTTTTCGGCAGTCAGCTTGCGTACGACGCTGGTCCGCAACGCCTTTAGGATCTGTTCGCGGGCCCAATCGGTGATCAAATCATTGGAGGCCTGCCGTGTGCCGACCAGGTTCAAAATCATGACGGCAGGATCGCTGACCACCATCGCGTACTCGCCGTAAACCCGCAGGCCGACGGCCAGACCCGTTTCCGGGTCCTCAATGTTGTCGATCGGGCCGCCGAAAGGCAGGCTGACGAATTCGCGCGTGCCAACGAAGTACAGCTCGGCACGATACATGTTGCCGCCGCTTGCCCAGTCCACGATATCGCCGAGGAATGGGATCAGCGCCCCATCGAGCGTGGAGCGACCCTGGGGCAGCGTACCGGCCACCTTGCCTTCCTTGAAAAAAATTGCCGTTTCGTCGGGCTGTACAGTCACCTGCGTCAGCCTGCGAATCGTCATGTCGGGCCATTTGAAGATAATGTCCTGTTTGGCCGCGTCGGGTCTCGCGATGAATTGACGGTTCAGGTCGTTCGGGTGGCCGAATAAACTCACGATTCACACTCCTTGAATTGCAGCGCTGGCCCTGGGTTCCGGAATATAGGCCTAAACGCGCCGGGTTTGCCACCGGGCCATGACGTCCATGGACAGTTCCACCCGGCAGAATGCGACATGGGTGGACGCTTCAGGGTCGGCGACACAGGCCCTTACACAAGGCAGCCAACCTGGCGGAATTGATCGCCCGCTTCAATACCGGGTTGGTGGCGATGCCCGCAGGTGCGGTGAGCCCCGCCGGGGAACGCCGATCGGCTGCGCGCCCATGGGGCGTTAAACATAAGGCGGCGCCTAAAACATGTGCCGCTGCCTTCCTTGGCGCCGTCAAACCGGGCGCCGGCGCCCGTGCATGAGGCGGACATATTTTGTGCCGACACCGCTAAACCTTGCGCGCAGGCCGCCGATACCTTTTCCAAGACAACGGTTGGCCGCCAAACCTCTCGCGCCTGCGCAGCGGGCCGAAGGCCGGATCGACAGGATTCTGCAGCGCGGCGCGATTGATGTTCTGTGCTCGACATTCAATTGAGATAGGAAATTTTATGGCATTGACCATTCTCGCAGTCGACGATTCAGCATCCATGCGGCAGATGGTTAGCTTCACACTGAAGCACGCGGGCTACGAGGTGATCGAAGCCGCCAATGGTGTCGATGCCCTGGAATACGCACGCCATAATTCGGTCAGCCTGGTACTCACCGACGTAAACATGCCGCTCATGGACGGCATATCCCTGGTGCGGGAATTGCGCCAATTGAGCGCATACAAATTCACGCCGATGCTCGTGCTGACCACGGAGGCTGCACCGGAGAAGAAGATGGAGGGCAAGCAGGCAGGCGCGACCGGCTGGTTGGTCAAGCCCTTCAATCCTGAGAAGCTGCTGGCAACGATCGCCAAGGTACTGTAATACCGTGTCAGTCGATCTGGAAATGGAGGAGATTCTCAAGGTTTTCTTCGAGGAAAGCTTCGAAGGCCTCGATACCATGGAATCGAGCCTGTTGACCCTCGGCGACGGCAGCGATCGCGAGATGATCAACACGATCTTTCGCGCCGCCCACTCCATCAAGGGCGGAGCCGGGACCTTCGATTTTGGCGAGATTTCCGAATTCACGCATTCCGTGGAGACCTTGCTCGACGAGATGCGCAACGGTGTGCGCGGCGTCACCCCCGAGGCGCTGCACGTGCTGCTGCAGGCAGTCGACGTCATACGCGAAATGATGCAATCGGCGCAGGCGAAGCAACCCATCGTGATGATCGGCGCGAATGCCCTCAGCGGCGAGCTCGCACGAATCCTCGCGCAGAAGGCGCCCCCCGCGGGCGCTGCCCAGCCGACCGCCGCGGCGGCGGCCGCGCACCGGCCGGGCCCTTCGGCGCAGAACATCGGGCGGCCGCTCATTGGGGCCGGTGCTGCGCCGGTCAGGACGCCCACCGGCCCATTCGAGGGATGGCTGATCGAATTTGTACCGGACGAGAGTCTTTTCCAAACCTGCAATGATCCCTTGCGGATCTTCGACGAGCTGGCCAACTTGGGCGCGCTCGACGTCACCGCAAACACCGACAGAGTGCCGCAGTTGAGCGACTTGGAACCGACTCAATGCCTCTTGAGCTGGACTCTGCGGCTGCACGGCGCCGTCGAGCACGCGCGTGTGGCCGAGGTGTTCGATTGGGTCGACGCGAATTCAAGCATCACCTACGAGCCGCTCCACGCGAACTCCCAGCCGGCCTCCACGACCGCGGCAGCGCCCGCTGCAACGTCCGCGGCAACGACCGCCGCAACGACTGCCGCGCCGCCGCGCCCCGCCGCACCGCGTGCTGCGGCGCCGTCGGATTCGAGTCCGGCGGCCCCGGCCCCGGCCGCGGCCAAATCCGGCGCAGAGTCCGGCTCCCTGCGTGTCGCCACGGAAAAGGTCGATGCGCTCATCAATCTCGTGGGCGAGTTGGTCATCACCCAGTCGATGCTCGGCCGGTTCGGCGAAAGATACGAACCGCAGGATATCGAGCTGCTGCGTCGCAGCCTCGCGCAGCTCGCGCGCAATACGCGGGAGTTGCAGGAAAGCGTGATGCAAATACGCATGCTGCCCATCGGATTTTCCTTCAACCGGTTTCCGCGCCTGGTCCACGATTTGTCGCGCAAACTGGGAAAGAAGGTCGAGCTCAAACTCAGCGGCGAGAACACGGAGCTCGACAAGACCGTGCTCGAAAAGATCAGCGATCCGCTCGTGCACCTGGTGCGAAACGCACTCGATCACGGATTGGAGATGCCCGAGCAACGTCTGGCGGCCGGCAAGGGCGAAATCGGGACGCTTGAGCTCAACGCGTATCACGAGGGCGGCAACATCATCATCGAGGTCAAGGATGACGGAGCCGGCCTGAACAAGGACCGCATTCTTTCAAAGGCGCGAGAGCGCGGCCTGGTGGATCCGGATGTTCAGCTCTCGGATGAAAGCATCTACAACCTCATATTTCTCGCGGGCTTCTCCACCGCCGAAACCGTAAGCGATGTATCCGGGCGCGGCGTCGGAATGGACGTGGTCAGGCGCAACATCAACGATCTGGGCGGCCATGTTCAGATCTTCAGCGCCCGCGGTCAGGGCAGCACCATGCGCATACGATTGCCCCTGACGCTGGCGATCCTCGAGGGGCAAGTCCTGCGTGTTGGGAAGGAAATATACGTCGCGTCGCTGGTGTCCATCATAGAGACGGTGCAATCCACGCGGGAGACCTTGAGTTGCGTCGCGGGACGCACGGAACTGTTCAAACACCGCGATGATTACCTGCCGATCATCAGACTCCATGACCTCTTCGGCATCGAGCCCGACAGCCGGGACATCACGGATGGCCTGCTCGTCGTGCTGGAGGCCGATGGGCGTCGCGTGGCGATGCTCGTCGACGAGTTGTTGGCTCAGCAACAGGTGGTGATCAAGAGCCTGGAAACCAATTTCAAGCAAGTTCCCGGCCTCGCCGGCGCGACGATCCATGGCGACGGCACGGTCGCCTTGATCCTCGACGTCCCAGGATTGGTGCGAACGTTCCTGGAGCGTCAGTCGACGCAAATCGGAAGAGCGGCATGAGTAACCAGCAATTGGCCGAGAAGGATTCACCAAGGACGCCGCCAACGGGCATCGCGAGCGCCGACGTCGGCGCGCAGCAATACCTGAGCTTCTTTCTCGGGGGGCAGGAATACGCGATCGATATCCTGCGCGTCCAGGAGATCAAGGGGTGGGATACGGTGACGCGCGTGCCGTATTCCCCGGATTACATCCTGGGCGTCATCAATCTGCGCGGCTCGATCGTACCGGTGATCGACCTGCGTGTCAGATTCTCACTTCCGAACGCCGCTTACGACGCGGCAACCGTCATCATCGTCGTGCATGTTGCCGGTGCCCGCGCCGAACGCATTGTCGGCGTCGTGGTGGACGCGGTATCCGACGTTTACAGCATCTCCGGGGACAGCATCCAGCCGGCGCCCGATGTCGTAGGGTCCGTCACTGACATGTTCGTCATGGGACTTGCCAGCCTCGAAAGCAAACTGGTGATAGTCCTCGATATCGAGCGCGTGGTCACGACGAGCGTGTTGGGCGACAGCAAGGCGGCAGCGTGAGCGTCACACAGATGCCCAAGACAAAGCGGCGCAAGTCGGCGCCAAAGCGGCCCGCAGGCGCCGCACAGCAGGCGCCCACGACGGATGTACGACAGGTACCCACGACGGATGTACGGCAGGCGCCCACGACGGATGTACGGCAGGTACCCACGCCGGATGTACGGCAGGCGCCCACGACGGATGTACGGCAGGTACCCACGCCGGACGCGCCGCCGGCGCCCGCCGCCGTTGCCGCCGCCGCTCAATCCGTCGCCGTGGTTCAATTGGAACCCAGCTTGGAAGTCAAGGATGTCGAGGCGGCGCACGCGGTGCTCAAGGCGGCCCTGGAGCGTGGGCCGCGCGTGACCGTGGATGTCGGCCGCATCCTGGCCGTCGATACGGCGGGGATCCAGTTGCTGCTGGCCTTCCAGATCGAGGCCGCGAAGCGCAGTATCGTCGCCGAGTTTTGCGGAGCCTCCTCGGCTCTCGAACGTGCGTTGGACGTGTTGGGCTTGCGTGACCAATTGCATATCGCGGCTCCTCTGTGATCAGCGGTGGACATCCAATAGTGGCTCACGAAGAGTCCGAGAGCGCAGCGCTACGGGCGGTCGTCGTGGAATTCGGGCGCCACCTGGACATGCTGGCCGAGCAATTGGGCGGCGCACTCATGGAGGCCGATCGCGATTGCTGCTCGGTGGGCGAGTCGTTTCACGACCTGGTGGCGGCCAGGAGCACCATCGAAGGCATCAGTTGCGCTGAGCCGGAGCGAAGTGTGCTGCGAAACTCCTGCAAGAGAATCGGCGACTCTCTCGAAGCCGCCGTTGTTGCGTTGCAATATCACGATCGCTTCGCGCAACGGCTGGCGCTGGTGCGAACGGCCCTCAATCGGCTGCGGAAACTGCTGCACGATCGGTCGGTCGGCTCCTACACCGAGTGGCTGCAGGCGCTACGCGACGAGGAACAAATCAATCGCGCGGAGCAGCAACGGTTGGGTCCGCCCACATCCCATGACCAGGCAGTCGGCGCGCAGTTGCACGCTGCATCAATTGGCAGCGTCGAGCTTTTTTAGCCGCTCGATCCGGCGCTCAAGAAATAGCACGGGCGTGCCGATAGGGGTCCCATGCCGCGGCGTAATTCACAGCCCGTGCGCGTTCGACATAAATGACATCGGAACAGCAGCGGAGATGGTTCAATGACGGATCAACCAGCCAAGAAGCCCGCGGATCGCGGTCGCCCGGCCTCTCGTCAGGTCTTGACGTTCTGTTTGGGAGCGGAGACCTACGGGGTTGACATTCTGCGGGTCCAGGAAATCCGGGGTTGGTCTCCTCTTACGCGGATTCCAAAATCGCCGTCCCACGTCCTCGGGGTGTTGAATCTGCGCGGCTCCATCGTGCCCATCATCGATCTGCGGGTTCGCTTCGGGTTGGAGCGGGCCGAGTTCACGCCGCTGACGGTCATCATCGTCATATCCATCATGACCCCGAACGGCCGCGGCGAGTTCGGGCTGGTTGTCGACAGCGTCTCGGACGTGGTCGACATCAACGAAGACGACCTGAAGGAGACGCCCAATCTCGGGGCCAAATTGAATGCGGACTTCATCCAGCGCCTCGCGACTGTCGCCGATAGGATGTTGATTCTGCTCGATGCGGACGCGCTGATCGGCAGCGACGCGCCGCTGGGCGCTGCCAAAGCCATTGCGGGCGCGGCGTGAACATGGCTGCGCCGTCAAGATGATACGGCAAACCGCCATAAGGACCCCGGCAGAGCCCGCCGCGCGAGAATTTCAATTCAGCGACGCGGATTTCCAGGCGCTGCGCGCATTGGTCAAGCAAATCGCAGGAATCAACCTCGCGGAGTCCAAGCGTGAATTGGTCTATGGCAGGGTTTCCCGCCGCTTGCGCGCGCTGGGATTGGCCAGCTTCCGTTCGTACCGCGACCTGCTCGAGTCGGGAGACGGCTCGGAGATGGTGGCGTTTTGCAATGCATTGACGACCAATCTGACGTCTTTTTTTCGCGAGTCTCATCACTTCGACTATTTGCGCGACAGCTTCCTTCTGCCTCTGCGCGGCGGCGGAAGCCGCAACAAGCGCGTCCGGCTATGGTCGTCGGCTTGCTCGTCGGGGGAAGAGCCATACAGCATGGCGATGACGGTCATCGAGGCCATCCCCGACTGGAAAAGCTGGGACATCAAGATTCTGGCGACCGATCTGGACTCGGATATCCTGGCGCGCGCGCAATGCGGCCGTTACGACGCCGATCGTGTCAAGGGCCTTGATCCGAAGCAACTCGCAAGGTTTTTCACCGGGGTCAACGACGGGAACGGCGGCGCTTACCAGGTCGTTCCGGAACTCGCGCAGCTCATCACGTTCAAGCAGATCAACCTGATGCACGACCTGCCCATGTCCGGGCCGCTCGATGTGATTTTCTGCCGCAACGTCGTCATTTATTTCGACAAGGATACCCAGCGCGGACTGTTTTCGCGGATCGCAAAGCTGCAGCGGCCGGGAGATTTGTTGTTTCTGGGGCACTCGGAGTCGCTTTTCAAGGTGTCCGACGATTACGCGCTGATCGGTAAAACCGTCTACCGCCGGGGCCGCTAATGGCGGCCCTCTCGTCCAACCAAGCCAGATCCGAGCTGCCGCCCGCGGCAAAGGGCTTCGAGCACGTCAGGCGCTTTTGGGACCCCGTATGCCAACGATGGTCCGCAAAGATCATGCCGGGCGAGTTCTTCGTCACGTCCAGCGACGAGGCGATAACGACGGTGCTCGGTTCCTGCATCTCGGCGTGCATGCGTGATCCGATCATTGGAGTGGGAGGAATGAACCATTTCATGCTTCCCGAGGACAGTTCGGAGGGCAAGAGCTCATGGATCGACGGCCCCGGGGGCCTTGCCACCCGCTATGGCTCGTATGCGATGGAAAGCCTGATCAACGAATTGATGAAGCTGGGCGCGCGCCGTGACCGGTTCGAGGTCAAACTCTTCGGCGGCGGAAAGATCCTGTCCTCCGCGACCGACGTAGGGGACAAAAACATCGCCTTCGCCAAGGCATTTTTGAAGCTGGAGGGCTTCAAAATCGCCGCCGAGGACGTCGGTGACGTGTGCCCGCGCCGCATTTTGTATTTCCCCGCCACGGGCGTCGTCATGCTGAAGCGGTTGCAGGCGCTGGACGTGGGTGAGATCGCGAAGCGCGAAACCAAGTACCGGTCCACGTTGGCGGCCAAGTCCGCCGCCGACGACGTCGAACTCTTCGACTAAGGGTGCCGTGCAACCATGGAAAGCCTAGTACCCTCAATGATGAACGCGCAACCGCCGAAGCGCATCAAGGTGCTGATCGTCGACGATTCGGCACTCGTGCGCAAGCTGTTGACGGAAATGCTTTCGAGCGATCCGGGCATCACCGTGCTCGGAGCCGCCTATGACGCCTACGATGCGCGTGAGAAGATCAAGGCGCTAAATCCGGACGTTCTCACCTTGGACGTGGAAATGCCGCGGATGGACGGCCTGACCTTTCTGCGCAACCTGATGCGCTTGCGCCCGATGCCGGTCATCATGGTCTCTTCGCTGACCGAAAAGGGCGCCGAGGTCACTCTGGATGCCTTGGCGATAGGCGCGGTCGATTATCTGCCGAAGCCCAAGATCGACCTGGCCGCAACGCTCGCCGACTACAAGCACAATCTCATTGTAAAAGTGAAGGCTGCAGCGGTGGCGCGCGTGCGCGCAACGAGCCCGCTCGGGCTGCCGGGCGCAGTCATCATGTGCGCGAGTCGCCCGGCTTCCCGCCAATTGAGGACGACCGAACGCATCATCGCCATCGGCGCCTCGACCGGCGGGACCGAGGCGATCAAGGAGGTGCTGATCCGCCTGCCGCCGGACACCCCGGGGATCGTGATTACGCAGCACATTCCGAAATTGTTCAGTGGCGCATTTGCGCGCCGCATGGATGCATGCTGCCAGCTGAAGGTCTGCGAAGCGGAAGACGGTCAGCAAGTGCTTCCCGGACACGCATATATCGCGCCGGGGGACATGCATCTGCGCTTGGTCCGTAACGGCGCGCGGTACGTCTGCCGTTTGGACGAGGGTCCACCGGTCAACCGGCACAAGCCATCCGTCGATGTGCTGTTTCGGTCAGTGGCGGAGGAGGCCGGTCGCAACGCCATCGGCGTGATTCTGACGGGGATGGGCAAAGACGGCGCGTTGGGACTCAAGGATATGCGCGACGCCGGAAGCCGCACAGTCGCTCAGGATGAAGCCACGAGCATCGTTTGGGGCATGCCGGGCGAAGCCGTGGCGGCGGGCGGCGCTCAAGAAATCCTTCCGCTGGCCGACATTGGTCCTCGTATATTGGCGCTGGCCGACGAAATGGACGTCACCAGACCCAGCGCTGCGGACTCGAATTGATTTTTCCACATTCTGATTTGGAGCGGCGCCGTGAAAATATTGATCGTAGATGACTCGACTGCCATGCGAATGATCGTGCGCAAGACCCTCCGACTGGCCGGGTTCGACGGCCACGAATTGTCCGAGACCGACGATGGGGCGAAGGCGCTGGCGGCCATCAAGGGCAGTCCGCCCGATCTCGTGCTGTCCGACTGGAACATGCCCAATATGACCGGCATCGAACTCCTGGAGAATCTGACCAAGGAGGGGGTCAAGGTGAAATTCGGCTTCATCACCACTGAAGCGACACCCGACATGCGGCAGCGTGCCGCCGCCGCCGGAGCGAGTTTCCTGATCTCCAAACCATTCACGCCGGAGTCCTTCAAGGCAACGCTCGGAGCCCACATAAAATGAGCGACGCAACTGCAATCACCGCACCTCCGCTCCCTGATGCCGCCCAGGTCAAGGATCTGCTGGGAATGCTATTCGACGGACTGGCCGTAAAGACGGGTCCGAAGCTCGACGTTTCTGCGAAGGCGAACAACTTCTTCGGTGTATATGTCGCCGATGATGGCAGGCCCGTCGCGTTATGCGGCTGCGACTTTGCGTTCGCGGCCAACAGCGGCGCGGCCCTGTCCATGTTGCCGCCAAATGCCGCGAAAGAGGCGGCAAAAGACAGGGCGCTTACGCCGGTGATGATGGCCAACCTTCACGAGGTCATGAACATCTGCACCCGCTTGATGTTGCGCGACGACTCGCCGCACCTGAAGCTTCGCGAACTCGGTCCGCTGACGACGCTGCCGGCCCCCGCGGCGGCGATCGCCGCGACCCCCAGGGGCCGGGTGGATTTCGAAGTATCCATCGCGAAATTTGGCCCCGGCGTGCTGTCGGTGATGTGTATTTGAGAACCGCCTGGCCTCACATCATTGACCGCAGCGCTGCGCGATCAATACGGCGTTTGTGCCGCCGAACGCAAATGAGTTCGACATGACAGCGCGCAGCTGCATGCCGGTCCTGGCCCGATCGGCCACGTAGTCCAGGTCGCACGCGGGATCCGCCGAGTCCAAATGCATGGTGGGAGGCACGACGCCGCGCTCGAGACTGGCGACCGCAATCACGAATTCCAGCGCGCCGGCCGCGCCGAGCAGATGGCCGTGCATCGACTTGGTCGAACTCACGGGAATCCGGTAGGCGCGCTCGCCGAACACCTCCTTGAGTGCGGCGGTCTCGACCGAATCATTCTGCAGCGTCGCCGTGCCGTGCGCATTCACGTAGTCGACATCGTCCCGGCAAAGGCCGGCGGAGGCCAGAGCCGCGCGCATCGCACCGGCCTGGCCGGCGACAGTGGGCCGGGTGATGTGCGCAGAGTCGGTGGTCAGGCCGTATCCGGTCAGCTCCGCCCGGATATGCGCGCCACGCGCCGTTGCATGATTCCATTCCTCGAGCGTCACGAACGCGGCGCCTTCTCCGAGCACGAGCCCGGTGCGCGTTTGGGCGAAAGGGCGGCAGGAAGCTGCAGGATCCGTCGCGTCCTGCGTCGCGATGGTACGCATGGCTTCCCAGGCGCGCAGCACTCCGAATGTGAGAGGCGCTTCGGCGCCGCCCGCCACCATCACGTCCAGGTCGCCGGACCGAATTCGGCGAGCTGCCTCGCCCAAGGCGACCGCAGAAGAGGAGCAGGCGGTGGAGTAGGTCAGGTTTGGGCCGGAAATGCCGTAATCGATGCCGATCCAGGAGGCGGCCGCGTTCGTCATGGACGCCAGAACCGTGTATGGCTTCACACGAGCGGAGCGTTCGGCGTAGATGGTGTGGTATCCCTCGTCGTTGGTTCCGGCGCCGCCCATGCCCGTTCCGACGCTGACTCCGCAGCGCTCCTTGCATTCGGCCGCAAAATCGAGCCCGGCGTCGGCGATCGCCTGGGCGGCCGCGACGAGGGCCATCTGGCTGACGCGATCGAGCATGCGAATCCTCGTCGCAGTAAAGTGTGCGGTGCCGTCGAACGTGGCGCTCGCGCCGATGGGCGAGCGCAGTCCGTCAAAAACGGGTGAGGCCAGGCGCGCTATGCCGGAGCGCCCGGCCTCGAGATTCCTGAACAGCTCATCGACGCATGCGCCGAGTGGCGCCACCACGCCGAGCCCGGTGACGGCGACCCGACGAACGCTCACGTTCCGGCGTGCAGGTCGGCGCCATCGGATCCGCGCGCAGCCCCCCGGGCCACGAGGAGGCCGTCGATGTAGGCCACCAGGTCGTTCACGGTGGCCAGGGTGCTGGGAACGTCGTCGCGAATCGCCAATTTGTACCGGTCCTCGATCTTGAACATCAGCTCAAGCAGGTCGAGGGAGTCCACCCCCAATGCGGCGAGTTCGGCATCGGCAGTGACCTGGCCGCGCTCGAGATCGAATTCGCCGATCAGAATGTCCTGCAAGGTTTCAAGCGTGCTCATGAATTCTCCGCGGATGTGAAAGGGGCCTGTCTGAGTAATCTACGTGAGCCGCGTTGGCAGGGGGACGGGCGCTTGCATTGTCTTACCGGCCAGCAGCGCCCCGCAGCAGAGCAGTGCCGGCCAGCGCCGCAGCAATGCGCGCGCCGGCACGGCCAACGCGGGTCGCATCGCGACGTTGGAATAGATTGCCGCCAATCGCAGACGCCACGCAAATGCCTTGCGCCACTCGGCCGCATACGCGCGATGCAGGCCGGCGGCACGCGGACCCGTGATGGCGGCAGCGGGGTGCCGGGTGAGCGTCGCGGCGAGCAGGGCGGAGGATTGCAGCGCCATGCTGATGCCTTCGCCGGTCAACGGGTGGCTCTCGCCGGCTGCGTTGCCGACGCGGAACGCACCCTGGGCTGCATCAACCCGGATGCCCGGGCGCAACGGGCCCACGGACAACCAAGCGCCTTCGCGTTCGGCGGTGCGCAGCGCATCAGCCACGCCCGCGCATTGGCGCAGGAGCGTTTCGACGGCCAGCCCGGCGGGCGCGCCGGGCGTACGCTCGCGGCACCTCGCCAGCGCATCGCGACGCAGGCAGCACGCCAGCGTCGTCCGTCCGTCTTTTGCGACAACCATGCCGCCGTAGCCGCCCCGCAGCGCAAGCACGGGGAGAAATCCCGGATCGAGGGTCGCGTTGCGGAAATTGGCCTTGAACGCAATCAAATCCGAAGCCCGGTGTGGTGCGCGTGCGTGGCTCGTGACATTGCCCTCTGGACCGGACGGCATGCGTTCCCACGAACCATGGGCATCGACGATCACCGGCGTACGGAGCGTTTGCGCGCCGACATTCCCGGCAACCCCGTGACGCCCGTCCTCGGCCGATTCTATCCTGCACTCGAACCGTCCGGCATCCCCGCCGACGGCGCGCACCTTCGCAGGCTGCAAAACGGTGACGCCCATCGACCTGGCCCGCTCGAGGAGCAGGGCATCGAGTTGATCGCGTCCAAGCGCCCGGCCATAAGGATACGGCCCGTCGGAACGCGGCATGTCGGCGCTCACCGTGGCATCGGCGTCCATCCATCCAACCCTGCGCAGTTCGGGACCGGCCGCGCCGCGGAAGGCCGCGCCGACTCCGAGTTCATCCAACAGCGCCAGATTGCCCGCAGCGACGCATTCTCCGCACACCTTGCGCCGCGGGTAGGCATGTTGCTCCACGATCACGACGTGCCAGCCCGCGCGGGCAAGCAGAATCGCTGCCGCTGTTCCGGAGGCGCCGGCGCCGATCACCAGCGCATCGCAGTCGAATTCCATGGTTACCCTCCGGCCGGCTGCGGGATCGTCCGCAGCGCGGTGAAGCAATGCGTGAAAGGCAGGGCCGAGGATTCCTCGAGGATCCAATTTTCCGCGGCCCCGGGCCATGCCGCCGATAGTTCCCGCTGGGCGAAACCGGCCTCGACGCTTTTGACGGCGTCCTCGCGTGTGACGGCATTCGCCCCCAGAAGCACGACCAAACGGCTGCCGAGGCGCGCCAGTGCGCTGCGGCGCGGTTCGCAAGCCACCAACGCATCCGCGGATGCCGCAACTCCGCGCAGCAGCTTGGCAAGGGCCGCGGCGTCGAAATGATGCAGGAACAAGCTGGCAAAGCACAAATCGTAACTCCGGTCGTGCGAGTTCGCCGCCCAGTCGAGCGCGTCAACGCATTCGATTCTTACCTCCCATCCCAGCTCTCGGAATGCCGAGCGCGTCCTTTCGGACACCAAGTCGAGGCGGTCGAGCAGGGTCAGATCGATGCCGACCCACCGTGGACGCTGTGCGCGGGCGAAGCGAAGCAACAATGTGCCGTCGCCCGCGCCGAGTTCCAGAATGCGGTGCGGCTGCGCCGGCAGATCGAGTTTGGCGACCGCGCGCAGCAATATCGGCACGGAGCGCATCGCGGCATGTACGCGCCGAAGGTCACGGCGCGAGCGGCGTCCGCGCGGGTCAGCGGCGTCCAGACCATCCAGTGCTTCCGGCGTGACATGACGGCTGGCTTTGCTCATGGGCTCCCGTCATTCCACCGCTAGCAACGCGCCGTGGCACGTGAATCCCGCGCCGAACGAGGACATCCACCACCAACCGCCGGCCGCCGAGCCGTCAAGCGCCGCGTCGAGAACGAAGTAGACGAAAGCACTACTGAGGTTGCCGTATTCCCGAAGCGCCGCCCGGCTGTAGCGCAGGTCTTCGAAATCCATCGCCAGCCGCTCCTGCATCGCCAGCAAGACATCGCGCCCGCCCGCGTGCATGATCCAGCCGGTGATCTGGTTCCGTTCGACGTTTGCGCGCGCCAGAGCCCGATCCAAGACCTCCGCGGCGTGTGCGGCCGCCAGTTTGGGCACGTCCCGGGTGAGGATGTTTCTCAGCATTCCCCCGCGATGTTCGAAACGCAGCAAGTCGCGCGCCGCAGGGTTCGTCACGGAGACCGTTTCACGCCATTCGACGCCGCGCCGCCCGGGCGGGCGGGTGCGTGAGAGCACGGCCGCGCCCGCACCGTCGCCGAACAGACAGGCGCTTATGAGCACTCCGGGATCGTCGTCCAGGTACATCGCTGCACTGCACACCTCGACGCAGATCGAGAGCACATGCTGGCACCGGTTCGAGTCCAGCAACGCGCTGGCAACCTGCCAGTTGGGGAGCGCTCCGGCGCAGCCCTGGCCGACCAGATCGAAGCCCTGTGCATCCCGGCGCAGCCCCAGGCCCTCGGCCACATACCCGGACAGGCCGGGGCACAGATAACCGGTGCATGTGCTGACAATCACTGCATCGATCGCGGTTGGCTCGAGCGCCGCGCGTCGCAACGCCGCGCGGCCGGCTTCCGCAGCCAGGCGCGGTGCATGCTCGGCGAAGCGGCGCTGCAGGGTGTCGGGGTCGATGTTGAACACTTCATCGAGCGACCGGACGGCCAGCCGGCGGGTCTCGATGCCGTTGTTGCGGGTGAGGACGATCTTGGCGGTGGCGCGCGACCGCGCGTCCAGTCGCAGAAACCAGTCGGAGGCCGCGAACGCATCCCAGCAATCGCTCTTGGTATAGCGGTGTGCCGGCACTGCGGTGCCGAGTGCGTTCAGGTACATCGGTCGTATGGCCCGGGTGAAGGGGAAGGGATCCTTCAGGGCCGAGTGTACCCTGCCCCGGCCGGGGTGCGTGCCCCAATCGACCTGCGGTGCCTCCTTCAGGTCGCGCAGGTTACATGGACAGGGTCCTACTCGCCGTGTTTGAGCAACGGCGCCGACAGGCGGGTCACCGCGACAGTTGCCAGGGGCTCATGTTTGCGCGAACGCACATGACGCCTCGACGTAAACGATTGCAACAGACGGCTTATGTCGGGCGGCGAGAATTCGCACCACTCGATTCCCACGCCTTCCTTGGTTTTTCGCGCCACGTAGGCAGCGACGACGGGCGCTTCGTGCCTCGAGAGGTGCGGAATTTCGATGGCGACCTGAATGCGCGACATGAGCCGCAGCGGACACTCCGACCTGATGAATGCACCGCTGACGCTCAGATTGGAAAGCCTGCCGGCCCGCACCGAGAACGGCGGTCCGGTGACCTTCACCGGTATGTCGACCCCAACTCTCTGGCCCCATCGGTGTTCCATTGCGCGATGTTGCCACGGACCGTGCAGAGGGCCTATAGGACGAAACATGCAAACCGGCTGGGACAAGTCCCACAACCCGTCGCAGGCAGCGGTGCGCCGCCGCAGCGGCCCCAAGGCGCTCGCGCCGAGCGGTCCGCAATGCGGCCTAGAAGTGCCGCGAGATGTACGCGATCACGCTTTCAATCTTGTAGAAGCTGTCCGGTCTGACGCCTTGGATGTCGCTGGGCAGCACGTGGTTGCGGGCGATGTTTTGTGCATAGCGAAAATCAATTCCCACGTCCCATTTGGGGAGGACGTTCCGCCACTGCGGACCGATCCCACCGTACAGCGAGTAAGCCGGTGTGGCCAGGTTATACCGGTCCACTCCCGCATACAGGGAGAGCGCGAAAGAGTCTCCATACCGGTGCCGGTAGTCGATCGCCCGCGCACCGATCAGTGAATGGCCGTCCACCTCGTCCACTTCGAGGCGAACACCCCAGTCGTTTTTGTCGTTGACCGCCCGCCGGGCGCCCACGGCGAAATGCGGACTCGCCAATACGCCGGTGGTCGTGATGGGGACCCCCTTCTCCAGATCGATGCGGACCCTGTTGGCGCTGGCGCCCGCATCGGCGAACAATTCGCCTCGTTGGTCGTCGTCCGCCTTGACGTCGGCGTCCGCGTCGGAGTCGGAGTCGGCAGTCGAATCATCGCCGCTCGAATCATAATCGCGGGTGTGCCGGTCGCCGCCGTAGCGCACGAAGGCCGACAGCCGCTCAAAGGATTGACCGAAGACGTCGCGGCCGGCGAGCGCCTCGCCACCAACCGTGAGACCGTTCCAAGGGCGCGAATAGTCCACCGTTGTCTCGACGAAATGCCGGTAGGGATACTCGCCATAAATTTGATTGACCAGGTACCGTACGCGCTCTTCGAGGTAGCCGCCGAAGGGCGGCTCCCAGCCGATGCGCAGCATTTCGCTGCGTGCGCCCACCGGGTCGCCGAACACCCGCTGGTCGGCGCCCCACTGGCCGGTGGCCAGGCGGTCCTGGGTCATGCCGTTCAGGAATACGCCGTTGCTCGCGTACCAGTTGTTCTGCCACTCGGACGCTTCGAAGGTCAAGTCGAAATAACGCCACAGCTTGGGAAAATCGATGCCTACGGTAAAGCCGACCTCGCCCAGCAGGTAGCTGCCGCCGTCCAAGGTATTTTGACCGGCATACTGGACGTACACCGCGAAGGGGGTCTTCTCCGGGAAAATGAAACGAGTGTCGTAGGATGCCTGCTGTTTGCCCAGGGTCTGGTTCTTGCCCGCTGGGTCGAAAAAATCGCTCAACAGGTAATGCACGGAATCCGGCAACCCACCGCCGCCGTACTGGAGCTGCCGGTTGACGCCCAACGACCAGCCGCTGAAAGGTTCTATGGAAAATTGCGCACCGAAGAGTTTCGGATTTCCGCTGCTGAGGGCGCTGGTGCCCTGTCCCTGGTATGCGATCCGATCGGTTCGGGACATTTGCGCGAGAAAAAGCTCGTATTGAAACCCGAAGCGAGTGAGCGGTTCGTAATTCGACAATGTCACGGAGGGCATCGTCGGCGCCTCGGTGCCGATCAGGAAGGTACTGTCGGTTGCGGGCGAGAACCAGTGATCCCGGTAGCCGATGTCGACCTGGGCCCAATTGAATCCGGCACTCAGCACGGAGCCGGTGGGCACGGTGCGGCCGGAGTAGGCGATCACCCCGGCGCTGGCCAGAAAGTGGTCGTTTGGCTGAACGAAGCCCTGAGCCGAGATTTCCCAGTCGTTTTTGGAGGTATCGCCGTATTGATTCGGCAGGACGACATCAGCGCCGTTGGATTTCGACCCGGTCGCGCTCGCATGCGTCACCGCATAGTCTCGTGAATACCGCTCCAGGTATTTTTTCACCTTCACGCACAGCGCCTTGTCGCGCTCACATGCCTTGGGCAGCGCGAGTTGAACAAGGGCGACGGCGAAAGGCCGCTTGAGCACCGGTTCGTCCGCGAGAATGAGCACGCGCTCTATCTGCCGCTCGATTTCCGGTTCAAGATTGAGCGGAACGTATGCGGTGACCCCATCCGCCTGCGCGCCGTTTTGGGCCGCGGCGATGAGGCACGCAATTGCGAACCCGAATTTAACGGTCCGGCAACGGGACGTAGGTGTTCTCATTGATGATTCGTTCAGCCACAAGACTGCGCAGTACATGATAACAGCAGCTTGCGGGTCAAGCTCTTTGTAATGCAGAGTGGCGCTCGCTGCGTGGACCCATTAGGCTAGCGGTCACGACATCGCCGCCGGAAGGACCCGCACTTGCACCTGTCACCATGAACGTCATTGAATGTGCGCGGTTGAGCCTGCGCGAGCTCGCATTGCAGGACGCCGGCTTCATCCTGCAACTCCTCAATGAGCCCGGGTTCCTGCGCTTCATCGGTGACAAGGGTGTGCGAACATTGGCCGACGCACGCGACTACATTTCGAAGGGTCCCATCGAAAGCTATCGGCGCCACGGCTTCGGCTTGTACCTGACGAGCTTGCGCCAATGCGGAACGCCGATTGGGATCTGCGGGCTGGTCAAGCGCGACGCGCTTGCGGACGTGGACATCGGGTTTGCGTTTCTATCCTCGCACTGCTCGAAAGGATACGCCGTCGAATCGGCGGCCGCGGTTATCGCCCATGGCACGGGGACGTTGGGGATCCGGCGGATCGTGGCGATCACCGCCCTCGACAACCACGCGTCCATGGCCGTGCTCGAGAAGGTCGGCCTCAATTTCGAATGCAGAGTCAGATTGGCCGATGACGGTCCCGAACTGAACCTGTTCGGTCCCCGACCTACGTAGACTGGGAGTGCTTATGTATCCGTTCCCCCACCATTATGTCGTCAATGCGGTCGTTCGGCCCGTCGGAGACGTTCCGCTGTCCACGGAGGGCGTGAGAGTCATCGAATCGGCTCCGCCCAAGGAATTCGACGGCCCGGGAAACCAATGGTCGCCCGAGGGGCTGCTGACCGCGGCGGTCGCCGACTGCTTCGCGCTCGGATTTCGTGCGATTGCGGCCGCATCCAGATTTTCTTGGACGAATCTCGAAACGAGCACCCGAAGCACGCTTGACCGGGTGGAGGGAAAGATGCGGTTCATCCGATTCGAGACTCACGCGAGGCTGCACATACCACCGGGTGCGGATGTCGAAAAGGCGAAAAAGCTGTTGGAAAAGGCCGAAGCCACCTGCCTGGTCGCGAATTCGCTCAACGGTGAGCGGCACCTGACCATGGAGGTGGCGGTGGGATGAGACTCGTCATGCGCTTCGCGCAACTTTCAACGGGGTCGGAACGACCCCGAACTCTAATGGCGGGGCCGCAGCGGCCCCGTCAGATTCTGCGCGCAGCGCATGATCAGTCGTCCATCAGGAAACTGCGCAACTGTTCGCTGCGGCTTGGATGGCGCAACTTGCGCAGCGCTTTGGCCTCTATCTGACGAATCCGTTCGCGAGTCACGTCGAACTGCTTGCCGACCTCCTCGAGCGTGTGATCCGTATTCATGTCGATGCCAAACCGCATGCGCAGCACCTTGGCTTCCCGAGGGGTCAGCTGGGCGAGCACCGAATGAGTGGTTTCGCGCAGCGATTCGGTGGTTGCGGAATCGATGGGCGAGGACACCGAAGTGTCCTCGATGAAGTCGCCCAGATGCGAATCCTCATCGTCGCCAATCGGAGTTTCCATGGAAATCGGCTCCTTGGCGATTTTCAGGACCTTTCGGACCTTGTCTTCCGGCATTTCCATGCGTACGGCGAGTTCCTCGGGAGTCGGCTCCCGGCCCATTTCCTGGAGCATCTGCCGTGATATGCGGTTCAGCTTGTTGATGGTCTCGATCATGTGCACGGGAATTCGGATCGTGCGTGCTTGATCGGCGATCGACCTCGTTATGGCCTGACGAATCCACCAAGTCGCGTACGTCGAAAATTTGTAGCCGCGGCGGTACTCGAATTTATCCACTGCCTTCATCAATCCAATGTTGCCTTCCTGGATCAGGTCGAGAAACTGCAGGCCGCGGTTGGTGTACTTCTTGGCGATTGAGATCACCAGGCGAAGATTGGCTTCCACCATTTCCTTCTTCGCACGTCGCGCCTTCGCCTCGCCGATGGAGACTTCGCGATTGATCTCCTTGATCTCGCTGATGAGCACGTGGAACAGACCTTCGAGGTCCTTGAGCTTGTTCTGGCGGCGTTCAACTTCGTCCTTGAACTTGGCCAGCGGCGCGGAATAGCGCTTCTTCGCCTTGATGTGCTTGTCGAGCCACCGGGTGCTGGTCTCGTTCTTCGGGAAAGTGGAGATGAAATCCTTGCGCGGCATGCCCGCTTGTTTGATGCACAGGAACATGATCTCCTTCTCGAGAAGGCGCACCTCGGTCACGTGCTGACGGAGATTGTCGATCAATTGATCGAACATTTTCGGGCTGAGCTTCAGCTCCATCAATTCGCCGCAGATTTTCTTGCGAATCTTCTGCGTTTTCGGGTCTTTTGAGCCGAGCTTATCGAGCGCGTTCAGGAACTGATGGTGGATCTTCGCGATCGAATTGAATCGCTTCGCGGCCTCTTCGGGGTCCGGGCCCGTATCGATGACCTCCTCGTCCTCCTCGTCATCGGAATCATCCTCGTCGTTGGCCGCTTCCTCGCGTTCGAGGGCCATCATTTTCGGGTTCTGCGGCTGTGCGATTTCGTCCGGCGCATTGGGGTCGACGAAGCCGACGATCACGTCGACGAGGCGCATTTGACCGGCCTTCACGGTTTCATAGTGCCTCAACAATAGATCGTAGGTGCCCGGGTAGCTGCCAAGGGCGATCTTTACGGCCTCCAAACCCTCTTCGATGCGCTTGGCGATGCGAATCTCGCCCTCTCGGGTCAATAACTCCACCGTTCCCATTTCGCGCATGTACATGCGCACCGGGTCGGTCGTGCGGCCAAATTCAGCGTCCAGATTGGCGAGTGCCGCGGTGGCTTCCTCCACCGCTTCTTCATCGGGAGCGGCGGTAACGTCGGTCAACAACAACGACTCTGCGTCCGGCGCCTTCTCGTAGACCGGAATGCCCATGTCGTTGATCATGTTGACGATGTCTTCGATCTGTTCCGGATCGACGATCTCGCTCGGCAAATGATCGTTGACTTCAGCGTAAGTGAGGTAGCCCTGCTCCTTGCCGCGCGCGATCAACAGTTTGAGTTGCGATTGACGCTCGTCCGCGATTTGAGTCGCTGTGCCTGCTGGCGCTTTTTTGATCAAGGTGGACGCC
>Ga0182015_10002921_pt1 | contig 19849 bp, 18 predicted proteins | sample 712P3MmetaG_FD_120478 | JGI IMG/M metagenome (GOLD analysis project Ga0182015, IMG submission 120478) | Permafrost microbial communities from Stordalen Mire, Sweden - 712P3M metaG | ecosystem: Environmental > Terrestrial > Soil > Wetlands > Permafrost | place: Sweden: Stordalen | collected...
GCCGTGAGTGGCGCCGACCAGTTGCTGCACGATGACCGCCATTTTTTCTTCTTCCAAACGGTAAGGAGTAGCGCGGACGTAGGCTTTGGCGTGCAGACTGAAGGTAGAGGCGTAAACGCGTTTAATGGCATCGATCAACCCAGCCAGACGAACCTCGACATCGGGATGTTGATTGTCCAGCATGAACGTTTCGTATACGCCGGTGAAGGGCTGGTACTGGGAATCTTCGAGCAGGCTGGAGGAGCGCACCGCGAGAGGATATTTGACTTGTGCGATGAAAGCCTTGAGATCGTCCTGCAGTCTTAGTGGGAGCGGAGCGGCGAGAAACTTTTGTACAATCTCGGAGTCATCGCTTGATTGCAAAGCGAAATCCAACAGGTTGTTCTCCGCCATGAATTGATCGAATGCATCCGTGGCCAGCACCAGGGCGGCCGGGACAGCAATACGAACATCGGGAAAGCGGCGAGTGATGCGGTTCTTGCGCAAGAGATGACGGACGAAGGCGAGGCCGCGGGCTTTGCCTCCCAGTGATCCGGCGCCGATACGCAGAAAACCCGTCTCTGAAGGCTTGAAGGTTTCGGCATTGAAGTCGCCGATGAGCAGTTCACTTTGTTCGCGACGGTAGTCGTTAATGGAATCGATCAGATCACGGCGCAGGTGTTCGGGACCGGTAAAATCGGACACTTTGCGGGGGCGCAACTTGGCTGCCAAGGCGAATTCGGTGCGCGCCATCAGCCAGTGGGAGAAGTGGTTGCTTTGCGCGTGGTGGGTAAGGCTTTCGGCGGGAACGACCTGCAACTGTTGTTCGAGTTCATTTAAGTCTTTGGCGCGGGCCACTTCCCGCAAATCGGGCAAGCGGAATACAAAGTCGCCGAAACCAACCTGCTCGGTGAGAATGCGGCGAAGATCTTTGAGTAGCGTAGGGGAGCGTTTCCGGAGAAACGAATAGCCTGCAGCTAAAGCGCGCGGACGAAATTCCGTACGGCTGGTTTGCAGAACGACGGGAACATCCGGAACCAGGGCTCTCATGGTGCGAGCCAATTCGAAGCCAGCTTCGGGGCTAAGTTTTTCCTGCCAGGGAAACTCTACGTCCGAGACGAGGCCGATCAGATAGTCGCGATACTCCTGCACCAAACGAGCTGCATCTTCAAAGTTCGATGCCAGCAGAATCTTGGGCCGGGCCTGCATGCGGACCAGCTTGTGAGCGACGTTGATGCCTTCCTGAATGACCCGGCGTGACTGCTTGATGAGTTCGGTGTAAATGACCGGAAGAAAGGATGAGTAGTACCGGATATTGTCTTCGACGACCAGCAACACGGGCACTCCCATGGCGCGCGTATCGTGCTCGACGTTGCGTTTGTCTTCGATGTATTTGACGATGGCGATGAGGATGCGCGCATTGCCCTGCCAAAGGAAAATCCGCTCGATGTGAGTGACCGGGTTACGACTGATAAAGTTTTTTACGGCACGGTAGTCGTAGGCAAGAACAACAACGGGGACGTCGAGGCCGGCGAGGCCCACTTCGCGGGCCAGTTCGGCCGCGGTCATATCGCCGACGGTGAGGTTGGTCACAATCAGGTTGAAGCGAGGTTGCGAACGGGCGAGTTCCAGAGCTTCAGCACAGGTTGAAACGTGCGTGATTCCGGGGATTTGCTGGAGATTGAGTTCGAGGGATTCGTCAATGAGAAGTTCGTTGAGGCGACCATCTTCGCGGAGGATGAACGAATCGTAGAGGCTGGAGACCAGAAGGATGTTCTGGACCTTGAAAGGCATCAGGTTGTCGAAGCCTTCCAGGCGGGCTTCGGCATCGAGCAGGGGGACGGTGGTGGAGCGGGTCGTCATAGCCGAGAGCCTAACAGCCGAATCGATCTCGCACGAAATGTAAGTTGACTTTACTTGCTAAGAAAACAAGACGCTCCAAATCACGTGCACCATGTACGACGCGCAGCACGAAAACTTCGTCATCGTCGAATCGGTAAAACAGCAAATGTTTAGGAAACCCTGTTATGTTTATCCGCCTCACACCCTGCAGAGACGGGGATCGAAAGGCGCATGGGGCACCGGCAGCTGGACGGCGGACTGCCAGGGAAATAGCCAGCCAAACTGCTTTTTCCCAGCGACGCGCTACTGAGCGCTCGGCTTGCGCAGAGTACCAGTCAGCCTGCTCCAGAATGTCGGCAATGGCCGCAGGGCTGAAGACAAGCCGCCGACTTTTCATCGCTCCCGGGCTTGCTCACGAAGCGTGGCGATCAAACCCTTACGGCGAATCTGCGCCACAGGAATGTCGATTCTAGGGCCTGTGGCCGAAGCCGCAAGTTCCCGCTCGAGATTGCGAAAACGCCGTTCTTTGTCCTGACGAATTAGTTCCCGAACGTATTCGCTGGGCGTGCCCCAGTCTCCGGTTGCTACCTGCCCCTCGACATACTGTTTCAAAGCCTCGGGAAGCGAGATGTTTAAGGAAGCCATTGGCATAACTTCATAATATGACAGTTTGTGAAGGTATGCCAAGCTTAAATCACGTGAACGCGAGGCACGAACAATTCGTATTCGGCGAAGCATGGCTGCAAGAGGTGGCGGGGTGAAAACCGCTCACCCCGCGTCCCACTCTGGCGAACTAAATGGTAGACGGAGGCGGGCGAGAGCGCCCGCGCCACACAACCTACACCAGGCCCTGGTCCAGCATGGAGTCGGCGACTTTGAGGAAGCCGGCGATGTTGGCGCCGTTTACGAGATTGCCGGGAGTGCCGTATTTCTCGGCGGTCTCGTAGCAGTTGCGGTGGATGGAAGTCATGATCTTGTGCAGCTTGTCATCCACCTCCTCGCGGGTCCATGAAATGCGAGCGCTGTTCTGCGACATCTCCAGGCCTGAGGTGGCCACTCCGCCAGCGTTTGCGGCCTTTGCCGGACCGTAGAGAATCTTGGCATCCAGGAAGAGCTTGGTTGCTTCGAACGTGCTGGGCATATTGGCGCCTTCGGCGACCAACTGGATGCCGTTTTTCAGAAGATTCGCCGCGTCTTTTGCGGTGATTTCATTCTGAGTGGCGCTGGGGAATGCGCAATCCGCTTTGATGTTCCATAGCGGGCTGTGCTCCAGCTTCATGTCAGTGGGCATGAAGATGGATTTCTTGTAACGGTCGGAATAGTCACGCATACGGCCACGCTTCACATTCTTCAGCTCGAGAATGTAAGCGAGTTTCTCGCGATCGATGCCGTCCGGGTCATAGATGACGCCGTTGGAATCGGACGCGGTCAGCGGTTTTGCGCCCAGATCCAGCAACTTTTCGATGGTGTACTGGGAGACGTTGCCGCTGCCGGAAACCAGGCAGAGCTTGCCTTCGAGCGAGTCCTTGCGGCTTTTTAACATTTCCTGCGCGAAATAGACGCAGCCGTAGCCGGTGGCCTCGGGACGAATTAAAGATCCGCCCCAGTTCAGGCCCTTGCCGGTAAGCACGCCGGTGAATTCGTTGCGCAGACGCTTGTACTGGCCGAAGAGATAGCCAATTTCGCGGCCGCCCACGCCGATATCGCCGGCGGGGACGTCAGTGTCCGGTCCAATGTGGCGTTGCAGTTCGGTCATAAAACTCTGGCAGAAGCGCATTACTTCGTTATCGCTCTTCCCTTTCGGATCGAAATCCGAACCGCCTTTACCGCCGCCCATGGGGAGAGTGGTGAGTGAATTCTTGAATACTTGTTCGAAGGCGAGGAACTTCAGAATGCCTAGGTTCACCGAGGGATGGAAACGCAAGCCACCTTTATACGGGCCGATGGCGCTGTTCATTTCAATGCGGAAGCCGCGATTGACTTGAACATCTCCCTGATCGTCAAACCAGGGCACGCGGAACATCAGAACGCGTTCAGGCTCGACGATCCGGTCGAGAATGCGGTTGGACTGATATTCGGGATGTTTGGCCAGGACCAGACGGAGAGAATCGAAGACCTCGCGGACTGCCTGATGGAACTCAGGCTCGGCGGGATTCTTCGCCCTTACGCTGATCATCACATTTTCAATGTAATCGCCGGGAGACTTAATTCCGGGCGATGTGAGAGTGCCAGAAGTCATAGTCCTACCTCCGTAGGGACGTTTGTACGAAGACGCCTCAATTCTGCTCTCAGGCGGCGTTCAGGTGCAAGGGCGGACGGCACGGGGGAAAGTGATGTTGGTCACGAGAAAGTAACTATCGGTGGATGGTTGAAGGGGGCTGCGGCTATGCTTTGCGGCACTCTTCGCAAAGGCCGTAAATCTGAAAGGTATGGCGGGTGGTGGTGTAGTTGTGGCGGCGGCCGATTTCCAGTTCGATCTGATCGACCTCGCGGGAAAAGAACTCGACCGAACTGCCGCATTCGGTGCAGACCATGTGGTGATGGCTGCGACGATTGTACTGGTGCTCATAGCGGGCAATGCCATCGTGGAAGGCGACTTCGCTGGCGAGGCCGCATTCGGCCAGTAGCTTGAGAGTGCGATAGACGGTGGTGTATCCGATACCGGGGTCCTGCTTTTGGACGAGGCGGTGAAGCTCGTCGGTGGAGAGATGGTCGCGGGTTTCAAGGAAAGAGCGCAGGATGGTATCGCGTTGAGCGGTTTGTTTCAGGCCAACGCGTTTGAGGTGCTGGTGAAGAATGCCCTGGGCCTCGCGAATCATCTCGCGCGAGATGGAAGGCTGATCATCGATGCGCTTTTGCAGCATGAAGGGTCAGGATAGCATCGGGGCATCTTGAAAATGAAATTCAATTGCGGGGGGATTCTGTTGATGCAGGCTTCAAACCTTTAACACCTGAGATCTTTAGCACAGAGGGCACAGGGGGTCACAGGGTAGAACTGATTGCTGGTTGTCGTTTGTGCCTTGCGGCGTTCTCCACCTAGAATCTAAGGTGCGCATGAGCGACTTTACTTCTACTTACGTTAGGGCTTCCCGGCGATTGAGCGGGCTACGCATCTTTCTGTGGATTAGTTTGCTGGTGGTGGTCGTGATTGTGAGCGGGTTGGGTTACGCGTATCTGGCGGCGCGTGCCGCTTTGCCCCAGTTGGATGGGAACATTAGCGTGAAAGGATTGTCCGCGCCGGTGAAGGTGACGCGAGAAGGGCATGGGGTTCCGGCGATTGAGGCAGCGAGTCTGGAGGATTTGTTTTTCGCACAGGGATATGTGACGGCGCAAGACCGCCTGTGGCAGATGGATGTGATGCGGCGCTTTGGGTCCGGAGAATTGTCGGAGATTCTGGGCGAAGACACTCTAAAGATTGACCGGGAGCAGCGCATTCTGGGGCTGAGAGACGCGGCAAAGAAATCGTTAGAGCTGGCGACGCTGAGGGATCGTTCTTATTTCGACGCTTACGCGCGCGGGGTGAATGCATTCATTGCAGGCCATGGAAAAAGCCTTCCCATTGAATTTCGTATTTTGAAATATCAGCCAAAGCCTTGGCAGGCGGAGGATTCGATCGTCATCGCGAACCAGATGGTGAAAGATCTCAACTTTTATACCTTTGGGGATGCACTGACGCGGGAAAAGATTTTGGCGAAGATCGGGCCGGAGCTGACTGCGGATTTGTATGTGAATCAATCCTGGCATGATCGCCCGCCCACGGTGATGCGAGCCAATATTGAAGATGAGCCGAATCAAGGCGACAGTGACGACGACGATGACGATGATGAAGGTCCGGATAATGCGGTGACTCGAGGCGGGCATGCGCCGCCGATATGGGAGCAGCACGAGCCGGAGGCGGTTAACGGATCGAACGACTGGGTGATCTCAGGGGCGCATACGGTGACCGGCAAACCGCTGCTCTCAAACGATATGCATCTGGGCCATCAGATGCCGAACTTGTGGTACGAAGCGCATTTGAAGGCGGCGAACTTGGATGTGGCAGGAGTGACTTTGCCCGGAGTGCCGTATGTGATCGTGGGCCACAACCAGCGGATTGCGTGGGGGTTTACGAACGTTGGGCCGACGGTGACGGATGCCTACATCGAGAACTTCAATGCGCAAGGCCAATATGAGACGCCGCAGGGCTGGCGGGAACCGGACAATCGGCAGGAGGTGATCCACGTCAAAGGGAAACCAGATGTAACGGTAGACGTAAAGATCACGCGGCACGGGCCGATTATCAGCGAAATCATTCCAGGGGAAACGCGGCAGATCGCATTGCGGTGGACGCTCTACGACGGGTTGCACATACCGTTTTTCGACGTGGATGCGGCACAAAATTGGAATGACTTTTGCAAAGCGTTTGCGTTACTGGATGCGCCTGGACAGAACGTGGTGTACGCGGATGTGGATGGCAACATTGGATATCACGCGACGGGGCATGTGCCGATTCGTGCGGCGGGCGACGGAAGCTTGCCGGTAAGCGGCGCCAACGATGCTCACGAATGGACAGGCTATATTCCTTTCGAAAAGCTGCCAAATATCTACAATCCGGCGTCTGGAGTGATTGGCACAGCGAATGGTCGCATTACTCCAGAGGGTTATCCCTATGCAATTAGCGCAGAGTGGGAAGCGCCCTGGCGTACCGCGCGGATTTATCACGTGCTGGAGTCGGGAAGGAGGTTTGCGGCGGCGGACATGCTGGCGCTTCAGAGCGATGTGCAATCGGAAAATGACTTGTTTGCGGCGGAGCGACTTGTGTACGCGGTGGATCATGCAGCGAAGTCTTCGGCGAGAGCAAAGCAAGCTGCGGAGTTGATGCGCAACTGGGATGGCCGGATGATCGCGACGGCCTCCGCGCCCACGATCGCGGTAAGGGCTGCGCAGGAGTTGACACGTTTGTTGCTGGAACCGCGTTTAGGACCCGCACCGGAGGACGTTGTGCAGCAGAAAACAGTTCTTAGCTGGAAGTCGTATGGCTGGGAAATGCGAACCGTGTGGCTGCAGAGTGTAATGCTGCATCAGCCGAAGCGATGGCTCCCGGAGAAATATCCGAACTACGATGAATTGCTGACGGCAGCGGTGGAAGCCGCGGTGAATGGTCCGGATGCCCCGAAGGACTTGGCGGGATGGCGTTGGGGAGCGGTGAATGCGGTTGACATTGAGCATCCGGTGCTGGGGAAAATTCCGATTCTGGCGCGATGGAGTGCGCCGGGAGTAAACGAACAATCCGGAAGCGGATATACGGTGAAGGCCGTGACTCGACATCATGGGCCGTCGGAGCGGTTTACGGCGAACCTGGCGGACCTGGATCAATCGACTTTAAACACAGTGACGGGGCAGGGTGGGAATTTTCTGAGCCCGTTTTACATGGATCAGTGGAAGGCATGGTATGAGGGGTTCACATTTACTTTGCCGTTTACGTCCGCCGCAGTCGAGGGGAGCGCGGCGCATCGGTTGACGCTGAGGCCGGAATAGGATTTCGCTGTGGCGGAGGGACGAGGGCTAAAGCCCCATCTGAAAAAAGGATTTAATCGCAGCGCTGAAGCGCTGCGCCACCCAAAAGCCAACTCCACCCGAAAGCCAACTTCACTTCAACGCTAGCCCATCGACGCCAGTCTTCAAGGTTAGCCATTAACTAGTCGTAAATGCCAGCCGTGGAAGCAAATTACCCGCAAGCGAAGCCACCGCGATCAAGGCTTCGGCGAAGCCTTAGGCAGAGGGCGAGGACGAGGGTCGCCTGGAAGAGGGTCGCTTAGAAAAAGTCCACTGCTTTTACATCCGTGACAATGCCGGTGACCACGATGGTGCCGGTGGGGATGTATTGCGTGTTTTCGAGCAACGTGTCAGTTTGTGTGTCGTACACACGCAGGTAGCCGCCTTCAGCGACGTATTCGACGTAACGTGAGCTGAAACTTTGCAGACCGGTAACGTCACCGTTATCGGGAGGAATCACGACGCTGCCGTTGGTGGTGTTGAAGATGGAAAGGCAGCCGCGGACTTCTCCCTGCGGATTATTTACGTTTCCGACGGTGGTGCAATTATAGGAACCGATAAAAAGTTGGCCGCCCAGGCTTAAGTCGATGCGGTCGTGATAGCCATTGGTTATAACGGCGCTGCCAGTGACGGTCAAAGAAGCGAGGTTCACGGTATCGAGACGGCCGCAAACTGTGGCGGCGGTGCTTTCGCCGGTACAGGCGTTGTTTGCGGTTGAAGGAGACGTGCCGGCAACGTACAGGGTTGAACCGCTCAGATAACCAATGGTGGCGGCATCGACGGGAATGGCTGGGCCCGTTAGGGAGGGCGGACTCGTTTGGACATTCAGAAGCTGAACGCTGGCCTGGATTCCGCCGCACTGCGGACCGCAATTCAAGATGTATGCGGTGCTGCCATCGGGACTGTAAATTCCGTAAACCGGATGATCGAAACCGGTGACGGCAACGCTGGTTGGGCTACCACTGTTTAAGAGGAATGGCGAAACGATGGTTACGGAATTCACGAGACTGGCGTCATTGCTGAAAACCAAGAGCTGACTTCCACCCGCATTCGATATCACGGTCTGTGCACCGGGTACGCTGAAGGTTCCTATCGTGCCTCCGGAAGCCAGATTCATCTCAACCACTCCACCGGGAGCGGATCCATTGAGAATGGCGTTGGGAACGGCTGCGAAGCCCGTGGTGGAATTGGGTTCGGCCAGGCTGGTGGTGGGGCCCGGGAGCTGAATGCTGCCCGTGGAGGATTCCCTGGCGGTACTGACGACCTGAACAGAGTTAGTAGCAGAATCGAAGGCCAGCAAGGTAGCGCGGGAGGGGTCCGTTATCATCATGCCGGGCGAAGTTCCTGCGCTAATAACTTTTTTTACAAGGGTGTCGTCATAACCGTTCACGACAACCAGGCCCGAAGCTGCGGTTGGCGCGGCAGCGCTTTGTGAGACAAAAACGCGCTCCGTGAATCCACCGGGTGGCTTGGTGATACCGGATGACCCTCCGCAAGATACAAAACCCAGACTGGTCAAGGCAAAAACGGCTTGCAACAGAAAACATTTCTTCAAACGCGAAGCTCCTCGCCGCGGAACAAATGGAGATGTAAGTGCGAAATAGCGGATTATAGCAGAGCCGCAGGATAACCCTCTCGATCCTGACACCGGAGAACGAGGTACATTCGTTCTTCTCGCGGGCATGCACGGTTTCGGGCTCATCTTGTATGCTCTTTCTTATGGCAGACAACATTCTTTTGCACATCAAGCAGTCGCCGGTTTTGTGCGACGGCGCGATGGGAACTCTGCTTTATTCCAAAGGAGTCTTCATCAACCGGTGCTATGACGAGTTAAATCTCTCTCAGCCCGATCTGATTCGAGCCATCCATCACGAGTATCTGCAAGCTGGTGCCGAAATAATCGAAACCAATACTTTCGGGGCAAATGCATTTCGCCTGGCAAGGCACAGCCTGACAGACAAAGTGCGTGACATGAATCGAATGGGAGCGAAGCTGGCTCGTGAAGCCGCTAAGAGCTTCGATGTGTGGGTGGCTGGATCGGTTGGCCCATTGGGAACAAGGATTGAGCCCCTGGGAAAGACCTCTTTTGAGGAAGCCCGTCAGGCCTTTCGGGAGCAGATTGAAGCGTTGGCGGAGGGCGGCGTCGATTTACTGATGATGGAGACGTTCGGATATCTCGAGGAACTCCACCAGGCGATGCTGGCGGCGAAAGACGTGGGAGCCAACCTGCCGCTGGTGGTGCAGGTAACGATTGACGAAGATGGAAACTGCCTGGATGGGTCCGATCCGGAAACGTTTACGCCGCGCCTGGAGGATTGGGGCGCGGATGTGATTGGCTGCAATTGCAGCGTGGGTCCGGTGGCGATGCTGGATGCGATCGAACGGGTGCGGGATCTTACTTCCCTGCCGCTGGCTGCCCAACCGAATGCCGGCATTCCAAGATCGGTGGAAGGTAGAAACATCTACCTGTGTTCGCCCGAATATATGGCGAGCTATGCGCGGAAGTTTGTGGCTGCGGGTGTGCGGATTGTGGGGGGATGCTGCGGGACCACTCCCGACCATGTTCGGGTGATGAAATCGGCGTTGCGCGCGGGGGAAGCTCGGGGTAAAGCGGCGGCGGTTCATGGGAGTGGGGGTGCTGCGGCAGCGGTATCGGCGGCGGTGCGACCACTGGCTGAACGGTCTCTGATGGGAGCGAAGCTGGCACGGGGCGAATTTATCACCATGGTCGAAGTGGTGCCCCCAAAGGGAACGGACATTCGCAAAGAACTGGAGGGGGCGCGTTTCCTGAAATCCGTGGGGGTAGATGCGGTGAATATTCCCGACAGCCCGCGAGCCTCGGCGAGAATGAGCAACCAGGCGTTGTCGCTGCTCATGCAGCGGGAGACGGGGATCGAAGCGATTCTGCACTATACCTGCCGGGACCGCAATGTGCTGTGCATACAGAGCGATCTGTTGGGAGCGGCGGCGGTGGGGATTAAGAATCTGATCTGTATTACCGGCGATCCGCCGAAGATGGGAAATTATCCGGATGCCACGGCGGTTTTCGATGTAGACGCGATTGGACTGGTAAACATTGTTCATAATCTCAATCGAGGGCTGGACCTGGGCGGGAATCCAATTGGAGAAGGGACGGGATTTGTAATCGGAGTGGGAGCGAACCCGGGACTTACGGATTTGGACGAAGAGGTTCGGCGATTCGAATACAAGGTAGGGGCTGGGGCCGAGTATGCGGTCACACAGCCGGTTTTCGATTTGCGATTGCTGGAGAATTTTCTGCGGCGCATCGAGCACTGCCGCATTCCCGTGGTGGCGGGGATTTGGCCACTGGTAAGCGTGCGCAATGCGGAGTTCATGAAGAACGAATTGCGTGTCTCGGTGCCGGATGCGATTTTGGAGCGAATGGCGAAGGCGCAGACGCCGGACGGCGCAAGAGCGGAAGGGGTGGCGATTGCGCGCGAGATGCTTCTGGCGGTTCGGCACATGGTGCAAGGCGCGCAGATCAGCGCGCCACAAGGGCGATATAGCTCAGCGGTGGATGTGCTTGAAGCAATGGGAACAAAAGCTTCGGCTGGGATTTAGTCCGGAGGGTTGTTTCCTTATGGTTCGCATCCAAATTATTGTTCGTCTTTTAACATTAAAGAACTGGACATTCGGGTCGGTTGGGAGCATTACAATAAGAGACGGAGAGAAATCCGTTGGCTAAATTTGAAGAGTGCCTGCAACGACTGGAAAAGATAGTCCACGAACTGGAAAAGGGAGATGTGCCTTTGGAAACATCTCTGACCCTTTTCGAAGAGGGGATGAATTTATCGTCCGCATGCCGCAAGGAACTGGAGCAGGCGGAAGGTAAAGTGGAGATCTTGTTAAGGAAAAACGGAAAGCTGCAGGCGGAGCCTTTTGAGGCTTAAGAGAACTTTGAGGCTTAAGCCGAAACAGCGTACGGCGGCGTCCGGCCTCAACTGGGACGCTTGATCCGTTAGCAAAGTCTGTGGAGTAGAGGTGCCCAGCCCTCCCCGCAGCCCTAATCCGATTTAGCTGACGATAAGAGTCAGGAGGATCTATGGGCTTCACGGTAGTACTGCTTGAAATCGATCCTAAAGCCACGCGAACTGTCACTGGCGCGCTTCCCACACAACCCCGTCCAGTATGTCTTGCGCGTTCGATTGCGCGCTCTACGGAAGAGCTGCGCGAGCGTGTCTCCAATGAACGATTCGAAGTGGCGGTCCTCGACATGGAGCACTCACGGCTGAGCGACGTGCGGAGCCTGCACAGGGATTTTCCGACGCTGCCGATCATATGCACACACCGAGTACCTGACGATGACTTGTGGGTCTCCGCGCTGGACGCTGGAGCCAGCGACGTGTGTGGACCCGAGGAACTGGAAAATGTTTTGACTTCCCTGGTGAGAACCCGTGGGGCGGCGCGCGTCGCCTTTGCCTGAGCTGTAACGAGTCACTAAGCACCTCCTGCGCAGACCGGATTCAGGCAGTCCGCGACGAGAAGCTCCATTCCTTTTTTGTTGGTCGTCGTACTTCCGAGAGGTCTGCCTTGTTATACTCACTGCTCAATGCTGCAAGAAACACTTGAGCAAGGGCAGGTGCTGACCGATGCTGCGCTGGATCGGCTGATTCCAGACGAAACGCAGCATCCGCAATCCATTCATAAAGCCATGCGCCACAGTGTGTTTGCCGGAGGCAAGCGGCTGCGTCCTGTGCTGTGCCTGGAAGCTGGCCGCATGGTTGCAGGATCATTGCCTAAGAAGATTGAGGAGTTGGGTGCAGCGCTCGAGATGCTGCACACTTATTCCCTGATTCACGACGACCTTCCCGCGCTCGACAATGACGATCTACGACGCGGACGCCCCACTTGCCACAAAGTTTTCGGGGATGCCATCGCGATCCTCGCGGGGGATGCGCTGCAAACGCAGGCCTACGAGGTTCTGGCACGATTGCAGTGTCCGCCGGAACAGCGCGTGCGGATTGTTGAAGAGATCGCGCGCGGAACCGGAACCGTGGAGGGCATGATCGGCGGGCAAGTGGCGGACCTGGAGGCGGAGCATACGCGACCGACCGCAGAAATGCTCGAATATATTCATCGCGCAAAAACCGCCGCCTTGATCGCGGCCAGCCTGGTGAGCGGCGGGCTGTATGCAGGCGCCAGTGACAGCGAGGTTCGGAAGCTGCGCACGTTTGGGCGATCGATTGGGCTAGCTTTTCAGATCGTCGATGATGTGCTGGACGTTACTCAGACTTCCGAGCAACTGGGAAAAACCGCAGGCAAGGATACGGCCGCGCAGAAGGTGACTTATCCCGCATTGTTCGGGATTGAAGAATCGGTACGGAGAGCGGACATCCTCGTGAGCAAAGCGTTTGCGGAGCTGGAAGGCTTCGGCAATCGGGCGGAGCGGTTGAAGGAGTTAGCGCGGTATTTGGTTGAGAGGAAGAATTAATCACACGAAAGTTTTTTGGGAGGATTGCCTTTCCGTATTCGATGAGTGACAATCTTTAAGGCGATGGAGTTCGCCATAACCGCTTGCAGCGGCTGTTTGGCTGAAGCTGATAACTCCTACAAAATCTAACGACCGATTTGTAGGGGAGAACTCCGTGCTGAAAAACTTTCTTGCCATTTCTGTCGCCGCGATCATCGGGGCCAACTTGCGTTACCTCGTCGCCCGGATGGCCGCCAGGCAGTTCGGTCCCGCATTTCCTTACGGGACTCTCCTCATCAATATCGCCGGCAGCTTCATTGTTGGATGGTTCATCATTCTCACAACGGAGCGGATCTTAATCGATCCGCGCTGGAGATTGCTGGTGGTGATTGGCTTCTGCGGCTCGTTTACGACCTTTTCCAGCTACGCGTTTGAGAGCATGGCTTACTTCGAGCAAGGCCAGTGGTGGCTGATGATCGCAAACATTTTGAGCAATAACGTCCTGTGCTTGTGCGCAGCATTGGCGGGCATGGCAGTGGCGCGGGTGATGTAGCGTATGTCATTCGTGAGCGTATCTTCGAAGTTCAGGTCGCAACGTGATTGCGAACTCTCTGGTTCTGATCTCGCCCTTGGTTCCGATCTCACCCTTGTTTCCGATCAAGCGATAAACGGCAGATCATGATCATTCCGGCCATCCAGACGAAGCGACTAACCTTGCGCGCCCATACGGAAGAGGACATTCCAGCGCTGTTGCCGCTGATCGGGACGCGCGAAGTGGCCGCGACCACTTTGCGCATCGCGCACCCTTATACGGAACAAAACGCGAGAGACTTTATCGCTAAGATCCGGAAAGAAGACGAACCGTTATGGCTGGCTATCACATTACGCAGCGGCGCACTTTGCGGAGGCATTGGGCTAAGGCTTGACGGGAAACATTCGCATGGCGAACTCGGCTATTGGATTGGCGTTCCTTATTGGGGCAACGGCTACGCAACGGAAGCTTCCCGCGCCATGCTCGAATATGGGTTCAAAGAGTTGAAGCTCCATCGCATTCTGGCAACGCATTTCCGGCAGAACGTCACTTCAGGAAAAATCCTTTGCAAGCTAGGCATGCGCCATGAAGGATGCATGCGAGAACATCTTTGTAAATGGGGCGAGTTCGTGGATGTCGAGTGTTACGGAATTCTACGCAGCGAGTGGGAGAGCCAGACCGGTTCGTCGTAGGTTTCTGAAAAGTGAGGTTTCAAATTACAATGCCAGACGATATGGCTGTACAAGTGACAATGTATTTGAATGAGGGGGACCAGTGGCATCATCGGCCACTGCACATGGAAATCCTCAACTACTTGCGGCAGGAAAACGTTTACGGCGCAACCGCTTTTCATGCAGTAGCAGGATTCCTGGGCCGAAACCGTGTGAAGACGGCGCACATGGTTGAGGCCGGAGGCAAACTGCCGGTTGTAATCATTTTTGTAGATAGGGAGGAGCATGTGAACCGAGTGCTGCCGACCCTGAAGGAAATGGCAGCGCACCGGCTGATTGTGCGCGAGAATGTGGTGATCGAGCAAGGGAACCTTGAGTAGCCCGGCGCCAACATCTCTCGACGTTCTGGCCATTGCCGCGCACCGCGATGACGTGGAGCAAACCTGTGGTGGCACTTTGCTCGGAGCGGCTCACCGGGGTCAGCGAACCGGCATTCTTGATTTGACTCGAGGTGAAATGGGAACGCGCGGCAGCGCCGAGGATCGAGCGCGCGAAGCTGCGGACGCTGCGAAGATTCTTGGTGCCGAATGGCGGCGGGCGCTCGATATTCCGGATGGCCGGGTCGAGAATACGTGGGAAAATCGTCTAAAAGTGGCAGCCGTAATCCGGCAGACCCGGCCGCGGGTTGTGATTTTGCCTTATTGGAAGGGTCGGCATCCGGACCATTACACAACGTCTGTGCTGGGATATGAGGCGTGCTTTTTGGCGGGACTGAGGAAGTTGGATCTTGGATCTCAGATGTCAGCTTCCGATATAGGCGAACCGACATCTGACGAGGGGCTTGCTCCTCACCGCCCGTTCAAGATTATCTACGCAACGCTTTATTACGATGTGCGGCCGACTTTTGTCGTCGACATCAGCGAGCAGTTCGAGAGCAAGTTTGCTTCCATCATGGCGTATAAATCGCAGTTCAGCGACCAGGACGCGGGGAAGGATCTCTTCCCTGCGCATGACGAGATTTATGCGCGGGTGGAATCGATGGCTCGATACTATGGAGCGCTCGGCGGCGTTAAATACGGAGAGCCTTTTCTGCAGAAAGAAGTTGGCCTGGTGGAAGATCTGCTGGGGATTCCTGTGAAATCGATCTGAAGCTCACCTTTTTGAAACCCACTACGAATCATTTCTCTTACAACTTCATCGCAACGGCCAGTCCATCGCGAATCGGCAGAATCGTGGTGAAAAACTCCGGAGAATCGTAAAGCTGACGGTTGAACTCCAGGATGGCTTTGGTGCGGGCTTCTTTGGGATTTTTCTCGGCAATTCTACCGCTCCATAGAACGTTGTCCGTGATAAATAATCCCCCTTTGCGCAGACGGGAAGACACGAGGCGAAGGACGCGCGGATAGTCTTCTTTATCGACATCATTGAAGATGATGTCGTATTGTTCCTTTTGCTCCGAGAGGAATTCGAGCGCATCGCCAGTATGCAGGGTAATGCGATTGGCAACGCCGGCGCGATTGAAGTAACGACGAGCGCGCTCGGCGTTGTTTGGGTCGCCGTCCGTATAAATCACCCTGCCCTTTTCACCCACGGCCTGAGCCCACCAGAGGGTGGAGTAGCCGATCGCAGAGCCCAACTCAAAGACCGTCCTGGCATCGATCATTAACGCGAGTTGCTGCAGGATGCGAGCGACCGCAGGCCCGACGATGGGCACGTCATGCAGGGAAGCATAATCTTCCATCTCCGCCAGGACGACGTCTCGCTTGGGCAACATGGCGTAGAGATAATCGTCGACGGCTCCGGCAGTGGTGAGGTTATAGTGTCTCCAGTTCGGCTTTTTCGTTGCTGCTGTTGTCGGCATATATTTCTACCTCACACGACTATTCATCTTTTACGCGGCGATGGAATCCCGCACAGTTACTCCGGGCTTGAGTGTGACCACATTTAAGTCCGGCACAAGTTTTTGTAGTTCGGCTGGGCTTCCGGTGAGCATGGGGAACGTGCCGAAGTGCATGGGGATTACGGTTTTTGGCTTAAGCAAATTGCAGGCATAGGCCGCCTCGCGCGGGCCCATGGTGAAATGGTCGCCGACTGGAATCATAACGATTTCCGGCGCGTAAAGTTCCCGAATGATCGCCATGTCGCCGAAGACGTTGGTGTCGCCCGCGTGATAAATTTTGACGCCATTGTCGAATTCGACGACGTAGCCGCAGGCCTCGCCTCCGTAGACGAGTTGGTCGCCATCCTGAATGCCGCAAGAGTGATCGGCATGCACCATGGTGACTTTGATATCGCCCACAAGTTGCGTGCCGCCCTTGTTCATCATGGCGGTATTCTTGACGCCTTTTTTCTCTAACCACCCGCACAGCTCCGGAATGCCGACCACTTGAGGCTCATGCTGTTTGGCGATTTCGACAGCGTCGCCGATGTGGTCGCCATGACCGTGAGTAATCAGCATGGTGTCTACCTTCTTTACCTTCTTTTCGGAGGGTGGACACGCGGGGTTGTTCATGACCCATGGGTCGATGATGATGGTTTTTCCAGCAGGGGTTTCGATGCGAAATGTGGCGTGCCCAAGCCACGTGAGTTGAACGCCTTTCAAGTTCATTCCTTTGCTCCGGCTGCCGCCCAGCTTGAATTCTCGACTAAACCGTCCCCGGTATTTCTCAACGTGGGCGGGAGCTTGACTTTAGTTTAATATGAAACGCCATGACGGAACTCAAGGTACTGATCTCTCGCGACGAAATTATGCGAAGAGTGGCGGAGCTTGGCTCTGAGATTACGCGGGATTTTGCTGGGCAACCCGTAATTCTGGTGGGAGTATTGAAGGGATCCGCGATTTTCCTCGCCGACCTGGCGCGGCAGATTAATCTGGATGCGACTTTCGACTTTGTAGGCATTTCGAGTTACGGCAATCGGCCCAGCCCCACGCAGGAGTTGAAGAATGGATGGGATTCCACGGGTGAAGTAAAGCTGACGAAGGATGTGGATCAGTCAATGCAGGGCAAGAACGTGATCGTGGTGGAAGACATTCTGGATACGGGGTTGACGCTCACGGTACTCAAGAAACTCTTGCTGGCTCACCAACCCAAGGCGCTGAAGATCGCGGCCTTGCTGGATAAACCTTCGCGGCGAAAACTGCCTCTGCAAGGCGACTATGTGGGCTTTACGATTCCGGACGAGTTTGTTGTGGGCTACGGACTCGATTACGCGGAACGTTACCGTAACTTGCCGGATATTTGCGTGATACCACGGGAGTGAAAGTAGGACCGAACGCCGTTAGTCGCTGCTCGGCAATCAGGACTCGAAGTACGACTGCTATCATGGAAACGATGGGGCCAGTTCTGAATAATCCTGGAAAACACCTGAATGTCGAGCGGTTGTTGCTGGAGATGTCCGATGTTCTGGCAACCTCGCTCGATCTGGAGACCACACTGCGCCGTATTGCAGAGGTGGTGCGAACGGTTATCGACTATGAAATTTTCGCCATCTTGCTGCTGAACGAAAAAACTCAGGAACTTCGCTTTCGATTTCAATTTGGCTATCCGGCGGATTGGGCCGATCGTGCGCGCGTAAAGGTTGGCGAGGGCGTCACTGGAAAAGCCGCACAGTTAAAACAGGCGGTCCTGGTGGATGACGTCACGCTTGACCCTGCTTACATTGCCGCGATACCCAATGTACGCTCGGAACTGGCGGTGCCACTCATCATCAAGAATCGTGTGATCGGCGTAATGGACCTTGAAGCGCGCCATCCAAATTACTTTAATGAAGAGCACAGCCGGTTGCTCACGCTAGTGGCGTCGCGAATTGCCGGAGGCATCGAGAACGCACAGTTGTACACGCGCATCAAGCGCCAGGCGCGGATTCTTGAACTGCTGAATGAAATTGCCCGCGAGCTCTCCTCGATCCTGAATCTGGATGAACTTTTGAATCGGGTGGCGGAGCTCTTGCGGAAGCTAATTGATTACCAGATATTCAGCATTCTGCTCCTCGACGCTTCTGGAGAGAAGCTGCAGCACCGATTCTCTTTGCGTTTTCACGAAAATGTTCACCTTAAGCGCGAGGTTCCGTTAGGGCTCGGGCTGGTTGGACATGCCGCTCAAAGCAAACAGGCAATTCTGGTGCCGGATGTAAGCAAAGATTCGCGTTATATCGAAGCGAACCCGGAGACTCGCTCGGAACTGGCGGTACCGCTGATTTATAAGGACAAGGTAATTGGTGTGCTCGATATGGAACATAGCAAGCGCGGCTTCTTTACGGAGGAACACAAGCGGACCATTGTGACCCTCTCCGCGCAGGTGGCAATCGCCATTGAGAACGCGCAACTGTACGAAGAGATCGGAAGGCAGGAGCGGCGACTGGAGCGCGACTTGGCACTGGCGCGGGAGCTACAGCAGCGGTTGCTGCCGCAGACCCTGCCGACGGTTGCGCATTTGGAACTGGCTGCGAAATTTGTTCCGGCGCGCGCGATTGGCGGAGATCTCTACGATTTTGTTCCCTACTCATTATCGCGTCTGGGGATTGCGATCGGCGACGTCAGCGGCAAAGGTGCACCGGCAGCTATTTACGCGGCGCTCGTCAGCGGAATTCTCCGCTCCCACGCACCCATCGAACCTGGTCCGGCGGAAATGTTGCGCGCCTTGAATTTGTCATTGGCCGAACGCCGCGTGGAAGCGCAGTTCGTTTCCCTCATCTACGCTGTATGGGACGACGAACGCAGTACTCTGATTGTTGCGAATTCCGGTTTGCCGCGGCCAATCTACTTACATAATGGCAAGATCCAGATTATCGAAGCGACAGGGCTTCCGCTTGGCCTGTTCGACGACGCGACCTACGATGAGTTTCAATTCCAGATGGAACCGGGCGATATGTTCGTCTTTTTCAGCGACGGCATGCTGGACGCGCGTAGTCGTCACGGAGAATTGTTTGGTCGGGGACGAGTAGAAAGAATCGTTGAAGCGTGTACGGGGAAATCGACCGATTGTGTGGTCAATACGCTATTTAAAGCTGTCGCCGAGCATTCCGCTGGGATGGAGACATTCGATGATCAAACCGTGGTGGCGATCAAGGTAAAAGATAATTCCTCACCGGCTTCCGAGTCGCCGAAGTGAATCCACTCAGCGAAGAACCCAGGATTGAACGGCCGCCCGGATTTGCCTTTCGAGAGCGTCGCAAGGGAATCCTGCGGCGCGAATCTGAGTGGGATTTGCATTGCGAGGAGGTTGCTCTTCCGAGTCTGGCGAAGAAGTATGGAACTCCCTTGTACGTTTATTCTGCGGCCACAATTACTGAGCGGTTCGCAGCATTTGAAAGTGCGTTCCGGCGCATTCCGCACACCGTTTGTTACTCCGTAAAAGCCAACTCAAATCTGCATATTCTGCGCCTGCTGGCGCGCCAAGGCTCCGGATTCGATGTGGTGTCCGGCGGAGAATTGGAGCGGGTGTTGGTGGCAGATCGACGCGCAGCAAAGCGTGTCGTGTTTTCCGGCGTGGGCAAATCCAAGGAGGAGCTGGCGGCGGCACTGAAGGCAGGAATTCTGCTCTTCAATATTGAAAGCGAGTCGGAGTTGTGGATGTTGGCGGAGTGCGCCGCGCGATATCGGAAATCGGCGGCAATCGCACTGCGCGTAAATCCGGACGTTCCTGCCGAAACCCATCCCTACATTTCAACCGGATTACGAAAACATAAGTTTGGCGTGCCGGTTCATGCCGCACGCGAGCTCTACGCAAAGGCAAGTGGGGCTCGGCAGTTGCGAGTGACAGGAGTGAGCGTGCACATCGGTTCCCAGATCACCGACGTTGCTCCCTTTGCCCAAGCGGTAGAACGGGTCGCCGATCTGATTGGTGAACTGAGAGCGGA
>Ga0182015_10002922_pt1 | contig 19846 bp, 16 predicted proteins | sample 712P3MmetaG_FD_120478 | JGI IMG/M metagenome (GOLD analysis project Ga0182015, IMG submission 120478) | Permafrost microbial communities from Stordalen Mire, Sweden - 712P3M metaG | ecosystem: Environmental > Terrestrial > Soil > Wetlands > Permafrost | place: Sweden: Stordalen | collected...
AATTGAATTGCTGGCTGAAACCGAAGGCATCTTCACTGAAACCGCCGGCGGCGTCACCACAGCCGTAGCGCAAAAGCTGCTCTCGCAAGGCCGCATTGATCCGGAAGAAACCACGGTGCTCTGCATCACGGGCAATGGCTTGAAGACTACTGACGCTCTGGCGGGCCGCTTGGAAACGCTCGAAGCCATCGCGCCGCGTCTCGAAGCCTTTGAGGCTTATTCCGATCGCCTGCTGCACAACGTCCCGCGCGCCGCCGCCGGAGCGGGAGCCTCGCGATGAGCGTCTCGGTCGAAATCCCCACCCCACTCCGCCGCTTCACCGACGGCGTGGCCACGCTGGATTGCTCCGCCGCCACGCTCAACGATCTTTTGGCCGAGCTCGAAGGCCGCTTCCCCGGAATGGCCCGCCATCTGCGCGACGAAACCGGCCAAATCCGGCCATTCCTGAATATTTATGTGAACGACGAAGACATCCGCTTCCTGGGCGGCGAAGCCTACAAATTCCAGGAAGGCGATAAGGTGCTGCTGGTCCCCTCTATCGCCGGCGGCGCTTAAGACGGCTTGCCGTCGCTGGGGCGGAGGGTGCCTCCGACGGTCGTTCGCGCGCCGCTCCTAACTCCCCGCGCCTGCCGCGAACGCCCGCGTATTCCCCTCGGCGTCCTGCAGGGCATCTTCCCCTTCGTCACCACTCTGCTCCGGCGCTTGCGCATCGACCGTACCGGAATCGATCGAGCCTTCCACGCTGCCCGTCAACTCGCGTTCGGCAACCAGCCAATCATCCACGTCGGCGCCGTGATCCTCGCCACGCGATAGGTAAATCTCATACGCCCTGGCTTCGATTTGCTCTCTGGTAGGATTCGTTTCAACGAATTCAGACATAGCCGTTCACCTCGTCCCCAAGTTTCGCCCAGCATCCCGGGCGGTCGCTAAATTCCACCACTCTAGATTGGATGCGGCAATACACGGAAAGCTTTATGAAAGTTGCGTGAAAAATGGGCCAGCGAATGTCGCGCAGTCCCCAGCGAACGCGAGGGACCTCTCGGAGGATGCTCAATGCGCCAGCGAAGGAGGAGGCGAAATCTCTGTCGCCCTAAATAGCGCCAGCTTTCAAGCCGGCATCTGGGGCTTCAATCCGCTGCGGCGTCCGAAAATCCGGCTGAGGCGCCCGTCTGCATCGCGCGCGCTCGACCGCTTTCGTACATTTCGCGCAGCAATTGCTCAATTTCCGGCGTCTGCAATTCCTTTACCGTGAAATTTTCCATCTGCCAGGCCGCTGCCACGCGCGCCTTGCGCTGCTTCGCCGATTGCTTCAGCTCCGTTTCGGCGCTGATCCAATCGCCAAAATCATTTCCGTGCCGCGCACCGCGAGATAAAAAAAGCTCGTACGCGCGTTGTTCCACTTCGCTTCGTTCAGGCAGCACTTCCACGCTGTTGGTCATCTTTCATTCTCCTAATTCGCAGGTGCGTCTCCGGCCTCGCCGAAACAATCTACAAATCCCACTACCCCTGAGTAGTATGCCTCAAGCGCCTAAAAATTTTATGAACGCCAGGTGAAAAAAACAAATGCGACGAACGCGTTTCGGTAATGCCCCCGCATTCAAGTTAGTCATCCGGATCGAAGCTGAGGGCCGTCTCGGGCGCTTTCTCTCGCCGCATGCCGCTCGCCGCTGGACGGGCGTATACTCTCGCGCGTAGTCATTCAACTTCCGCGCCATGTTGCGAGGAGCCTTTGCGATGAAACCATCCACGATCGTCCTGAGCGTTGCACTTCTTTGCGGCTGTGCGGTTACCGCGCGAGGGCAGAGTTGCGATTTGCACGATTACAAGGTTGTGAACGGGGTGACGGCGCAGGCCAATGCGGGCGTGGTCACGCTGACGTGGGACGGAGAAGAGGGAACCCAATTGCGCGCGGTGTTTTCGATCGTCGACGGCACGCCGATGGTGAAGGAGTTGGCGGCGCAAGCCAAGGACGGCGTGTGGATCGTGCTGGGAAAAAATCTGACGCCGGAATTTCAGGTGACCACCGGGAAGCGGCGGCTTTCCAACGCGCAATTGCAGATGCTCAAGCGATTGCATCTGGACACGCCGGATCGGATCGACGCGGACAAATGGAATACGTTTTGGGATGGCCCGTTGGTGATTCCCGGCGATGCGCAAGGCGATACCACCGATCTGCCGCGGCTGGCTTCAGAGATTCGCCGGGGGTCGGTGCAATTTCGATCCGACAAATGCTCGGTCTCAACCGACGGCGACCGCGTGAGCGTGATCTTCAATGGGCTGACGCTGGGAATTTTCTCCGGCGATCTTCAATTCACCGCGTACAAAGGATCGAATCTGCTGCGTCAGGAAGCCATCGCGAAAACCGACGAGCCCTCTGTGGCTTACATCTACAAGGCCGGCCTGAAAGGTTTCGCGATTGGCGGCGATACGCGCGTGGAATGGCGCGATACGGCGCAGAATTGGCAGCATTATTCGTTCGGCGGCGCGCCGAATACCGATCCGGTGAACCTGCGCGCGCGCAATCGCATGGAGATTCTGGACGCGGGCTCGGGATCGCTGGCCGTTTTCCCGCCGCCACACAAATTTTTCTTCGCGCGCGAAAACGACGTAAACGAGGGGTACGTGTACTACCGCAAGGACGATGAGAAATCGTTTGCGCTGGGCGTGATGCAGCCGGAGCGCAGCGAGGGCTACCACCCGTGGGGCATTTCCGACGACGAATGGAAGCGGCGCGTGGGCGTCTCGCGCGTGGAAACGGAAAATTGGGCGCTGTACAACGCGCCGCCGGGAACCGAGCAGCACATGGCGGTCTATTATTATCTGAGCGCGACGCGCACCGAATCCACGCAGAAGGCCGTGCTGGCCTACACGCACGGAGACGTCTTCAAGCCGGTGCCGGGATTCAAAGTGGTCTCCGGCCACTTCCATATGGATTTCAACGAGATGCTGCGCGATCGCGGCAGCATGGATTATCAGCCGACGTGGGTTCCCGTCTTTCGCGGCATCGGCGTGAATATATTGTACCTGGGCGATTTCCACGACGATTCGCATCCGAACGATCCTGGGCCGGTGCGCTTCGCGGAGGAAAAAGTTTATTTCGATGGCGCGCAGCGCGTCTCGGACAAGGATTTCCTGGTGATGCCCGCGGAAGAAGTGAATTCGTTTCTCGGCGGCCATTGGTATCTGCTGATGCCCAAGCCGGTTTATTTCTCGCACGCCGACCCGCGCCCCGCGGATCAAACCTTTATGGAGAATGACCCGACGTACGGGGCCGTGTATCACTTGGGCTCCTCCGCGGACGTGCTGAACATGGTGAATCGCGAGCAGGCCATCCTGTGGACAGCCCATCCGCGCACCAAAAATTCCGAAGGCTATCCGGACGCGTACAAAGATCAGGATTTTTTCCAGAGTGATCGCTTTATCGGCGCGTCGTTTGAATCCTTGCCCACGGATCTATCGGAAAAGCGCGAATGCGAAGTTCGCTGCTTTGGCACGCAGGACGACATGAGCAACTGGGCGCCCAAGCCGAAATTTCTGATCGCCGAAGGCGATACGTACACCAACTGGCCCGACGACGACCTCTACGCGCAGCTCGCGGTGAACTATTTGAAGCTCGATCGCGTGCCGCTGTACAACGAGAGCTGGGCGCCGATCGTGGAAGGCCTTCGCGCCGGCAACTTCTTCGGCACCACCGGCGAAGTGCTATTTCACAACTGGGGCGTGCAGGGAACTGGCGCCAAGCGCGTTTATACCGCTGAGATCGAATATACATTTCCGCTGGAATTCGCGGAATTGGTTTGGAGCGATGGCACGCACGTGGATCGCAAAATCATCAACCTGACCGACACGACGCCGTTCGGCACCAAGAAATTCAGCATTCCCTTCGACGCGACCGGCAAAAAGTGGGTGCGCTTTACGGTGTGGGATTCCGCCGGCAACGGCGCCTACGTGCAGCCCATCGCGCTGAAGTAGCGATTTGAGGCCCTGCAGTTCCGGGGCTGCGGTCCCCGCCTTCTTGCCGGCGCGCCGCGCGGATCGCGGCCGCGGGCGTTTCTGTGCGTTCCTTGATTTTCGCTGAAGGGGCGCATATACTGACTTTTGCTGCTGTGAACCGGGTCGCACGTTCGAGTGGGCGAGAGCCCACTTTTTTGTTCCCCGGGGGCTGCGGCGAGGCGAGTTGTTTATATGGGCATGGACCTCGAGCGCGTTCGCGAGGCGGCCGAGCGCGTTGCTGGCTCGCTGGGTCTCGAAATCGTTGACGTGGAATGGAAGGTAGGCAAGCAGCGCTTCCTGCGCGTTTACATCGATAAGCCCGCACGGGCGAACGGGGCGGCGGCTGGTGATGAGGCGCCGGACTCGGAAACGTCTGGCGCGCCTGGCAGGACCGAGGGCGTCGGGCACAGAGATTGCGAAGCGGTCAGCCATCAATTGAGCGCGATTTTGGATGTGGAAGAACTGGTGCCCGGGCCGAGTTACGTCCTTGAGGTGAGTTCGCCGGGCCTGGATCGCAAGCTGGCGAAGCCGGCGGAATTTCAACACTTCGCTGGAAGGCGTGCGCGGATTTCGACGTCTGCGCCGGTCGAAGGGCAAACGTTCTTCGACGGGCGGCTAGCGGGATTTGCGGACGGGCAGGTAGCGATCGACGTGAACGGGCAGAGAATCGCGCTGCCATTTGAGACGATTCGCAAGGCGCAATTGGTCGTGGAGATTTAAGAACGAGGAACGCGAGCGAGTTTCAGGAGCGAGTGGAAATGGCAAGTTTGTTGTATCAGACGATCGAGCAGATCAGCCGGGAAAAGCACATCGAGCCCGAGATTATCGTGGCGGCGATTGAAGACGCTATGGTTGTGGCTGCTCGCAAGTATTACAAGACCGAAGAAGAGCTGCGCTCGAAATTCAATCCGGACACGGGGCAAGTGGACGTGTTTGCGGCGCGCCTGGTGGTCGAGGAAGTGACCGACCCGAAAAAAGAAGTGACGCTGGCCGAAGCGCACAAGACGCATCCGGACGCGGAATTGGGCGGCGAGATTTTGTTCTCCAAGCCGACCGACGTGCTGGGGCGCATCGCGGCGCAAACCGCCAAGCAAGTGATCATGCAGAAAGTGCGCGAGGCCGAGCGCGATACGATTTTCAACGAATACAACGGGCGCACCGGCGAGCTGGTGAATTGCATCGTGAAGCGCGTCGAGGGTCCGGACGTGATCGTGGATTTGGGGCGCGCCGAAGCGCGCTTGCCGCGGCGCGAGCAATCGCGTTTGGAGACGTACAACATTGGCGAGCGGCTGCGCGTGGTAATTCGCGGAGTGGATCGCGCGGCCAAAGGGCCGCAGGTGGTGGTATCGCGCGCCGATCCGGTGTTGGTGCAGAGATTGTTCGAGATGGAAGTGCCGGAAATTTATGACGGCACGGTGCAGATTCGCGCCGCGGCGCGCGAGGCCGGCGAGCGCACGAAAATCGCCGTGGCTAGCCGCGATAAAGATGTGGATCCGGTGGGCGCGTGCGTGGGCATGAAGGGCATGCGCGTGCAATCGATCATCCGCGAATTGCACGGCGAAAAAATCGACATCATTCCGTACTCGGAAGATACGGTCACGTTCGCGCAGAAGGCGCTTTCGCCTGCGAAAGTCACGCGCGTGCAGATCATCGACCCGGAAACCAAGCACCTCGAAATTATTGTTGAGGATACCCAACTTTCGCTGGCGATCGGCCGCAAAGGCCAGAATGTGCGATTGGCCAGCAAGCTGATCGGCTGGAACGTGGACATCAAGAGCGAAGAGGAAAAGCGCCAGGAGATCGAAGCGCAGATGGCCGCGCTCACGGCTCCAGGCACGCCGCTTTCCGAGCTCAAGGGCATTGGTCCGAAGACCATCGAGCGCATTGAGGCGCATGGCGTGAGCTTTATCGAAAAGCTTGCGGATATGACGCCCGAACAGTTGATGGAAATTCAGGGCATCGGCGAAAAGATGGTGGAGAAAATTCAGCTGGCCGTGGCCGCTTATTTCCAGGACTTGGAAATTCAGCAGGCCGCTGCCGCCGAAGCCGAAGCGGCTGCAGCGGCAGAAGCGCCGGCCGAAGGCGAAGCGGACGCGCCGCCGGACGCGATTGCAGTGGAGAACGAACTGGGCTCGACCGAAGGCGAAGCGCCTGCGGCTGAGGCAGCGGACGCCCAGGAATTAGCCGCTGCCGAAGACACCATGGAAAGCGAAGGCGACACCGCGCCTGCCCAGGAAGAGGAAGCGGCCGAGGCGGCCGCGACCGAAGCCGCCGCGGACGAGACGAATTCACCCGATGCACATGCATCCGGCGAAGGCCGAGGAGAGTAATCACTTCAACGGATGTCTGAACAGCCGCAAATTCGCATCAACGAGTTGGCTCGCGAACTCGAAGTGAAGGCCAAGGCAATTCTGGATTATTTGCCGGACGCCGGCGTCACCGAGAAGAAGACGCATTCGAGTTCCATCGATTTATCCGCCGCGGTAAAAGTCAGAGAATATTTTCAGCAGATGGCAGCGGCCGAAGCGGCTGCCGAAGCCAAAGCCGTTGCGGACAAAGCCGCCAAGGACGCTGCGGCCAAAGCGGCGCGGATGCGGCCGGCTGCGCCCCCGGCACCTCCGGTGCAGGCCGCGCCAGCCGCTGCGCCGAAACCTGAAATTCCTGCCGCGCCGATTCCGGCTGCGGCGCCTCCCGCGCCGCCTGCCGCAGCGATTCCCGCACCGCCCGCCGCAACCGTGGCGGCCGCGCCAGCGCCCGCGCAGCCCGCGAGGCCGCCGGTCATCTCGCCCGCAGTGGTGCAGGCCAGGCCACCCGCGCCAGCGCCCGTTGCTCCAAGCGTTGCGGCGCCAAGCGCCACGCCGGCGAGGCCCAATGCGCCGCGCGCGATTCCAACAAGACCGGCAACTCCCGGCGCGCCAGCTCCAGCGGCGACAACCCGGAAGCCCGCGGCAGCGCCGTTGCTCGGCCGGCCAAATCCATTGCCGCCCAGGCCGCCGGCGCCGCCAGCCGCGCCTTATCCGCCGTCAGCCGGTTCCGCAGGCCCGCGCGTACATCCCACCGCAGCACGTCCGGCAGGCAGCGGCGCTCCCATTGCCGCCCGGCCTGGAGCGCCAGCCACGGGTGTGCGGCCTGGAAGCGGGTATCCATCTTCGCGGCCACCGATGCGCCCCGGCGCGCCGGGTGGCAGACCGATGCCGATGCGGCCGGGGCAACGTCCCAGCAGCGGCGGAGGAGGGCGTCCCGCGCCACTGCTGCCGCCGGATCGCGTTCCGCCGAAAGCCGAACCGGGCAAACCGATTTACGAAAGAAAGCCCGCGGCGCGCGCGCGTCCGACGCTCGAACGCAGATTTGAAGAAGGCGAGCGCAAATTGCATCCGGTGCGCACGCGCGCCGGTGTGGGCGAACGGCGCACGGCCCAAGTGGAGCGCGCTCCGGCCGCGCCGCCGCGCGAGCCGCGGCCGGTGACGATTACCGAAGGCATTACGGTACGCGAACTCGCCGAAAAGCTAGATGTGCGCGCGAAGGATGTGCTGAAGACGCTGCTCGATCGCGGAATCTTCGCCAGCATCAACCAGGCGCTGGACGTGCCGATGGCCACGAATTTGGCCGAAGCCTTTAACGGAATCGTGACGGTGATTTCGTTCGAGGAAGAAGTGGTGCAGGACACGGCCAAGGAAAACGCCAAAGAGAATAAGCCGGCCGATCTGGAGCCGCGCGCGCCGGTGGTCACGGTGATGGGCCACGTCGATCACGGCAAAACCAGCCTATTGGATGCGATTCGCGAAACCGAAGTGGCCGCGGGCGAAGCCGGAGGAATTACGCAGCACATCGGCGCTTCGCAAGTTCAGGTGCACGGGCGGCGCGTGGTGTTTGTGGATACGCCGGGCCACGAAGCGTTCACGCGCATGCGCGCACGCGGCGCGAAAGTTACGGACATCGTGGTGCTGGTGGTAGCGGCGGACGATGGCGTGATGCCGCAGACGCAAGAAGCCATCGATCACGCCAAGGCCGCGGGTGTGCCGATCATCGTGGCGATAAATAAAATCGACAAGCCGGGCGCTGAACCCGAGCGCGTGAAGCGGCAATTGGCCGATCGCGGACTGATGCCGGAAGAATGGGGCGGCGACACGGTGACGGTGGAAGTTTCGGCCAAGCAAAAGACCAATCTGGACAAATTGCTGGAAATGATTCTGCTGGTTTCGGATTTGCGCGAGCTGCGCGCCAGTCCGACGGTTCCGGCGACGGGTACGGTACTGGAATCGCGCGTGGACAAGGGCCGCGGGCCTGTGGCCACCGTGCTGGTGCAGGGCGGCACGCTACGCACCGGAGACGTTTTTATTTGCGGCGCGGTGTACGGCAAGGTGCGCGCTATGTTTGACGATCACGGCCGGCCGGTGAAGGAAGCCGGGCCATCGACGCCGGTGGAAGTGCTGGGATTACAAGGCGTGCCGGAGGCGGGCGATCCGCTGCAAGTGACGGATGAAGCCAAGGCGCGGCACATCGTGGATTACCGGCAAACGAAAATTCGCGACGCGGCGCTTGCGAAAACATCCGGCGCGCGCATCACGCTGGATCAATTGCACGAGCAATTGCGCGTGGGCGAAGTGAAAGAGCTGCCGGTGGTGATCAAGGCGGACGTGCAGGGCTCCGTGGAAGTGCTCTCGGAAATGCTGCCGAAACTTTCCACCGACCAGGTGAAATTGAAAATCATTCACGCCAGCGTGGGCGCGGTTTCCGAAACCGACGTGCTGCTGGCTTCGGCCTCGAATGCCATCGTCATCGCGTTCAACGTGCGGCCGGAGCGCAAGGCGGCGGATCTGGCGCAGCAGGAAAATGTGGATATTCGCGCGCACTCGATCATTTACGAGGTGTCCGACGAAATTAAAAAGGCGCTTTCCGGAATGCTCGAACCGGTGTTTCAGGAAACGCATTTGGGCCGCGCGGAAGTGCGCGATACATTCCGCATCAAGGGCATCGGCACGATCGCGGGCTGCTACGTGCTGGATGGCGTGCTGAGGCGCGATGGGCAGGTGCGCGTGGTGCGCGATGGCGCGGTGGTTTTTACGGGCAAGCTGAGTTCGCTGAAGCGTTTCAAGGATGACGCGCGCGAAGTGCGCGCCGGATTTGAATGCGGCGTGGGCGTGGCCAATTTCAACGACATCAAAGTTGCCGACGTGCTGGAATGCTTCAACATGCAGAAGGTCGCTATCGCGGAGGCGACCGCGTAATTTTGTTTCGTAGACGCGGGCTGTTTCGCGGGAAGTTTTCACCAGGGAGCGCGGATGCCGATCGGGTTGCTCACCCTGGAAATTTATATTCCGGACGCGCACTCGCTGAAGGATAAGCGCCAAGTGCTGCGCAGCCTGAAGGATCGCCTGCGCGGGCGGTTCAACGTGGCCGTGGCCGAACTCGACGGGCAGGATAGCTGGCAGCGGGCAACCGTCGGCGTGGTAACGCTCTCAAACAACGCTGGGCACATCGAGCAATCACTCCGCACAATTTTTGAAGAATCCGAGCGCTTGCTGGGGCGCGATTTAGTGGGGCATGATTTGCAGCTGCTCTGAAGGAAGAGAGTTCTTGGCATGACAGTTGTGGGGCATCGTCACGAACGCGTGGCCGAGGAGATCGCGCACGAATTGGGCTCGATGCTGGCCGGTGAGCTAAAGGATCCGCGCCTGGAAGCGGCGGTGACCGTAACCGAAGTGCGCATGCTGCACGGATTGAAGATGGTGCGCGTGTATGTTGGCGTGCGCTGCGACGAAGCCGAAGATAAACGCGTGCTGGCTGGGTTGAACGCGGCCGCGGGCTACATTCGCCACGAGCTCGCCTCGCGGCTGCGGCTGCGGCGAGCGCCGGAGCTGCTCTTTGTAATTGACCGCTCGGATGAGTACAGGCAACACATCGAAGAATTGCTGCGCGAAGTGAAGAAGCCGCCTCCGCTCTGACATTTGCAGAATTAGATTCGTCCAGCCTAAATAGCCCACGGGGCGCAAAACTTCATGCCTAGGAAGAGACAGCCGGCGTCGATCGACGGCGCGTTGGTGATCGATAAGCCGGGAGGCCCGACTTCGCACGACGTGGTGGAAGCGGTGCGGCGCGCGCTGGGTTTCCGGCAAGTGGGTCACTTGGGCACGCTCGATCCGCTGGCGACGGGCGTGCTGGTTTTGCTGTTGGGACGCGCGACTCGGCTAGCGCAATTCTACGCGGGACGGCGCAAGCGCTACGCCACGAGTTTTCGCTTCGGTTTTGCGACGGACACTTACGACGCTGACGGCACGGCAATCGGTCCTGACCTTGCGCCGCAACTCGATCGCGCGCAAATCGAAGCGCTGGCTGCGGCGCGCGTGGGGAGATTCGCGCAGATGCCGCCGGCGTATTCCGCGAAGAAAATTCAGGGTACGCCGGCGCATGAATTGGCGCGCAAGAATCAGCCGGTGAAATTGGAAGCGGCGGAAGTGGAAGTTTACGATTTTCGCGTGCTTGAAGCGCAGGGATCGAGCGCGCGCTTCGCTGTGGAATGCTCGGCGGGAACCTACATTCGTTCGCTGGCGCACGAGATGGGCGAGACGCTGGGGTGTGGCGCGCATCTTTCTTCGATCGTGCGCACGGCGGTCGGCGAATTTACGCTCGATCAGGCTGTGAAGCTTGAAACATTCGAGCAGGCTGCGCGCGAGGGGCGCGCTGCGGAGTGGGTGCTGCCACTCGAGCATCTGCTGCCGAATTTGCCCTCGGTAACGGTTGCGCCGGCCGTCGAACAGCGTGTGCGCCACGGCACGAATTTCACGATTCAGCTGGCGCAGCTTCAGCCGGGGCGCGCGGCCATGACGCAAGAGGGGCCGGCGGAGCTGGATTCCGGCGAGTGGAAACCGGCGCGGCTGCGCGTATTCAATTCGCAGCAGCGCTTGATCGCCATCGCGCAGGCAGTGGTGCCGCGCACGTACCAGCCGGTGGTCGTGCTCGAAGCGGAAGCGTGACGCGCGCGTGCGATACGCGAAATTTTAGCGATTGCTTGGCGGCACCGGCGCGGTGGAGGGAGCCGGTCCGGAATTCGGCGCAGGATTGCTCATTTGCGGCGGAGCGGGAATCTGGGCGGGGCTCGGCATGTTCGCCGGACTGGGAACTTCCGGGGTGAGCGGCGTTCCGCCGGAGCCGGGTTCGCCGGGGCCGGCATAGAACGAACGATCGGTGTGATCGCCCAGGCGCACCTCGCGCGGCGTGATCAGAATGAGCATGTCGGATTCGCTGTTCTGCTGATTTTGATTGCTGCCGAGCGCACCGATCGCAGAGGCTTGGCCGATCCACGGCCAGCCGCTGATCGCTCCCATTTCGCTGGACTGCACAACCCCCGAAATAATTGAAGTTTGATTTTCTTTCAGGCGAACCGTTTGATCGACGGTGCGGCTGCTGAGCACTGGAATTCCGTTGATGGATTCGCCCGCCAAGCTGCTGATCTCGAATTGCAGATCGAGCGTGACTTCGTCAGGGCCGTTGATTCGCGGCGTGGCGTGGACGTTCAGGCCGAGGTCCACATACTGCGCGCTCGGGTAGGGCACGAAGTCCGTGCTGGACGAACCTAGCGCCGTGGCGGAGTTCAGAATCACGGACACCTCGTCGGAGGCTTCATCGGCCACGGCCACGTCGGTCAAATCGTCGGCGTTGAAATCCGTGGCGGCCACGGACACCGGGTTGTTCGCCGTGGGAAAACTTAGCGGAGTCTCGAGCGAGCCGTCGCCGTTTCCGAGCAGAACCGAAATCTCATTCAAGGAGCCGTTGGTGACGACGATATCAGGCCGGCCGTCGTTGTTAAAATCGGCCTCGACCAGACTGGTCGGATCGGTTCCGGCGGTGCTGACGATTTGCGGCTGGAAGGTGCCGTTGCCGTTACCGAGGAGGATGGAGACGGTGCCGTCGGTTTGGTTGGCCACGGCCAAATCCTTGTTGCCGTCTAAATTGAAATCGGCGGTGACGATGCTGGAAGGCGCGGCTCCGGTGGCCAGCGTGGTTTGTGGTTTGAATGTGCCATCGCCGTTTCCGAGCAGGATTGAGACCGTGTTGTCCGCCTGATTCGTCACCGCGAGGTCGAGATTGCCGTCACCATTGAAATCGCCGGCAACGATGGCTGAAGGCGACGTGCCCACCTGGTAGTCGGTCTTCGCGGAGAACGTGCCATCGCCATTGCCCATGAAGATCGAGACGGTGCCCGCGGTTTTGTTGACCACCGCGAGGTCCGCGGTGCCTTGGACGTTGTTGAAAATACCGGTGACGATGGCCACGGGGCCGTTGCCTGCGGTGAGCATAGTGGGAGCGTGGAACGTGCCATCGCCGTTGCCGAGCAGGATCGAAACCGTATTGCCGGTGAAATCGGCCACGGCGAGATCCGGATTTGAACTCGAGGTGAACGTGCCGGCTGCAAGACCGGCAGGTCCGACGCCGGCGGGGTAATCGACGTGCGCGGCGAATGTGCCGTCGCCATTGCCGAGCAGAATCGAGACCGTGTCCGCGGCTTGGTTGGCGACGGCGAGATCGGCGAAGCCGCCATCGGGATTGAAATTCTCTGTGATTATGCCGATCGGGGCCGTTCCCGTCGCGTAAGCCGTAGTCGGCAGCGTGCCGGTAAGGGCGCCGGTGCCGAGCTCGGTGGGCGAAACCGATTGATTCGCCGAAAGCGTGGCGAGCGAAACTGGGAAGCGCGCGCCGGAGAAAAAGGACGCCTTCTGGCCGTCTTCCACGCGCAGTAAGAGGCGCTGGGCGCTGCGCACTTCGGAAAGCGTGCTGGCAAAATTCGCGCTGGCGCTGGGAAGCGTGGCGAGAAACGTGGATCTGCCGCCGCCGAAAGCGATCACCGCCGGAAGCATCGCGCTGGAGCCGCTGGTGGAGGAAGATAGGCCCAGGCCGCTGAAGATGCTTTCGATCGTGGTGAGCAGCGTGCCGTTATTGGCCGCCTCGGCCTGCTGCAGCGATCTGATTTGGCTTTCGCTCAGGCCGATCAAACTGTAGGCCGTGGTCGAAGTCGGCGGCGTGATGCCTAGCTGGCGCGAGAGCGTGCGGTCCACATCGAGGATTTCGATTTCGAGGAGCAGTTCGCCGCGGGGCTGCTCGATTTCGCCCAGGAGGGCTTCGGCCAGGGCGATATGCTCGGGCGTGTCGCGGAGCGTCATCCGGCGCGAGGCGGTGTCAAGTTCGGCGCGGTTGATGCCGGCGATTTCGCGGATCATGCGCACCGTTTCCGTCATGTCTTCGGTCGTGCTGGAATCGGGCAGGATGAAAGTGCGCTCCACCTCCGGGGCGTAGTCGCGGCGCTTGGCCAGCGTGTCGTCAGCCACGAAAAATGTGTGCGCGTCGATGGTGCTCCAGAACGTGTGTGTTGCGGCGCCCAGCACTTTCATCGCGGTTGGGAAATCCACGGAATCGAGTTGCAAGCGCACGGGCCGGTCTGGCAGATCGGCGTCGAATTGCGCGAGGACGCCGAATTGCTGCGCGATTTGCCCGTAGGCGCTGCGCGTTTGGCCGCGAAAATTGAAGGCTTGCGATCCGGTGCGGGGCTGGAGCGTGGGCGCACCGCCAAGCTTCACGCCGTTTGGATCCGGCAGCTCAACCGTGCCTTCGGGCGCCAGGGCTTCCAGGCGCTCCTGCGCCACGGAATAGCCGGGGTCGAGTTCGAGCGCGTGCAGCAGATCTTCGCGCGCGGCGGAAATTTCGCCGTCGATGCGTTCGCGTTCGGCGCGATCGGTGTATTGCTGCACAAGCTGGAAGCGGTCGAGATAGCGACGCAGTTGGTATTCGCGATTGTCGGGCGCGAGTTCGGCGGCTTGGGTTTCGTCGGCGTAGGCGCTGGGCCAATCGAGGGCTTCTTCGGCGCGACGGCCTTCGTCGAAGGCTTCGCGCGCTTTGTGGGCATCGGGTGTGTGCGGCCCGGCCGCCTCCGCGTTCGCGGTGGCAGGCGCGGCAGCGGCAGGTGCCTGCGCGCGGATCGGCTGCGGGGCGAGCGGCAACGCCAGCGCGAGCGCGGCTGCGGCTGCGGTGGCGCAGAGCGCCCGAGCGGCTCGAATTGTGTCGCGCGACATGGGAGGAGCTATTGTAGCGGCAGCGCAAAGCAGCGGCGCAAAATATCCCGAAAGGTAACCGGCGGGGAACGATGCAGGTCCACCTGGCGCAGTGAAAGAGCCACTGCAAAGCATGGATGGCAGGAAGGCGGAGCGAGGTGGCCCGGAAACTTCGAAGTTAGCGACTGAACCGGTCTCTTCCTCGTGCAAAATCCCGGCGGCGATGCGCGCTTGACCGGCGCGCGGCATGCGTGTAAACTGGAATTTCTAGTTGCTATCGAGTTGCAACTGGGAAGACAAGCCCCAACGTGATTTCCTCACTTTTGATCGCATTGCGAGAAGGTCTCGAAGCCGCGCTGATCGTCGGCATCGTGCTGGTCTATTTGAATCGCATCGGGCAGCGGGCGCTGGCTCGGTACGTGTGGGCCGGCGTGATTCTGGCGTTGATTACCAGCGCGGCGGTGGCCATTGCTCTCGATCGCTGGCAGATCAGCGAAGATGGCTTTGAAGGGCTCACGCTGCTGGCGGCGGCCGTGTTTGTGGTGAGCATGATCGCGTGGATGAATCGCGCGGCTCGCAAGCTGCGTGGCCACATTGAAAAGCGCGTTGCGGATTATGCGGGGCGCGGCGGGCTGGGCGCGGGTCTGGGTTTGGGGCTTTTTGTATATTTGACCGTAGTGCGCGAGGGAGCGGAGCTGGTTTTGATCCTGCGCGCGGTTGAGCTTTCCACCGAGGGCCTGGAAGTTTGGATCGGGACGGCCCTGGGATTGGTGCTGGCTGTGGCAGTGGGAGTTTTCTTTTTCCAGGGCACGCTCAAGGTTCCGATCGGGAAATTCTTTTCGGCCACGAGCATCATTTTGACCGTCGTCGCCGTGCAACTGGCTGTATCCGGATTGCACGAACTGAGCGAGGCGCAGTGGATTCCCTCGAGCCGCGTGGAAATGGCGTGGATCGGTCCGATCGTGGCCAATGACGTATTTTTTTACGCCGTCATATTGGGCGTGGCCGTGCTGCTGGTGCTGCGCGAGTGGGGCAAGCAGCCTAAGGCGGCCGGCGCGAGCGATTCGGCCTCTGCGGCTCCAGCGACGGATGCTGCGCGGCGGCGATTGCTTTATGAGCGGCGCTCGCAGCGGCGTTGGATGTTCGCTTCGGCGTTCACGTTCGTCGCGGTGATCTCGCTGCTGGCTGCGGACTTTGTTTATGCGCGCGTGGCGGAGGCCGCGCCGCCGGCGGAGCTTCTTACCGTGACCGATGGGCAAGTGCGTGTTCCCACGGCCGAAGTGAGCGACGGCAATTTGCATATTTTTCGCGTGGAGACGCCGGGCGCAGAGGTTCGTTTTCTGATCGTGCGCCAGCCGACGGGCTGGGGCGTGGCGCTGGACGCTTGCAGGATTTGCGGACGCCAAGGTTACCGGCAGGATGGCTCGAATGTGTTGTGCCGCAACTGCGGTTCCGCGATTTATATTCCGACGATTGGGCAAGTGGGCGGCTGCAATCCCGTGGGCGTGCCATCGCGGGTTGAAGGCGCGGACATCGTTGTGGACGTTCCGGCGTTGGCGAACGCCGAGGGTGAGGTTCCGCGCTAATCCCGCCGCCATGTTCGTTCGCATCATCAGCGATTCATTTTCACGAAAACCGCGACGCAAGGCCCTGATGGCAATCGCGCTGGCGCTGGGCATCGCCGTGACCACGGCCACGCTGACGGTGGCGCTCGACGTGGGCGATCGCCTGGAGAAGGAATTCCGCGCGCTGGGAGCGAATCTTCTGGTGACGCCGAAGGCCGATACGCTGCCGCTTGAAATCGGCGGAGTGGATTACCGGCCGGTGGACGAAGGCGCGTATCTGCCAGCGGATCAATTGGGCAAGTTGAAGACAATTTTTTGGCGCAACAATATTATTGGCTTCGCGCCGTTTCTGGATGTGCCGGTGGAATGGAGCGACGCGGGCGGCACTGTTTCGGGCGCGTCTCCTGCGGTGAATTCTGGGGCGGCGGCGCATGCAACGTTGATCGGAACGTGGTATCGGCATGCAGTGCCGATTCCTGACGGCACGACGTTCGCCACGGGCGTCGCGGACACCGATTCGTGGTGGCGCGTGGATGGGCGCTGGTTTGCCGACGGCGCGAACGAATGCCTGGTGGGACAGAATTTGGCGCGCAGCGCGGGGATTCACGTGGGCGACGCGCTCGCGGTGGATGCGGGCGGACACGCGGCGACGCTGACGGTTACCGGAATCATTTCCACCGGCGGGCGCGAAGACAACGCGGTGCTCGCGCCGCTCGAAATTGCGCAGACGCTGGCGGGGCGGCCCGGACAATATCGAAGCTTGCTGGTGAGCGCGCTGACGAAACCCGAAGACGCGTTTTCGCGGCGCGATCCGCACACCATGACGGCGGCGGAATACGATCGCTGGTTCTGCTCGCCCTACATCTCGTCAATTTCGCACCAGATGCAGCAGGAATTGCCGGGCGTCGAGGTGCACGCGATTCGCCAGGTGGCGGAAGGCGAAGGGCAATTGCTGAGTCACATTAGCGCGCTGATGTGGCTGGTGACGCTGGCGGCGTTGCTCGCGGCGGGGCTTGCTGTGGCCGCCGCGTCGGCGACCACCGTGCTGGAGCGCCAGGCGGAGATCGGATTGATGAAAGCGCTGGGCGCGAACCGGCGCACCGTGGGCGCTCTATTTCTGGGCGAACAATTGCTGCTCGCGGTGGTTGGCGGAGGAGTGGGATACGCTCTCGGAATTATTCTTGCCCGCATCGTGGGGCAAGCTGTTTTCGGCGTGGCGCCGGTGGATCGCTTGATCTTGCTGCCGGTCGTGTTGTTTTTGGCGGCGAGCGTCGTGGTGTTCGGCAGCCTCTTGCCGCTGCGGCGCGTGGCCAGCGTGCGTCCGGCGGAGACTTTGCACGGGGAGTGAGAGAGGCGGATAGACGTGGCGCGGCGGCGATCGATGTTCTGGCGAATTTTCCGGCAGCTGGTGCGCGCGGGGCGCGGACGGCTGGTGCTGGCGCTGATCGCGGTGACCAGCGGCGCGGCGGTGTGCTCGGCGCTGCTCGGTTTGGATCTGGATGCGCAGCGAAAATTGACGCGCGAATTTCGCGCGTTCGGCGCGAACGTTGTGGTTTCACCGCCCGGTTCGTCGGACGAGACCACGCTGGACGGCGGCGACGTGATGGCCAGGATCGACGCGGCGCGCACGCCGGCGGTGGTGGCCGCCGCGCCATTTCTTTATGTGGTCGGCGATACTTCGAGCGGCTCAGTGATCGTGGCCGGAACGTGGCTCGACGAAATTGCGCGCATGGATTCGTGGTGGACGCTCGACGGGCAATGGATCGCTTCGCGCGACGATGTGGCGCGTTGTCTGGTGGGGCGCGCGGCGGCGCGGCAATTGGGCTTGGCGGCGGGCAGCGAACTCGATTTGCGCTCCGGAGCTCGGAGCGTTTCGCTCACGGTAGCGGGCGTGGTGAACGCGGGCGGCACCGAGGATAATCAGATTTTCGTAAACTTGCCGGTGGCGCAAAATTTGGCGGGATTGCCGGGGCGCATCGGGCTGGTCGAGTTGGACGTGACCGGTTCACCGGAGCAGCTCGATTCGTTCACGGCGAATTTGTCTGCTGCGTTGCCCGCGCTCGAAGTGCGGCCGGTGCGGCAGCTCACCGAGGCCGAAGGCCAATTGCTCGGGCGAATTCACGGATTGTTGTTCTGGACAGTGGCTTTGATTTTGATACTGACAGCGCTTTGCGTTTTAGCCGCGATGGCGGCGTTGGCGGTGGAACGGCGGCGCGACGTGGGATTGATGAAAGCCATCGGCGGGCCTGTATCCCGCGTCGTTCGTCTATTTTTGGCGGAGGCCGGCTCGCTCGGGCTTGCGGGCGGCGTGCTCGGTTACCTTGTGGGGCTCGGGCTTGCGGAGTGGGTGGGCGAAAGCGTGTTCGGTATGGCGGTGACGCCGCGCTGGCAGGTCTTGCCGGCCACGGTAGCGCTCTCCGTGGGCGTGGCGCTGGCCGGAGCGCTGCCGCTGCGCTTGCTGGGCCGCGTGCGGCCGGCGGAAATTTTGCGAGGCGAATGAAGTGGCGCCGCTAATCAAAATCGAAAATGTGAGCAAGCGATTTGGCGCGCTCAAGGCGCTGGACGACGTGAGCTTCAGCGTCGAAGCCGGCGAGTGGGTTGCGATCATGGGGCCTTCGGGTTCGGGAAAAACGTCGCTGATCAATATTCTGGGCGGCATCGATAAGCCGAGCGCGGGGCGCGTGGTAGTGGATGGCGTGGAAGTGAGTTCATTTGGCGAGCGCGAATTGACGCGATATCGCGCGGACAAAGTCGGATTCGTTTTTCAGCAATTTCATCTCGTGCCGTATCTGACGGCGGTTGAAAACGTAATGCTCGCGCAATATTTTCACAGCCTCACGGACGAAGCCGAGGCCGCGCGCGCGCTGGAGCGCGTGGGATTGGGCGACCGGCTGACGCATTTGCCGGCCGAGCTTTCCGGCGGCGAGCAACAGCGCGTGGCCATCGCGCGCGCGCTGATCAATCAGCCGAAATTGATTCTGGCCGACGAGCCCACCGGAAATCTGGACGAAGTAAATGAACAAATTGTTCTGGGCTTGCTGCGCGAGCTGCACGCCGCCGGGCACACCATCCTAATGGTGACGCATTCGGCCGATATCGGGTGGCTCGCGGAGCGCCGCATCGAACTGGTTCACGGCCGATTGGCCAAAGACACCGTGCCCGCGGCCGAGGATGAAGAGCGCACCGATCATTTGCTCGAACAAATTTGGATTTGCGAGGAGGAAGGCACCATCGCGCAGCCTGAACACGTGCGCACACTAGGCACGGCCGACGCGGCCGACGTGCTGCGCCGCCTGGAAGGCTCGGCACTGATCGAAATCGGCGCGTCCGAAGTGCGCTTGACCGACGCCGGCAATCGCCGCGCGCAAGATATCGTGCGGCGCCATCGCCTGGCCGAGCGCCTGCTCACGGACACGTTTGCGATCAGCGATGACGAGGCGCATTCGGAGGCCTGCAAGTTCGAGCACATTATTAGCCCGGAATTGGACCGCAAGATTTGCAGTTTTCTCGGTCATCCGCGCACCTGCCCGCACGGAAATCCGATCCCGCGCGGCGTGTGCTGCCCGCAGGATTGACGATGCCGATTCCCATCGATCTGCGAAGAAAGCCGACGGAAATCAAGGTGCAGGTCTCAACCGGTGCGGGCCTGGACGTGGTTTGGTCCGATGGGCACGCGAGCCACTACGATTTCCCGTACTTGCGCGAGCGCTGTCCGTGCGCGATGTGTAACGACGAGCGCACGAAGAAGGCCGCGTTTGACGCCAATGCGGCGCCCGTGGCGAGCACGGCGCCGGTGCCGTCGTCCGTGCTGCCGATGTTCAAACCCAAGGCCAAGGCGCGCGCGGCGCACGCCGTGGGAAATTACGCGCTGCAGATTGATTTCACCGACGGCCATTCGACGGGAATTTATAGCTACGATTATTTGCGCACGATCTGTCCCTGCGAAGATTGCCAGCGCGAGTTTGGCCCCGCCGTCGAGTAGTTTTGATCCTTTGGTGTTTCGTTTTCCGCGCACTCCAAGGTCATGCCAGACGCCGCCATTGGCTAATTGCCGCCGGTTCCGCGACGGGACCTGGTTCACGGGGTGGACATCCGCGGCCAAAAATGTGAACATGCATGTTTCCTAAATGCTTTCTAAATAGCACCTAAACGGTTTCTAAACGGCTGCCAAGAGACGATGGCCTCAACCCCAAGCGATCCCGGTTCTGCATCTCCCCGCATCGTAACCATCCCGCGCGTGCTCGT
>Ga0182015_10002924_pt1 | contig 19839 bp, 15 predicted proteins | sample 712P3MmetaG_FD_120478 | JGI IMG/M metagenome (GOLD analysis project Ga0182015, IMG submission 120478) | Permafrost microbial communities from Stordalen Mire, Sweden - 712P3M metaG | ecosystem: Environmental > Terrestrial > Soil > Wetlands > Permafrost | place: Sweden: Stordalen | collected...
GACGTCGATAGCAACTCCCACTCCGTCACCAAGAAGGTCACAAACATCCAGCGCCTGTTCGAGCGTGTTAATGCAGGCGCGATCGGCGGCATACATGGGATGCAGAGGTTCGATAGCCAGCGGCATCCTGCACGCACGCGCATGGGGCAGGATCGCGGCCAGGCCATCCGCCACCATCTCGCGCGCAGAGCCGATGTCCCGCGAATTCTTTGCCAAGCTCCCCACCACCATCACCAGGCAATCCGCTTGAAGCGCAACCGCCTCATCGATAGCGCGCATGTTGTCATCGATGGCAGCAGCGAGGCCGTTCTTATCGGCGGCTGGAAACATGCCGCCGCGGCAAAGTCCGGTAACCCGAAGCTTGTTCGAGCGAACCATCTCGACCGCTTCCGCGAGGCCGGCCGCCTTCACCTGGTCGCGCCACGGTGCAATGGCCGTAATGCCTTTTGCCAGGCACGCATCCACCGCCTGGCCCATCGTGTACTGCTGGCGCACAGTAGCCAGATTGATGGACAGATTGCGGATGCTCACACTACTCGCCCGTGGCGTCCGCAGACAACGCAGGCACATCAACCCAACGACGTTCGGCCCAACTCTTCAGTCCAAGCTCGGCCAACTGCACGCCCTTCGCTCCTTCAAGCAGGTCGAAGCGCCAGGGCTTGTTCTCCACCACGTGACGGATAAAGTCTTCCCACTGCAGCTTGAAGCCGTTCTCATATTCCTGCGTGTCGGGCACCTCGTCCCATTGCTCCTGGAACTGCATCGTCTGTGGCTGGTCGGGATTCCACACCGGCCGCGGAGTGTTTACGCGATGCTGGCTGAAGCAGTGTGTCAAACCGGCAACGGCTGAACCATGAGTGCCGTCCACCTGAAAGGTCACAAGGTCATCACGTTTTACGCGCACCGCCCAGGACGAATTGATATGCGCGATCACCCCACCTTCCAGCTGGAAGGTCGCGTAGGCGGCGTCGTCGGCATCGGCCTTGTAAACGGCTCCGCTCTCATCGACGCGTTCGGTGATATGGGTCGCCCCGATGCAGCTGACCGCCTGTACCGCGCCGAACAGGTTGTCCAACACGTAACGCCAATGGGGCAGCATGTCCAGAATGATGCCTCCACCGTCTGCTTTGCGGTAATTCCATGAGGGCCGCTGCGCCGGCTGCAGATCGCCCTCAAATACCCAGTAGCCGAACTCGCCGCGCACCGAAAGGATGCGGCCGAAGAAGCCTGCGTCCTTCAGCATGCGGAGCTTGCGAAGACCCGGCAGGTAGAGCTTGTCCTGCACCACGCCGGACTTCACACCGTGGGCGCGGGCCAGACGCACGAGTGAAAGCGATTCCTCAAGCGTCTCCGAGAGCGGCTTCTCGCAGTAAACGTGTTTCCCGGCCTCGATGGCGAGCGTGAGCAGACGAACGCGCATCTGGGTCGAGCCCGCGTCGAAGAAGATCGTGTCCTCAGGATTGGCGAGCGCCGACTCTATATCCTTCGCGACCCGCTTGATACCATGGCGCTCCGCCAGTGAAGATACCTTCTCCAGGTTGCGGCCTACCAGGATCGGGTCAGGCATGACCCGGTCGCCATTGGATAGCGTCACCCCGCCCTGGTCCGTGATAGCCGCAATCGAACGGACCAGGTGCTGGTTGTAACCCATTCTTCCGGTGATGCCATGCATGATGATGCCAATGCGGCGGCTGGACACGTTTTTCGGCCTTTATAGTTTCTAACGCTTGTTATAAAAGTTGCGGCATCCAGTCGACCATACCGGCGCTTCCACTGTCAAACCTGTTAGACGCAACGGGTATCGTCCAAGCATAGACGACGCGATCGACAGCCCTGCTTATGTGAATGATCTTTAACATTGGCCGTGCGGATTCGCCACCAGCGAGGAGGCGCCGCCGGGCAATTACGCCAGCAGTTGGTTTACGGCGCGGTCCGCCTCGGCGATGGAAACGCGGTGATCCATGATCCCGGAAAGATCGGAATTGGCGAAGGCAATTTTTCCGAAGGGAGCGTCGGCAACGCCGATGAACGACTATAAGGAAAGCCGCATGAAGTTCGTTGCCCTCACCAAGCCTTACAGGAAATCCGAAGGATGGGGCACCCGCAGATTGATTGCACTGCGGCACAGGAACATCGAGCCCTGCTCTCAATAGCTCTGATTAGGTGAGAAATGCCGGTTAGTCATGGGGTAGGGCTATCCTAAAATCAAGCTGGAGTGACAGAATGCGCCATGAGAACACTTGCTAATGCATCTGCGACAATCGTGTCTTCTCCGGGTTGTAAGTCGATAGCAGTCATTTCAATCGTGCTTGGACCCTCGGTGAGAACGATGGAAGGTTTCATCCTGGCAAGCTGCTCAGTAATGTCATGAGGTTTAGCGGAGAAGCGGGCCGGGTCAAGATGTATCTGAAGTGCGGGAAAGTGATTTGCGATCTCCGGCACGTCTCGTGTCACTGTCACCCCAGGTATCTTTGATACTTTCGTCGATATCGTATCCAGTTGCCGCCACTGATCTTTGTCTAGAACTTCCTGGTCTTCCGCCAAATAAAGCTCTAGCGCCTTCACCACGCCCACGATCTCCTCTTTGCCTACCTTGGTAGGGCGCCCCATGGTGTCCTCATTCGGGCTCATGTTCAGCAACGCATTGTGCACCAGCTCCTGACGTCCAATCAGCAAACCCGTACATTGTGGACCCCTGATCGCCTTTCCACCACTGAACGCGATCAGATCAAACCCCATGTTGGCGTAGTCCGACAAGCGGGACTTCGGCGGTACGTCCGCTGCGGCATCAAGAAATGCCGGCACATTTGCCGCATGCGCCAGCTTCACCCAATCGGCCCGCTTAATCTGCCCATCGGGATCACTCAGATTCAAAAAGTGCATGGCTGCGGTTCGTTCGCTGATTGCCTTATGAACGTCTTCTACCGTCTCAACTTCAACAAGTTTTGCCCCAGTCGTTCGAATCTGATGATCCCACCCGCTGCGATGTGCCCGCTGGATAATCACTTCCGATTTCATCCCGGTTAAATCCGGGATCTGCTTGATATACGTTTCATTGCTTCCGGTAAGAATCCCTGAGTATCCATTTTGGATTGCCGACGCTGCGCCTGAAGTTACAATCGCTCCATATCCCTGCGGTAACTTCAGCATCTGTGAAATTCGCTTCCCTACGGCCGCCTCCAGGTCCATGATGACGACAAAATGCTCAGATGCCAGATCCATGACTGCTTTTACTTCCGGACGGATCAACGAGCCGCCAAGAACCGTCTCTGTCCCCTGGCCATTGATTACCGTCGTTAAGCCAAGCTCTTCATACACATTCCCACTCTCGCCCAGTCCTTTTATCTTCCCCATCCAAGCACCTTGCTTACTCGATGATGCGCCAGTTGCTCCCAATAATTTCGGCCCGCCAAATATGGAACCGGCCAGAAAGCCCAAGCTGCCTAAAAATCCTCGACGATTCAATTGCTCCGAGCCAAATCCGCGCATTACGTGTTCTCCTGAAAAGTGAAATGGTGACGCAGCCGCCACTCCACCGCTCTAGCCGGGAGAATTGCCTTCCCGTTCTTGTGCTTCTGTTCCCGCCGCTTGCCTAGAAGACGTATTTCAGGGCCAGCTGCAGATCGCGGTTGTCGGAATGGGTCGCGGTGATCACCCCAAAGGTGCTGGAGCCCTGAGTGACCCCAGGGGCGGCGAACTGAGGATGATTGAGGGCGTTGAAAGCTTCTATGCGGAAATCCAGGTGCTGCCCCTCGAAGGGCAGGGGGAAGACCCGCTTGACGGCCAGGGTGAGCGGATCGTTCTTGACCCCTGTCACCGGGTTCCGCGGTGTGCTGCCATAGTGGCCAATGGCCTCCGTGAAAGCGGCGGTGTTGAAAAACTCGGCGTTCGTTCTCTGGGCGAGCTTCAGAGGCTGACCAGGGACCAGATCGGGGCGCTGGTTCTGGTTGCCGTTGTTCTCGCCGTCCGCTGATTGATTGACCCAGAGGGGGCTGCCACTGATGTACTGGTAGATGCTGTTGATGCCCCATCCATTCAGGACAGCCCGCGTCGCGCCGTTTCCGCCCGAGAACTTGGGCAACTCCCAGACAAAGGCGGTGGTCAGGTAGTTGCGTTGATCGGTAAGACCGCTGGCCCACTCCTTTGACGCTGGGATCTGCGTCTCGCTGCTGCCGTTGTTGATGTCTGTGCCCTGATTGTCCAGCAGATGGGACCAGCTGTAAGACCCCGTGAACTCCAGATGGTGCGAGAACCGATGCTCGAAGTGGATATTCATTCCGTTATAGCTCGATGCTCCACCTGAGAAGTCGATAAGCCGGATCGTGCCGAAGGTTGGATAGGGCCGGTTGGCGTTGACATTGCCGCTAGCGGGCTGCGGGGGCCCCGTGTTGAAGTTTTCATCGGAGGTGTCCTGATGATTCCCCTTGACGCCGACGTAGGAGATGTCGATGACGTTAGACCAGAACTGTTTGGAGACGGTAAGGTTATAGGTCTGGAGATAAAGGTCGGGATGCTGGTCGTCCATGGGGAGCGTGGCGACGTTGGCATTCGCCGCAGCAAGCTCTGGCGAAACCGGATTCTGGATCGTAGCCGTTGGAGGGTTGCTGGGGGTGTAGCCGTTGGTAAGAGTAAAGCTGGGATCGGTCGGCGGATTGAGTTGCAGGATGTTGATGTTATCAAACTGGCCGCCGAAGAAGGTGATGCCGTAGCCGGCGCGCACCACAAACTGATGGGGGAGATTGTAGGCAACGCCAAGCCGGGGCGCGAAGTCCTTGTGCGTGATCTTCCAGAGGGGATTGGGTAGGTCCACAACCGTTGGAGGCGAGGTGTTGAAGTTGAGCGTCCGCGAGGTGTCGAGGTTGTTGTGCGGCGGCACCCAGAGGTCGTAACGCAGGCCGAGGTTCAAAGTCAGGTTGGGAGTTGCCTTCCAGTTGTCCTGGAAATAGACCGCGTCGCGCCACTGGCGGGCCTCGGTCAGGGGCACGCCTTCCGGGGTGATGACGCTGGAGGGAATGCCAAGGACAAAGTCCGCGCCGTCGTAGCCGGTTTCCGAGCCGTTAAAGTTGAGCTGCCCATAGGGGGTGTTGTCGGTGGTGGCATCGTCCTGATTGTGGCGGATGTCGGCGCCGAAGATCAGCGTATGCCTGCCCTTGGTCCAGGTAAAGTTGTCGACAATCTGGTAGGTGCGGCTGTCGTCGAGGTTCGATGCCGCCGTGCCGTCACCGACATCGATTAAGTCGGAGCTGCTAATCACCGGAAAACCCTCATCCGGCGGTGGCCAAGGCTGGCCGTTGGGTTGGACAAAGCCATTGATGCCGATGGAAGCGGCGGTGAAGCCGGTGTTGGCCAGCGTGCTCAGCTGCTTGACGTGCTCCAGATCGGTACCCAGACGAAGCTCATTGACCATGCTGGCATTGAAGGTGTGCACGTACTGCAACCCCACGTTGTATATCGGATAGGTAGCCTTATAAGTGAAGTTGGGATTGAGATCGGCAGACGGGAAGTTGCGGAATGCATACAGGAAGTGGAAGGCGAGCTGGTTGTTATCGTTGATCTTGTGGTCGAGCCGCACGAGGTATTGATTCACACTCTCGTTGCCCGACGTGACACCCGCGTAATTCAGGCCGTTTTGGTTGGTGTTCGGCAGTGGTATGTATTTCTGGGCGATGCTCTGCGCGACTGGATCGACGGGGATCAGGTTGTTGGGGTAGGGGAGTCCCGTATAGGGACTGAATAGCTGGGTTGCCGGCAGGAGAGCGGAGAAGTCGCCGTTTTCCTCGGCGGTGGTAAGAACATTGCTGAGGCTTGCGCTCTGCTCCACAGAACGCAGGCCCTCGTAGCTGCCAAAGAAGAACGTACGGTCCTTGATGATAGGACCGCCGATGGTAGCGCCGAATTGGTTTTGCTTCAGCACCTGCTTGGGCACAGGAGCGACAAGGAAGAAGTTACGGGCGTCCATTGCCGTGTTGCGAATAAACTCGAAGACGTCGCCGTGCAGGGCGTTGGTGCCGGTCTTGAGCTGGATATTGGTGACCGTGCCGGCTCCCCCGCCATATTCAGCTTCGGCGTTGCCGGTAAGTACCTTGAACTCCTGGATGGCGTCAACGGAGGGGTAGACGTTGATGTAGGCGTGGCGGTTGTTGACCATGGTGACGCCGTCGACGTTGACCTGCGCCCAGGTGACCTGGGAGCCATAGGCGCTGACGGCCGAGCCGTCCGTACTGGAGGAATGGTTGTCCGGGTTGTAGACGGTGACGCCGGGCGTGAGGATAGCAAGGTCATTGAACTTGCGGCCGTTAAGCGGAAGGTTTGCTGCGCTGTCCGCCCCGACAACAACGCCAAGGGAGGCGTCCTCAGTCTGGAGCAAGGGCTGCGTGCCCTGCACCTCGACCGTCTGCTCCTGGCCAGCTACCCCCAAGACGAGGTTGACCCTCGCCTGCTGGTTGATCTGCAGCACGATGCTCTGTTGCACGGCGGACCGAAAGCCGTTGGCAGAGACCGTCACGTCGTAGTTGCCCGGGGTGAGGTAGTTGACGGTGTAGTCGCCGGTGGAGGCGGTGACGGCCTGCTTCTTTATTCCCGTGGCGGAAGACGAGACGATGACGGTAGCGCCGGGAATGGCAGCGCCGCTGCTGTCCGTGATGGTCCCTTCAATAGCCGTGTCGACGGTCTGCGCCGGCAACGGCACGCAGGTCAAGGTCGCAATAAGAGAAAGACACAGTAGGAAAACGGAATTCAATCTGCGCACGGTGGTCTCCTGAGAAAAGCAGGGCGGTTGCATACCAGGCACTGACAGCGCCCATTAGAAATTCGTGGAGGAGCTTGGCAACAAGCAGGTCTTCCCTTGGCCGCAAAAGCAGAGTTGGGACATGATTCGCAACTTCTGGACCGGAGATTGCGCCTGCGAGAAGTAATCAACACCCTCAGCAGTCACAACCTTCAAGGTGTAAGCCACCGCGCTAACCAGGCAGACGCCGGAGAGGACCTGACAGGTGAAAGAAAGAACGGTGCTAGTAATACATCTTTACTAAACCTTCCGATTCACGTGTGGGCCCGAGAAACAGAGGAGCAGGAGACTGAGACACAGGAAAGCGCAAGGCTGTTCGGCGCCATCTGCATGTTCTGCACCTTACGATAAGCGTTAAAAGAATGACCGTCAACGGAAAATTCTCATAGTCTCGCCGAAATATTGCTGAATGCCAAATGACGTTTTTCTGCGATAAAGCGCGATAATGAGACTGTCAAGAGAACGGATTCTGCAACCGCCGCTGCGGTATCCATTGCCGTGAAACGCATTTCCCTTGGTTTCAAAAAGAAACGGAGCATCTCCTATGTCAGCACCGACCGAACCCGCGACCAGCACTTTTACCCGTCGCCGCTTCTTTCGCTGGACCAGCTCGCTCGCCGCTAGCCTTGGCGCCGCGCCGTTGTTCTCCTCTGCGAGGTCTCTTGCCTCTACGGCGGAAGAAGCTGGGGGGGAAGACTACTACGACAAGCTGGGCGTGCCGAAGATCATCAATGCGGCGGGCACGTACACCACGCTCACCGCGGCTTGCATGCCTCCGGTGGTCCTGGCCGCCGTGCAGAAGGCGGCCCTCCATCCCGTGCGTCTGCACGACCTTCAGGCGAAGTCGGGCGAGTACATCGCGCAGCGCCTCAAATGCGAGGGCGCCGTGGTGACCTCGGGCGCGTCTGGAGCGATTACACTCGCCACCGCCGCCTGCCTGCAGTATGCCAACAACATCTCGCCCATGGATATGCCGCAAGCGATCGATCACCTGAAGAACCAGGTGATCGTGCAGCGGGCGCACCGCTACGGTTACGATCACGCGATGTTCCTCTGCGGCGCGCGCGTGACCGAGGTGGTCACTCTGGACGATTACAAGCGCGCCTGCGACTCCGGCAACGCCATCATGACCAACTTTTTCAACGCGGCGGAAGACGAGGCCGGCGAGGCCGGCACGGCGCAGATTGGCCGGGAGGAGTGGCTTTCCGTTGCCCACGAGCATAAGATCCCATGCCATATCGATGCCGCGGCGGATATGCCTCCCATTTCGAATCTATGGAAGTACACCGGTATGGGCTTCGACCTGGTTGCCTTCTCCGGAGGCAAAGGCATGCGCGGACCGCAGAACGCAGGTCTGCTGCTGGGCAAGAAGCATCTCACCGATCTCGCGCAGCAGAACAATAACCCCGGGGAAGGTGTGGGCCGGGGCATGAAAGTGGCCAAGGAACAGATCGTAGGGATGGTAGCAGCCGTCGACTGGGTTCTCTCGCATACGGAGGAATCCATGCAGGGCGACTATCAAAAACGCGTGGATCTGATCGCCGCAGCGGTGAAGGGGATTCCCTCCGTCACCACCCAGACGGTCGTTCCTCACATAGCGAACCATGTTCCTCATCTACTCATCCGCTTCGATCCGTCGGTGAGAGGCGTGACTACAGAACAGATCTTGACTGCGCTGCGCGAGGGGCAGCCCTCGATTGAACTGAACCCCAACTCGGGACAACCACCCAACCAGGGCATTCCATCGGACGCCAACACGCTGGTGGTCGGGGTCTGGATGCTGCAGCCGGGAGAAGATTCGATCGTCGGCCGCCGCATCCGCGAGGCACTCACCAGCAAGGCGTAGCTATCTCAGAAAGAGGAACTCCATCTTGGAAAATCAGGCTTGCACGAACGGAAAAGAGAAGGAGACCTTCTCGCCGAACCACAATATGACCAGGCGAGACCTCCTGAAGCAAACTGGCATGCTCTCCGCCATGGCCGCGGCTGCTCCTTTGCCGCTCTCCGCGGCTACTTTGATGGAGCCCGGGACGCAGCCGCATCCGATGAGCTCCGGTACCCCTACGGACAATCTCTATACAAGCATCGGCGTCAGGCCGATCCTGAACGCCCGTGGTACTTTCACCATCATTTCCGGCTCGCAGTCGTTGCCTGAGGTCAAGCAGGCAATGTTTGAGGCCTCGCAGTACTACGTGCAGATGGATGAGCTGATGGCTGCGGTGGGGGCGGAGATTGCTACGCACATGGGGGCTCCCAGCGCCATCGTCACCACTGGCTGTGAAGCTGCTATTGCGGTCGCGACCGTTGCCTGTATCTGCGGCACAGATCCCGAGCGCGCGCAGGCGATGCCTTACATCAAGGCCCGCAACCAGGTCATCATCCCCAAGTACTCGCGCAATCCCTACGACTTCGGCGTCCGCATGTCCGGGCCCGAGATCGTCGAGATTGAGACGGACGAAGAGTTGCGCTCGAAGATCGGCGAGCACACCGCAATGATCTACCTCCTTTCCGGGCCGCGCGCCTTCAAGGAGCCGCTCTCGATCAAAAGCGTATGCGCCATCGCGAAAGAGAAGAACATTCCGGTCTTTGTCGATGCGGCTGCGGAGGAACCAATCGTCCCTAATATCCATCTCGCGGCGGGAGCGACCTTTGTTGGCTACTCGGGTGGCAAGTGCATGCGTGGCCCGCAGGCCGCTGGCGTGCTGCTCGGCCCCAAGGACCTTTGCGCGGCGGCCTTCTGGAACGCCGCGCCTCACCATAACTGGGGCCGCGCGCTCAAGGTTGGCAAAGAAGAAGCCATGGGCATGCTTGCCGCGGTGCGCATGTGGTACAAGCGCGACCACCAAGCAGAGCAGAAACAGTGGCTCGATTGGGACAACTACATCGCCGATGCCGTGAAGGACATTCCTTCCGTCACCACGGAAATCCACATGCCCGATGAGGACCTTTCCAACCGTGCTCCAACGCTGAGTATTCACTGGGATGCGGCGAAGGTCGGCATCACTGGCACGGAGTTGGTGGAGAAGCTCGACCAGGGCACCGCGCGCATCCTGGTCGCCGGCGGCCACGGCAGCCGTCCGGATAAGATGGCCTCCTCGGTTGGCATCATGCCTTACATGATGCAGCCTGGCGATTACAAGATCGTCGCCGAGACCATTTCCAAATACCTGCGCAATCCGGGCCACTACGATAATCCGCCCGTATACACCGGACCCACGGCTGACCTCGCCGGCACCTGGAACGTCACCATCAACTACGTCCGCGGTACGGGTGAGCAGCAGTTCATCCTGCAGCAGGACGGCAGCACGCTTTCCGGAGAGCAGAAGGGCGAAATCTTCAACGCGGTCTTCCACGGCAAGGTCGACGCGGACCATGTGATGCTGGCCAGCGTGATGCCCGCCAATGGCTACCAGATATCCTTTGTCTTCACCGGCGTCGTTACCGGCAACCATTTCTCCGGGGATGTGAGCCTGGGCGAGTATGGCCCTGCGACCTTCACCGCCACCAAAGCATAGGGAGGGCATGCACAGCGCTGGTTACCAGGTGAAGTCAGATCCGTTGTGCATTTCGTGAGATATATTCGTCCAGCGACGCATCGGGGCCGATGTAGTGAAACTCCTCCGCATATTGGAGCCCGTGCCTGGCTCCGGTCGTGTGATCGCGAGTGACAAACGCAGCCTGAATGAACTCTTTGGTCGCCGTGTCGAGGTTCCCGCTCAAGGCAGGAAGACGAAGACCCCGCTCCGCGAGGCTGTCATTAAGATCTTTCACCATGTGTACGATCATCGTCTCGCAGGATTCAATCGCAGCGATCTTCTGGGGAAGGAAGGGTCCAATATCCACCACCCGGTTGATCAATTGGGGGCCCCGCGCGAAGTAGTATTTCTCGGAGACCGAGTGCGGTTTCAATCCCACCTCGAATTGTTCGGGAAAATCCAGCAGGCCGCTGGCCATCCAGCAGGCCGCCTCCACAGCTTGCGCCGTCACGTAATGGTCTGGATTTTCCTCGTAGTGGCCCCAGGGATCGTAACTGAAAACTGTATCCACCTTGAGCAAGCGGAATAGGAAAATCAACCGGCCACGAAGTTCTGTTCTCGATACGTCGTCGAGGCGATGATTGCGATAGCCCAGGTCGTAGGACTTCTTGAAGCCGATGGTCTTGACCAGTCTCGCCGTGTCACGCTCATTGGCGAGCACCGTCTCCCCCAGGGACAGGCGGTAGGAATCCTTTTCGTCGTTGCTGGTTCGAATAAAGAAGCCGGTGTAGCCTTCGCTCAGAAGTTTCGCCACCGTACCGCCCGCGAAGATGGGTCCATCATCCAGATGAGGCGTGATGAGCGCCAGAACCTTTCCGCTATGGGGTTGGTCGTTGTTGGATCGCTCGATGACCACCTGCTCCGTGGCCCCGCTAAGAGCATCGACTCGGCCACTGCCCGCCAAAGCTGCTGCCGCAATCTCCAGAAATTCCCGACGCCGCACGAAACCTCCTTACCTGGCTAGCAAACTCCCAATTCGGCAGAATCGATCGCACGACCGATGATGTCACACTGTAACAGGATCCGGATCCGGGAGTTCTTTCATCGGCTGACGGCTTGAAAACGGCCAGGCCATTTTCAAAATAGACAAGGGTGCGCTCCGGCCCATTTTCGGGCATGAGTCGCTAACGGCGGCCATTTTCGCGGGGCTTAGGCAGGTGGATCCAGGGGGACATTCCCGGCAAATCAGGTCTTAAGGAATGCCGACAGCGCAATCGTCTCTCCCAAAGCTTGCCGAATCGCATTCAGGAATTCGTGATTGTCGGGAGGCTTCTGGAAGAAGGCCACCGCCCCGGCATCCAGCGAACGTTTTCTGTTGCCGGCCGGATCCCGCGCGCTGAGCACGATGACCGGGGTGGCTGCGAGATCCGCCAGGCTTCTGATTCGTTCAAGGACCAGGAAACCGTCACCTCCCGGCAGCCCGAGATCGAGGATGATCAGATCCGGCAGTTCCTTGCGCGCTACGGTTAGAGCGGAAATGGCATCCGCCGCGGTTACTACGCTGTAGCCGTTGGCTTTTAATCTGGTGGTCAGGCCCAACAAGAGAGGTTGATCGTCGTCTATGATCAGGATTTTCTTTCCACTCATTTGAGGCTCTCCTTGTCCAGAAGGTGCGCTTGAATCAATTGTTCGATTCGTGCCGCGATTTTGTCGAACTGTTCTTCCCCGGACTCGCCAAGCGCCACCTGCAGCATGGTCGAGGAAACTGCAGGTTTGAGTTTTGAAGTCCTGTCGAAGTTTTGCAACTCTCTGCGAATGCGGCTCGCGATGACCGAGGATCCGCTGTCGCAGGCGCACGCGACAATGAAAAAACTGCCTATCGGCCCGGTGTCACTCATCGCAGGCAAGAGCACATCCTGACCGGGGCGTATGCAGCGCTCCAGAACCGTCCGCATCTCCGACAGCAAATCCGCCTGAATGACTGCCTCGACTGCGACTACGTCCAACGCCATGAGAGTTACGCAACCCAACTCCAGGGTAGCTGTCTTGAACACCGGGGCACACAGCCTGGCCAGAGAGAACACTGGCAAAGTAAAATAAAAAGTGCTGCCGAGGCCCATGCGGCTCTCCACCCAGATTCGACCTCCGTGCCGTAGCACCAGCTCTTTTGAGATGAACAGTCCCAGACCCAGACCGCCGCGGCTGGTTTCGCCGCCACTTTTTATCTGCGTCAGGCGTTCAAAGATTCTCTCGCAGTTTTCCGGGCTGATTCCGCATCCGGTATCGGACACCGAAAGACACAAGAAACCGTGAGTCTCCGGGAAGGTCCTGCTGCCGACGGTAACGGTTCCACCTTCGGGCGTAAACTTGATTCCGTTATCGATCAGGTTAATGAGGATTTGCCGCACACGGGCGGGGTCGGCCCAAACGAAAGGCAGATCCGGTGCGATGCCGGAACACAGGTTGATATTCTTTAGCGCCGCATTTGTAAGGCAGGTGCTGAGAACTTCGGCGACCAGCTTGACCGGACTGGCATACTGAGGCTCTACGGTGAGTTTATGTGTTTCGACACGGGTTATGTCGAGCAGATCGCTGACCATATCCTTCAGTTGTTTGATATTGTCGACCGCCAACGCCAACGTCGCGTGCTGCTCAGGAGTCAGATCGCCAAGTAATCCATCGAACAGATTGGTGATGAAAAAATAGATCGCCGTCAGCGGGGTGCGGAGTTCGTGCGAGACATGAGAAACAAACTCTTCTTGAAGACGCCCGCGCTCCAGCCGGGTTTCTTCCAGCAGGGCAGCGATCCTCCGCCGCTCGGTCGTGTCTTGCATGATGATGGCGAAGCTGCGAATCGCCCCCGCATCGCCTAGCAAGGCGGTGATGTTGACATCGGCCCAGAACTGCTTCCGGTTTGCCGGGACGCGCCATCCGTCATTCTCTGCCCGGCCCGCTTGCATAGCCTCGTGCAATTGACTCTCGGGCACTCGATTCCGGATGTCCTCCGGGGTGAAGATGCAAGAAAAATTCCGGCCCACGATTTCGGCCTCAGCATAACCCAACAGTCGCTCTGCTCCGCAATTCCAACTGGTGACGCGCCCAATTGGATCCATGGTAAAAAGCGCGTAGTCCCTGACTTCCTCTACCAGCAATCGAAAATGTCCGTTTGTCTCTGCCAGCCTGGTCTCAAGGATCGCGGCGTACCGTTGCTGGAGAAATGCATGACCCAGCGCACAAAGCAAGTCGCCCGACGCCCGGAGGCTGGCGCCGCTTACGGGACGCTGCTTCCTCGCCACGTCCCACAGTTGCTGTGGTGCAACGTGAAACTCCTTCGCCGCCCGCCGCAACGGCAGCGGTTCGGGATACCGGTCGAACACTTGCCCGGCGATGATTGCCCCTAGAGGTTGTTTGCCCAACAAAAGCGGAACTGCGACATGGGTGAGGCCGGCTTGGTCACGCGTCATCACAACCCCGCCTGCATGCAATGCCTCCGCAACCGCGGTACAAGGCAGCCCCGACGTTACACAGAATGGGCATCCGCCTCCCCAACCAGGTGCGGCGTCGTGCATCAGCTTCCAGACCGGCTGCGCATTATGGGTTTCTCCCAATAGGCGGCCTTGGGCGTCGGTTAATGCGACTGCCACTCCCATGGTGCGGCCATACGTCGTCAGAATTTCCCCCCAGGCTTCGAGATCAAGCAATTCGGCCCGCAAGCTGGGCGACAGCTCCACGGCTTCGATCGTGTAGGGAGCCGGTTGAGGCGGATTCTCGCTTGCGTCTTCAACCCGTCCCAACGTTTCTGAGGTCATTCTGGATCCTGGAGTGCGTCAGCATCGTTCATTCGCGGAGTTTGAGAGAACCTTGTGGGGGCGCGGCCCAAGAGACTGGAGTAGTGCTGTAGCGGCACTGCCGGGACCACATCCTGTTCCAAGGTGACGAGGGAGATTCCCCCTTGGCCGATCACAAACTCGCGCGTATCAAACGAATGGTGACTCCCGCGCGACTTTACCACCGAGATGCAGCGGTGAAGCGAGTTATTGATTTCCACCAGGCTCAACAGAACGATGTTATCGACGATGGAGCTGAGCGGAAACTCCGGCATATAGGAAGATATCCCGAGGAATTCCGGATTCTCATAATTGAAGAAAGTCGTCATCAAACGCTGCTTGCTGTAAGCCACGATGGCGTGGAAGAAATCGCGATACATACCGAGTTCAGCAGCGGCGGTGCTATAAGAAGACATCCCATCAATCACCATCCGCTGTATGTCATTCTCCTCGACCAGCCGGACAATGCGAGCAAAGTGTGAATCAATATCCAACTCTTGAGGACTCTCGAACATGATCTTGATGGTTCCGTCGGCGACCTGCTCTTCGAGGTTCAGTCCCAGAGTCCGGGCATTGCGGATAATTTGCGCCGGGTGCTCATCCAGGGAGATGAGCAGACCCCTGGTTTTTTGCCGCAACGATCCTTCTCGCAGCATCTGCGTGCTCAGCACGGTCTTGCCCACCCCGGAAACTCCGATGACCATGGTTGTGGATCCATCAAAAACACCGCCGCCAATGAGAGAATCGACAGCCTCAACCCCAATGACTGACCGCTTGGTAGCGGACGTGGGTTGCTTGGGGTCGGTGCGGGAGGGCGCCTGAACGCGACGGAAAACTTCCAAACCTTCGCCCCCTGTGATCCGCAGGGTATGCTCTCCCATGTCAAAATCCTGGCCCCGGCTCTTCACCACCTCCAAAGAGCGATGCACGCGCCGGCCAATCCGTTCACGTCCCAATTGGATGACAGTATCAACGAGAAAATCAGTCGTTTCCTCAGTGGCAATCAAATCGGATGCCGATCCAACCTCAAGCGAAAGCATGGTAGTCAGATTCTCCCGGTTCAACGACTCGATCAATTTCTGCAACAATTCGCGGTACTCGAGGCGCCCGGAGTCGATCCCGCCCCGGCCGGGGGATAACAGCCCAATGCCGTCTACGAAAATCCGCTGGACGCCCATCTCGCTCGCGGTCTCGAGCAGCAGGCTGTCCGGCGAACGCACTTCCTGATCGAACACCTCCGGACTGGTAAAGATGATTTGCAGCTTTTTCCGTTGCTGCAGTTCCTCCAGATCCCATCCGAACCCGCCAGCGTCTCGTATGAGTTTGTCGGGGGTTGTCTCAAACACTACAATCAGGCCGGGCTCGTCGTATTCGACGATCCCACGATAGATAAACTCCATGCCCATCAGAGTCTTTCCGCTTCCGGTCACGCCCTGCACCAGGATCACGTTGTTTCTCGGAATCCCGCCCAGCAGAATGGAATCGAGGCCCTTAATACCGGTCTTAACCACACTGACTTCAGGCATAGCCATCTCCCTTTACCATCTAGACTTCGGTCCGCTGCTCTTCCAGACCTGGATCCAGCCGAACGGACTTCAGTTGTCTTGTGAGTAGCAGCCGCCCGGCACGGCTTTCCGACAAACCGATGAGTTGCTGAAGGCAGTGCCCACGCCGTGCATCTGTCGGAGCTAAGTTTCGGTAGAAACTAACTCCCCGGAAAGCCCGCGATTGCTCGACCAGTTTCTCGCGTTGCAGCCGGTTAATCGCGCCACGAACTACCGCGCTTTCATAGCCGATGAGGCGTGCGATCTGCTCAACGCTCATAAGACTTACCCGGCGGCGGTAGATGAAATTCAGTACATCCCATTCACTGAGGAGCGAAATACCCACGCCCTCTAGGCACCTTTGGACCGAGAGTTCCGAGGGGGGGACGCGCTCGACGATAAAGCTTCTCCTCGGCTGAACGGAGAGTCCTGTTTCACTCATAGCAGGCAAACTCCGAGACTACCTCTGCAAAGGGGATAGGCTCGACGGTTCTTGTGACAACTTGGCAGGTTCTGAAACGCCCTGTGTGATGTAGCTCGTCATCGCTTGTGCCAGTTGCGAATCACACTCGTCTGCAATCGCCATCACTCCAAGCAACAACACGCTGCAGTCGATGCTACCCAGGTGTTTTTGCAACGTGTGGAAGATGGTGACCTGTAACATTTGCGACTCCTTCACCATCATCGCGGCGGTATAGCCGTGATCGCGCCGGTTCACACCATGCTGAGCAGCGGCAACCGAATCCAGTGCGTTGCTGCCGAGAGGTTTATGAGAGCGGAGACGAATCACCAGGTCGCGGAACAGTTGAGTCAGATAGGCACAGCGCATTTCGCTGTTCATTGGAACCGCCATCAGCTCCGGATCAAGCTGTGCGCGTCCATACCACTCTTGGATTGCGGTTTGGGTCTCACGGTCCAGAATCGTAGCCACACTTTCCACCGCCAGGGGCTGAAAAGGTCCACTCGCCACCCTGTTCCTAACCACTTCGACCAGCGATATTAAATCGATTGGCCTTGCAAATATCTCATCGGATTGCATGCGGATGACTTGAGCCGCATCTTCCGTCCCTGAGTATCCGCTCAACAAAAGCGTGACAGCACCGGGATTGCCGTCGCGCACCGCGCTCACAAGCGAGAGACCATCTCCATTGTCGGGCATGGCGAGTTTGCTCAGGAGAACGTCGTATTTGTGAGAACGAATATGTTCCAAGGCTTCCGTCACGGTGGCCGCGGTTGTTACTTCGAAGCCGTTTTGTTCCAGACCCTGACCCATGCTAAGGCGCACAAGTTCATCATCATCTACGACCAGAATCTTGGCGACGGCCATCACTTCCTCCTCCGGGACCCATCCGCCCCCCTTTGTTGATAAGACTAGGCCGGCATAGATTTTCCCATCTGTCTTATATTGCTCACGGCTATTGCTCTGCAATGGGCGGTTTGATTGAACCTGCGGGTAAATTGCCCTATAAGTAACCGTAACGTTGCATTATGAGCGCTTACGAATGCGAGAGGCCGCGTCGTGAACCCAGCCTTGGGCCGCTGCAGGCAGCTTTCGAGAAGCTCGTCGAGTTCCTGAGGACCACGGTACAAGCAAAACCTCAGGGGCTAAACAGACTGCGGAAAAACTCTATCGATGAAGGGTACGGGCTTCAGCCCGTACGCACGTAGACCGAACAGAATCATTGGGCCTTTAGGCACTGAGGGAATGTTTTTCAGCACCTCTCAGCCCAAAAGCTGCCCTCAGGGGCTAAAGCCCATTGTTCTTGCTTCCTTTATGTACGGGCTGAAGCCCGTACCCTTCATCGATAGTGTTTTTCCCCAGCCTGTTTAGCTCTGCCCCTTCGGGATCCGGCATAAAAGAACAGCCGACGCATCCTGCGTTGCCAGGTTTTGTGAACGGCCTTCTAACTCAGGAGACTAGCGGAAGGCCTCAATAAACGTGACCTTGTCGATTTCACGAAGAGTCGTCAGGCCGCGACGAACCCGGTCCAGCGCCGACTCGCGCAGGAAGTGCATGCCTTCCTGTTTTTGGGCCAGCAACGGAACCAGTTGAATGGCCGGCTCGGTGAGGCTGTAGATCGCTTTTTGATTATGCGTGGGATCATCGCGCCTCGACAATAAGCCTGCGTCCACCAGCCGCTACAGCCGGTCAGCCAGGATGTTAACTTTGAAAGGAACACTCATGCCCAGGCTTCGCGTCCAGTCCTTCTCGATCTCCCTCGATGGCTACAGTGCCGGTCCCAATCAGGATATCGACCATCCCATTGGCGTCGGTGGCCTCGCCCTATTCGAATGGCAATTTGCCACGCGCACCTTTCATCAGATGCACGGCAAGGATGGCGGCACGACTGGGATTGACAATGACTTCGCGGCGCGTGGCTTCGACGGCATTGGCGCGTGGATCCTCGGCCGCAACATGTTTGGACCGGTCCGCGGGCCTTGGCCCGACGAAACCTGGAAGGGTTGGTGGGGCGACAACCCGCCTTACCACACTCCCGTCTTCGTTCTCACTCATCATCCACGTGCATCGATCACCATGAGCGGAGGCACCACCTTCCACTTCGTCACCGACGGCATTCACGCCGCACTCGAACGAGCTGTCGACGCTGCGAAGGGTCAAGATGTCCGCCTCGGCGGCGGGGTCTCCGCTATCCGGCAATATCTATGTGCGGGCCTTATCGACGAACTGCATTGGGTCATTTCGCCGATCCTTCTCGGTTCCGGAGAATGCCTGTTCCAAGGTGTCGACGTACCGAATCTCGGCTATCAACGCACCGAGCACGTCCCCACCCCGAACGCAACGCATGTCGTGATCACTAAGCGAAATTAGCCAACGCCGGGGGAAGTTGACAGGCTGGCGGTCATCCTGTAATATCCATACCAACCGGTCGGTATGAAATGAAATCAACCCAAACGCAACACGAATCGAAGACCAAGATCCTGAACGCCGCCCTCCACGTCATCCGCGCCAAAGGCTATACCGCTACCCGTATCGAAGATCTCTGCGAGGCTGCCGGCCTCACCAAAGGCAGCTTCTTTCATCACTTCAGCAGCAAAGAGGAACTCGCGCTCGCGGCCGCTGAGCATTGGAACACCGTCACCGGGGGCCTCTTCGCCACCGCGCCCTACCGCACGCTCGTCGACCCACTCGACCGCCTGCTCGCCTACGTCGATTTCCGCAAGAACATCCTTCAGGGAGAATTGCCCGACTTTACCTGCTTCGTCGGAACCATGGTGCAGGAGGTCTATGGCACCCACCCGCCCATCCGTCAGGCATGTGAGCAAAGCATCAGCGGACATGCCGCAACTCTCGAGCCTGACATTGCTGAGGCCATTCGCCAGCGCGGGATCACCGGTGACTGGAGCCCGCACAGCCTGGCACTTTACATCCAGGCAGTCATCCAGGGAGCCTTCATTCTCGCCAAGGCCCAGGACAGCCCCGAAGTCGCCGCTGCATGTCTCGATCACCTGCGGCGCTATCTCGAACTTCTCTTTCATCCATCCGCAACCAAGGAGACAACATCATGTCCACCGCGACCTATCAACTCCAAACCTATCTCAACTACGGCGGCAACTGCGCGCAAGCGTTCCGTTTCTACGAAGAACATCTCGGCGGAAAAATTACAACGATGATGACCCACGGCGAGCAGCCGAATCCAAACTCTCCGCCCGAAATGAAAGACGCCATCCTCCACGCCCGTATCACCATTGGACAAACCGAGATGATGGCGAGCGACGTTCCGCCGGAGCGTTTCAAGCCCATGCGCAGCGTTTACCTTTCGCTCAAAGTTCCCAACACCGAAGAGGCTGAGCGGGTCTATGGCCTGCTGTCGGACGGAGGCGAGATCTTCATGCCTATGCAGGAGACCTTTTACGCCTTCCGCTTCGCCATGCTGAGAGACCGATTCGGGACGTCCTGGATGATCATCCACGAACGCCCGATGCAGCAAAATGCCTGACCAATGGCCAACGCACCACAACGTCTTCGTATTACGAGACAACCCGGAAAGGAAAAGCTATGAATCTCACCGAAAAACCCGATACTGTCCAATGGCCTGAAACCCACTACGTCTTCGTCGAGGAGACAGGCCCATTCCAGAACACCGCGCCGCAATCCTGGCAGGAGCTGCACCGCCACATCTCGGCGATCTCTCAGCACAATACGATCGAGAGATACTTCAGCCTCTATAACCGCGATAAGCAGA
>Ga0182015_10002925_pt1 | contig 19839 bp, 13 predicted proteins | sample 712P3MmetaG_FD_120478 | JGI IMG/M metagenome (GOLD analysis project Ga0182015, IMG submission 120478) | Permafrost microbial communities from Stordalen Mire, Sweden - 712P3M metaG | ecosystem: Environmental > Terrestrial > Soil > Wetlands > Permafrost | place: Sweden: Stordalen | collected...
CCATGCATGCCGGCCACGGCAATGCCGTATTTGAGCCGCATAAGCTCTGCCAGCATTTCGGCCCGCTGAATGACGGGGATCTTGCGCTGCCGCGCCTCGGCTACTTCGGGGTTTTGCTCATTTACCGCCGAGCTGGTCACGACCACCCCGGAGCCGACCACATTGGCCGCCGCATGGCCCTCAAAGACAGTGGCGCCCAGGCTCCCGAGGCGGTCGGTAATGCTGGAATGGCGGAGGTCAGAGCCAGAAACAGCGTAGCCGAGGGTGAGGAGAATCTCGGCAATACCGCTCATGCCGATGCCCCCAATACCAATGAAATGAACGCGTTGCGTCTTCGCAAACATAGCGGGGGGAGGAAGGGTGGCGATACTCACTGCACCCTACTGTAACAGCCGGCGGATACTGCTTCCCCTGCGGCGGGCGGCGCATCTAATATGATGTGAAGCCAGCCAGGACAGACCGGGTACCCGCAGGTGGTACGTTTGCCAATCAAAAGATAGCAATTGGCTTGCCAGAACCCGCAGTCAGGGCGCAACTTTTACCAAAGATCGTTGTTTTAAGTAGTAGGCACCCGAAGTTAACCAGGAGTGCTGGAAGTAACGCCAAAGCGGTTGGTTACGCACTGTATTGATGCCTTGGCGCGGAGGTCTAAAATGCGATTTCTAAGATACTTCGTGCTGCTCGGCGCCCTATTGGTTCCTGCAGCGTTCATGGTTGCCCCGGCCAACGCTCAAGTGGGTGTCGGCATTGGGGTTGGAGTTGGCGATGGCGGGTACGGGGATTATGGATATGGCTACCCCGCCCCGGTTTGTTCGTGGGGTTATTACAACTATTACCCGTACGCCTGTGCGCCGTATGGCTATTACGGCCCTAGCTGGTTTGTTGGCGGGCTCTTTATCGGCGCCGGCCCCTGGTATCACGGTTATTGGGGACGCGGCTATGGATACGGTCGCGGTGGATACTATGGCCGGGCCGGCTACGGATATGGTCGCGGCGGCTATGGCTACGGTCGTGGTGGCGTAGGCTACGCTCGCGGTGGTGCCGGCTATGCCGGTGGGGCTCGCGGCTTCGCTGGTGGTGGGGTGCATCCCGCAGTTGGCGCCGGTGGCGGGTTCCACGGTGGCGGTGGTGGCGGCGGCTTCCACGGTGGTGGTGGATTCAGCGGCGGCGGTGGATTCCACGGCGGTGGTGGGGGCGGGTCCCACGGCGGCGGCGGTGGCGGACACCGTTAATCGCTACTTGATTTAGAACGATGAAGACGGCCGGCGGAAACGCCGGCCGTCTTCTTTTTTGGGTTGTGGGGCAGGTTGACAAACAGGGGAGAGTGGGCACTCAGTCGTGAGTTGTTAGACAGAAAGGCGCACAGCAGGTCCCTCCACTTCGCTCCACTGCGTTGCGCTCCGGTTGACAAACAGGGGATGAGGGGATTCTTTCCTCAAGCATCGAGCGCGGCTACGGTTTTATTCAGGTATCTCAGGCTCGCGGCGATGCTCTCTACTGGCGGCATTTTCGTGGCGCCGAACTTTACATCCTGTTCCACCACCATCCATCCGTCATAGCCGTTGTTTCCCAGGACGCGCAGAAACTGGGGAAAGTCGATCGATCCCTGGCCAATGATGGTGAAAACGTTGGCTTCGATCGCCTGCTCGAAATTCATTTCCTTGCGGTTCACCTCGGCCAGAACCTTCTCATTCAGATCCTTGAGGTGAACAAACCTCAGAATGTCACGATATTTTTCGGCTTCAGCAACACAATCCCCGCCGGCGTACAAGCAGTGTCCCGTGTCCAGGCATAGGCCGATGTTCGAGCCCGCAGTTGCGTCGTAGAACTGCTCCGTCTCTTCTGGAGTTTCGACGTAGGTTGAGATATGGGGATGAAAGACGAGGTCGAGACCGAATTCGCTGGTGACGGCGGCCGCCTCGCTGACCACCTTGGCGACCTGCTTCCACTGGTCCGCGTTCCAACCCTTGCTACCGTCGGCGGGCACCCGTCCGGCAATCCGGTCTCGTTCCTCCGACTGCGCGTCGGCAAGGACGAGGAAGGGCGCTCCCAGAGCAGCAAGGAGCCCACCCACCTTACGGATATGCTCCACCACGAGCTTGGTAGAAGCCGGATCGCTCATCACCACAGGCACGAACGATCCCAATAACTTCAAGCTCCGCGCTGTGAGTTCCCTTCCCAGCACCGCCGAGTCGGTGGGGAAAAAGCCGTAAGGCCCTAGCTCTGAGCCGGTGTACCCCGCCGCCACCATTTCATCGAGCATCTTCTGGTAGCTCTGCTCCCATGAAGGTCCGGGATAATCCAAAACGCCCCAGCTATCAGGAGCGCTGGCGAACTTGAAACGCGAAGCTAGATTGGTCACGCGAAAAAAACCTCAATCCGGGAAAATCGAGAAAAGGCAGCCTTCGGACGTCTCGCGACGGCATCCTCCGAAGGAATTGCTCATCATACACTAAGCGCTTATACCGGCAGCCCGCACGGGGCCGATCAACCGATGTTTTCCGTCTTCGGCGTTGTCGTTGACTGAATTTCAAGTTCTCCGATGGTCAGCCGATCGATGTGAATTTCTTTCAGCCTTGCTGTTTCCAGCAGGCGCAACTTTCGTATTGTGAGCGCCCCGATGGCGAGTGCCCCGATGGCAGCACTGCCGACGGCAAGCGCGCCGAGCGCAACCGCGCCGACAGCGCCGGCGCCTAAAGCAAGCGCCCTGAAGGCCGCCATGCGAAGCTGAGTATTGGCCATAAAATCACCCTGATGCCAGTTGTATCGACGTCTCTTTCGATGACGTCGCGCTGGGTAAAAGAATACCTGCCGTTGCCCTGGATGGGACCTTGTTTTTTTACCTGGCTCTTTTATTGAGGAGCCCGGAGGGCTGGTTTGTTTTCGGCAAGGCCGGCTGGTCGAAAAATGAGCTAACTTGGACAAGTATGTCCGGATCAGGCCCAGCGGAAAGCGAAGTGGAAAGTTCGGCGACACCGATCGGAGGAGGCCCGACGGCGGGGGGGAAGGTCCTGGTCTTGCTTGTTCTCTTCTTCCTGCTGCTGCCGAACGTGCTTGCGCAAAGTCAGGGGCCGCCAAAGGTGGATCCCGCTGCCGCCGCCAGGAGCGCCGATGCGGCCTTTCATGCGGGATATGCAGCCGTCTCGGCCAATGATCTGGAGAAGGCGCGCGCGGAATTCCAACAAGTGGTGGATCTCGAGCCCCGGATAGAAGAGGGGCGCAGCGCGTTGGGCGCTGTGCTGTTACAGCTAAACGCTTACCCGCAGGCAATTGTCCAGTTGAAGACCGCGCTTCAGTTGAAGCCCGGCGACGAGGCCGCCGAAACCAATCTGGCAATGGCCTACGCAAAGAGCGGACAAAACGAGCTGGCGGTCCCGGTCTTTCAAAAGCTCGAGCATGCCGCCCATCCACTCCCAGACGATGTGCTGGCAGTTTATGCACAAACGCTGGCGGCGACGCAGCAAAGCGGCGCGGCGATCGCGAAACTACGTGAGGCGGTTGCTGCCTCTCCTCAGGACGCGCGCCTGCACGATGCGTTGGGCGCACTCTACGCCCAGCAGAAGGATTGGCAGCCAGCGAACGACGAGTTTGAGAATGCGGTGCGGCTGGATCCGCAGTTGCCCGAGGCTCATTTGCATCTCGGCGTCGCGCTGCTGGCGGAGCGACAAGTCGATGATGCAGTGCGGGAACTTACTACGGCGGTACAACTCGCGCCGCAAAATGCGGTGGCCCAATTGAGCCTGGGCAAAGCGATGGTCGCCGGGGGAAACGACGAAAGCGCGATCCCGGTGCTCGAACAGGCGCTGACCCTCGGTGGTCACAGCGACGAATGTAAATATCAACTGGCGCTCGCGTACCAGGGTGTGGGCCGTTTTAAAGAGGCGCTGCCGCTGCTTGAGGAAGCAGCGAAAGGGGCACCGGACGATGCCGGGGTCCTGACCAACCTGGCGTTGAATATGGTGCAGCTGGGCAATGCAAAGGACGCCATTCCTATCTTCCAGCATGCGTTAGCGATCGCGCCGGATGCGGTCTCGACATATGAGGACCTGGGAGTCGCCTATCTGCAGCAAAGCGACCTGAACGACGCGATCCGCGAGTTCCAAAGCGGACTCAAGCTCAATCCAGAGGATCCGCAACTGCACTACAACCTGGGCCTTGCTTACAAATTGAAGGACGATATCCCTGGGGCGCTGCCGGAATTGGAGACTGCGGCAAAGCTGGATCCAAATGCTCCAGATCCTCCACTGACGATGGGGATTGTGTATATGCAACAGGGGCGGTTTGCCGATGCCATTGCACAGCTGCGCAGAGCGCTGCAATTGCGACCCGATAACGGAGACGGTTGGGCTTTGCTGGGGTCTGTGTATCACCAGAATCATCAGCTGCCTGAAGCCGTGGAGGCGCTCACCGAGGCGATTCGCCTTTCTCCTGGATTGCCCGGGCCTCACATTACGCTGGCCGGTGTGCTTGCGGAACAGGGTAAACAAGCAGAGGCCAGCGGCGAGAGGAAGACGGCGGCGAATCTCACTCGCGTAGCCGTGAACCACCAGCGCGCTACGTTCGCGAAGAACACGGGGAATATGTTGATGGCGAAGGGGCAGGTGGCCGACGCAGTGGCGCGGTATCGGGAGGCGGTGAGCAGCGATCCCGATGACGCAGAGGCACACCGTGGTTTGTCGATTGCGCTGGCTCGACAGGGGCTGACGGTGGAGGCTGAAAGCGAACGCGTCAAGGCGGACGCTCTCGAGAGGAAGTAACAGGGTTGCGTTCATTTTCCGGGTGACCGATTTTGGTTCCGGAATTCTCCCGTACCACGGGAAATCCCCAAGGTCCGTGGTACGGAGAAATCCCAGGTTCGTGGTACCGAAAATCCCCAGGTTCGTGGTACCGAAAAATCCCCAAGTTCGTAGTAGGTGGAAGTCCCCAGTTCGTGGCATGGAAAATTGCTGAAATCCAGTTCTCACACACATTTTTAGGGGTGTGTAAGAACCAGATTTCTAAAGTCCCGTCCTGTTCTTATCGGGTTTTGCTCGATATTGGGGTCGGCACTCCCAGGGCGATGGACTGCGGCGTCTTGGCGCCTTCGGTCACTACGTAGAGGCAATTGACGGGGAGAGCTTTGAAGGTGTCTACCTGGCCCGAGGGCCAGCGAACTTCCAGTAAGTCTACTTGCTGTGCCTGATCGAGACCAAAATGCAGGCGCAGGTCATTTTGCGAATAGTAGCTGCCCCCGCTGCGCACTTCGTCCACCTGGAGTAAGGACGCCACTGAATCTTTTTGCGTTCTGGCGGACACGCGCACCTTCGCTCCAATGCCGGTGCGGTTCGATTTGACGCCGATGGTCTTTACCTTTATCCATGAGCGCTTCCACTGCGAGTCACAACGCAAGAGTTGGGGCAGCGCGTTGACGCAATTTACGATCACGTCGATGTCACCATCATTGTCGTAGTCGCCGAAGGCGCAACCTCGGCCGGCGACGGGAGCGGTGATGCCGGGGCCGCCCTTGTCGGAGACATCGTCAAAACGGCCGTTGTGCAGGTTGCGATACAGGTATTTGCGCTCGGCGTACGGAGCTTCTGACTTTGCCGTGCTGACCTCGGGATAGACATGGCCGTTGGTGATGAGAATGTCGAGCCAGCCGTCATTATCCATATCCAGAAAGCCGACGCCCCAGCCCAGGTAGCGGGTGTTGATGCCCAGGCCGGCGGCGTAGGTGCGATCCTGAAAGTTGCTGTCACCAAGATTGGCGTAGAGCGAGTCTGTGTCGCCGGCGAAGTTGGTCTTGACGATATCGAGCTTGCCGTCACGATCGTAATCTCCAATGGAGACGCCCATGCCGGCTTGCGGCTTTCCATCGGGAGAAAGCGCCGCGCCGGCTTCGATCGCGATGTCTTTGAAGGTTCCATCTTTTTGATTCTGGTATAAGGTGGCGGCGGTTGAATCATTGGCAACGTAGATGTCGGGCCAGCCATCGTCGTCGAGATCGGAAACCGCGACGCTCAGAGCATAGTTCCCTATGGTGCCCCACATGCCGCTCTTTTCCGAAACATCGGTAAAGGTACCGTTACGGTTGTTGTGGTAGAGAAGATTCTTGCCCGCTGCCAGACCCGGCGGGCCACACGCGACCATGATTCCCTTGTAGGTGCAGGGACCGGATTCCGGCAGCGGTGCGGTTTTTAAATCGAGATCAATGTAGTTGGCGACAAACAGATCCAGGTGGCCGTCGCGATCATAGTCGAGAAAGGCGCAGCCACTGTTCCATCGCAGCGCCGGCTGCTCGAGTCCGGCCTTGACGGTGACATCGATGAAGGTACCGTTACCGTTGTTGTGGAAGAGCGAGTTCTGGCCGTAGTAGGTGACGAAGAGGTCGTCGTATCCGTCATTGTCGTAATCCCCTACACAGCAGCCCTGCCCCCAGCCACTGCGCTTGAGCCCGGCCGCCACGGTGACGTCGGTGAAGGTGCCATCCCGATTGTTCTTGAAAAGATGGCAGGCGGGTTCATCATTCTTCGCAAAGCCCTCGAGGCGCCAGCCGTTTACCAGGAATATGTCGATCCATCCGTCGTGGTCGTAGTCGTAAAAGGCTGCACCGCAGCCCGTGGTCTCGAGCAGGTATTTGTTGCTGCCCATGCCGCCGTAGATGGTTTTCGCGTTGAGCCCGGCGGTGGTAGCGACGTCGACAAAGCTGATCCCCAGAGGCGTGCCGGAAATGGGAGAGAGTGGACCTGGAGGCGGTGGTACCGGGGTGGCCTCGTAGGAGCGAGTCATACCAGTTTGATTCTGGCCGGACTGATTCTGGCCAGTTTGATTCTGGCCAGCCGCGTAGGCTCGGCGCCACGGGGGGGCGGCCATCATCAGCACTTCGCTGAAGGGTAGGACCAGGGCGGTACGGCTTAGGGATTTGAGAAAGGTCCGGCGATTCATCGGGTTGTTTGGGTTTGCATCGCGGGTTCTGGTGGGCTTGAGTCTGTGTGACAGGATACAGAGTTTGGAGGTCTCAGATCTTGCTGCGACTCTGTTTTGCTGTCCAGGGCACGACCGCAGTCGTGCCGTAAATGTTTGAGAATACGTCGGGCTTTAGAGTCTGTACAGAGCCGCAAGCAGAACAGTCCCGCAGGGACGGCTGAAAGTAGCCCAGGACGTTAGTCCTGGGTCTGCGATCTGAAAGGACGGCCCAGTCCCGTAGGGACGGCTGAAAATTTCCAGGGACGCCAATCCCGGGTTAATCTCCTCAGCACACGGTCAAGCAAACCCAGGACCATGTCCTGGGTGATTTCAGCCGTCCCTGCGGGACTGTTCTGCTCGCGGCTCTACAGACCCAGGACTAACGTCCTGGGCTACTTTCAGCCGTCCCTGCGGGACTTTCGGAGGAGGATGACCCCGCCAGTTCGGCGGCCAGTTCGGCTATTCTTGCCGCTGCCTTGGGGTGTGCGAAGGCTCGGGCGCTGGTCGACATGTGGGCCAGCTTGTCCCGGTCCTGGAGCAACGCAGAGAGCACCTGCAATAATGCTGGCCCAGTCATGTCTTTTTCCAGCAACATGGTGGCGGCTCCTCCTTCAACCAGAACTTCAGCATTTTTGCGTTGATGATCGTCGGCAGCGTGAGGGAAAGGAACCAGCAAAGATGGCTTTCCGCTGGCGGCTAATTCCGCGACTGTACTCGCGCCGCTGCGGGCGAGAATCAGATCGGACTGCGCAAACTGCTTCGGCATGTCTTCAAGAAATGGCTGTACCTTCCAGCGGTCTGGGGGCGCGCCGCTGGCCGCGTAGGCTGCTTCGGTGGTTTCGGCGTTGCGGGCTCCGGCTTGATGGAGAATGGTGAGCCCGGGAACTGCCTCCAATAATGCCCGGGCAATCTCGGGCATTCTCTGGTTCAGTGGGCGTGCTCCCTGGCTGCCGCCCATCACCAGTAGCCGGGGCAGACACTCCGGCGACCGGGGCGGGAGCAAAAAAAACTCGGCACGCACCGGGATGCCGGTGACCTCCGCGTTGTGGAAGTAAGCCTGCGTCGGCGCGAAATTAACGGCAGCGGCACGGATTCGCTTGCCGATCAGCCGGTTCGCCATTCCAGGCACGGCGTTGGGTTCAAAGGCCAGGGTAGGAACACGTTGGACCAGGGCCGCGAGCATCGCCGGACCGGAAGCGTACCCACCCACGCCAATCACGACCTGCGGTTTCCAATTGCGCAGAAGCCGCATGCAGTAGAAGATGCCACGAGGCAGCGCGACCAGTGTCTTGAGCTTAGTGGCGAGACTTACCTGGTTGAGCTGGCCAACATCGATGAGTTCAAGCGCGTACCCGGCCTGCGGCACGAGGCGGGTTTCCATACCTCGGGCGGTGCCGATGAAACAGACTTCGGCTTGATAGGCGGACTTGAGCGCATCGGCGATGGCCAGGGCGGGAATGACGTGACCGCCCGTGCCGCCGCCGGCAATCATGACGCGCATGCCCGTCAGTCGATCTCCCGGGTAAGACTCAGCAGGACGCCGATGCTGGCCAAGGTTATGAACAGAGACGTGCCGCCGTAGGAGACGAACGGCAATGTGATGCCTTTGGTCGGGACGAGCGCGAGGACCACACTGATATTAAAGAAGGCCTGGATCAGGATGGTCGCGGTGATGCCGAAGGCAAGGAAGCGAGCAAAGACGTCTTTCGAAAGGCTCGCGGCGCGCAGCCCACGATATCCAAGGGCCACGAACAAAGCGATGATGGCCAAGGCCCCTATGAGGCCCAGCTCTTCGGCGATATTGGCGAAGATAAAATCGGTGTGCGGTTGGGGCAGATAGAAGAGTTTCTGCCGGCCTTCCATAAAGCCCAGCCCACGCAGCCCGCCGGTGCCGACCGCAATGAGCGATTGGATCGTGTGAAAACCCGAGCCCTGAGGATCTGCCTCGGGGTTCATAAAGGCCAGCATGCGGGCTCGCCGCCAAGCCACGCGGAAGAGCAGGAAGTACAGCAGGGGCGCAGCGGCCAGCGCGGCGTACCCCAGGTACTTGGTTTCCATACCGGCAAGATAGAACATCAAGGCAGCCACGCCGGCGCAGACCAGGGCGGTGCCCAAATCAGGCTCCTTCACAATGAGCAGGATGAAGAGAATGGTGGGCAAAGCCGCCGGCAGCAGGGTGTGGCGCCAGTCACGAATGGAATGCAACTTATCCTGCAGAAACCAGGCGAGAAAGAGGACCAGCACTGGCTTCGCGATCTCTGACGGCTGCAAGGATAAGAAACCAGCAAAGCGGATCCAGCGGTGAGTATTATGCGAATCGTGCAAAAGAAAGACGCCCAACAAAAGCAGCGTGGTGATGCCCACCGCAGGAAATACTACAATCGGCCGGTTGAACTTGCGGTAGTCGATGCGCATCAGCACGATCATGGTTACGAGGCCAAGAACAGCCGCCGCGGCTTGTGCCCTCACGAAGGTATAGGGGGAACCGTAGCGGTCCTGGGCCATGACTGCGGAAGCGCTGAAAACCATCAAGAGGCCGATGAAAACCAGCAGGACAGTCACGCCGAAGAGCCATTTGTCGACCCCTACGCGCTTTGCCATACGCCCGCTCCCTGAAGACTCATCACTGCTTGCTTGAAAGCTTTTCCACGCTGTTCGTAGTTCTCAAACTGGTCGAAGCTCGAGCACGCCGGTGCGAGCAGCACCACATCGCCGGCCACTGCTTCCCCTGCGGCGTGGGCGACGGCTACGTCCAGAGTGCCTGCACGCACGATTCGGGTGACCCCCGCGATTTGTCCTTCGATCTTTTCGGCGGCCGAGCCGATGGTGTAGACAACTTTGACTCGGGCGCGCAGCAACGCATGCAATTGCGTATAGTCGGAATTCTTGTCTTTGCCGCCGAGGATCAGGTGAATGTTGCCAGGAAACGAGGCGATGGCCTTCGCCGTAGCGTCCACATTGGTGGCCTTGGAGTCGTTGTAGTAATCGACACCGTGAATCGAAGCCACAAACTCGAGCCGGTGCTCGACGGCATGAAAGGACGCAACCGTCCGTCCAATGACCTCGACCGGTATCTTGGCTACACAGGCGGCGCACACCGCGGCCAGAACGTTCTCGATATTGTGCTCACCCTTGAGAGGAATGTCGGCCAGGGGAAGCACCGGTATCGGTTTGGCCTGCTCCGAAGCGCGAAACATCACCATACCGTTGAGGAGAAATGCACCGCAACGCACTATTTTGCTGCGGCTGAACCATAACACCTGGGAGCGCGCACGGCTCGCCGCCTGCTGGGCGACCGGGTCATCGCCGTTCAGGATCAGATAGTCATCCGCCTTCTGGTTGGCGAATATCTTCTCCTTCATCGCGACATAGTTCTCAAAGGTGCCGTGGCGGTCCAAATGGTCGGGAGTGATGTTGAGGATCACCGCCACCCGGGGATGAAAGCTCTCAGTCGTCTCCAATTGAAAGCTGGAAACCTCGAGTACCGACCACGCGCCCGCCACGCTCTGATCGACGACCTCGATAACCGGCAGGCCGATATTGCCGGCAACCAGGGCCTTTAAGCCGCTGGCGCTGAAGATCTCGCCGGCAAGGGTAGTGGTGGTTGTCTTGCCGTTGGAGCCGGTGATCGCCAACACCTCTCCCTTGAGAAAACGCGCCGCCAACTCCAGCTCACCAATGACGGGCAGGCCGAGAGCGCGCACTTGCACCAGTTCTGGAGTATTGAGAGGCACGCCGGGAGAGACCACGATCAGGTCTTGCCGGCGAAACGTGAGCAAGCCATGACCGCCTGCTTCGACCGCAATACCGGCCTCGAGCAAGGAAGGAATTTCCTTGCCCAGCGCCTGGGCGCTGCGCAGATCAGAAACTGTGACCTGGGCTCCGCGGCGGCGCAGGAAGAGCGCTGCGGCAAGGCCCGATTTGCCGAGGCCGACGACCAGTACTTTTTTGCCCTTCAGTTCCATGCAGCACGTTTACCAAATGGTAGAGACGGTTTAACGCAATTTCAGGGTAGTGAGTGCAAAGAGCGCAAACACCAGGGCGCCAATCCAGAAGCGCACAATGACTTTGGACTCCGACCAGCCCATCAGCTCAAAATGATGATGCAGCGGCGCCATCTTAAAAATACGCTTCTTCCGCAGTTTATAACTGCCCACCTGCAGAATCACGCTGATTGCTTCCAATACGAAGATGCCTCCGATAAAGGGCAGCAGCAGCTCCTGCTTGATCACCACAGCAACCGTACCGATTGCACCCCCCAACGCCAGCGAGCCTACGTCGCCCATGAACACCTCTGCCGGGTGCGCGTTGTACCAGAGGAACCCGATGCTGGCGCCCACCATGGCTCCGCAAAAGACAGTCACCTCGCTGACCATCGGCATACGCTGCAGTTCCAGGTAGTCGGAGAAGACGGCATTGCCGCTGACATAAGTAAGCACGGTGAGTGCCGCCCCAGCGATGATCGTGCATCCGATCGCGAGCCCATCGAGCCCGTCGGTGAGGTTCACTGCGTTGCTGGCGCCGACAATCATAAAAGTGACAAAGAAAACGAAGGGCAAAAAGGCAAGCACGCTCAGGTGCGGAATGGCTCCCAGCGTATGGATCGATAGATCGGGCCGGAAGCGCTTGAGAAACGGCACCATGAGATGGGTGGAGTAAACGCCTTCACTCCGCATGGCCAGCAACGCCAGGGCAAGGGCTACCGCAGCGATGATCTGCAGGCCCATCTTCTGCGCCGTGGTGAGGCCGAGATTGCGCCGCTGGATGACCTTGATGTAATCATCCGCAAAGCCTATCGCACCGAACGCCAACGTGGACAGCATGACTAACCAGACGAAGGGATTCGAGAGATCGCTCCACAGCAGCGTCGGCAAGAGGATAGCGATACAAATGAGCACGCCGCCCATGGTGGGTGTGCCGGCCTTTTTCTGATGGTCTTTCGGACCATCCTCACGGATGTATTGGCCGATCTGAAACTCACGCAACTTCTCAATGACGTAGGGGCCGATCAGCAAGGCAATAAGCATCGCGGTAAGACTCGCAAACGCGGTGCGGAACGTCAGATACCGGAAGATGCGGAAGGGTCTGAAGTAGGGAAAAAGTTTTTGATAAAGCAGCCAGTAAAGCAAACTTCCTCCGCTACCCGCACAAGCTTTGAGGCTATCTTACAGGCCATCGCAGGCCTAACTATGTTAAGCATTTGCGGGCGAACCACAGGGGCAACTAGAGGCTGTTTGAGAACCTCGGAGAAAGCCACAGCTGCTCCACTACACTTTGGGATTTTTCCGTACCACGGACTCGGGTGCCCCATATCTCGCGTTGTTTGCGAGATGTGGGAAATTCGCCAATTTCTATCTGCAAACGTCCGAAATTCAAACCCGGTCTCGCATGGGGCGCAGTGCAATTCCCACATCTCGCAAAGAACGCGAGATATGGGGCACCCGAGTCCGTGGTACGGAAAAATCCCAAAGTGCATTGGAGAGATCTGCGGTTTCTCAAACACCCTCAACTGGCGCTAACAGCCCGACCTCCATCAAAAGCCAAGGTCATCGAGTAGGCGCAAATGAAGCCCCTGCGCGACCGGGCCCTCCCAGGAACGCCGGGTGCCCCACACCTCGCTCGTTTTTCGCGAGATGTGGGATTCCACTGCACTTAATCCCAAGTTCTTTTGAGCCACTAACAGCTGGAAGTTAAAGTTCGCGGAATCCCACATCTCGCGAAAAACGAGCGAGATACCCGGATTTCCTGTACGCAGCGCCAACCAGTGCCGCGTGTGCGGCTTTCATTAAGGAAAGCCGCATGAAGTGAGTTGACCCAGCCATGCTTCTCAGGAAATCCGGGGGTGTGGGGCACCCGGCGTTCGTGGTTATTCCTGCAGCGCCTGCAACGCTTTCTCCAGGCCGACGCCGCGCGATGCTTTCAACAGGACGGCGTCGCCCTCTCGCAGCTCAGCCTTCAACCACTCACCTGCTTGTTGCGGCGAGGCGAGGAAAATGGCGAACGTACCAGCCTCGCGCGCGGCTTCGGTAAGGAATTGCGCATTGCCGCCTACGCCGACGACGAGGTCGATGCCGCTTTCGGCAGCAACGCGGCCGCACTCGCGATGCAACGGAATCGCCTCCCGGCCCAGCTCCAGCATTTCGCCGGCAACGAGGATGCGGCGCTTTGCAGGCATGGCGGCCAGGGTCGTAATCATGGATTTGAGTGCTTCCGGATTGGAGTTGTAGCAATCATTGATCACCGTGGCTCCGCCAATGCGCAGAACCTCGCCGCGCTTGTCCGGGGCACGCAAGCCGGCAACTGCGGCAGCACACTCGGCCAGCGGGATGCCCGCTTCGCAACCAACTGCGATGGCGGCCATCGCGTTCCAGATGTTGTGGCGGCCAAGAAGCGCCAACTGCACCGTTGCCTGCTCTTCACCCGCGGAAACGCGGAAGCGCATTCCTTCGGCGCCAAGCTCCTCAATGTCCGAGGCGCGGGGATCGGCGCAAGGGCCTTCGCCGAAATAAATGGAGCGGCCGTGAAAGTCACGGCCGAATTGCCCCACGTAAGGATCATCGCAATTGAGGAAGGCAACACCGTGCGCGGGGAGGTTTTGCACCAGCTCGTATTTAGCGCGCGCGATGCCGGCTATTCCATCCTGAAAATTCTGGGCGTGTGCACTCCCGACGTTGGTGACGACACCCCAATCGGGATGAGCGATGCGGGCCAACGCCGCGATTTCGCCGGCATGGGACATGCCCATCTCGACGACGGCAATCTCATGCTCCGGTTCGAGTTTGAGCAATTGCAATGGCAAGCCGAATTCATTGTTGAGATTTCCCGCGGAGCGAAGCACGTGGAAGCGCGCGCCCAGTACGGCCGCGACCGCCTCTTTGGTAGTAGTTTTGCCGGCGCTGCCGGTGAGCCCGACGACGCGTTTATTCCAATGACGGCGAACGGCGGTGGCCAGGGTCTGCAAGGCGACCAGCGGATCATCCACGATCAGCAAGGTATGGGTGCGCGCCTGCTCGAGAAAATCCGTTACCTTGCCGCGAGCGATCACGGCGGCACGCGCACCGCGCTCGAGCGCGGCCGGCACAAACGCATGGGCGTCATACTTCTCACCGCGGACAGCAAAAAAGAGATCTCCGGCTACGAGGGTGCGGGTGTCAATTGAATAACCGGTCGCCGGCGGCTCCGGCGGGTCGCTCTCCGGCGCCCTGAGCTCAGCACCCATCCATTGCGCGACGTCTCGCAGCTGCAGTTTCATTGGCTTTTTTCCCCGGCCAGCAATACCTGCCGTGCGATGGCCACATCATCGAACGGTATCACCTCAGCGCCGATGGTCTGCGTCTTTTCGTGTCCTTTGCCGGCGAGAAGCACCAGGTCGCCCTGCCATGCTTCTGCAATCGCCAATTCGATAGCCCGATGGCGATCCGCTTGAACGATGACTTTGGCCGGCGTGCCGCGGAGCCCGGGCAGCACTTCTTCGATGATGGCCAAAGGATTCTCTCCGCGGGGATTATCGGAAGTGAGCACCACCACATCACTGCCCTCACCAGCAGCCCTACCCATTAGCGGCCGTTTGGTACGATCACGATCACCGCCGCAGCCAAACATCGTGATCACACGGCCATCCCGTTTGGCGACGAACTCGCGCGCCACCGCGATGATGTTGCGTAGAGCGTCGTCGGTGTGGGCATAGTCGACCACTACAGCAAAGTTCTGCCCGCAATCGACAGATTGAAAGCGGCCAGGCACGTAGTCGAGCGCATCCGCGCCGGCGGCAACCTGGTCCAGCGTCAGGCCCCGCGCAACGGCGGCGGCGCTTGCAGCGAGCAGGTTATAAACATTCACGCCTCCGGTAAGGCGGGTTACGACCGGTATCTTTCCCTTGGGAGTCACCATCGTGAAGCGCATGCCGGAGGGCTCCATCTGCAGGCGTTCAGCGTAGAAATCTCCTGCACGCAATCCGTAGGTAAAAATCAGCGGGCTGCGCGTTTGGGCTTTCAATGTGGGACCGTGAGCATCGTCCTGATTCAGGATCGAGACGCGCGGCGGTGGTGCGATGGAGCCGTCAAAGAGTTTGCTCTTGGCGGCAAAGTAATTCTCCATGGTGTGGTGATAATCCAGATGGTCGCGGGTCAGGTTGGTAAAAATGGCCACGTCGAACTGCAGCCCCGCTATCCGTTCTTGATCGAGAGCGTGGGAGGATACCTCCATCACTGCTTCGGTGGCGCCGCCGTCGACACCCTCACGAAATAATTCCAGCAGATCGCGCGACTCCGGGGTGGTGTGCGGCGCAGGAAAGATTCGGCCCGCAGCGTGGTACTCGATGGTCCCGGCGAGGACGGTTTTACGTTTCTGATGCCTTAACATCGCTTCCAACAGAAAGGCCGTCGTCGTCTTGCCGTTGGTCCCGGTGACGCCGCTGAGTTTCAGGTTCGCTTGCGGATGGTGGAAGAAATTTGCTGCCAGGGCGGCGAGGGCTCGTCGGCCGTGTGCTACTTCGATCACTGCGAGTGCGGGGTTTTCCGTCGCGTTGGCGAAGCCCGTGGCGGAGTCGGTGACGATGGTGCGTGCACCTTGTTCGACTGCTTGCGGAATGTAGCGATTGCCGTCGGTCGTTCCCCCGCGAAAGGCGACGAAGAGCGAGCCGTCGCGTACGCGGCGCGAATCGTATTCGACCCCAGTTACTTCGGTGGCCGGGCCCGCGCGGCGGATAAGATCGACACCTTGCAATACGCTGTTCAGGTCCATGCTTTTTTGTTGCTTTCTGCGTGTGCGCTTGTGGGAAGGCAGTAAACCGCAGGTCGCTCTACTCCGCTATGCTTCGCGGTCCAAATGAACAAACCTGTGTAATGCAAGCAGGCAAAAGCCGTTGAGGTTCGAGATGATTCCCGCAGGAAGGGCACGGCTTTAGCCGTGCCGCAATATGCCGAAATGATCTGGGCTTCAGCCCCTGAGGGCAATTTTGAATCGAACAAGAACCGTACCTCAGCGGCTAAAGCCGCGTGTGCTTGAAGATTCTACGGCACGGCTGAAGCCGTGCCCTTCCGTCGAACTTCGTTTCATCCCCGGTTGGTGGCGTCGGTTAAGCTCCTGCGGCTTTCTGAGAAAAGTCGCTTCCGTGGATCTCGTTAACTTTGCGAAGTAGGAAATCCGAGTACGCTTCGGTCTCGATGAACAAATCGTTCATTCCTCTTTAAGCTTGCCACCGGCCGGTCGGCTCGGTCGGGATGACAAATTCACCGGGTGAAGCGGACCACTACTTCGGTTCCGGGCGGCACTAAGCTGCCTGGTGCGGGAACCTGCTCCCGGGCTATGCCGCTGCCCACGATCTGCAGGGCAAGGCCAGCCGATCCGGCAGCCTCGACCGCGACACGCAGCGGCTCACCTACGAACGAGGGCACTCCGATCCTGTTGCCTGCGGCCACTACGACGCCGTGACCGGAAACATGAGGCGCATTCGCAGCGACAGTCGCATCGAAGGCCGGATCCACCGTTTCCTTTTTCTCCTCGGCCACAGCCGCAGCCGAAGGTGCGAGTGGAGACGCAACCGGCGGGCTCACCTGCGCCGCGATGGACTGCGCCGTGATGATGTGCGCCGGCCGTTTCTCAGGCACGGACGAAGGTACAGGATCCGACCCCTCAGACCCTGAAGCCAATTCGTTGGCCGCTGAGGGCACTGGTTGCTGACCGTTCCCCACGGTACGCAGCGGATCATCCGCGGGAAGATTGTTCACTTCGGCAAAGAGAGCGGACAGATCCCCGATATGTTCTGAAGGCGCATCCTCATCCGTCTCCGGTACATGTTGCTTGGCCAGCTCCGGTTGCGTAAGCAGGGTCCTATCGTGCGGTACTCCCAGGTATTCCAGAACGTTCTGCGCCAGCTCGGCAAACACTGGCGCGGAAACCGCAGTGCCGTAATACGATGGGCCCTTTTGGGGGTTGTCGATGATTACAGCAATGGAGACGACCGGGTTATTGACCGGCGCGATTCCCACAAACGACGCGATGTGCATGGTCTTCGAATAGAGATGCGTCCTCGGATCGATCTTTTGTGCGGTGCCGGTCTTGCCGCCCGAGGAGTAGCCGTTGAGCTGCGCCGGTCTGCCCGAACCATACAGCACGACCCCTTCCATCATCTTGCGCATTTGCGCTGCAGTCATCTGGGAGATAACGCGATGCGCGTCTGACGGCAGCGGGTCAGGCAGGTCTTCACCCGACTTGAATGGCGATGGCTTCAGTTTGACCTGCTCGCCATTGCGATCCACCTGCCCTGGCACGAGCACGTGGGGGGGCATATAGATGCCTCCATTTGCGATCGTCGAAACCATAGATACGAGTTGCAGCGGGGTGACGGCAATCTCCTGACCAATGGCGATCGAACCGATCGACGACGGTCCCCACTTGCGCACAGGACGAAGGAGACCGCGGGTCTCGCCGGGCAACTCCACGCCGGTGCGTGCGCCGAAGCCGAAGTCGTGAATGTATTGGATGAACTTGTCCGGCCCGACTTTCAAAGCCAGTTTTACCGCAGCCACGTCACTCGACACTTCGAGGGCCCGGTGAACTGGAATCACCCCATAATGCTCGCCTTGATCATCGTGAATAATTCTTCCGGCGAGCTCGATCTTGCCCCCCTGGCAATCGATCATCTGATCGGGACTGGTAGCTTTTTGCTCCAGGGCTGCAGAGTACGTCACGAGCTTGAAGGTAGAACCCGGCTCATACACGTCACTGACTGCGTGGTTCTTCAGCAGGCTGGTGGTGGCGTGGCGAAAATCGTTGGGATTGAAGGTGGGCCGAATTGCCAATCCCAAAATCTGGCCGGTATATGGGTCCTGGACAACGATTGTGCCATTCGAGGCATGGGTACGTTCGAGCGCGGAGTCGAGCGCACGTTCCGCCATGAATTGGATGTTTTCGTCAATGGTGAGCACCAGATTTTGTCCCGGGTCGGGTTCATGCTCCTGGCTATCGAGCACGTGGCGCCGCGCATCGAGCGCGGTAAGCATGCGGCCCGGCGTGCCGTGCAGATCATGATCGAACTTGCGCTCCATGCCTCCCAAGCCATTGTCATCGGTGCCCACGTATCCCAACACCTGGGCGGCGAGTTGACTGTTGGGATAAAAGCGCTTGAATTCTTTTTGCGTGTACACGCCCTTGAGGTTAAGCGCCTTCACGCGGGCGACCTGCGCGGGTTCGAGCTTGCGTGCGATCCAGGCGAAGTTTCTCGAAGCATTCAGCCGGGCGGTAATCTGACGCGCAGTCGTGAAGCGGTCAGTGGGATCGGTGTGGACCACCTTGGCCAGAGCGCTGGCAAGCGCCTCGCGCTTTGCCTCACCTTCAGGATCCTGCCGATCGGCAATTTCCGAGGGTACCGCGTAGACCGAGTCAGCCAGCACCGTCATGGCCAGCTCATGGAGATTGCGATCGTAGAGAATGCCGCGACGGGGCGCTACTTCAAACGTGCGCTGTTGCTGCTTGGCGGCGCGATCGACGTAATCCTTGTGATGCATCACCTGCAACCAGACCAACCGGCCGCAGATCAACGTGATCCAGCAAACAAAGAAAAGAGAAATGTGCAGAAGGCCGAGGCGACGGTGCACTGTGCCGGCCTGGACCGGGCGAACGGACGAAGAACCTGCGGATTGCCCTGGAGTGCGCGTGGCGCTCGGGGTTGGGCGCGCCGGCTTACGGAAAAACGGGAACTGCGTCACCTGAACCCTACCTCAAACTCTGTCCTGACCACGGATCCTCGAGTGCAGCAGGATCCTTTATACGAATCCTAGCGGAAGCTGTTGGGCATCGGGGAGGCTTCCGCGACCACGGGGGCGCTGGCATCGAAGGTGCTCTCGCCACGAACCACCTGGCCCGGCTTGGGCGCGTCCAGCCCAAGGTTGCGCGCCATCCGGTCAATCCGGTGGGGATCGCAGAGTTGCGCTTCGGCGAGCCGCAGTTCCCGGTTCTGTTCCTCGAGCGAAGTGCGCTGCAGCTTTTCCGCTTCCACACGGTATCCGTACTCAATCGCGCTGAAGTGCTGCCAGCCATAAAACATGACGATCACGAACATGACCGTCATGGCCGCTGTAAAGATGCGCATCTCGTGGACGCGCACAGGATCGGCGGCCTTCACCAGGCGAGAGTTGTCCAGCCGTTTGCAGCAAAAGACTTCCGGCGTGGGCCCTCTGCGGGCACGCTGCTGCGCGGCAAACAGGTGCAGGTTTCGGTCTGCCACTTGTTGACTGGTTCTCTTCGAGCTGTAGTTGAGGTCGTATGCCGCGATTGTCTGTGTCGCCATTGTCCGCCGCCTTGGGGATGTTTTGTACCTTTGGTACCGTTACGGTTGGTGCTTAACCTTCAATGCTTGATAGCTGCTTCCCGGTTCTCTCTGCTGCCCGCAACTTAGCGCTGCGAGCGCGTGGATTGCGATCCGTCTCCTCTTCGTTCGCCGTGACCGGCTTACGGGTGTACACCTCAAAAATTCCCTCGCGCGCGCCGCTGCGCAAAGCATCTTTGGCCAGCCGATCTTCGAGTGAGTGGAAGCTGATCACCACCAGCCTGCCACCAGGCTTCAACAGCCTGGGCGCCACTTTCAGCAGCGCTGCAATCTCATCGAGTTCGGCATTGACATAAATTCGGAGCGCCTGAAAAATCCTGGTCGCCGGATGGATATGATGGCGGCCTCGCTCAGATTTCATCGCCGGGGCTACGGCCGATAAGACTTTGGCTAGTTGTGCCGTGGTCTCGATCGGCCGCGCCCTGACAATGGCTCTGGCAACGCTCCGCGATCTCCTTTCCTCTCCGAATTCGTAAATCAGGTCGGCGAGAACTTTTTCGTCGGCCTGATTTACCACTTGTTCGGCAGTCGCACCTCTCCGCGGATCCATCCGCATATCAAGAGGC
>Ga0182015_10002926_pt1 | contig 19834 bp, 9 predicted proteins | sample 712P3MmetaG_FD_120478 | JGI IMG/M metagenome (GOLD analysis project Ga0182015, IMG submission 120478) | Permafrost microbial communities from Stordalen Mire, Sweden - 712P3M metaG | ecosystem: Environmental > Terrestrial > Soil > Wetlands > Permafrost | place: Sweden: Stordalen | collected...
CCGCTCCCGCTGCCGCCACCGAGCCTCCCTTGCCCGCGGAAATCGCGAGCAGTGACGAGCTGTACACGACCGGGTTGCATCTGGAGCAATATCACCACGCCACGCGCTCGCCTGAGCCCTACTGGCGTGAAGCGCTGCGGCGCGATCCGCTGGACAGCCGATGCAACAATGCACTGGGCCGCTGGCATCTTTGCCGTGGCGAGTTCGCACAGGCCGCGGAGCATTTCCGCGCCGCCATCACCCGCTTGACCAGCCGCAACCCCAATCCCTACGACGGCGAGCCATTTTACAACCTCGGCCTGACGCTGCGATACCTGGGCCTCGAGGACGAAGCTTACGACGCGCTTTACAAATCGACCTGGAACGCGACCTGGCGTGCCCCGGCGTTTGTTGCGCTGGCGGAGATCGATTGTCGCGCGCAGCGCTGGGAGAGCGCGCTGGCTCACCTGGATCGCGCTGTCGCCGCCGAACGGGATCATCTCATCGCCCGCGATTTGATGGTCATGGTGCTCCGCAAGCTCGATCGGGACGAACAAGCCGATGACTTGGCGAGAAAGACGCTGCGCATCGATCCGCTCGATTTCTGGGCGCGCTGGTTGGTAAATGAGCCATTGTATTGTGACGGACAGGTAAAACTCGACTTGGCGATCAATCTTTCTCGCGCGGGTTTCCTCACCGAAGCGCTTCATATGCTCGACGAAATGTCTGTCGAACCATTCACCGGAGCGCAGGCGCTGGCGAATTATTACCGTGGGTATTTCAACCAGTTGCTTGGCAATGTATCGATGGCGGCAAAGCACTTTGCCGAAGCGGCAGCTGGATCAATCGATTATTGCTTCCCTGCTCGGCTGGAGGAGATCGTGATTATCCAATCGGCGATGCGGGCCAGCCCCAGTGACGCGCATGCGCCATATCTGCTCGGCACGCTTTATTACGATCGCGGCCGGCGCGCCGACGCCATCGAGATGTGGGAAAAAGCCGCGGCGATAAATCCTCGCGATGCGATGACCTGGCGCAATTTGGGAATTGCCTATTTTAATCATCGCCGCGATTTTTCCGCGGCGCGCGAGGCATACGAGCGCGCCTGGGAACACAGCGCCGGCGATGCGCGGCTACTGTTTGAGCGTGATCAGCTTTCCAAACGCCTTAGCGTCGCGCCGAAAAAGCGGCTCGCGGAGCTCGAAAAATATCCCCATCTCGTGGCATCGCGCGATGATCTCTCGGTGGAGCTTTGCGACCTGCTCAACCTCGCCTGCCGGCATGATGAGGCACTCCGAATCCTCAATTCCCGGCAATTTCAACCTTGGGAGGGCGGCGAAGGTCTGGCCCTTTCCCAATTTGTGCACACACATCTAGCCCTGGGAAAAATAGCACTAAAGTCAGAACATCCCGAGACGGCGAGACGTCATTTTGCGCAGGCCCTGCAAAGCCCCCCCAACCTTGGAGAAAAGAAACATCTCCTGGCGAACCGAAGCGACATACATTACTGGCTGGGTGTCGCCTGTCGAGCGGTCTGTGACGAATCAGCGGCGAGTAAGTATCTCCTCGTCGCCGCCCAGGCGCGGGGCGATTTCCAGGAAATGAGCGTCCGCCAGTATTCGGAAATGACCTATTTTTCCGCGATGGCTATGCAGCGGCTGGGCCGCGGGGCCGAGGCGGAAAGGCTCTTTGAAGAACTGCTCGCCTACGCCAGAACGCTTGCCACCATCGATCCGAAAATTGACTACTTCGCGACCTCACTGCCTGCGATGCTGCTTTTCGAGGATGATCTGACGTCGCGACAGCAGATCAATGTGATGCTCCTGGAGTCACAGGCGCAAATCGGTCTTGGCGAGCATGAGAGTGCCAGGGATCTGCTCCGGGATATTTTGCTGCGCGATCCCAGCCATGTGCTGGCTGCCGATCTGTTACGGGAACTTTCCGCCGATGCCCCCGCTGAGCCCGTCCGCGCCGCGGTGATGTAAATCGCCGGATTCATCGCCCGTCGGCCGAGATCCGCACAAGCATTCCTTCTCCCGACGGCAGCGTCCAGCTATGTTCCCCCTCTTTGCACTCGGTCGTATTCCCCGTCCAAAGATCGGTGATCTGAAAAGATCGGGATGAACCGAGACCGATCTGATCAAATGAAATCTTCTTTTGCGCCGGACGATCCGAATCATAATTGAAGATAGCCAGCAAGATAGCCTTTTCATTTGCGGCCGAATCGTCGCGGTAAAAAATCTCGGTGGCATCCGCGCCCGTGTGTTGCGGCGACCACTGCGAACCGATCGCGTCAATCACCGGACGAAATGCGATGCCCTGCCGTGCAACTGCGTTGATACGCGGATTGGTTAGCAACGCGACGGCTCGCTGCGCCGCCAGAGGATCGTCAAACGGATCGGTATCGATAAAATTTCCGCCGCACACAATCGCCGAGACGATGCGAGTTTTCGCCCACGCCTCGGGCAGCTCGCTGCCGCCTTGAAATTTGGTCAGGTCGATCTCATCGGGATCGTTGAATGGGTAAACGCTTCCCGCCATCCACCATAGAAACGTGTCACAGCTCAGCATGTATTCGGTCGATCCAAAATTGCGGAATAGCGGCCAATGCAGATCGGTGAGCTGGCTATAGATGTCGCAGGAGACTCGGCGTGAATGGCCGTATTGACTGGGAAACATCGGCGCGATTGAAAGGCTGATGAATTTGTCCGGCCCGATCGCCTGAACGATAAATCGCATCGCGCGGTTGTATGCCTGAATGCCTGAGTGAATCTCTGGGTCGTGATGCCGGCCCTCCATGGCGCCAGCGGAGAGAAAGTCGAGCTTGAAATAATCGAAGTCCATTTGCTTGGCTTGCTGAATCTGACGACCGATCCATTCCATCGTGGCCGGGTGCGTGACATCGAGTGCGTACGCTTTTCCCTTCACCCGAATTGGCCGGCCTTGCTCATCGTGCAGCGCGATCTGTGAAAAGGTCAGACCGGTCTGATCAACACGTTGCTTCAGTGGATCTTCATCGCCCCAGGGCCAGCAGACGAATGGGCTGAGGTAATAGCCGGCAAGCTGGCCGTTGTGGTGAATGTGCTCCGCAGCCTTGTGAAGCTCGTCAGCTGAAAAATTGTTGCCGTCAATATTAATGCAGGCGCGGCCGCGGGCATCGGAAAACCCCTTAGGCTGCAAGTGATCGCGCAGAAAATCCGAAGCGCCAATTACATCTTCCAACCGAACCTGCGCTATCGCGCCAAATGTCAACCACCCAAATGGAGGTCCACCTTTCCACGCCAGCGGCGGCGCGACTGCCGCGTTCACCCGACCGAAATTATCCAGACCGGTGCGAAAATCTTTGAAGAACCCCACGAAAATCAGGGGCGAGTGAATCGTCGCACCGACCATCGCCCCGTGCGGGCAGACGTCATGCGTCCCTCCAGAACAATAGGGCAACCGTTTGTCGCCCGGCTGATCCGACGTCGCGGCGCCACCATACACGGTCAATCCATCCACGCGCCCTGCTGAAGATCCCGCGCGAAAATCGATTCCGGTCTTCCAGAAATCGTGAGTGACCGAGCCGATGACCAGGCCGCGATCGGACGGGAGATCGAAAATCGTCGTGAACTCAAATCCGGTGCCTGTGAAAATCCCAGACCCATCCAGACGCCGAGCGTCGAAGCGATGCCAATCGTCATTGTCAAATGGCACCTCGAGCAAACGCGGATCGCCCGGCGATCCGGCGCTCACTTCCGCGTTGTCGTCTTTTCGATCGACAATTAGAGGTGACATCCAGTTGGATTGAATCGATTGCGATGCAACCGCCCGCAATTCGACCAGCACGAAAGGATGGTCATCAGAAACGCGAAAAACCTGCTCGAGCATTGGCGAACCGTTCAAGCCGGAATGGCGAACGATCAGCTGCCGGCCGCTGCCAATTCGATCGTTTAGCGGCGAAAGCACCGGCTCGACGAGCGAATGCGACGGATATTGCGTCGTGAGCAACCGCGAGCTGCCAGGCTGCAACACAATCCCGGCGGATGCACCAATGATCTGGCCGGGCGGATCGACGCTCAGATAATCGACCGTCCCACTGTCCAGATGAATTTGCAGCTTGATCTGTCCATTGGTGGCAATCACCATCGGCCCGTGGCGCTCGAGTGAAACATCAGCCTGCGCCAAGGAGCTCAGGAGCAAAGCAGTGATCAGAAAACTCAGCAATCGCAAATGACCTCCTTATTCCATGCGTCGTGGCGCAACACCGCAGCTCTCCATGACGTTTCGGCGGTTCTTACGGCTGCGGGATTTCCTGCCGGTTCGCAGTCGGTCGCAAACCCGGCACACAACGATTCGCGGACCAATTTTGCCGAGACGCAGGTCGCTTAAATCGCCGCGCCAGTACGTGTCTGCTTCACACGATCAAACAGTACTGCCAGCAGCAGAATGGTTCCGCTAACGACATACTGATAAAACGGATCCACATTCTTGAGGTTCATCGCGTTCTGTACGACACCCATGATGAATACGCCGGCGATGACGAAGCTCATGCGCCCGATGCCGCCGGTCAGTGATACGCCGCCCAGTACGCAGGCGCTGATGACCTGAAGTTCCAGTCCGTCGGAACTTTTGGGTTGACCGCTGGTCATCCGGCTCGCCAGTACGACGCCCGCCATCGCGGCGACAATTCCCTGCATGACGAAGATGAGAATCTTGATACGAGCGACGTTAATCCCGGCGAGCCGCGCGGCTTCCTCGTTGCCGCCAATGGCCAACGTGTTTCGACCGAACGTCGTTCGCTGAAGAAGAAAGCCAAAAAACAGAAAACAGCCCATGCAGATCCAGACTGGCGTCGTAAGCTGAAAAATCAGGCGATGATGAACGTCGCGCACCACCGGCCATGCGGCGTTTCCTAGCGAGAAGAAGGCTTGGCGCGTAATGCCGACCGATTTTCCCCCCGAAAAAATGAACGCCAGTCCCTTGACGATCTGGTATGTCGCCAACGTTGTGATAAGCGCGTTGATCTTGCACTTGGCGACGACGATGCCGTTGACCAAACCGACGAGCGCGCCAAATCCGAGTCCGGCGAGTATGCCAATGAGAATGCTGTCGGATTTATTGATCATCAGCGCCGCGACAACACCCGCGCACGGTACGATCGTGCCGACCGAAAGATCGAAGTTTCCCGACGCCAGGCAGAAAAGCATTGTGCAGGAGATCATGCCGACGGTCGAAACCGCGAGCAGCAGGGAATCGAGGTTGCGCAGCGTGAAAAAGTCGTTGACAGTCACCGAGCAGACGATGACGAGGATGGCCAGTATGGCCAGCATGCCCGCCTGCTCGAGCCAGTTGCCAAGCTGACCGCGAATCCACGGCGGCGCCGCGCTGGACGAAGCGCCAGCGGCCGGCGGCTCAGGACGATTGGTTGTGAGAATATCTTCACTCATGCGGTTTTCTCAACGACCCGCGGCCGTGGCGGCGCGGTTGTTATCCGCTCCCGCAACGTCACCGCTCGTTGTTTCACTACTCATCGGCAGGGCAAGCGCCAACATTTTTTCCGGCGTCGCCGCAGCGCGATCCAGCGCAGCGACGACCTGCCCTTTTCTCATCACCATAATCCGATCGGCCACACCCAGCACTTCCGGCAGATCGCTGGAAACGACGACCACCCCCACTCCCTGCTCGGCCAACCGATAGATAATGGAATAAATCTCGCTCTTGGCGCCGACATCGATGCCGCGCGTCGGCTCGTCCAGGAGAATGACCTTTACCTGCTCGCTGAGCCAGCGGGCCAGGATCACTTTCTGCTGGTTTCCGCCTGAGAGATTGCGGATCAACTGCATCAGGCCAGGCGTTTTGATGCCGAGCTGCTTGACCTTTTGCGAGGCATTTTCCCGTTCCCAGCGGTTGCGGACGACCAGCCCCATCGCCACATGGTTCCGCCGGGCGCTTAGGTTGATGTTTTCCATGATCGAGCGGATAGGCACGATGCCCTCTTTTTTGCGATCCTCCGGGCAGAGAACGATTCCGGCGCGAATGGCGTCTGCCGGCCGGTCGATTCGCAATTCGCGGCCATCAACGAGGATGGATCCTTGCACGCGTCGCTCCGCTCCGAACACCAACTTCATTAACTCGCTTCGCCCCGCGCCGACCAAGCCAAAAAGACCCAGGATTTCACCTTGCCGGACGCTGAAGCTCACGGGCGCGCTGATGCCTGGCCCCAGGAGATTCTTCACCTCTATTGCCGGCGGCACAATGCTGCGCTGCGCCCTGGGGCGGTAATTGTAAATGTCCTTCAGCTCGCGTCCGACCATTGCCTTGACTACCTCATGCTGGCTGACGCCCCGCATAGGATCCCAAGTCACGACATGGCGTCCATCGCGCAACACTGTGCCGGCGTCGCAGATGCGGAAAACCTCTTCCATCCGATGCGTCACATAAAGAATCGCGCAGTTCTGGCGTTTGAGCTGGTCGATCACCTTGAACATCTTCTCGATCTCTCGAGCCGACAAAGAACTGGTCGGCTCATCAAATGCGATCATCCGCGCGCCACGCGAAAGCGCCTTGGCGATTTCAATCATCTGTCTCTGCCCGATGGACAGACGTGCGACCAGCGTGCCCGGACCGATGTCCTCGCCAAATCTCCGAAGCTGCTGGATCGTATTTTCGCGCAGCGTCCGTCGATCCACGATTCCTCCGCGCGCAGGCAGATGACCCAGGAATAAATTCTCCGCCACGCTGAGCTGGGGCACCAGATGCAGCTCCTGGTAAATCACGGCCACACCAGCAGCAATGGCGTCGGCCGTGTTGTGGAAAAGTGCCTCACGGCCGTCGATGCGAAGATGGCCGCCGGTTGGCAAATGGGCGCCGCTTAGCGTTTTCAGCAGCGTACTCTTGCCGGCGCCATTTTCGCCCAGCAGCGCATGCACACTGCCCGGGCGGACGGTGAAGCTCACGTCCTGCAGCGCGCGCACCCCAGGATACGTCTTGGTCATGGCACAGAATTCCAGCCCCGCGCCGCCGGCGCCAGGGCGGTCCAGAGCACTCGCTGATCCTGCTTGAGCCGTCATCGAATTCCCTGGTCTTTGAGCACCTGCTGGAAGTTGTCCCGATCGATCAGTACGCCGATCGTTCGCGTGTCTTTAGGCGGCTCGGTGCCATTCTTGATCCAGTTGTACATCATGTCGGCGGTCTGAAAGCCATGAAGCTTCGCCTGAAGTAGCGCGGACGCATAAAAACCGGTTTTCGCGGGCTTTTCGAATTCGGCGATGCAATCCGTGCCGTTGATACCGATGCCGATGACGTTGTCGGCGTTATAGCCGCGTCCTTCGGTGGCGCGCACCGCGCCCAGCACAGCGCTGTCATTCGTGCCGCAGATCAACCAGCGCCTGATCTCTGGATGCTGCGTCAGCAAGATGTTGGCTGCGTCGAAAGCGCCGGGCACGTCGCTGGTTTTTTGTGCGGCTTTAAAGATGCGGCTTTCCGGAAATCCCGCGGACTTGATCGCTTCAATCGCTCCTTCGGTGCGCTCCCGGGCAGTGTCCAGCTCGTCAAACGTGATCAGGCAGGTAGCCGTATCGTCCTGGGACCAGTTGTGCTTTTTCATTTCGTCGATCAGGGCCTCTCCAACTGATTGCCCGATCTTTCGTGCCGAGATGCCCAGGTATGGCACATCTGTCATCGGTTTGCCGTCGCCACCGATGAACTGATCGTCTACCGCAATGACTTTCAGGTCGTGACTCTGAGCTTTTGCGACAATCGCAGGGCCAAGCTTCACGTCCGGCGTGCAGATAACGAACCCCTGCGCGCCACCGGCGGCGAGATTATCGATAGCCCCCAAGGCTTTTTCGCCATCCGGGGCCGCGATTTTGATCAGTTCAAAACCGTCCTTGTCCGCCGCCTGCTGGGCGAACCTCCATTCAAGCTGGAACCAGGGCTCTTCCGGCTGCTTGACAACAAAACCGATCTTGATTTTGTCTTCACCACCGTCGCCCGAGCTAGTTTGGGCATTGTTTTGTTTGTTGCAGCCGACCAGCAGAATTAGCCCCAGCAGCGTTATGAATCTAAATTTCAATAATTTTCTAATTATCATTTCATGTCCAGTCCGGCATTGTACCATTTTCGATCGCGAGCGCCGAATGAATAGTCTTACCTTTCTTATTATCTCGACGCCAGTTCGACTAGCGTCCGCGTGCGGCGGCTGAAGTTTCTTATCGCTCGCCCTTGTGAAGCATGAATTTGATATATTCTGTGTGTACTGTGAGTAAGGACGCGCCAGGAAACCGACAATCTGATGACCTCCGTGCAAACTTAATTCGTTTGATTGAGCGCGGCTACGGTCTGCTGGGCGTTTACCGCAGAGAAATTTGAATCTTGAAACCGCTTTTTCGGTCCGTTGGAATACCGATCTTCCAGTGAGAGAATTTGTGGTCAGATTGACCGATCGGAACGCGATGATCGTCGCCGCCGGCGCAGAATTGCAATTCCAACCGCCACAGTTATTCCCGCGCTCGCCGGCTCCGGCACATTTGCAAGGCTAATGCCGTTAGCGGCCGCGAAAGAATCCAAGGCGGTCCAATCAGCCGCTGATACCGCGGACTGGCTGGCGAACTGATTGAAATTGTCCGCCAGTATCACAAAGTCGTTGCCGTTGACCTTACCGTCGTAATTGAAATCGCCTTCATCCCAGCCGTTGGTGACGGTCTGATTGAAATTCGCCGCCATCAGATTGAAGTCTATGCCGTTGACCTTGCCGTCCAGGTTCGCATCACCAAGCAACGTGTACATGATTTCGATGGTACCGGAAGCCAGATCGGCGGGATTGCCGGGATCAGCGGAGTCGGCATATCCGATTCCATAACTGCCGGCATTGAGCGCTGCCATGCTGGACATGATGCCGGTTCCCTTCCAGGTATCACCGGCGTAACCGTTGGCGATGAGGGCCGCGATGGAGGAAATCGGATCGGGCCCGCTGCCGTAATTGATGAAAAGCTGGTTGTTGGTGATGTCCAGGGTCGAGCCCGCGACGATGCTCAGTGCGTCCTGGGAGCTGGCTCCGCTTCCGACGGCGAGTTGAAGAGACGCGGCCGAGCCGGTGCCAATCCCGAGAGTTCCCGTGCCGCTGATGTTGCCGGCAACGCTATTGCCGTTGATGTTCAGGTTGCCGTTATTGACGATTGTGCTTCCGGAAGGCAAAGCGCCGGCGCTGTTGACGTTGGACGTGGACCCGGAGGAGACATCGGTTACTCCGGCGTATGTGTTCTTACCGCTGAAGTTGACGGTTCCGCTTCCGCTGACGGTGATTCCGGCGGCGCCGGAGATATTGCCGCTGAAGTTAACGACGCCGCCCGCGGCGGAAGTGAGAGAGACATTTTTAGACAAAGAGATTGCGGAGTTAAAAGTGGAGGAGTAAGCGCCCGCGCCACCGATGACGATGGAGCCGCCGAAATTGTTGACGTTGATATTGTGATTAATGGTAACGGCGGCATGGGTGAGGAGGGAAAGCTGCGCCGAGGCTGGCGTGGCGGAGTTGCCGATCTGCACCGCCTGGGAGTAGCTGCTGTTGCCAAAGACATAGCTGTCGCGCGCATTTCCGACGATATCATTGCCCGTAAGGAGAAGCGTTCCGTTCTGGAGGGTCGTGGTTCCCTCGTAATATTCGCTTTGCGCCGCGCCGACGCCACCGAGGTTGACGGTACCACCGCCGACGATGGTGATTCCGGCAGTGGTGCTTCCGAGGATTCCCAGGGGTAAGTCGAATAGACCTCCAGGGGGTGCAGTGAGCTGAAGATTGATGGAGCTGCTTTCCAGTTGGATGTAGGTATTGATTGTCGCAACGCCGGATGTGGAATCTGTGCCAAGGGTTTTAGTTCCGCTGAGCGCGTAAGGCTGAAAATAAAGGCGGCCGTAGTTCATCGTGACGTTGGAACCGAGCAAAACGGTTTGATTATCAGTGCCATTATTCGAGGCGTCGCCGATATAGATCCCTCCCGCCCCCGTCGTGCCGCCGATGGACCAGCTCGAATTCATATTCGCTTCCAGCGTCCCTGCTTGAAGGGTGATTGACCCCGACCCGCTGGGCTGACTGGTGATCTGCAGCGTGCCCCCGCCGGTTTGCACGAGACCGGCATTTATCGCAAAAGGTCCGGCGAGCGTAACAGATGTGGTGCCGCCCAGGTTGAGTGTGCTGCCGGCGGTCACCGTCACCGGATTAGCCATCGAAGTTGCCCCGGATCCGGTGATGTTCAATGTACTAGCGGCCGCAAAATTGATTGTCCCCGTGCCAAGGCTGGCGCCGCTGCCGACAGATACCACACCTCCGTCAAGAATGGTTCCACCCGAATAGCTGTTGGCGGTTGTCAACGTCAGGCTGCCGGTGCCGCTCATGGTCAGCGATCCGGTGCCACCGATCGAACCGGTGCCGCTGATCGTGTAACTGCTGTTGGTGTTAACGGTCACCGACGCCGGCGCAACCACAGTGTTCAACGTTACGTTGTAATGCCCCGCATTATTGTCGTTGAACGTGACGTTCGAGCCATCGGTATAAATCGCGGCGGCAGTGCCGTTGTTCCAGTTCTGGTTGCTGAAATCCCAGGTTGTGCCGTTACCGGAGCCGCCCGTGTTGTTCCAGGTGAGATTGCTTGCCGGCCCAGGGCCGCTGACCACCAGATCGATGTAGCCGTGATCAACACTGTCGCTGAGAGAGTAAGTGATTCCACTCGGCGCGGCAGGCAAAGTGAAGTTAGCCAGCGTAATACCATCGACCACCGCACCGCCGGAGGTATCGCCGATCAGGCGGTAATCGACGCCGCCGAAGGCGGGATCCATACCGAAGGTGATAACAGTTCCCGTGGCGACGCTGACGTTACCTGTGCCCAAGACGAGCAGATCGCCGTTGGTAATGACGCCGCTTCCGGTGCCCAGGTCGAAGTTAAGGGTCGTTTGATTGCTGGTGGTCAGGCCGCCGATGGTGAGCGTCCCAAACGAACCGACGCCGCCCGGCGCGATCGTATGCGCGCCGGTGCCAGCGATGACATTGCCGGAGATCGAACCGCTTGATCCGCTCGCCAGCGTGCCGCTGTTGAGGGTAACGTTGCCCGAACCGGTTGCGGAGCCGGAGGCATTGGAAATGATCAGCGTTCCGTTGTTCAGACTCGTGCCGCCGGAGTAATTGCTCGGTCCACCCAGTGTCCAGCTACCCGTACCGATCTTGATGACTTCCCCGGTGCCGCTGAGCTGACCCGCATATATGGCCGGCTCATTATCATTGCCGACGATGAGAGTCTGACTTCCGATGTTGACATTACCGCTCCCGCTGAGTCCCCCGACAGAGGCGGTCATTGAATTGATGTTAAGGCCATTGTTAACGTCCACATCGACATTGGTATTTTCGAGGGCGTTGGAATTTCCCAGTTGGAGAACGCCATTTTCGATGGTGGTGAGGCCGGTGTATGTGTTGACAGCGCCAAGGACGACGGTTCCCGCTCCATCTTTCAAAAGCGCGAAAGAGCCGGATATGGGAGTGTTGATCGTTTGCACTCCGCTGGCGGCCGTGACGGTGGAATCGGATGCAAGACTGAAACTGCCGCCCTGCAGCGTGACATTCCCAGTCTGGAAATCGAGTCCGCCGATACTTTGCGTTCCGCTGACGGTGACGGTATAGGTTCCGCCGCCATCCGTTCCGGCGGCAAACATGGCAACTTCGCCGCCGTTCCAGGCGGTTGTCGTACTGGTGCCGGCGGAACTTGGGTTCCAGTTGGCGGTGCTGGAACTCCATGTGCCGGTCAGGACGGAACCGCCAGCACCGGCGGTCGAACCGTTGAGGTCCCAGTAAAGCCTATTCAATTCGGGGCTGCGATAATTGACGACGACGCCGTTGACGGAAACATTGGTCCCATTATCGACGAGCGCGCCACCGACGGGCGTGTAAACAATCGATCGTGAGCTTTCGCCGGGTATGTTGATGGATGTAAGCCCGCTGACATCGGTCGCCAAAAATTGGTCGGAGATCGCGTCATAAATGTTGACCGGCGTCGAGCCAACATTGACCTGCACGGCCTTCATCGTGTTGTAGGGATTGTAGAGAAGATAGGAAGGATCGGCGGCCGCATGAAAGAAATCGGTGGCCAGTAGATTGAGCTGCAGAATCATTGGGACATTGGTGGCGGCCACGATGCTGCCCAGCACACCCACATCACCCGAACCGTAGGCGAAATTGAGCCAACTCGAGTTATAACCGGTCCCATCGCCACCGGCCTGCGGGCTGATGCCGTTGTTGCTTTCCTTCACGCCTTCGTATGAGTAATAGTTGCTCGGCGCGTCGTTCCACGAAGCATTAGTCTGGTTACTCGCGGGAAGTCCGCTTTTAAGGAACATCCGGCTGGAGTTGGTTAAATTGAGCATCCACTGCCCGATGGAATTCGCGAAACGGTCGTCGTAACGGACGAGCGGCACCAGGGCCGCGGCGTAAAGATAACTATTCATCGAGAAGCCATAGCCGCCCTGGTCGGTGGTGCTTCCGATCAAACCGGCGGCTCCGTATCCGCCCCATTGAGCCGCGCTGATTGCGCCCCAGCCTGAGCGGACCACGCTTGTGGGGGAGAAGCACCAGTTGACGATTTTGGCAACGTCATAGTCGGTCCCTTGTTCAGCGTTGAGCCGGGCGGCCGTGAGAGCCCCGAAGGGAAGGATGGTTTCGTAAAGTGGATTCTGGCTGGCCGGAGTGTTCTGCAGGGCGTTCATGCAGCGCTCGGCATCGCTGAGGTCAGTCGCGTTACCGGTGTGGATATAGGCCACGTATTGTTCGTATGCCGCGCCACCCGCGCCGTCCGGTTGGGTCTCTGAAGTGTTGACGATCGGCGTCTGGGTGACGTAGTTGAACCCCGCGTAGTTAAAGTTCGGCGTCGCGGTGGTGCTATTGCCGGCCAGGACATCAATCATCGTGTGCATCTCAGCCGCGCCGCTCGTCATGATCGTGTCCAGACGCTGCTGGCCCGCGCTGCCGGGCGTATAGGAAGAGTAATACTGGCTGATCAATCCATCGAACATGATCTGCGGCAACTGGTCGTACCAAAATTGGCCTGTCCCCTGGGAACCGATGTTGTTTAGCACGAGATTGGCGCCGCTTCCGCTGTCATAAAATCTGCTGGCCATTTGAACAAAGTCATACGTGTTGCCGTTGCTCAGCGTTTGCGATTGCTTGTCGATTCCCACCAGGCTGGCGCCAAGGACAGCGCCGATCTGCGTAATGGCCTCGCCATTGCCTTCGCTGCTTTGCGTTTGACCGATGTAGCTTGGCATTCCAAAACCCTGGGAGATGCCATTTTCGGGATCGTTCTGCAACCAGAAAGTTGGATACTGATAGCCGGACTGCGCTGCCGGATTGAAGACGGTGCTGTCAAAGCCCTGTGCGACCGCCGTCCAGTTCTCGTATTGATAGTTGACGGGAATATAAGGCATGGCGGCGATTTGGCTCACCACCACCTGCTGACCAAAAATCTGCCTCACGGCAGAAGCAATGACAGCCGAAACAACAGCGGCAGTGGACAATCGACGCGGCATAAAAAATTCCCAGCAGACGTTGACTGTTTTGTGGCGGGCCGACCTTGGCAAGGACCTTACGAGAGCCTACGGGGAGACGGCAACGCCAACAAACGAATCGGCGCAACCATAGTAGAGCAGCCATCTCCCGCGAAACCAAACCAGACCCTCGCAAAACGTGGTTCCAGCCTCATATTGCCCCGTCGTTTCATAGGACATTTCCGGCCTGAAAAATGGCTCATTCATGCGTGCCAGCAGTTTTGTCGGATCTTTTTTGTCGAACAAGGCCTGCCCAACCGCGTACGCGCCTGGGCTCAATGTGGGATCGCCGTGGGCGCTATCATTTTTACCGTTATAAAGCACCACGATTCCGGTCTCGGTGAGAACCGCCGGCGGACCGCCTTCCACTAAGTCGCTGTCGAATTTCCCCGGTCGGCGAGGTAGCGCGACGGCCAATTCCCCAGGCGCTGTTTCCAGGGGAGACCACTCAATCAAATCCGAAGAGGTGGCAAGATGAACGTCGCCTTCACCCCAGTACATCCAGTATCTGCCATTGATCTTCGTTGCGGTCAGTTGGCCGCCTTTCACCTGTCCGATGATCGCGCCAGATTTGCAGGATAAATTCAAATAACGTCCATCATAAGCGCGCGCGAAAGCGGGTCCGTGTTTTTGCCAGTGGAAGAAATCCGACGTGGTTGCCACCGCCAGGCGCGGTGTTTGTCGATCCCACTGCGTATAGGTCAGCACATAGTCGCCGACGTCGTTGACAATCAGACGCGGATCCTCGCATCCGCCGGTCCATTCATAGTGTTTCTGTTGATCTTCAGCGGGATAAAGGACGGGCGCGGGGTTTCGCGCGAAATTCAAGCCATCCTCACTGATGCCCAGCCCCAGCCGCGATGTATGCATTCCAATCTGCATGACTCCGCTGTCATCTTCGGCTCGATAAAGCAGGAAAACCTTACCATCGTGAACCGCCGCCGCCGGATTGAACGTGTGCAGTGATTCCCATCGCACCGACTTTTGGCGCATGGGACAGAAGAACTGGGCGTCAGGATCCGGCTTGATTAGAGGATTAACATCGAGCGGGCGTGCGAACGGTCCGATTGCCCAATCTGGCAAGCGAACGACCTGCGAGGGTGCGATAGAACCGATAGCCATGACGGATGCCGTGATCATTGCGCCGCGCAGACAAAAAAAAGGTCTCATCGTCTTATACAACAACGGTGTGCCGGTCTGCTCTCACATTGATCACAATCTCCAGTCATCTTATGGCTATCTAACCGGATCACACAAATCAGGTTACAGGATTTATGGCGCCACCCTGTTTACAAGGATCGGTTTGAGGCTGGTCGCCGCCTTCGAAGAGCGACCAATCCCGCCATTGCCACCATCGCCGAACTTACCGGCTCGGGTACATTTGCCAAGCTGATGCCGTTCGCCGCGGCAAACAAATCGAGTGCCGCCAGATCGGCCGATGACACGTCCGACTGGCTGGCGAACTGGTTGAAGTTGCTCGCCAGAAGAACGAAGTCGTTGCCGTTGACCTTTCCATCGTAATTAAAATCGCCTTTATCCCATCCCGCGGAAACAGCCTGATTGAAATTCGTGGCCATCAAGTTGAAATCGGTGCCGTTGACTTTTCCGTCGAGGTTGGCATCGCCCAGAAGGGTGTACATGATTTCGATTTGGCCCGAAGACAAATGGGCGGGATTTCCCGGATCAGCTGAATCGGCGTAACCGATGCCGTATGTGGGATTGGTTTTGGCATTGCTGGAAATGATGCCGGTTCCAGTCCAAGTGACAGTGGTTCCGCTGCCGTAGGCGCCACTGGCAATCCACGAGGCAATGGAAGCGATCGGATCCGGTCCACTGCCGTAATTAATGAACATGTGGTTGTTGGTGATGTCCAGTGTTGAACCGGCGGAGATGTTCAGAGCATTTTGGCTGCTGCCACCACTGCCAACTGCCAATTGTAGCACAGCCGGGGTAGCGACGCCGATGTTTAGCGTTCCAGCGCCGCTGATGTTTCCCGCGACGCTATTGCCATCGATACTCACGGTGCCGTTATTAACAATCGCGCTGCCGGACGGTAAGGCGCCGGCGGTGGCGATGATCAAGGCTGCTCCATTTTTAACATTAGTGGCGCCGTTATAGCTATCCGCTCCGCTGAGGTTCACGGCGCCCGTTCCATTGACGGTAATCGCGCCCGTGCCCGTGACATTGCCGGTGAAATTTGCCAGGCCACCGCTGCCACCCGTAAGCACTACGCTCTCACTCAGCGAAATGTTTCCCGAATAATTCGCGGTGCCATTGTCGCCCACGCCGATGGTGGTAAAACCGCTGGGGTTGTTGTTGTTGACATTGATATTGTGAAGTACCGCCCTTGGACCGGGGGCGCCTGGATTTACTAATGTCAATAATGCGATGTTATCTGTTGGCAGCGTTCCGCTGTCGCCCAACAGAACAGGGTTGGTCGGCGCGTTAAAACCAAGGCTGCCGCCATCGTTTCCGCTGGCATAGAAGGGTGCACCCGCTGCCAGTGCATTACCGGAAAGTGTGACAGAATTAGTGCCGGTATCATCGTATTCCAACTCCAGCGTCCCATCCCTAACTGTTGTGTTGCCGTTATAGGCCTGCTCGCCCGCGTTGTTAGTGCCGCCCGCGGCGACGACCCATGTACCGGGGCCGATTTTATCGATGCTCGCTCCACAAGCCTGGGTGGCCAGGCCGGTGATCATTTGAAAATTCTGCACCACCGTTCCGCCCGCGGCGGCGCTGTAATAGATCGTCTGGCTCGCACCGTTGATTATGCCGTCGCCGTCGGTGGGAAGCGTATTGAAATAGCTGTTGAAATACACGGTGCCTGAGGTGTTCAGCCCGCCTATCGTGATCGTTCCGGCATCACCAACCTCGACCCGATTGTTCATTTGATCTCCAGCCGCAATCAGATAAAACGAGGCGACGTCGTTCGGGTGAAGGAGAACCCCACTAACCGGGCCGTACTTGGTATAACGGTCCTCGGGTCCGAGATACACGTCCGTTCCGGGGCTGCCGTTATTTACGCCGCCCGTCCCAAATACATTTACACCGTCAACGTTAACTACGGGTGGGGTGGCGTCGGATTGCCCGTTATCAATGGTGTATCCTCCCATCTCAAAGGTTCCCTCATAGATGCGAAGGGGGAAGTAGCCCCCGTAGGGGCCCTGCGGATTATTCGTAAAGACTAGCGGCTGCGTCCAGATCATCGTCCCGCCCGAACCGCCCAGGCTGCTTGTGGGCTCGCCGTTCGTCATCTTGAGTTGGGAATCACCGGTCAAGTTCATTGTTCCGTTAAACGTGGCAGTGCTCCCCGGCGCAATAACAAAGTACTCCGGCGTCCCACCATCTTGGGCTCCAGTAGTTTCAAACGTGACATTGTTGTCAATCGTCACTGGATTCGTCGAATTGTCCGTAAAAGCCGGATTGTTAGTCTCGCTCAATGGCCAGTACAGATCGATCTCCCCGCCGGTCAGGGTTGTCGGGCCATCGCCGGCATCAAATGTCGTGTTGTAAACCCCAAATGCTCCCAGGTCATTGTTCGAGGTATACGTGCCGGCCGAGTTGAATTCCAGGCTGACATCGCCTGTCCCGCTGGCCACGGGCTCAGATCCGCCCATCCATTTGGTGGTGTCGCTCCAATTGCCGCTGCTGGAACTTGTCCATGTATAAGAAGCCTGTGCCTGGGCACTGGGCGCCATGAAGGAGAACACGACTGCGTTGCACGCGGTCGCGCACGCAACGAGCATCGAACGGCGCGTGGCCAATTTGCCGCGCGTGAAATGGAACCTGTTTTCTTTAACAAACATTGTTTCTCCTCCGCAAGGATGAAAACTGGAATGGATGCGAACGTAGCAAGCGACACAGTTCGCCAACTGGACGCCTTATTCTTACGTGTGAAGGACTGTATCACTATCTGAGATCGCCAACAATCAAATATCGCCCAAGGCGGAAACTGACAGTCAGTAAATAAAGCACCTACATCAACACCAACCAATCTTCGCTATAAGAAGACTGATTGGGGTGATGTAGGTGCTTGCGTGCCTTATGCGGTTAATTGCTAGTTATACCGCTGCTTTAGCCCGGCGTCGCCTGGCCAACAAGAGCATCGATCCGGCGGTAATTCCGGCAATACAAGTCGGCTCTGGCACAGCGACGGAAATGTCGCTGACCCAGAGATCGCCCAGCGTGTCGGGGCCGCCGCCTGAATCAAGTGTGATTTTCGCCGCCTCTGTGCCCACGGGCAGGGACCCGAGGGGTACGTCGACTTCCGTCCACGTACCGACATTGGCACTGCCGAAATTAAACGTCGTGTCAATATGGCCAAGAGTAGAAGTATTGGCGGTAGAAATTTCATCACTTGCCACACCATCGAAATCGATAGTGACGCGAAGTTGATTGTCGCGGGGCGCATTCGCAGGAGCACTGTCCTCATACCAGAACTGTAATACCCCTCCGTTGGCTGCTGTTATTGCGGAGCCCAGCGGGTTCCAATCGGAAAACCATTCGCCGTAGCCATTCGTGTTGTCGTCGCTCACCAACAGCGCGTAGCCGGACGAGGTGCCGGCGGGGGCATTCCCCTCGGCTCCGTTGACCGCAGAGCCAGTAGGTGTATTATAAAAGCAAAAATTGGGAGTGGTCGTGGTATTAAAATCACCGCCGCCTCGATGCCAACCGTTCGGGCGAGGGTTGGCGTCACTTTTTCCAGCAGCATCGGGTGTATAAAACGGCGCGTTATAGAAGCTGTAAACCTGGTCCACGCCATTCGCTTCATCCAAATTTCCAAATGTGTTCGTATGGGTGACCTGTGAGGATTGCACGCTCTGGCTCAAATCCGGATTCGGCCAAATGTTACCCGGCAAAAGCGTGTTTTGGGCGGAAGCCTTGCTTACGCCAATACAACAAACGCCGCCAACCGCCAACGTCAGAATACTTGTTTTCCTCGACATGATCCTCTCCTATTTTTTACTCCCCCCGGCTACGTCCCGTCAGGAAGGCAGCAAGCGAGACAATACGCCGCTAAAGATCAATCCTGAACCACGCGAAACAGTACGGCATTACGGATATCTTCGCAATTAAAGGTCAACTTAGTCGGAAATTGATGAGGCCGTGTCGCTTTTTCCTCGATCTCTATTGATTTTGAGCATCCTTTCAGAATCAATCTTCGATTAGCGCGAAGATTGATTGTTACGATCGGGTCGTCGCCCTAGAGTGTACCCTCTTTCCGGTCCGCCCGCGGAGGGCTAAGTGGTCAAGCAGAGGGATTTATTATGGCATTTCGCAGGAAAACGCAGGGTTTTACGCTCGTCGAGTTATTGGTCGTTATCGGAATCATCGCGCTCCTGATCTCGATCCTGCTGCCATCCCTTCAGAAAGCCCGCGTGCAGGCCAAGCGTCTACAATGCATGAACAACGAACGGCAATTGCTCGGCGCGCTGCTGATGTACGTCAATGACAATAACGGCACTTTTCCGAGCGATACGGGAGACACTGCCGATAATAACACAAACCTCCAAGGCTACATCGACAATGATTCCTCCCCGTACAACCCTTACGCTGTCGAACTCAACCCTTGGGCGGTGCCCATCCCTGCCTATCTGGGGAGGTATCTCGGCGCGCCTTCGCTTAATCCGCCGAACGTGAACACATTCTTCCCCAGCCCCGCTATAGCGCATTGCCCGGATGATCAGGACCAGGCGCTCGTTTCAGTCGCTGGAGATCAGAACGGGAATTGGTACGGAGCAATTGACGGCGATCCGCCAGATCCCAGCTACCTGGGGAAGAACGGGCGGACGAGTTACTGGTACCCCCGCTCGCTTTTTTGCAGCCCCGCGGCAATTCAAGCGGCCGCGGGCCCCAGGGGCAATGGATTGGCGACCGCTTCCAGCGTGAAGCTTGTTTTGGCAAGACATAGCTCGAAGAAGATCGCCATCATGGAGCTGCATGACTTTCATGATGCTATCGAATGCTTCCCGGCATATACATTTTCCGTCTATGGAAAATATGGGAACTATGTCACTGGATTCTGCGATTTCCACGTTGAGCTGATTAACGTGAGAGACATGATATACCCAGATCCCAACTGGACGGGTGTATTTTTCGATCCAAAAACGGGTATAATGTCTCAAAACTCGCCTAATGGCTGGGGAATTCAAGGGCAGGACGTGTACTAAATGACTGCGCGTAAGCGCGCCGTTTGCCACGGGCTGTAAGTCATGGGTGTGGCGCGAACATCGTTTTTTTTCGATATGTGATAGTCACGCGCGGGGAATGAATCATTTTTTCAAACCGAGCG
>Ga0182015_10002928_pt1 | contig 19831 bp, 20 predicted proteins | sample 712P3MmetaG_FD_120478 | JGI IMG/M metagenome (GOLD analysis project Ga0182015, IMG submission 120478) | Permafrost microbial communities from Stordalen Mire, Sweden - 712P3M metaG | ecosystem: Environmental > Terrestrial > Soil > Wetlands > Permafrost | place: Sweden: Stordalen | collected...
AAGCACCTGCTGGACGCCCACGGGCAGATCCTTCAGCTCGACCGTCGCTACAGCGTGGGCGACTTGACGGGCGCGGTGCGCCCATTCGTCTTCTGGAACCAGGCGAAGATGGGCAACTACGCGGACGCCCTCGAGAACCCGGACATCGCCTCCTCCCTCGGCGACAGCCGCGCCTACCGCTCGAAGGTCGGCCTCGGGGTCAGCTGGGACCAGCAGCTGGCCCAGGACCTGGGGGCCTTTGTCCGCCTGAGCTGGGACGACGGGCGCAGCGAGTCGTTCGCCTTCACCGAGGTCGACCAGTCGCTTGCGGCCGGACTCAGCCTGTCGGGGGCCCGCTGGGGCCGCAAGGCCGACACCGTTGGCCTCGCCGGCGTCGTCAACGGGATCGACTCCGCCCACCAGGCCTACCTCGCGGCGGGGGGAGTCCAGGGGCTCATCCTGGGCGACGGCGCGCTCAGCTACGGCCCGGAGGAGATCGCCGAGGCCTACTACAGCTTCCAGGCCGCCAAATGGCTTTGGATTTCCCCAGATTTCCAGTATGCTGTCCATCCGGGATACAACCGCGCCCGCGGTCCTGTCCCGATTTATGCGCTCAGGGTGCACATCGACTTCTGAGCGGAGCCAAAAAAAATGAGACCCCCCGAAGCATTTGCCCCGGTGCCGGGGACATCCGGCACCTGGCGCGAGAGCCTCTGGCCGCGGATCCTCGGCACGTCCGGGCGCACGCGCAGGATCCGGTACATGGCCGCGGCCTTCGCCCTGGTGGCGATCATCGGGACGGCGGACTACCTGACGGGGTCCGAGCTCTCGCTCCTCGTCTTCTATTTCCTTCCGGTCAGCATCGCGGTGGCGGCCGTCGGCTGGCGCTTCGGGACCCTGACCGCGGTCCTGAGCGTCGCGACGTGGCTTGTGGGCGACATCGCGGCCGGGGCCCGCTTCGCAAACCCCTTCGTCCCCATCTGGAACGCCCTCATCGCCCTCAGCACCTACCTGGTCGTCGTATGGCTCCTGGCGAGCGTCATCGCCCTCCACCGCGAGATGGAGGGGCGCGTGCGCCAGAGGACGGCGGCACTGACCGAGGAGATCGCCGAGCGCGTCCGCCTGGAGAAGATCGTCCTTGAGATCTCCGAGCGCGAGCGCCGCGCGATCGGGCACGACCTCCACGACGGGCTGAGCCAGCACCTGACGGGGACCGCCCTGGTCGCCCAGGCCCTCGCGGGCAAGATCGCCGCGCGCTCGGCCGGGGACGCCGCCGAGCTCAGGAATGTGGTCCTCTTGATCGAGGAGGGGATTGAGCAGACCCGGAGCCTCGCCAAGGGGCTTCTCCTGGCCGAGATCGAGAGCGACGGCCTGGCGGCCGCGCTCCACGAGCTCTCCGCCAACATCCGCGAGCAGCACCGCGTTGAGAGCGAGTTCTCAAGCGGCGGCCCTGTGGCCCTCGGCCAGGGCGGCGCGGCGACGCACCTCTACAGGATCGCCGAGGAGGCGGCCAGGAACGCCGTCCGCCACGGCCGCGCGCGCCTGGTGACGTTCGCCCTCGCCGCCGAGGACGGAAACCTTGTCCTCGCGGTCAGGGACAACGGCTCGGGCCTGCCGCCCCCAGGCGAGAGGGGCCAGGGCCTTGGCCTCCGCATCATGGCCCACCGGGCGGCCATCATCGGCGCCACGCTGGCCCTCGAGGGCCGGCCCGGGGCGGGCACGTCCGTCACCTGCCGGCTCCCCTATCCCACCCCCTCATGAACGACGACGCCCCAGCCCCCAGCCCAGCGCCGACTCGCCGGCGGATCTTCCTGGTCGACGACCATTCCCTTGTCCGCGAGGGCCTGACGCGCCTGATCGAGCAGGAGCCGGACCTCTGCATCTGCGGCGAGGCCGCCGAGGCGGACCCGGGCTACGACGCCATCATCGAGAGCAGGCCGGACGGGGTCGTCGTGGACCTCTCCCTCCAGGGGGACTCCGGGCTGGACCTGATCAAGAGGCTCCAGGCCCTGGCGAGCCCCCCGCCGGTCCTCGTCCTCTCGATGCATGACGAGGCGTTCTACGCGGAGCGGGCCCTGCGGGCCGGGGCGCTCGGCTACGTCATGAAGCGCGAGACCTCGGGCAAGATGATAGAGGCGCTTCGCAAGGTGTTGGCCGGCGAGCTCTATGTGAGCCAAGCCATCGCCGAGCAGGCGGCCGAGAAGTTCCTGCGGACCCGCGCGACCGCCTCGAGCTCGCCGATAGAAAGCCTGACCGACCGCGAGATCGAGGTGTTCCGCCGGATCGGCCTCGGCCACGAGAATCGCCGCATCGCGGACGACCTCCGCCTAAGCATGAAGACGGTCCAGACCCACTGCGCCCACATCAAGGAGAAGCTCGGCTTCGCCAACGCCACCGTCCTCATGCGCGAGGCGGTCAAATGGGTCGAGCGCCGGCCCTAGGCGGCGTTAATTGCGTTCCGCTCGAAATCGAGTTGACTTGCCTGTGCATTTTTTGAGCTTTTGACTCCTTAGTTAGATGGCTTTCTAGCTCAATGGTAGAGCAGCTGACTCTTAATCAGTAGGTTTCGGGTTCGAGTCCCGAGGGAGCCACCATCATTTCCCCCCGTTATTTCCCAGTCAAAAACTCAGGAACCACCCCGATTCCCGGGCCGGCGTAGCTCAACGGTAGAGCACCTGTTTTGTAAACAGGCGGTTGCGGGTTCGAATCCCATCGCCGGCTCCACTTTTTCCAAAGATTTCACTGCCTGGTGGTGTAATGGTAGCACAAACGACTCTGACTCGTTTTGTCTAGGTTCGAGTCCTAGCCGGGCAGCCACTTTAGACCCGGGACCTCCCGGAATCGCGAAGGGATCCACCGCCGCGCGGGGTTATGCGGGGACGATGCACGAGCCTCCATTTTCGGGTGGCTACACCCACGGGGTCCCGGCGGATCGGTTGGGTGCACCCACGGCCATGCGGCGAAACTTATCCATTGAATCTAACTGTTGCGCGCCCGGCCGATCTGGATTTCATTTGGGCCAAGAGAAATGTGGGTTGACACCCTAGTTTCGATGAACACTGATCCGCATTCCTTACTAAGACTTTGCCCGATTTGCCCCTCCCATCCTGACGCTGTCGGCCCCGCCCCATGATGGCTCCCCGAGTCAATGCGGCACGGTTCCTGCAGAATGCCTGAGGCAGGATTTCAACAGAAACAGCAATCCTCAAAATTGACCCCGAATTACTCCCAGAAAGCCTAGCAGATCTCCTTTAAAACCATGATCACTCCCAACCTAGCCTTCATCTTCGTTCTCAACAAGACGCCCATGGAGGTGTTTGCCGCGGGCGGCATCATCATGTGGCCCATCCTGCTCGTCATGACGATAGGCCTCACGGTCATCGTCGAGCGCGTCCTCTTCATCATCCGCGAGAACGGACAGCGCGAGCCCGAGGTGGTCGCCAAGATGCTCGAGTGCGTGGAGAAGAACGACATCGAGGGCGCCCTCGCCCTGGGCAGGAAGAGCAACGACACGGTCGCCCGGATCGTCGTCTACAGCCTCACCCACATGGACTCGCTCTCGAACGCCTTCTTCCGCGCCTCGGCTCAGGAGCTTTCCCGCTACCAGCAGGGCATGGCGACCCTCGACACCTGCATCACGGCGGCCCCCCTCCTCGGGCTGCTCGGGACCGTGACCGGCATGATGCGCACGTTCAGCACGCTCGGCGCCGCCGGCAGCGACATCGGGTCCGCCTCGAGCGGGATCGTCTCCGGCGTGGCCGAGGCCCTCATCGCGACGATGTTCGGTCTGGGCATCGCCGTCACCTGTCTCTTCCCCTACAACTACCTGAACGCCCGCACGGAGCAGGCCAAGGGGGAGATTGCCGACGCCTCCCACGCCCTCGAGATCCTGATCAAGAAACACGAGGTCTCGAGCTGAGGCGGGCGCCCTACCCCTCACCATGGCCGGTTCCAGCAGCTCCCAGGGCGGCAGTGGCAGGAAGAAAGCGCGCATCGAGATCATACCCCTGATCGATGTCATCTTCTTCCTGCTGGCGACCTTCGTGCTCTTCACCCTCTCGCTGAACCGCTCGCAGGGCCTGCACGTCACCATTCCCGAGTCCGAGACCGGCGTCCCGCGCGACCCCGACGGGACGGCGACGATCACGGTGACCGAGGAGGGGACGATCGCCTGGAACCTGGATCCGGTGACGCTCGACGAGTTCCTGATCCGGCTGAAGACATTCCACACGGAGCACCCCGAGGACGCCAGGGTCCTGATAAACGGCGACAACGAGGCGTCCTTCTCGTCGGTGATCTATGTCTTCGACGAGGTCCGCAAGGCGGGAATCGGCAAGGTGCTGATCGAGACGCGGGCCAAGTCCAAGACCGGCTAGCAAACCCCCAAAACAAACTCACCCATCATGGCAGGCGGAGGCTCAAGAATAGACGACGGCAAGAAGAAGGCGCGCATCGAGATCATACCCCTGATCGATGTCATCTTCTTCCTGCTCGCAACCTTCGTGCTCTTCACGCTCTCGCTCAGCCGGATCGTATCGGTGCCGGTCCAGCTGCCGGTCGCCACGCCGCCGACCAACCAGAAGCCCGACGACGACATGGTGACGCTTCAGGTCTCCGACACGGGCACGTACTTCTGGAACAAGGAGCCTATCTCGTCCACCGAGCTCGAGCCGAGGCTCCACTCGTACAAGGCCCAGGTCCAGACCCCGCGCGTGCTGATCGCCGGCGACAACCGGGCCCACTTCGGCCCGACCGTCTATGCGCTCGACCAGGTGCGCAAGGCCGGGATCGACCAGGTCTCCATTGAAACGCGGGTGCGGGACACCGGCAAGTAACGAACGACGCACCCCCCCCACCGCAATGCGCCGCGACCTCATCATCGGATTCATCTTCACCATCACGGTCGAGTTCCTCGTCGGCTGGGGCGGGAACCTGACTCACTACAAGCCTAAGCCCAAGGTGGTCGAGAAGGACGAGACGGTCGAGATCGTGATGCCAAAGATCGAGCCCGACGAGCCGGACGTCGTCGAGGACCAGCCGCCCACCCCGCAGGACATCGCGCCCCCGATGCAGAACGACGTCCCCCAGGTCGTGACGCCGGACTCCTTCGTCCAGCCCCTTGAGCCGCCGCCGCCCGACCTGAGCGCCATCAACAAGAATATCGTCAAGATCCCCGAGACGCGCTCCGGCCTGAGCGGGATCGAGGTCTTCGACATCTCGAAGCTCGACCAGGCGCCGGTTGCGAAGTTCCAGGCCCGCCCCCAGTTCCCCTTTGAGATGAGGCGCGCCGGAATTTCCGGCGAGGTGCTGGTCGACTTCATCGTCGACACGAACGGCGAGGTGAGGAACGCGTCCGCCGCCCACTCCTCGCAGCGCGAGTTCGAGGCGGCGGCCGTCACGGCCGTCAGCAAGTGGAAGTTCAGGCCGGGCCGAAAGAACGGCCACGCGGTCTTCACCCACATGCAGGTGCCGATAGTCTTCACGCTCAACGAGGAAAACTAGACCGTGACATCCTTCTTCAGGCGCCCCTCACTTGGCTTCGGCATCGCCGCCCTGTCGGCGCTGCTCCTCCTGCCGGCCGGCCTGCGCGCCCAGGACGACCAGTCGGGCGCCCCCAGGGAGGAGGCTCCGCAGCTCTCCGACTCGACCGGCGACGGCCTGGCGAAGCTCGACCCCCTCATCAAGGCGAAGGACTGGGAGGGATCGATCAAGCTGGTCGACAGCCTCCTCCAGGAGGCGAAGCCGGACAGCTACGACCAGTGCTTCCTGAGCGAGACCGAGGCGCAGATCTACACGCAGAAGGGCGACTACCTGGCGGCGATCACGCCCCTGGAGACGTCGCTCCAGATCGCGGACCGCCACCACTACTTCAACAACAAGCAGGAAACGGACATGCTCTACTTCCTGTCGCAGCTGTACTACCAGCAGGCCGACCTGGCGAAGTCCGACCGCGGTGCCCAGGTGTCTTCCCTGGACAAGGCCATCGCCTACATGGACCGGTGGTTCACGGCGAGTCCCAAGCCGAACGAGGATATCTCGGTCTACTACGCGCAGCTCCTCTACTCGGCAGCGGTCGCGGCGGATCCGAGCCACCCCGATCCCGTGCTCCTCGGCCGGGCGCGCCAGCAGTTCGAGAAGGTGCTCCGGATGAGCGTGCACCCGAAGGACAGCCTCTACATCTACCTCCTGGCGATAATCCAGCAGCAGCTGGACTACGCCCACGCCGCGGAATACTTCGAGCTCCTCCTGTCCCGCAACCCGAACAACAGGAGCTACTGGCAGGACCTGAGCACGCTCTACATGGCGCTGGCCCAGGATCCCAAGGACAAGGATGAAAGGGCGATCCGCAAGTACAACATACGGGCCATCAATACCTTCGAGCGGGCGCAGGCGCTCGGCTTCCTCAAGGCGCCGCGGGACAACTTCACGCTCTTCACCCTCTACTACAACATAGGCGAGTACGGCATGGCGGCCGACCTGCTCCACAACGGGCTGAAGACCGGCACGATCGACCCCGACCTCTCGAACTACCTCCTCCTTGCGGCCTCCTACCAGCAGATAAACCAGGACTTCACGGCCATCGAGGTCCTCAAGGAGGCGGCCGAAAGGTACCCGACGAACGGCGAGATCGAGTTCAAGATCGCCCAGGTCTACCAGCAGCTCGACGACAACAAGTCGGCCTATGAGCACACGAAGGTCGCCGTCGAGAAGGGCCACCTGGCGAAGGCGCAGCAGACGTACCTGCTCCTGTCCTACATGGCCTACGAGGTCGGCAACTTCGACGACGCCAAGGAGGCGATAGACAAGGCAATCGAGCTTTCGAACGGCAAACCCGACCACCAGGCCCTCGGCCTGCGGACGGCCATCGAGGACGCGATTAAGGAGAGGGACGCCAAGAAGGACACCCCTCCGGACAAGATTTAATAAGAGTTCCCGGCACCCATATGAAGAAATCCAAGATCTATGTCATAGTCCCGCTCATCCTTCTGGGCATCTTCTACGCATACTACTGGAATTTCAGTTCCCAGTACGAGGCCAAGCAGGCCGGGATCCTGGCCGCCGAGAAGCAGAAGAAGGTGGACAAGCTCAAGGCCGAGGCCGAGGCCCGCGAGGCCGCGATCCACGACGCCCTCGAGGCCCAGAAGGTCCGCAAGGCCGAGCGCGCCGAGCGCGAGGAGAAGGAGCGCAAGCAGAAGGACGACCGGGAGAATGCCAGGCTGGAGGCCGAGAAGGCCGACCAGGAGGCCCAGAAGCTCCAGCGCCAGGCCGAGAAGCTCGAGAAGGACGTCGACACGGCAAAGAAGGAGATCGCCGTCATCCAGGACGAGGAGAAGAGGTCCACCGAGGAGGTCGCCTTCCTGAAGACCTACACGACCGAGGCGGTGGCGAACCAGGCCAAGCTGGCCGACGTGATCTCGAAGATCCAGGCCGCCGACCTGGCCGCCCAGAGGGCCGCCGCGGCCGCGCTGGCCGCCGCCAACAAGAAGAACAACAACTAGACCCACCCTCTCCCCACAAGGCGCTCACATGAAAAAATGGTTCTACGTCCTCTTCCCAACCGCGATGCTTGGGATATTCCTGGTCTTCTACCTCTCCAGCAAGAAGGAGACGGAGGCCCGCGAGCAGATCCACCGCGAGGAGATGGCGAAGGAGAAGGCCGACGCCGACGCGAAGAAGCAGGCGGCCGAGGCCGCCGCGCAGGCCGACGCCGAGCGCCGGAACATCGAGCGCGCGAAGGCCGAGGCCGACGCCGCCAAGGAGAAGGAGGACAAGTACAACGCCGACATGGCCCGCATCAAGGCCGACACCGACAAGTCGAACGCGACGGCGGACACATTCTCCAAGCAGGTCTCGGAGCTGACGATCGAGCTGGACAATCTCCACAAGCAGAAGGACGAGCACACCCGGCAGGCCTTTGACTTGGCGAAGCAGATCGAGCTCGCCGAGGTGGCCCGCCGGAACGCCGAGCTCGAGATCCAGCGCTACACCGAGATGATCGCCGACAGGGCGGACGAGAGCATGATGGCGAAGATGCCCCCTGCCCCCCCTCCCGCCAAGGACAGCTGATCGGTCGGCGCGGGGATTTCCGGGCCTGGGGCCGCGATCCGGCGCGCTCCATTCCTATCAAGAAGTCGTGAATCCGGCCGGCCGGCGCCGGCTTCGCCTATCCTGGCGACACTTGAGACTGGTCTGAACCCGCCAAGGATGCTCTACTTGGATTCCGCGTTCCGATGACTCGCGCGCGGTTAAATGAACGAGACGCCCGCGTACCCGAAGCGCATCCTCCTTACCGGGATCGCCATCCTGGCTCTCATCCTCTGCGCCATGGTGGCGTGGTGGCACTGGAGGACCCCGCTGGGAAAGCCGGAGATCGCCTCGTTCCTCGACCGGACGGAGGACAACGGGCGGTTTCGGTTCACCGTGGACCGGGTCGCGGCGCAGCGCCAGGACGATGGGAGCCTCCAGCTGAGCGTCGTCGCCACCGCCCGCACGCAGCAGCCGCTCTACTCTAGGATCGACACGGCCGACTACCTGCGCCGGACCTTCCAGATCGAACCGGAATCGGTGGCCGACGCGCGCAGCGCGATCGCCAACAAGGGGGCTCCCCTCGGCCCCGAGATGGCGGCCGCCGGTCCCATTCCCTCGGATCCGTACCGGGCGATACTCCTGCGGCTCAATTCACCGGCCGGGGTCCCCTTCCCCTTCCACGGCGTCCTCGGCGCCCACAGGAGCGGCGACGCGTGGGTCTTCTCGCTCCTCTCCGGCAGCTTTGACGGCGCGGGCCCCGAGGGCGACATCCGCACCTCATTTGGCGAGGCCGCGCTTCTGCCCGGCGACCCGGGCGACGACGGCCGGCTGCGCTCGATGGCGGCCGGGCTGCAGGCCTTCGCGGACCGCCTGGCGGGCGTCCACCGCAAGCTCGAGTCGGCCCGGGTGGAGGCGATCGCGGGCCGGCGCATGGCCTTCCTGGGCCAGATCGCCCCGGGACGGGTCTTCCGCGGGGAAGCCCTTGAGCGCGGGGAGCAGCACGGCACGGTGCTCTACCTGGAGATCACGGACCTCTCCGGGGAAGGCGAGGTCACCGCCCTCCTTAGGAACGAGGGCGGCTGGCGCAACGCGCGCGCCTTCCAGGGGAACTGGAGCGCCGATGACGAGTTCAAGGCGCCGGTCCTGAACCTCACCTCGCTTCCCGACCAGGCGGTCCGCAATGCCGGGCCGTTCCTCGAGAACACCCAGACCTGGACCTTTGCGCTGCGGATGGACCCGAGGAGCGAGCTCTCGGAGCGCAACGACCGCTTCCAGTACCAGTTCCAGCCCCTGAACCCGGCGCAGCTGGCGGCGGCGATCACCCGGCTCGACGCCGAGGTGAACCGGGCCATGGCCGCCACCGAGCCGGGAACGCTCTACGGCGGCGAGGCAGCGTCCCGTTCCTCCGGCGCATCGACGCCCATCCTGCTGCGCTTCACCGGCCGGTCGGAATCCGGCCAGGGGATCGAGGCCCGGATGGAGTCGGCCATCCATTCGTGGAGGCGCCCGCTCCACGGCTCGATCGTCGAGAACTCGCGCCGATCGGGCGGCGAGCCCGTGCGGCTCCAGAGCGCCCCCGGCGAGGCGGCGGCGGACGCCCCGGCCGACTCGCCGCTCGGCGGGACGGACGGCCTGGACATCAGCCTCGGGATCGAGGAGGGCTCGCTCGTCGGCGAGGACGCCCTGTTCACCTACAGGCTGGCGCCGGTCGATGAGAGCGACCTCAGGCGGATCGAGGCGGAGCACAGGGCGCGCGCACGCCAGTTCGCGGCGGTTTTCAGGAGCGGGATAGAGTTCGATGGCACGCTGCGCGAGGAGCAGGGCTTCGTCTCCCGGGCGCGCCTCGACATTGTCCGGGTCGACCCGCAGACCGGGGCGATCACGGCGCGCGTATCCTCCCTCGTTAAGGCGAGTGTCCACCGGGATTTCGCGGGCACCTGCGACCCCTCGGTCGGCGAGGCCATGCTCGGCGCCACCGGCAACGGCGTCTTCGACAAGAGCGGCGACTTCGAGATCCCATTCTTCGTGGGGCCCACCCCGGCGACGCTTCACCTGGCCCTGTCCGGCAGGTCAATCGCCGGCAACATCGAAGGCGACACGCGCTGGGTCATGGATTTTCCCACCGCCGCCTTCGCGGGCGCGCCGACCGAGACAGCGGAGGGGCCCGCCGACTATTCGATGTTCCCGCCGTTTCCAAGGGAGGCCGGGGCCTACCTGCTGGCCCGCGGCTCCTGGGTTCCCCTGCCCAGGAACAACGGCCACGTCGTGACCGAGACGATCCACCCGAAGACCGAGGTCGAGCTCCCGAGCAACATCGCGGATGCCCTCAACAAGGGGATCGAGCAGGTGGTCAAGAAGTCGCACAAGATAAAGGTCTCGTACCTCGAGTTCGACGGGATAACCCCCGTTCCCGCGTCGAGGGGTCCGGTCATCGTCCTCGCCCTGGTCGGCCCGGATATCACCGAAAGGTCGGCCGTCGAGCTGGCACCGGCCGAGACGCTGAAGGAGGGCCCGCGGCGGGTGGAGATCCAGGGCAGCTCGCCCGAGAAGATGCGGTTCAACTACGAGCGATTGCCCGAGTACGTGAGGAAGGCGGCGCCCGGTGTCGTCCTTGTCACCACCACGTCCGAGGTCGCGCCTGGTTCCTACATCCTGAACGCAGGAGTCGGGTACGAGCTGAAGCAGGAATGACGAGCCGCTCCTCGCTCCCCCGGCACCATAGGTTTCTGGATATTCGCGCAGTTTTTCAAAGACAGCTTCAAGGCGAGCCTGAAGCACCGGGTTTGTCATGATGGGGCCAAGGGACGCCCCGCGATTGCGATTCTTGCTCGATAAGAGCAAACGCGGGAAGACGACGTGGAACGAAATCGGAGATGTTGATCTGTGCATGGCACAAGATGTCGACGCCGCCGGTCCGCTTCGCGGCGATGGCGCTAAGAAAGGCCTCCATCAGGAATGTTTCCCAGCGCCCAATGAGTTGGTTCTTCGGGGAATTGTCGGAGCTTTTTTCCCAATCGCTGCAAGCTCCAAAGAGGCCTTGGCCCCTCGCCGAAACCCGACTCTTTAAATCCACATCTCTCGATAGGTAGAGCGCACGTGAAGTGCCTACGCTTTGCGAGCCGGTGTGAGTGTTAGATTTTCGCTGGTTGCTCGCCCGTGTCATTGTGCGACCACCCAAGGAGGATACCGACATAGATTAGAACGTGACCCGTAAGACCTTTGCGTTTCGGAGCAGTCCGTCCGGCGGCAACGCTGTCGTACCGCCATCCGTTGTAAAAAATGCCACTCTTCCAACTTCTCCCGGGGCGCGTCCCCAAGCACCACTAGAAGGGCCAACTAAATCTCCATCGAAGGGTTTGCCCGCCACGGTTTCTGTCTCTTCGCTGCGATCTGGCTCCAGAGACATCCGATCGATCGTGTTCTCACGATGTGTTGTCACGTACGCCATTCCTAAGTCCTCGTCGACGCAGAAGTCATCCATCATCTTGTCCCCGCCCAGATATTCAGGGATGCCAAGTGGCGCATGAGTTAGACGGTCCACACGCACTCGCATGAAAAGCTTCAGCACGGTTGAGGTGTAGTAAACGTAAGACGTCTTGGTTGAAAAACGAAGGCCATTTACCCCGGGCTGCTCGGGTTTCATCTCACCGGGGTGAAAGAGCATGCTGTAGTGTTTCAGCCATATCGAAGCGGATCCGCTGCGCCCATCCTCAGAAAGATCGACCCGCCAAATTAGACTGGCGAAAGAATCGGCCACGAGAATGGTTCTTGGGCCTATCAGACAACTCCCATTGAGTGCACGAACAGCGGAAGGGAAAGTAAGGACAAGCTCTGGTTGAATCTTTTGACCAACCTTCCAGCCTCGCATATCGACTCGATGCAGACTCGATGCGTGCGTTGCGTATCCGTCAGTTGTACATAGATAGAACAGATCTGGTTCCGGCTCGACGATACTCATGGGGGACTTGTCGAAAGTAAACAGCAGGGCCGGTTCTGCCTGCTCACCTAGCTTGGCTGGCGGAACGTACCATAATTCGCGGGTCTTTATAGAAGTGACTAGAAGAGAATTATCGGAGCGCACAGCAAGATTCTCCAGAAAATACCCCTTCGGAAAGACCGCGATAACGCTCAGCGTAGCCTTTTGCGTGTTCGTTTTCATTGATACTTCAAGAATTCCTCAGACGCTGTGTGACAAACGCGATCAGATCGTTCTGGGACTCATCTAAGGCTCGTAGCGGACGCAGGCGTTACATCCATGGGCACTTGACCGGTTCGCGCAATTCGCGCGAGCAGCATGTAGGTGCCAACGACGTAGAGCAGTTCGGTTATGGCTTGAGGGCTGAAAAAACGCGATGCCTCTGCATAGACCTCGTCGCTTACCTCAACGATCTCAAGAGCTTCTTTCGCGAAGCGGAAGGCTGCCTTCTGCGCATCACCAAAGCAATCCGCACAAGTATCGCATTTCTCTAACGCATCAATTTCCTCCTGAGTAATGCCCAGGCTCTTAGCCACAACCACATTCTGCCGCCAGATGTAATGACAATCGGAGAGCTTGCCGACATATAGGACGATCAACCGCTCGATGCGAACATCCAGTTCCATCGGCTTGAACAGCATGTACATGTACTGAATGAACGCAGGGTACAGTGTTCGGGCATTTGCTGCTGCACTAAACAGGTTGATCGGCGGCAATTTGTCAAAAATGCCGCTGATATTGTTGACGAGTGGGAGTCGCGCAGAATGACCTATCTCTGTCACAGCGTTCTTCGGTGTCATTTGTAGGGACTGTAGTCGGAAGCTCCTGCAGGGACGTCGTACGCGGCCAGCGTCATCGAAACTGATGTGAAATAGCCAATAAGGACCGTTACGTCGGTCAGCCCCGCGTCACCCAGCAATTCAATCGCCCGGTCATATAGCCCTTGTGGAACTCGGCGAGGCGCAATGAGAGTTTGGGTGATCTCATAAATAACCTGCTGCCGCGAATCCTCAAAACTCGTGGGCAAACCGGCGATCAGAGCCTGCACTTTCTCAGCGGGCAAACCCGCTTTTTCAGCTATCTCCTCATGCTCCCCGTTTGAATATCCTGCGGTTGCCCATTTTCCATTGATGCAGTTCGTGACGATCTCATGTTCCGCTCTGGTGATCTGCAATTTCTTCTGATAATACACGCCAACGGGCGTCATGGCTCTTAGCAGTTCCGGGTTTTGAAGCCATATCCGGTAAGGACCGGGACACGTGCCGCGTTCCCGCAGAATGTAATCGTAGGCTTCTTTTTGTTCCGAGCTGAATTGTGCTGGCGGAATCTCGGCGTATCGACCGAACGTCGGGGGTCTCTGGGATGCTTGTTGCTGTTTGGGCATGACGGTCTCTCCTTCCTTTCGATCGAGACCCTAACGTATGGAACTGGTTCCTGCCATTAGGTCTTCACCTCATCGGATGCACGGCCGAAGGAGTTGTGCCATTCTTGGAGATAGTGAACCCGCTTGATACCGAAAAGAGCCTCAATACACCCGCGAATTGAGCATTAGAGAACATCGCAGAATGAGCTTATGTTGTCTCATGGCTGATTCGCTGGTTATTTCACGAACGCGACTTCATCGAGGCGCCGGTCGTCAGGAGACCCTGCGGAAACTGATTGGCCATGGCCCGCGAACCTACGGGACATGTGCGAAGGAGACTGCTCCCAAATTACGGACAAATTAATTATGACCGCTCAATTAAGGGCGGATTGGTGAACAACTAAATTAGCGAACGAAGAAGATTATGAAACTATTCAAACCCGAAACCAGCGCCCTCGTATTGATCGATCACCAAGTTGGTACACTCCAATTCATCAGAAACATTTCATCAGATGGTGCACTCCGGAATGCGGTCGTCCTCGCGAAAGCGGCGAAGGCCTTTGGAATGCCCGTGGTTCTGACCAGCAGCCAGGAGGATCACATCCAAGGACCGCTGGCGTTGTCACTTCAGAAAGCATTGCCGGAAGCCTACGCGAAACGTGTCAAGCGCGTCGGTATCGTGAACGCCTGGGCCGATACCAACTTCTCGGCTGCCGTGAAAGCGACCGGTCGCAAGCAACTCATCATGGCTGGTGTAACGACGGACATTTGCCTGGTCTTTCCCAGTATGAGCGCAGTGCAGGAAGGCTACGAGGTGCAGGCTGTGATGGACGCCTCGGGCTCGACCTACGAGATACAAGAGGAGATGGCGCGTCGTCGGATGGAGCGCGCGGGAGTCGTGCTTACCACGACCAACACAATAGTAGCCGAACTCGTACAAGACTGGGCCAGCCCGCAAGGGTCGCAGCTCATCGGGTTACTAATGTCCTCGGCCCCGATGATCCAGCCGGTCGAGTAATCGAATAGGCGGCAGCGTTCGATTCAAGTATGTACCGAGCGTAACTGCCGAATTGGTCCGCATCGAAGTGATCCGCATATCGATGCCATTCAACATCGAGGGGAGTGCGTTCTACAACCACGCCATCGACAATTCAAACCATGAACAACAGCACAGCACCAGCCTCGATCAAAGGCTTTACGAGCGAAAGTGCCACAGTCGATGGTGTGCGCCTTCATTATTGGTTGGGCGGCGATTTGCATGGAGAGCCTGTCCTGCTTTGGCACGGGTTTCTCAGTACTGGCTACGCCTGGCGCAAAGTGGCGCCAGCTCTTGCGGACTCTGGCCTAGCAGTGCTGGTACCGGACATGCGCGGTTACGGCGACTCCGACAAACCAGCCGGCACCGTCGGATACGACGCCCGTGCGCTCGCCGAGGAATTTCGTGCGCTCGTTCGCCATATTGGATTCGGAGAGGGAAAACCTATCATTCTCGCCGCACACGACATGGGTGGTCCGCCGGCGCTCCTTTGGGCCTCCGATCACCCGGACGAAGTTAAGGGCCTGGTCTACATTGAAGCGCCAGTTATGCTCTCCGAAATACTGACCAAGATCATAGCCTACACGCCTGAGACGATGAAGGAAGGATCGATGTGGTGGTGGATCATTCCTCTCGCGCCCGACGTGCCGGAACGCTTGGTCGTCGGCAACGAGCGGGCCTTTCTCACTTGGTTCTATAATCGCGCTGCCCGGCGGAGCGCGATTGAGGCGGAAACTGTGGACGAGTATTTGCGCACCTTTTCTGGACGAGAGGGCGTACTGGGGGCGATGGGCGTTTACCGAGCAGCTTTCGTCAGTATGGAAGAGACTGGAGAGCTGGCTAACCGCAAAGTCCAAATTCCCGTCGTGGCACTCGGTGGCGTGAAAGGCCTCGGAGCCCAGGTTGGAGAAATGTTAAAGGGAGTCGTGAAGAGCTTGGACAGGTACGTCATCCAAGATTGTGGGCACTTTCTTCCCGAAGAATGTTCCAACGAGGTGATAAGCCATATCCAAGCTTTGACGGCTCGTGCGCCAAGAACCTAACCAAAACTTTCCCATAACGAAGTTACTGGGATCAGCTGCCTGAGCCGCACCCCAAAACCGCTTATCCACTTGAGAAATCGTCTCGCGAAACAAACAACAAGAAGAACCCACATTATGAACCACCACTCCATCACATCTCAGCCCATTTCTCCCATTCCGGAAGACAACCCCCTGCGCAATCTCGCGGTTGCGCTTCCGAACACAGACCAAAGTCTGCCCCATATCGGTGTCGTGGGCGACACCTATACCATTCTGCTGAGCGGCAACGATACCGACGGCCGTTATTGCGTCATCGACATGCTCGTTCCGCCGGGTGGGGGTCCCCCTCATCATCGCCACGATTTCGAGGAATCGTTCACTGTCCTCGAGGGCGAGATTGAATTCACGTTTCGCGGAAAAACCCAAGTCCTGGGAATCGGAACCACAGCCAACATCCCCGCCAACGCTCCTCATTTCTTTACAAATGCCAGCAAGAGACCGGCGCGGCTGCTTTGCATAGCCGCGCCCGCCGGCCTTGACGAGTTCTTCCTTGCGGTTGGCGTCCCGGTGAGTTCGCGCACAACGCCGCCTCCCAAGCCCGACAAAGCCGCTGAAGCGGCGATGGGCGCCAAAGTCGCGGCGCTGCTTCCCAAATATCGCACCGTGATGCTGAAGCCATTAGCCAAAACCTAATCCCTTGACCAATCCTAACCCCACGATCCTGGCCGTCGGAGCCGCGGGCAGGTTCGCAAGTCTCGTAGTCCCTGAACTCGCAAAGAGAGGTGCGCGAGTTCGCGGTTTGATCCGGAACACAAAGCAGGGAGCGTCCGTGCTGGCAAATGGAGCTACTGAAGTTGCGGTTGGCGATCTGAGCAACCGGGCGAGCCTGGACGCGGCATTGATCGGCATAGACTCGGTATTCTACATTGCGCCAGCTTTCATACCCAATGAGATCGCGATCGGCAAGGGCATCGTGGAAGCTGCGCAAAAGGCCGGCGTACGTCGCTTCGTCTTCTCGTCTGTTATCGACCCGATCATCGGCGCTCTCGAAAATCATGCCGCCAAGGGGCCTGTCGAGGAAGCGATACTTACTTCCAATATGGAATACACGTTCTTGCACCCGACGCTATTCTTCCAAAATTATGCGGAGGGCTGGCCGATGGTCGTTAGCACCGGCTCCTACGTAGAACCCTGGTCGGCGGAGACTCGATTCAGCCGAGTTGACTACCGAGATGTGGCGGAGGTGGCCGCACTCGCGTTGACCAAAGACCGCCTCAATTTCGGCACCTTTGAACTTTGCGCCGACGGACATCTCAATCGCAAAGATGTAGCGGTGCTTATGAGCGAAGTATTGGGCCGACCGATCGAGGCCGCCAACGTAAGCCCAGGCCGAGTTCAGAAACAAGCCAAAGACGATGGCGGGAAGAAGAAGCCTTCTCCGTTAAAAGCAATGTTCGATTGGTACGACGCGCACGACCTGGTCGGAAACCCGCTCATCCTCCGCACCATTCTCGGCCGTAAGCCTCGGACGTTGCGAGCCTACTTCGAGGAACTCGCTGCCAAACCACTGTCATCTCGGTGAGCGAAACCATTTTGGGAGACCATCAGCCGACATTAAAAGGAGAATCCTATGCCGCATATGAATCTCATCCGATTCGAAACCGAAGCCACTACCCGCCACGGTGACGTCGTCCGCGCTTACGACTGCGACGCATTGGTATCGCAAGAAGGTGTGAGCAGACACCTACCTCCAAAAAGCTGCACACCCTTCCTGTCTAAACATCATGAACGACTAAGATCATAGGTGGGATGCAAATTGAAAACCAAGCCTTACCAAAGACAATTATGATGACAAAAGCATTCAAGAGCAGCGCGGCCAAAGCGAAGCAGTTTTTCTCGGACAAAATGGCCTTCACGACGGGACCAGTCGCAACAAACGACCAGATTGAGAGAGGAGAGGATGTGGTTATTATAGACGTGCGGGAGTCTAACGATTTCAAGAAGGGACATATCCCCGGAGCGATCAGTCTTCCCCAGGAAAAATGGAGCACCATGGCCGGTTTGCGCCGGGACACTATGAACATCATTTACTGCTATTCCCAAACTTGTCATTTGGGTGCCAACGCCGCGATGCAGTTCGCCGCGAAGGGTTATTCCGTCATGGAAATGGAAGGCGGCTTCGCATCTTGGAAGGAGCAACGTCTAAAAATGGCGAGGTAGCGTTTGTCGGTGCTGTTGCTCCGAAAGCTGGGGTAAAATCGTAGAATATTCGACTGCTTGACGACGCGAATCCAATTCGAGCGGACTTGGATCATTGGTGGTAGGGAAACACCCCATACTATTACGCTATTCAGTCATTGAATTTGGAATAGTTTAAAACTGAATGGAATCGTGGCTTCCGTAGTCCGACGAAGACGATTCAGTAGGTCCGCCTACGCGGTGCACCCCGGCGTACTCGATACCAGCCTCGCCCGTAATCTGGGGCCGGTGCTCCGCCCGGTACTGGGGGCCATCGGGCCCCTCTTTCTCAAGTCCGTCGGCGAGGGCGCCGCGACCGAGGTATTCGCCGCAGTGAGCCCGAAGGCCATGCCGCTGGATGGCAGCTACCTCGCCGACTCGAACGTGAAGAAGCCCCGCGCCGATGCAGAAGACGCCGCACTTGCCACCCAGCTGTGGGCGGAGTCAGACAAGATCGTTCAGGCGTTCTAGAGATGAAGGCTCCGCGCGTTGGGGGGCTCAAAGCACTTTCTTAAACATTGGCACCAGATAAACATGAGTCGAAGACGAAGGAAACTGTGACGCGATGAGGATCCAAGTCCGGCCGGAATCAACCCAAGAAGATCGCCTCCTGATCAGCTCCGATCCACACCTCTCAACTATATAATCATGGATCTTCGCAACCTTCGCTCCTTCGTCGCCGTAGCAGAAGAGCTTTCCTTCTGCCGCGCGGCTAAGCGTCTGCATCTCAGCCAGCCGCCGCTCAGCCGTCAGATCATGGCGCTCGAAGCGGAGCTTGGCGTACGCCTACTAGAGCGTGGTCGCTTCCGCCGAGTTTCTCTAACGGACGCAGGGAGATCGTTTCTGATCGATGCTCGCCTAGCACTGGCCGAAGCAACCGCAGCTCGTGGACGCGCCCAAGACGCGGCCCGCGACGCACGCGGCCAACTTAAGCTCGGCAACATCGCAAAGCTTTCCACACGGGTATTGCCGCCCCTATTGAACGCCTTTCGCAAGAAAGCCCCGGAGGTAGAGGTCTCCCTGATGGAGATGAATCGTCCAATGCAGTTGACGGCTTTGCGCGAGGGTAGAATCCATGCCGCCATTTTTCCTGATCTGGGTGCGCCCCTGGATCGCCAGTTCCAATCTATGCCCCTATTCTCCTGTCCGATGGTGGCTGTCTTGTCTGCCGACCACGCGCTAGCAAAAGAATCTAACGACACAATTAATGTCAATCGGCTCGCCGGACAAACCTTGCTAATCGCCTCGCCGGAGACCGCGCCAGGCTATATCGAACGACTTAACGATCTCTGCGTCGCGGCGGACTTTAAGCCGACGACAACCCATCCAGTTGAAGGGACAGCGAACCTCCTGTGCATGGTAGCCGCCGGCTACGGAGTAGCTATCCTTCCTGAGGTGGTCACGACTTCATCCGTTCACAACATCCGGACACGGCAGCTGCGTGCCCCCGTGCCCCCTTTCCGCCTCAAGTTGCTCTGGTTGCGCGAAACCGTTTCGCCGCTTTTGCAGGACTTTCTCGCGGTGGCTACGCAGTGGAGAGGCGAAGAAGCAGCAGGAGGCGTTTCGCGTCGGAAAATGGCTTAACACTTGACAGGATCGTCACCCTCTTTGGGAGCACTATGGGCGCACGTCGGACTTAGAACCTCTGCGATTAGAGAAGACGGCCGTCGAATGCTGAAGCAGGCCTCAAGTTACAGTCGAAAGTGGCATTAGCGGCCCTATGTGCGTGGGCGTAGGTTAAGCTCAATTAGGAGCTGAAACCAACAAAACACACCGATCTATGAAAACGACTGCCGAACGAGACAAGAAGATGAGGACTCAACCAGCGAAGACGGCGATCATAACCGGCGGTACTACTTCCCCGTCGCTTTCGTTTCCGATCGGCTATCATGAGTTGCACCCGGACGTTAGCATCAACTTTCAGCTGAACCGCTTCTATGGCTGGGTAGGCGACGACAGTATGCTGACTGAGATGCGCGAGGCGGTGGCCGGCGTGAACGACTATCCGGCGTTCACGAAGATTATTCTCGACTTGGGAGAAAAGGCGCTAGCCCGGCAGGAGGTGCGCAAAGGGGCCTACTATCTGCGTCTCGCCGAATTCTTCTTGCTCTTTAGCGACCCGCGCAAGCTGCCCACACGCCAGCGCTTTGTCGATCTGCTCCTTGACCATCTCGAAATTGCGCCGTCTG
>Ga0182015_10002929_pt1 | contig 19817 bp, 15 predicted proteins | sample 712P3MmetaG_FD_120478 | JGI IMG/M metagenome (GOLD analysis project Ga0182015, IMG submission 120478) | Permafrost microbial communities from Stordalen Mire, Sweden - 712P3M metaG | ecosystem: Environmental > Terrestrial > Soil > Wetlands > Permafrost | place: Sweden: Stordalen | collected...
GAGAGCAGCAACATCAGCGTGATCGGCTTGTTCGGAGCGCCAGGACGTCACCTCTGCGTGCAAAGCATCACGCAGGACGCGGTAGAAATCGTTTGTGTACGCGCCGGAGAACATTACGCACAGATCGTCACTGTCGCGCCAGTTGCGCTTGGCACCAATTTCCGCCTGCACGCGCTGATAGAAAACGGTGCCGGGAAGTGGATAGGAGAGTGATACTCCGATCTCATACGGCTTCGCCTGACGAACGAGACCAACGGTTTCCTGAATCTCAGCCCAGGTCTCGCCGGGATACCCGAATTGAAGAAAGAAGCAGGCGCGAATGCCGGCTGACTGCAGCCGCGCTGCTGCAGCCTTGACGTCGGCGACACGCAATTGCTTGTCCATGGCGTCCAGTATTTTCTGCGAGCCTGATTCAACTCCCATCCAGACTTCATTGCAGCCGGAGCGGCGAAGGCTTTCCACGACGCCGGGGGACATGAGGTCAGCGCGGCTCTGGATTTTGTAGGGCAGCACGCATCGACGAGCCTCGACTGCATCGGCGAACGCCTGCATCCAGTGCCGGTCAAGCGCGAAGATGTCGTCCCCGAACCAGAGGTGCTGCACACCATAGAGCTCCTTCAGCTCCTGAATCTCCTGCGCGACCGAATCGGCAGGTCGAAGCTGAAACTGATTGCCGGAAATTGGCTTGGCGCACCAATTGCAGCGGAAGGGACAGCCTCGGCTGGCAACAAGGTTGGAAGAGAAATATCCGTGGCTAGCTGTCCATGCTTCGCGATAAGGCTCAGTATCGATCAGCTCACGAGCGAGGTGCGAGGTTTTTGCCCAAGCTTGATTTCTGACAATCGTCTGCGTATTGCGCGTGATTTCGCCGACGCTGTTTAGCGAGACGACTCCGGGAAGGTCTTCGATGGTCTCTTCCGAAAGCAGCTTGCGGCAAAGTTTCGTGAGCACCTGCTCGGCTTCGCCGGTCAGAACGAAGAACGCTCCGGCACCCAGGAAGACGCGAGGGTTGTCTGTCGCATCCGAGCCGTGAACGATCACTGTCGCTCCAGCCGAGCGTGCCAACTCGATGATGCGGATCGCGGTTTCGCGCATGGAGAGAAGACACATTTTGGAAAGAAAATTGAAGTCGTCCTCGTAAATGACGACGATGGAGGGCCGCTGACGCCTCAATACTGCTGCGAATTCCGTCTCCGGATCGTGCAGCGTCGTGTCGAACAGAGCGACCGAGATGCCCGCGGTCCGCAGTGTTGTGGCTGCGTAAAGAGTTCCCAGCGGGGCATACGGCTGCATCTTGCGCATCTGCTTGGCATCCGCGGGCAGGTGGTACGAATGCGTGAGGAGAACGTCAACCATGGAGGGCAACCTTTGTCATCAGCATGCTGCCGCCTGTGGTGGCAGCGCCTGTCCGGTAACCAGAGAGCGCCGCGAGATGAGGTCTTCCGAGAGACGTGAAAGCCAGAGCTCCCACGGGAAGGCGAACTGGCTGGACCGCAGGCGCCATCGGATGGGCTGCTGTACGATGAAGCGCACCAGCGAGCGGAGGATGGAGGCGCTGGAGTTCTTGTGATAGAGCTGGCTGTTGAGGAGGAAGTAGTCCATCATGCGCTGGAGGCGGGCCAGCTCTTCGCCCTGGAGCCAGGGGAGACCATATCCGCCGAGAGGCATCGCAGCCCACTCGCGGAGGTTCTTTGGCTCATAGACCCCGAGTTCGCGAAGCTGCGGCCAGATGGGGATTCCTGGATAGGGTGTGAAGATGTTGGGCGAGAAGTTGACGTTGCTGAACTGGCTCACAATGTCACTCATAGTCTGGAAAGTCTCGATGCGGTCGGCTTCTGTTTCGCCCGGGTAACCCATGATGAGATTGAATGTGACCTTGATTCCGCCGATCTGAGCCTTGTGGGCGGTGATGTACATCTCGTCGACGCGCTGGTGACGTTTATTCATGAGCTTGAGAACACGCTCGGAGGTGGACTCAGTGCCGAAGCCCATGTGCGAAACGCCGGCTTCACCCAGGAGGCGGCACTCGTCGTCGGACATGCGGCTGAGGAAGTCGGTGGAGGCCTGGAAGGTCCACTTAAACTTGACTCCGGAGTCGCGGATGCCCTGGGCGATGGCCAGGGCGCGCTTGAGGTCGACGGGGAAATTGGAGTCGAGGAGAGCGACCGTCGAGATACGGTAGCGCTTGACCAGCCGGGTCATCTCTTCGACGACGCGCTCGGCAGAGAGGGCGTTAAAACGGCGCTTGTAGAAGACCATATCTGTGCAGTAGTTGCACGCGTAGGGGCAGCCGACGCTGGTAGCGTAAGCAAGTTTGCGCGCGCCGCCGGCGCGCTCATACGCATCGAAATCACACAGGTCGAAGGCGGGTTCGGCGAGTTCGTCGAGATAAGCGACTTTGCGGTCCGGATTGTGCGTGTGTATGGGGCCAGTCTTCCATGAGATTCCGGTGATGGGCGCGAGCGAGGTGCCGGCGGTGAGTGCAGTCGCGATTTCGAGGAGCGTGATCTCACCCTGCCCGCGAACCACGATGTCGACGTAGGGCTCGCGCAGGGTCTCGTCGGGGAGGAGTGTGGGATGCCAGCCGCCAAAGATGATGGGGAGTTTCGGATAGCGCTCTTTGACGGCTTTCGCGACCTTGATGGCGCCATGCAGCATGGGGCCGGTGAGGGCGGAGATACCCAGGCAGATGGCGTCTCCGGTTGCGTCGAGCACGCTTGCGAGATGATTGGGGTCGATAGCGGCGTCGATGATGACAGGCTCAAAGCGGGCTTCGCGGAGCGTTGCGGCAAGGGTTAGCAAGCACAGCGGCGCACCGAGTGGCGCGCCTTCGTAGCTCGGATAGAAGAGCACGATTCTGCCACGGTTCAGCATGCGGAGGCCTCCGCCGGTGTTCGTGCCAGCATCTTGGCGTCTACAGCGGGCTTGCGGGCCGCGGTGCGACTTTTCAATTTGGTGTTGAGCCAGACTTCGACCGGCAGAGCATACATGTCGTGGTCGAGACGCCAACGCGCAGGCAGCGACATCGCCTTCTGCGTAAGTCGAGTTACCTTCGATCGCTTATCTGCGCCGATGGGGATGCGGTCGAATGCCATACGCAGATACTCGCGTGTGACCTGTAGCCGGCGATGCTCCTTGCCTTTGAGCCACGGTAGTTGCGTGTAGCGCGGGAAAAAGTCCGCCCAGGCTTCAAGAGTCGCCGGCGGTTCGATGCCGATCTCCGCGGTGCGCTGGAAGATGGGTGAACCGGGATACGGCGTGAATATGTTGGTCCAGAACTCCGCGCCGGGAAACTTGCGGCAAACATCCAGCATGAAGCTGACCGTTTCGCGACGCTCGCGCGAGCCCTCGCCGGGAAAGGCGAAGATGATGTTGAAGGAGGGGCGAATGCCGGCCTCAATGCAACGCGCAGCACTTTCATAGATCGATTCAAAATCCTGAAAGTCTTTATTCATGGCCTTGAGGATGGCCGGCGAACCGGAGTCGACTCCCTGGCAAACCTGGCGCAAGCCGGCACGCTTCAATAGCTTCAGGTCGTCGAGCGAAAGGCGCGCAACCATGTTGGTCGTGGCCTGGAAGCTCCATGTGTAATGCGAATTTTCGCGCACCAGGCCTTCCGCGATGCCACGTGCGCGATCGAGATCAACTAGGAAGTTGTCATCGACGATCCAGAGCATTTCAAGCTCGTAACGCCGGCTGAGGTCCACCGTCTCTTCGACAAACTGTTCGGGTGCGAGTGCGTTCCACTTGCGGCCATAGACACCACTGTTGGTGCAGTACGCACAATTGAATGGACAGGCGAGGCTGCTGGTGTACATCGCCCAACGCCGGCCACAAGCGCGCTCGTAGGCGTCGAAGTCAGCAAGGTGATACGCCTTGGGAGGCATCTCTGCGAGAGGCCGCAATGCGCGCTCCATGGGGAAGACAAGCTTGCCGTCTCGTTTGAAGCCGATGCCGGCAATCAGGTCGGGCGCCGCGCCGCTGGAGAGATGCTGAACGAGTTCCAGCATCGTGTCCTCGCCCTGTCCGCGCACCACATAGTCGATGTAGGGCGATTCCAGCGTTTGCTGGGGCAACAGGGAGGGATGCCATCCGCCAAGAACGATGGGGAAATCGGGATCCCATTCCTTCACGGCGCGTGCGATTGCAACCGTCTCGCGGATCATGGGGCCCGTAACCAGCGAGACCGCGAGGCAGAGTGCATCGCGCACTTCCTCCAGAACACGCTGTTCAAAGTTTGGAGTGATGGTGGAGTCGATCAGGCAAATCTGATAGCCCGCCCGCTCCAGCGGCGTGGAAACAGCGAGAATGCCCAACGGTGCGGTTGCTTCCGTGCTGGCGAACGAAGGAAAGAAAAAAACGATTTTGCGTGACGAACGCAGACTAGACACCCCTTGCTCAACCTATGGCTCTGCTTCTTTGGATGACCATAGGTCGCGCTGCCTGTGTGCGATGTCATCTGCGTGTCAGGGCTTTGTAATCTCTGCCTCGGGGGCGTTGCGGGCGCGCGAGCGCGCTGTACATTCAGCACGTGGCGTCATCCATTTCCGTCGCCGAACATTCACAGCCAGCGGCTGAAGCCTTCCTCTCGCTTGCAGGGCAAACGTGCCGTGTGCGGACGAACAGCCATGCGCTTACCGAGCTGCTGACATCTGCCTCACCTGCCTTTGGAGCAGCAGCTTGCTGCAACTTGTCTGTGATCGCCCATAAGTGCGACTTGCGGCTTCGCGAGGCGCCACACTTCCGCGGCATGCACCACCTGGCCATCGCGACGTTCGGCCCGGCCAATGTTTTCGTATTCGACCTGCATCGGCGACGCATTGCGGCCCGGGTGACGGAGTTGCTGGCCGAAGACGAGACCTTCTGGCGACTCATATTTCTGCCCATGGCCGCCGGCATGCTTGGGGCAGCCATAGGGATTCTTCCCATGCACGGCGCCTGCGTGAGCCGCGGCGATGATGGCTTTCTGATTGCGGGCGTATCGGGCACCGGCAAATCGACCCTTGCGCTGGCGCTGGCGCTCCGCGGACTTGAGTACGTGAGCGATGACTGGAGCTATTGCAGCCTTCGCAAAAATGTCCTGGTGGCTCGCGCAATGGGCGCACCACTTAAGCTGCTACTTGAAGCTGCATCCTATTTTCCGCAGCTCGCGGATTATCCTACCTGCATCTCGATGAACGGCGAGCTCGCCTATGAAGTTGAACCGTCAATGGTCTTCAACATCCGGCGCAGATCTCGATGCTATCCCCGCTTATGTGTCTTTTATGAACGATCGGCGGCCCGGACGGAGTTCACACGCCTGGACAAAAAAGATCTTCGCAATTACTTAATGAAAAGTGTGGAGCGCCTGCCTCCACAACTTGCCCAGATGCAGGCCACCAGGATGCAACTCATCGACCGGGTTGCGGAGCTGCCGTGCTGGCGCTTCAGCAGTGCCGGACTGCCTGAACAGGCTGCAGTGGAACTCCAGTATTTCTTTGAAGAGCAGCTCCAGCTAGGAATCCCCAGATGATTCAGGTTCTCGACCCATTTCGGCGATTCGTTGCTACGCCACAACGCATTCTTGTCACTTCCGGAAAGAAAAACATCGCGGTTGAAAGCAATGACAGAGACATAACGACTCGAATTGCGAAGTTTTTAGCCGCTTGCATGGAACTGGATACGGTCCAGAAAATCCATCTAGTGCGTATTGTCCGCGACGTGGATGTCATCTCAGATGGCACGAGTTTCACCTGTGTTCATTCCGGCCCGGTGGTGGTGCTGCTGCGCGGATGCACTACATCGTTCTACCTAGATGTAGCGCTGGGTGAGCTGCTGGGCTTTCTTGCCGCCGATGTGGACATCACAGAGCTGGAGCAACGGCTTCTGCCGGCAATCCTGTGCGGCTCCATTCCAACCGAATCCACACAGCCGAGCAGCGATGACAAACGGGTGACAAGCACAGCATCTGTGCGTGACAACATCTCTTCCCTGTCCAACTAGTTTGTGCCTATGCGAACGCTTCCAGTAGCGCAGCGTCTCCACCGCTGGCTCCTGTTTGCAGCACTGGCGGCGATCAGCGTCAGCGCTGTACAGGCGCAAAATGTTCCTGCAATCTCCGGCGCCGTTGGCTATTTGTCCAACCGTGACGGGGGGCAGAACACTTTTCAGCCTGTAGTAGCTCCGTTGATCGCCGCTCCCTTGGGACCGCATCTGCTGGTTGAATCACGCGACGACCTGCGCGAGATATGGACCGAGAGTACGCCTGCGTATACGCACCAGTTCAACGAAAGGACTAACGGTGACAACGAAAACGCATACCCTAATCCTCCGGCTCACTCTGACGTGTGCCGTCGTGACACTCTTCCTCCTTCCGCGGCAGGCTCCTGTACACGCCTCCGCTGAACCGCGCGAAATTGACGTAACGGCAAAGCGGTTTACCTATGAACCTGCGGAGATCACGGTTCGCAAGGGCGAGCCGGTGGTAATCGTGCTGCATACCGCAGATGTTGCACACGGCCTCAAGTTCGCTGAACTAGGACTCGCTACAGATATAGAAAAAGGCAATGACAGCCGACTCGCGTTTACCCCCGACCGCACAGGAACGTTTGTGGGCCACTGCTCGCACTTTTGCGGATCGGGCCACGGAAGCATGATCCTCACACTCAAGGTGACGGAATGAATCGATGTTCTCGACTGGCGCCGATGTGCGTCTCGCTTCTGCTGACCGTTGCAGGGTGCAAGGCTACGCCGCCAAACCGTATTGAGACCATCACAGTGAACACGATCAAGCACCACGTCACCATAGGGAGCGAGAACCAGTTGAACCCTCTGCAGCCGACCGCTGAGAACATCGCGGCCGGCAAGGAAGCGTTTTCGCACTATTGCATCGCATGCCATGGAATCGACGGGCAAAACACAGGCGTTCCTTTTGCGGAGCGAATGTCGCCACCGCCGCCGCAGCTCAATTCTCCGCATGTGCAGTCGTACGCCGACGGTCAGTTGAAATGGATCATCGATAACGGCATTGAGCCGACAGGAATGCCTGGCTCAAGCGGGATTCTGAGCGACGACGAGATCTGGTCCACGGTGCTCTACATCCGCCATCTGCCTCCTAAAGGCAGCGCCGGCGAACCCGACATGTACCAGCACTAAATCAAATTTCACAAGGAGGCGGAATGCGGCGTTATCTTCGCGAGTCTATTCTAGAAATTTTCGGCGACGGCATGGATACGGCCGCCCTGGAGAAATTGAAAACAATTCCAGCCCGCGGCTGGCCGAAGCTGCTGGACTGGATGGACGCGAGTGGGTTCGCCCTCTACTTTCTTGCTCGCATCACTGAAACCGGAGCCGAGCGCTACCTGCCGAGCAACGTTCTGGAGCGTTTGCAACAAAACCTGCGCGACAATCGCGAGCGCACTGCAGCGGGCATCACGGAGCTGCTGCGTATTCAAGAGGCATTCGCGAAGGCAGGTATTGAGTTTCTTCTGTTGAAGGGCTTGTCGCTCGTTCCGCAGGCTTGCCCGGATGCAGCACTGCGGCTGCAACTTGATATCGACCTGTTGGTGGACTCTCGTAACACCTACGCTACACAAACCGCATTGGCGACGCTTGGATACCACCTGTCAGCAGTAAGCGGAAAAACCTGGGAGTACAGGACATTTGCTGACAAGCTACCCGATCGGTGCGATCTGTACAAACGCAAGCAGAAACGCTCCGTCGAGATTCATGTTCCGCCCTCGAATGTCTTTCAACGCCTCTATGAAAATGGCGAGCAATACGTGTTTGAGGGTTGCGCCGTACAGGTGCTTTCCGCGGTGGAACGATTTTTGGGGCAGGCAGAACACATTCAGAAACACATGCGCGATGAATGGTCACGCGTCTCCTGGCTGCTCGAATTCCGGAACAATATCCAGTTCTACCGCCTGAACCAGAATTTCTGGCAGCAGGTTCTGGAGGCCATCAGAACCTCATCTTCGCGCTGGGAGGCACTGGGTGCAGCAACAGCACTCACGCGGACTGCGCTTACCTTGATGCCTGAGGTTCCTCTGCTTCGTGAAGCTGAAGCGGCTCTCTCTCCGTTGATGAAGCTTTGGATCGAGCACTATGGCCGCCGTGTACTGACCTCAGACTATCCCGGCAGCAAGCTCTACCTGCTGCAACCGTGCCATACCGCGTCGCGTCGGCGCAGGCTGCTTCCTTTGCACGCTCCTCAATCCGTGGCAACTCCCGGAGGCCGTAGAGATCTTACGGTAAGCGTGCATATCTTGCGCGACTTCACCCGGCACACTGCGCTCCGCGCGGCGTTTCACGTGCGTGAAGCACTACTGTACGTAGTCGAGTTCGTGAGGTGGCACCAATTGCTTGCACTTCATCGCAATACCGCGTCGGTCTCGGCCTCAGCTACCCGTAGGGATTCTCGCGCGGAGGCTTCGCTCTAATGAGAGCTTTCTCCATAATCCACAAACTTTTGTTTGGCGTCGCTCTGGGTACCGTGGTGCTACCCTGTCTTTCTCAAATAGCTCCCACCCCCATGCAGAACATGCCGTCATCCACTGACATGAGCATGCAGGAGCAGCCACGCATAGTGATGCAGGATCCGAACGCACTCACCGCGAAGCAGCTCCTGGACTTGTTGCAGAGTCGTCCCGAAATCGTGGTGGAAGTAAAATCCTGGTTCGCAGAACGCCTGCATACGGCCGGCTATCCTGTCCAGGAAGACAGCATCACCGACGAAATCCTCTTTACCAGGATTACCGAAGACGCACAGCTTCGCTCAGCCGTAACCGTCCTGCTGAGGGTCCGCGGCTATCTCACGAGTTCAAATACTCCAGCACAAACTCGGACTCAAACGCAAACTTCATCAGAGGAGAACTCCGGGAACACCTTTATCGAATCCGCTCCGCGACAGGGCAACACCAACACGACAACGCGTGACTCTCTGCAGGATCAAATACGGCTTGGCCCCCAGCAGTCATCGGATGACAATACCCTCGCGCTCATGATGGGCTCGCTTCCTCCCCTAAGCCTGTCCTCCTCGACCGATCCCAATCGCCCATTGCTTGGGCCCGAATCCGAGTCGACAGCTGCCGGTACATCGACGACACGATCGACAGGTACTGCCGCATCAAGCGACCCTTTCACTACCCGTGTACCTGCGTTTCCGATGATCGAGCTGCCCATGAGCACGCAGCCATCGCCGGCATCGCAGCCATCGACAACATCCCGCAATGACGCTCGGCGCGATAACGCAGACACAGAAAAGAACCCTCCTCCTGCGGATACAAAGCAGCGCGATGATTCGCCGCAGATGCTGCACAGTCCGGCGCCCTACAACCTGCTCGCTCTGCGCGATCTGTATACTCAGATTTCCTCGCAGTCCCTGCCGCTCACTCGCTTCGGCGCCGATGCCTTCCAATCCCGAGGCTTCGCCGCTCCGCCATCTGCAGCCGATCTCCCCATCGGCCCGGACTATGTTCTCGGCGCCGGTGATCAGCTCACCATCACCATCTGGGGCGGCGTCTCCCAGACCATCACCCGCATCGTTGACTCCAGCGGCAAACTGACTGTTCCGGAAGCAGGTCCAGTCAGTGTTGCTGGTCTGCGCCTCGAACAAGCTCAGGAGTTGCTGCAGCGTGTGCTCACTCCCCAGTTTCATGATGCGCATGTTGAGATTTCCATCGCGCGCATGCGTACAATTCGCGTTTATGTCGTGGGAGATGTCCAGCGGCCTGGAGCTTACACCCTCAACTCCCTCGCCACGCCGCTCAACGCGCTCTATGCGGCCGGTGGTCCCACGCATATTGGCTCCTTGCGCACGCTGCGCCAGCTCCGCGGCGAACGTTTGATCTCAGAAATCGACCTCTACGATTTTCTTCTGCGCGGCATCCGCAAACCTACCGAGCATCTCCAGGATGGCGACACGCTCTTCGTCCCTCCCGCTGGAAAGCAGGTTTCGGTAGCCGGCGCAGTCAAGCGCCCTTCCGTCTACGAGATCTCACAAGAGCATTCGCTGGCTGAGGTTCTACAGTTGGCCGGCGGAGTCCAGGTTAGCGCAGCACTTGGCCACATCTCCGTCGAGCGCATCGTCGATACCCACCGCGAAACACTCAGCATTGCGCCGCCAAACGCCACTCCAGAGCAGCTCGGCCTTGCTCTAGCAACCTACGCCGTCAAGGATGGCGATAGCATCAACGTCGCTCCCATCACGCCCTGGAGTGATCGCGTCGTCTATCTCGAAGGCCACGTCGTGCGCCCCGGCCGCACGCCCTTCCGCGACGGCATGTCGCTAAAGGATGTGATCGCGTCCTACGCCGATCTGCTTCCCGAGCCCGCCAATCGTGGCGAGCTGATTCGCCTGATGCCTCCGGACCTGCGCCCGGAAACCACGGAATTTAACCTCGCCGACGCGTTATCCGGCGCAGCCAAATTCGAACTGCGGCCCTACGACACCATCCGCATCGCCGGGCGCTACGAAAGAGATGCACCCAAAGTAACGATTCGCGGCGAAGTCCTGCGCCCCGGCATCTATTCGCTTTCCGTGGGCATGCGAGTGAGTGATCTCGTGCGAATGGCCGGCGGATTCACCCGCAGTGCACTCCGCGCAGAAGCCGACCTTGCCAGTTATGATGTGCAGGATGACCGCATGGTCGTTAGCCACCGCGAAACCATCCATGTGGGCGAAGCTGTGCTGCACAGCCACACCGACCAGGACGAGGCACTCAAGAGCGGCGATGTCCTCACCATCCACCAGGTCGCCGGCTGGATGGACATCGGTGCTTCCATCAAGATCGAGGGCGAGGTCAGTTATCCGGGCACCTATGGACTGCAGGAAGGTGAGCACCTCAGCTCTGTACTCATGCGCGCCGGCGGATTCCGCTCCACGGCTTACCCTGACGGCGCCATTCTGCTGCGCTTGCAAGTGCGCGTGCTTGAAAATAAGACGCGGCTCGATCTCATTCAACAGATTGAAGGCTCTTCAGTCGGGGCTCACCTGGGCGCGAACTTCAGTGGTCAGGACGCGACTGGGAGCCTGCAGCTTCTTGTCCAACAGCAGGAACAGATGCTGCAAAATCTGCGCAATCAAACTCCCAGCGGCCGGCTCGTGATCAATATTTCCCCGGACATCGCCTCCTGGCGCGGTACATCGGCGGATATTGAGCTGCGTGCCGGCGATGAATTGTTCATTCCGAAACGGCCGGGCTTTGTATTAGTCAGCGGGCAGGTCTATAACGCATCTGCGCTCACCTTCGCCCCTGGCAAGACCGCCGGCTGGTACCTCGCCAATGCCGGCGGCCCAACCAAGTTGGCAAACACGGCCGAGATCTTTGTGATCCGAGCGAATGGAGACGTTGTCGGCAGGCGTTCCGGCGGCTGGCTCCATGGTGATGTCCTGAGCACCAGGCTCAATGCAGGCGACGTGATTGTTGTTCCCCAGAAGTTCGTTGGCGGTTCGATGTTCTGGCGCAATGCGATGACTACCGCGCAACTTTTTTCATCCATTGCGATCCCACTCGCAATTGCGGGGTTATAACGTGAGCACCGCAGCCAATCCGACCCCTCGCTGGAGCATCAATGTATTGCGCCTCTGGTTGCAGCGGCGGTTGCTCCTGCGCGTCACTCTTGCCGGAGCGCTGGTCAGCCTGGCTCTGGCGTTCATTATTCCAGTTCGTTACAGCGTAACTACAACCATATTGCCGCCCGAACCGACCAGTAGTGCCGCAAATCTGCTCTCCAGTCTTGCAAGTCGTGCTCCAAGTAGTCCCGGTCTAGGCTTGCTTGCCGGCGGTCTTCTCGGGTCGCGCACTAGTGGTGAGACCTACGTCGGATTACTGCACAGCGGCTCGGTTGGATCCGCAATCGCAGATCGCTTCCAGCTACAAAAGGTATACGGCAAACGATATCGCCAAGATGTATTGAAGAGACTTGCCGCACGCACGGATATTTCCGAAGACAAGAAAAGCGGTGTGATCAGCATCACTGTCAGCGATCATGATCGGAATCGTGCTCAGAGCATGTCTTCCGCATATGTGGATGAACTCAATGCAATACTCGCTCGCGTCAGCACCTCCTCCGCTCGGCGCGAGCGCATGTTCATAGAGCAACGCCTCACCGTCGTTTACGCCGATTTGCAGGATGCTCAGCAACAGCTCAGCAAGTTCTCTTCGTCCACCTCCACCGTTGACATCAAGGAGCAAACAACGGCCACCGTAGAGGCTGGTGCACGCATGGAAGGGCAGCTGATTGCCGTAGAGTCTCAACTCGAATCTCTTCGCCAGATTTACGGGGACGACAATGTGCGTGTGCGTGCCCTGCGTGAACAGGCCGCCGTGCTTCGTCGTGAAGTCAACCGCGTCGGCGGCACCGCGGATGGAAGCACACAGCCGGCCTCAGGCGAACTGTACCCATCTCTCAAAAGCCTTCCTGCACTCGGCGTGCAATGGGCCAACCTTTACCGCCGCGTGCGAATTCAGGAAGCTGTTTATGAATTGTTGTCGTCGCAGTACGAGACCGCACGCATCCAGGAGGCCAAGGAGATTCCCACTGTCTCCGTGGTTGATGCAGCCGGACTGCCTGAGAAAAAATCATTTCCGCACCGCACACTCATCCTGATTGGAGGCACGCTACTCAGTTTCATGGCATGCTGCTTACTGATTCTTGCTCGCGAGAATTGGTTGCAGCGCGACGCCTCAGATCCTTTACGCAGCTTGCTGCTGCAAATGAGCAACACCGCACAGGACGCGCCAAACAAGCAGACAAACGGAGCAGGCATCGTATGACACTTGCTGCCCGTACACAAAGCGCGCCGGCAAAAAACGCGGTTTGGTCTACTGCGGAATATCTCTCGCAACCGGTCATTCTTCTTTGCACTGCTCCTGCGCTGCTTCGTGCGCTCGGAGTGGAACAATTTGCCATTTGGCTGCTGGCTACTGCCGCTGTCACCGGTGGCGCGCTGGTTTCGAATGGATTCGGCGACGCTGGCCTGAAGCATCTCGCAGAGGCGCGTGGTCGCGCGGAAACGGGACGGATCGGGCCGCTCGTTGGCTCCATGCTTTCGCTCAATCTGATGCTCAGCGCAGCCTTCGCGGCCATTCTCTGCATAGCGGCTCCAACAATCCCTCACCATTTGCCGCAACTCACGGCTGCGCATCGCGGGCTTTGCCGGAACGCGCTGATGCTTGGCGCCGCGCTGTTGCTCATCAAGGCTATCGAAAACGTCTTCTCATGTGCCTTGCGCGCCCACGAACTCTACAGCACGACCACGCGCATCACGATCATTGTGCGCATATCGGCAGGGATCGCTGCACTCGTGGCGGCGCTCGCCGGCGCGAATGTTCTTGGGCTTCTGTGCGTGACAGGACTCTTTTGGCTGGCCGGCGCAATGGCACAAGTGCTTGCCGCGCGCCGCGCGCTTCAGCTTGATTCCTGTCTTCCACGTTGGTCCTTGCCAGAGGTTCGATTGCTCTTCGGCTTTGGTTTGTTCTCGTGGCTGCAAACCTTCGTCGGCATGCTCACGCAGCAAGCGGACCGCTTTCTTGTTGCGTTGCTTCTCGGAACCCAAGCCGTCACGTATTACACCGTTTCCGTACAGGTCACAATGCCCATTCATGGCATCGTCGCTGCGGCTCTGCAGGTTCTGTTCCCATATCTCGGCACTCGCCTCGCGACTACCCACCTTGGCTTGTACCGGCGGCCTCTGCTCACTGCATTTGCCTTCAACGCCCTGTTCGTCTTCTCTATGGCAATCGCCGTCACATTTTTCGGACGCGCATTTCTGGCTCGCTGGATGGGAGCGGACTTCGCAGCCCACTCCACTACCTGCCTTACCATCTGCGCCTGGAGCTTCGCGCTGCTTGGCCTGAACGTAACTGCCTTTTGGGCCCTCATGGCGCTAGGACAGATACGTCTTCTCTCTATTGTGAATATCGCGGTTGCTGTAGCCATGCTTGGAGCGATCGCGTTCTTGGCGCCGAGATTTGGCGTCAATGGAGCTGCTGCATCCCGGTTGCTCAACGGTCCCATCACGTGGCTCACGTTTATCCCATTGCTGAGTAGTTTCAACCAACAAAGCGCCACAGCCGGCGCCCTGAGAACCTGTGAAGACATTTAGTTCCCAACCCGATGCAAGTATCCTGTCACCGCAAGTAGAACTGCGGACAGGAATGCTGTCCCTGTCGGCGGTAACTGGATTTTTCTTTGCATTTCGGCTTGCACTCAGCTTCCTTTTTTTTCAGAGCAACCCGCGACTCGGAACTACTGTGAACCTCTCAGTTAGTGTGGTGTTGCTTTTCGCAGCGCTGATTGCGCGCGCCGGGGATTTCCATTTTTCCCTGAGGACACTGCGCTCCAACCCCGTGATTCGCTGGCTCATACTTTATCTGATTGCAACAGGGGCCAGCGTGCTGTGGACGCAAGCGGAATCGCCGGTAATTGCGGCTGGCTATTGGTTCGGGATGGTGATGGATGTCGTCACTGCACTACTCCTGCTCTCCGGCTCGGAATTTGACCGGACTTCTGACTTGATACTGTCTGGATTCGTGAGCGGCACGCTGGTTGTCGCAGCAGTCGCATGGATGTCACCGACGCTGCCCGATCTGCGCATCGGGAATACGGAATTTCTGCATCCAAATAACCTTGGCCTGGAGTTTGGGCTGGCATTTCTGATTGCGCAGCGGCTGGCTAGCGAACAGTTGATCTACAGGATTGCGGCGATCATACTTGGACTTTCCGCCCTGCGTTCACTAAGCAAAACCGCCATCATTGCCCTTGTGATTACAGAGGCGATTTATCTCGTACGCACATCACGGTTATCGAAGGCGGCCAAGCTGCGCGTCGCAGCGCTCGCGGGCGTCATCCTCGTGGCCTTCAGCGGACTTTTTTTTGCTTATGTCGACATCTACGCAAATGAAGGCAATTCCCCTGAAACACTAACCGGCCGCACTGCTATCTGGGCAACGTCGATCCTGATGTCGTTCGAACACCCATGGCTGGGGCATGGAATTTATTCCTTCCGAGCGCTTGTTCCGGCGTTCGGAACCTTTGAGCCGTGGCACGCTCACAACGAATTTCTACAGCAGTTTTTTGAGCTGGGTCTTTTGGGAGTCGTGATTACAGCAGCGCTTTATCTAGCCCTGTTCCGTATGGCCCGCCGCGATCGCTGCAACCGCCTGAGCGAAACCGCCATGCTGCTCGTAGTCTTCACGCTGATTCGCGGACTTGCGGACACCTTGGTCTTTGGCCTGTCGCTTCCGCTCTGGCTGTTTGCTCTGCTCGCATGCAATCTTTCGCGGAGTTATACCGCCGCGCCGGAGGCAGCATGATCTCGATCTCCGTCGTCACAACATCCTTCAACCAGGCAGCCTATCTGGAGCAGACGCTCACCAGTGTGCAGGCTCAAAGCTATCCCGCACTGGAACACATTGTTGTGGATGGCGCCTCCACCGATGGCACGCTGAGCCTGCTGGCCGGCAAACGGGGTGAGAGCTGGGTGCATCTACGCTGGATTTCCGAGCCTGACAACGGTCAGAGTCACGCGATGAATAAGGGCCTGCGCATGGCCCAGGGAGACATCATCGGCTGGCTCAATTCAGACGATGTCTATCGGCTAGGTTGCTTTGAGGCCGTTGCGCGCGTGTTCGAAGAACATCCGGAAGTTGACATTCTGTATGGCGATTACACCGTCATCGACAAAGATGGCCGCTACATCTGCGAGCGACGCGAGATCGAACCCAACCGGCTCGTTCTCTTCTATCACCACGTGCTCTACATTCCTACGACCGCAACCTTCTTTCGCCGGCACATTTTCGATGAGGGTTATTGGCTGGATGAATCACTGCAATATGCCATGGACTATGAATTCTTCGTCCGACTTGCGATCGCAGGCTTTCGCTTCCTGCACATATCGGCTCTGCTGGCAGACTTCCGGCTGCACCCAGAAAGCAAAACCTGCGCAACCGGCCACCGTCAGCTTGAGGAGGTGCGCTGGGTCAGGAACAACTACTCTCCTATTGCACAGCGGATGCCTCCCGGGCCTCTGCGTTCGGTGTGCCTCGGGGGTCTCCAACTCTGCGCCGCGGTGGCGCGTTACTCTGAAAAATTTCTGCGCGGCTATTACCTGCCACCACAATCCGTTCCTCCTGTGATTTTTTGAGAGCTAACATGCATATCGCGCTCATGGCCGTCTCCGCTTCAACCGCCCCCGCGGGCGTGTGCCGGCATGCGGCCAATCTAGCCCTGGGCCTTCAGTCAGTGAAGGGAGTGGACCAGGTGACGCTCCTCACCGGGGCTTGGCAAACAGGATACTTTGAGAAATCGCTTGGGCTTTCCGGTGACCGGCTTCGCATTGTTCCGATCGATATACCCAACACATCTCTCAGCAGGAATGCGTGGTATCTACTACGACTTCCCAGGCTTGTACAGACGCTGCATACAGAAATCCTGCACCTTACATTCCCAGCACCCTTTCTCGGTTCTTCCATGCGAATTCCCGTGGTCGTTTCGCTGCATGACCTTTATCCTCTCGACCTACCGCGCAACTTCGGCAGCCGAGCGTGGCTCAACCGTCTCGCCCTGAGCGTCGCCCTGCAAAACGCAGACGCAATAGTCTGCGGCTCAAACCACACACGGCAGCGTCTTAGCGAGGCATATTCGAAGCTTCGTTGTCAGATATTCACAATCCCCCACCCGGTCGCACACTTTGAGCCATCCAAGGGAGATTCTCTTCCCTCTGAGTTGGAAGGCCGGCCCTTCGTGCTCTGCGTTGCACAGCATCGCGCCAACAAAAACCTCCTTACACTGGTTCGTGGCTTTAGCGAAGGACTCAAAGAGAACATCCTCTCAATGGATTCAGTGCTGGTGATCGTCGGCAATGAAGGCCCGGAAACGAAACCGCTGCAGGCGGAGATATCTTCACTTGGCCTTACTGATCGAGTACTTCTGCTGCATGGCTTACCTGATGTCATGCTCGCCTCTATGTATCGCCGGTGCGATTTGTTCATCGCTCCCTCCATCATGGAAGGCTTCGGTCTGCCTGTAGCCGAGGCGATCGCTCACGGCAAGCGTGTATTGTGCACTGACATTCCCGCCTTCAGAGAACTGGCCACCGGCGCCTGTACGTTTTATCCCACCGATGCGAATGCCATGCAACTCGCTGCATGGATTGCAACGGCCCTAACTGCGCCCCGCTCGGCTCACGACAACCGCTTCCTCACGCCGTTGCAGGCTGCAAATCGATATTTGGCTGTCTACCAAGGCCTGTTGCAACCGAAAGACCTTCGATCTGCCTCCGCGACCACATCCGAACCGCTGTCCACAGGTGATGCATGAACCAGAATCTTCCAGACTGTGCCGTGAAAGAACGCATCAACGTACTCGGCATCCGCGCTCATGCACTCAACGTGGCGTCTGCAAAGGCTGCCGTGCTGGCTGCCATTCGCCGGCGCATCAAGGGGTATGTCTGCTTCGTATCAGTCCACGGAGTGATGGAAGCACAACGTAGTTCTGAACTGATGAGCGTGATCAACAACGCCTTGCTAGTAGCGCCTGACGGCATGCCACTGGTATGGGTAGGCCTGAGCCAGAGATACAAAACGATGGAGCGCGTTGCCGGGCCGGAGTTCATGCTTGAGGTAATGCGGTCAGAAGAGTTCCGAGGATGCGCCCACTTTCTGTGTGGCGGCGAGCCGGGAATGGCGCAGGAGCTAAAAGAAAAACTTTGCCGGAGCGTTCCGGGCGTGAATATCTGCGGCGTCTTTACACCTCCGTTTTCCGCCATGCGGCTGGAGGAAGAGCGTGCGCTGATTGAAGCTGTTCATCGAGCGTCCCCCGACATCATCTGGGTGGGGCTCGGCGCTCCCAAGCAAGAGCTGTTTATGGCCCGCTATCTTTCCTGCCTCGACACAACATTGATGATGGGAGTCGGCGCCGCGTTCCTGATGCATACCGGGCGCATTCGGCAGAGTCCCTTATGGGTGCGGCAGGCTGGACTGCAATGGGTCCACCGGCTGCTGCAGGAGCCCATCCGGCTTTGCCGCCGCTATCTTTTCAGCAATCCTGTCTTCATTCTGCGGATCCTTGCTCAGTTCGCACGGCATGGCCGCCAGACCTCCTTTGAAAGCGCGAGCAGGCCGTCCGGCGCCGGTGTAGAGTTGAAGAACCTCGCTCGCCCGCAATAACTTCTTTCCAGCCCAGCAAGCACGGTTCGGGGCATCCTGTTTGTGTACAGTCCCAAATGTCACAATGTTGTCTTAGTCTTGTATTTTGGTGATAATTCGCCGTGCGTTGAGACCGCATCGTTGTCACACTGATAGGTATTCATCTGCCGTCGACTGTCAGCGAAGCAGCATAGCCAGAAAGTAGCCATGAGCAAACTATTAGTGATTGAAGACGATCCCCGAATTCAGAAAGCACTGCAGCGCCAGTTCGTTGCGGAAGGCTTCAACGTATGTATTGCCGGCGACGGCAGAGAAGGGCTGGCCGCGGCTAAAGCCCAAAAACCTGACGCCGTGATTCTCGACCTGATGCTTCCCGGCATGTCCGGCCGCGAGGTTTGCAAGGGCATCCGTGCAATAGCGCCAGGCATTCCAGTGCTCATCCTTTCCGCGGTCTCGGAAGTCGCAGACAAGGTCCTGCTGCTCGAGCTCGGCGCCGATGACTACATCACCAAGCCCTTCAGCCCGCGCGAACTGCTGGCCCGTCTGCAGGTGGCGTTGCGGCGCACGTCACGTCAGGACCGTACAGAGACAGCCAGTTTCGGCAATATCACAGCGGACTTCGCGCGCATGGAAGTTCGCAAGGCAGGCATTCCAGTGGTGATGACCGCACACGAGCTCAGGCTACTGCGATATTTTGTCGAACATGCCGAGCGCGTGCTCACTCGCGAAAAGCTTCTCACGGATGTATGGGGTTACAACGCCTATCCAACTACACGAACTGTTGACAATCAGGTGATGAAGCTGCGCCAGAAGCTGGAACCGGACCCATCACGCCCGCTCTATTTCCGCACAATGCACGGCATTGGCTACAAATTTGTCGCTGGCTGATGCAGCGCGGAATGGGCCCGCCATAAGGAGCGGCATGTTCAGCAGAAAGATATTAGACCGGCTACGCATGCGCACCACGCTCCTGGTGCCGCTGCTGCTCGTCTCCGTCGGCTGGACTGTGGTGAGCCTACTGATTCTGCGCGTCATCGTGGAACAGCAGACGCGGGCTGAACTCAGCTCCGACCTTGGTCACTCCGTGACCACCTACGCCAACCTGCAGCGCGATCGCGGCGATATGCTGCGCCGTGAATCGAGCCTGCTCGCCGATCTGCCCTCACTGAAGGCGCTGATGACCTCCGGCGATCAGCTGACCATTGCGGACGCAGGCACCGAATTCTGGCAGATCAGCGGAAGCGATCTATTTGCACTGTTTTCTAGCGATGGCAGCCTGGCCGCAGCCTACCGAAAAGGAACGCCGATCAACCCAGCGTCCCTTGAGCAGGCCGTGGGGACACGCTTCGCCGACATGCAAACGCCTTTTTATGTCGTGCTCGATGGGAGCCTTTACGAGGTTGCCATTCAGCCGATTATTTTCGGCGGGCACGCCAACGGGACGCAGCTCGGATATCTGGCGATGGGTTACGCGCTGGATGACCGCGTAGCGCAGCAGGTGAGCCAGGCCGCTGCGGCGGAGGTGGCCTTCACCTATGGAAGCACGCTGCTGGCCGGTACGCTGAAACCTGACCTGGAGCGCGAGCTGCAAGCGGCCATGCCGCAGCTGCAATCCACGGCAAACGGAACGACTCTGACACTCGGTAGCGGCCGCTACCTCGCGACGGAGGTCCCACTCACACTGAA